>JAAGKN010000508.1_pt1 | contig 334215 bp, 244 predicted proteins | sample 6206371 | NCBI WGS metagenome assembly JAAGKN01 (sample SAMN11533720, study PRJNA540317) | gut metagenome | isolation source: fecal pellets from male and female animal of same cohort | host: Peromyscus leucopus | place: USA:CA | collected 2017 | reverse complement strand
TCTCACCACCAGCTCCATACAAAAAAGATACAGCGCAAATGCGCTGTATCTTTTTGTAAAAATGACTTAACTTTTACCAAAACAGGAATTCACACCCCAACAGTTTTCGCAATGCTTCCATATAAAAACTGTCGCCGTAAATAATAGGAATATGCACACCATTCTTGGAGTGATACTCCTCCGTTCCCATTTGCAAAATCGACATTTCCTCCTCGGAAAAATCACAGCACGATTTGGTCAACCCTTTCAACAGTCTGACAGCGCCGTCAAGGTATAAGCTCTGCTCATATTCGGGAACGCATCGCGCGATTTCAATTAAACCACACGCCGCGCACGCGGCGGCGGTAGAATCCTTTTTTATCGGCTGTGCAGGCGCGCGAAAATCCACATCCGGTACATCGTCATATGCCGTACACGCCAAAAAATAATGCGCAATCCGCTTTGCCGCATCCAGATAATCAACATTTCCGCTAAAAATATAGCTCAATGCAAAGCCGTATATTCCCCACGCCTGTCCTCGCGACCAAGAAGAATCTACACTATATCCCTGTGTATGAGGTTTACCAATCTTCTCTCCCGTCTGTATGTCCAACTCCACTACATGCTCACAAGAACCATCTGCTCTGACAAAATATTTTAGCGCCATATCCGCATGCGCTTGTGCGATTTGCGCAAACCGTTCATCCCCTGTCGCCTCGCTCGCACGATAAAGCAGAGGTAAATTCATCATGCAGTCTATAATTGCCCAGCCTTGTGCCTGCGGTAAATTCCATGCGCGGATAAAGCCGCCGTGCAAACAGAAACGTGACATCAACGCCGCTGCCGCAGTCAATCCACGCTGCCGCGCATGATAATTTCCTGTCAGACGATAATCCGCGAAAGCGGATATATCCCACATAAATCCTACATCGTGAATCAGCTTATCATAATCATACAACGCCTCATCTAACTTTTCCTCACACTGCCGTGCGATATTCAAAAACTCCTCATCGCCGGTCGCTTGATACATTTGCAGCATCATGCAGGGCCAAAAACCGTTGGTCCACATAGCAATATCGTCAAAACGCGCAAAATCTTCATATTTTCCCGACAAGGTAGTATAGGGAAAATTCGCCCCAACTTGTCGAGAGGTTCTGCGCAATTTCTGCTCTACCTTTTCCCATGTTTCCAATACCCATTTTTTATCCTGTTCGTTTATGTTCAGCATATATCTCCTCCATTCCGCATCGCTGTGCCATCTCATACAGCCAACGCTCTTTACCTTCTACTTTCTGTCCGCTGAATAACACACCGCACCAAACATTTCCTGTCAACCCGGTAATATGTACCGCCAGTTTTTGCACCCCTTTATTTTCCGCCTCACACGAGCGAACTGCTATGGCAGGAGAGCTCGGCAAAGGCGCTGCTTGCATAACTGAAAATACCGCCGGCTGTGAAGCAGCAACCGTCAAATGTATCTCTCTACCGTTTTTTCGCAAAACGGCGGAACTTCTGTCTTCCGACAGCACAATTTCCGCATCGGTATGCATCAGCCAATAGTAATCCGAATGCTTTTCACGCAGTACCATCTCGTCCATTACGGCTGCCAGCAACTTCTCTTTATCCAAATAAAAGGTACGAAACGCTTGCTTTGTCTGCCTTTGATATGCCGGTGTGAGATTCAATCTGCTATAGGAATACTCCGTTTTAGATTGAAACGCGCAAATCGGGGAATCTGAATCAAAAATCTGGAAATGCTTTTGATCCGGATTGAGCAGCATACAATTATGCCCCTCGGTAGATTTGCGATAAATCCACCACGCATCCGCGTTTTCAGACACATCTAAATAATCTAAATTATAATCGTCACACCCCAAATCCAACGCCCAGCGTTCGCCGTAAGCGTCAAAGACAAAGTTGCCGATACTCATTTGCGAATGCCCCGCATTCGGTCTACCTCCCTGAAATGCCAAATAATAAGAATCCGTCCTGCTCCACGAAGAGCGCAGGCTCCCTACCCACCATTTTCTAAACGCCATATCACAGGGGAGCGCTGTCTCTAAAGAAGATTCCGCCCATTCTACACGGCAATGCAACAGCGCACGCACCGTCATAGGGAACTGATACTCCCGCTCTACACGAGCGTAGATGTGCGCCAACTCAGGACGGTTCAAAACATCCGCATACCAATAAAGTTCAGGCGACTGCATATATTGCGGTTCCATATCCCCGTAATTAAAACTGCCGCCCGGACCAAGCATCGCTAAATAATATTCCGCTGTTTTCTCAATCGCCGGATTTTGCAAAAATCCATAGGTACTGCCGACAGCGGTTAGCAAAGCGTCAAAATAATAAGTAATAAATTCAATGGTATAATGCCAATACCCGACGCCCTCACGCCATGCGCCGTCCGGTAAGAATTCCACCAAGCAATGCGTGATTCCCTGTAAACTTGCATCAATAATTTCTTCCGCCAATGCCGGCGCATCCTCCGTGACTGCAAGCGCTCCAATTAAAATTCCCGCATTGCAAACAGGATTCCAATTACCGTCGTTGTCCGCCCATTGATTTCTTGTTCTGCACTGCCCAAACCGATATTCGTACATAGCAGGCAACAGCGCCTTGTCAATAATAGTCTTAGAATATATACTTTTTTCTTGTTCCGTCAAACGCTCATATATCGCGTCATATGCGATAGCAAACCCACAGCACAGCTCAGCGGTATCCAAAAAATGGGTATCATTCCAGTGCGGATAGGCGGCAGCTTTTTCCATATAACGCAGACAAGCCTCAACAAAACGCGCATCGCCTGTCAGCCGCCATGCGGTTGAAAACATCAGTAGCCGTCGTTTAATCAGCCGCGCAATCGGCAACAATCGTATTCCGTCCTGTATCAAAAATTCCGGCGGCGATTCCTCCAAATACCCCTCCGCCTCTTTCAGATACTCTCTCTGCCACTCACGCACCCGCTTTTCTCTGCCACGTTCTTGAATGCGTTTCACTCTATCATCAGTCAAATACAACCGATGATGCGCGCGATTCGGATATCGCTCCAACATACGTGCAACCATTTCCCCGCCCGTCGGCATTGGAAAGACAAAATCTTTCCACCCTTCCGCAATGCCGTAATTGTGAAAACGCACCAGCACACCCTTGGGAATCGACGCACGGGGAATGAGTTCCACTCCACGATAACAGCACATTCTTCCGATTCTTAGCGTTCCGTTTCTGCGTTGAACAGATATTTTGCGCACAGGCGTTTTCCAGACGATTGGCGCATCTTGTATCACAGCTTTGCTATCTAACCAAACATCCATTTTCCCCTCTGCTCCCCGAACAGTCAAGCAAAGCCGATGCCAACAATCCATTTGCAATCTGATATCGAAAATTTTGTCTCCGACCGAAATACTGCCGTCCGAACCGACATACAAAACCGGCTCATTCCCCATCGCAATCCACGTTTCCCCTTGACACTCCGAAAAACAAATATCTGTCTCAAAAATGCAGTCGGAGGGTTCAAGCTCCTCTAAAAGCTCCGCCTCCTCACCCATTGCTTCCTCATCGGCAGAAATCTCCACAGCCTTTTTCCCTGAGGGTAGGACAATAACCTGAAAATGCGCAGTTTTTAACGGATGATTTTTAATGGAAATCGGAATATGTCCGACATAGTCCAAGCAATAGGTTTCATACGCTAATAGACGGGAATCGGCAGCAACCGCCGAACAGTCGGGCAGAAGAATAATCTTCTGCCCCTCGGTAAAGTGTTGTTCACTCATCGCTTTCCCCTGCCTTTCTTCAAACCAACACTCTGCTGTCTTACTTGCCGTAAACCGCAAATTCCGCAAGACTGCTCCAACTGCTGGTACTGTTGCCATGCACTTTCAGCCGTACATATTTTGCCTTAGTCGGCTCTACCATATAACTCTCCGGTCCTGCCGTCTCACCGCTGCTCTCTCCGCTGAACAGAGTAGTCCATGTTTTTCCGTCCATAGAGGTCTGCATATCAAAATATTCCAAACGAGCGTCTCCCGATATCCACGCGGTCATAAAACTGTCCACCGTCTTCGCGCCTTCCAGTTCATACATAATCCATTGTTCGCCGGACGCCGCCCAACGGGTATCGTAATCATTATCTATGGAGTGTTCCGGCGGATTTTCCGCCTGCGGACTCGCGCTTGCCTTTACGTTTTTCAGCGTCAGTCTTTGCGCACCGTCCGGCTCTTTGCCAATCAATGGCTGCACCTTAAATGACACAATATAGTGCGCATCCGTCCTACCGTCCTGCTTGACCGTGACGATTGACGCGCCCGGCAAATCCTGCGCGGCTGATACACTGATATCGCCCTCACCTTTCGCCTCCACTGCGGGAATTGATGTCGTACCAAACGGCAATTTTACGGTATAATTATACCTGTCGGCGGAGAACAACGCAATCGGCTCGTCATCCACCTGAATACTGTCAAGTTCCGCGTGTACCAATTCTCCTTTCGGTATTGTCCACTGATTGATGGGCGTCACCTGCGGAATATCGATAATCGGTTTATCCGCGCTGTCGTCCTTTAATCCGGTCATAGAAACCGAAACGGTATTTTTACCGCTTAGTCCGGTTAAATGAATCGCCAATTTCTGAACGCCTTCATTCTCCGCCTCTTTGTCTCTGACTCCGCTATCTCCCGAACTCGGAAGAACCTTGGTATCCATCACAGTAAAGACCGCGTCTGACGGCGCTTGAATACCAACCCACATCCGTTTACCGCCTTTAGAGAGAATCGCCTGCTTTCCGTCCGCCGAAATCTCAATCTGCGCGTCGGTGTGCATGAACCAGTAATATTCCGAATTAGCATATCTCATCTCAATCTCGTCTTGTATGGTAACAATATCGGTAGTTCTATCCAAACGGAACCCGCGCAGCGCCTGAATCGCGTTGCGCGCGTACGCCGGCGTGAGATCCAACACACCATATCCGCCCTGTTCCTCTGTTTCAAAAGCGGTAATGGGCGAATCAGAATTATAAATCTGCGGCAGCTGGTCGTCAGGGTTGATTAAAAAGCAGTTATGTCCCTCCGCCGACTTGCGGTAAATCCACCAGGAACGCGAATCCTCATCCAAACCTAAATATCCGATATTGTAATCGTCGTATCCCAAATCCAGCGCCCAACGTTCTCCCATGGAATCAAACACAAAATTACCCATACTCATTTGGGAATGTCCTGCGTTCGGTCTGCCGCCTTGAAAAGCAATATAGGTTGCGTCGGAAGAATTCCACGAGGAACGCAGACTGCCAATCCACCATTTGCGGAAATACTGGTCAAATGGCATCTCACTTACGTCTGCGTTTGCCGCGAGTTCCTCGTCATAATGTAAAACATCTGTCAGACTCATACCAAATCCGTTTTCCTGCTGAATATCCCTGTATATTGCCGCAAGCTGCCCGTTTTGCATCATTTCCGCGTACCAGTAAAGTTCCGGCGCTTTGATGTATTGCGGCGTCATATCACCGTAATTAAAGGTTCCGCCCGGTCCGGTCACGGCAAGATAATACATGGCGGTTTCTCCAAGGCCACCCACGTTCAGATAATTATATACGCTGCCCGTAGAGGTATAAATAGCATCCAACGCGTAGGAAATAAACTCAATCGTATAATGCCAGTAGCCGGGGCCTTCATACCAAGCGCCATCCGGCGCAAAATGAACCAAATTCCCCTCCAAGCCGATTAAAGCAGACTCAATAATCTCCGCCGCGAGCGCCTCGTCATACTCGGCAATCGCAACCGCGCCGATAATCATACCGGCGTTGCAGACCGGATTCCAGTTACCCGTCGTATTCGCCCACTCGTTATGTGTAGCGCCGTTTCCATAACGATACTCATATAACGCAGGGTACAGCGCCTTTTCTTTAATCGTTTTCACGCATAGGGCACGTTGTTCGTCATTCATCCAATCATAAAAAGTATCGAATGCAATGGCAAAACCGCGGCACATTTCCGCTGTGTCCAAAAAATGTGTCTCATTCCAGTTCGGGTACTCGGCAATATGCTGCATCTCTTTCCAGCATTGCTCCGCTAAAGCAGTGTCACCCGACAACCGATAGGCAACCGCATACATGATAAATCTGCCTTCCATCGCCCTGGAAGTGTCCAACAGACGCTTGCCGTCAGGTATCTTATAATCTAACGCGTCCTGTCCGATATACCGTTTCGCATCAGCGACATATTTATCCACCCATTTTACAGTTTCCTCATCTCCCGCCTGATAGCGGCGATTGATTCGTTCCAAACGCTCGTCTGTCAAATACAGTCGGTTATGCGCGTAGTTGGGGTACTTCTGTTGTATGGCGTTGAGAATTTGCTGACCCGTCGGACGTTCAAATGTCATCATGCGATACAGCTTATCAATCAATTCACTGTCAGCGTCTTCATCAAAAAGCTGTGCGTTGTCACAGAGAATGAACACTCCGTCCGAATTCCAGTAGATTTTTTTGCCCAGCCAATTCGCTAACACGCGGATAGGAACAAGGCAACGGTCGTGTTCCATCAGACATTCATAGGTTCTCATGTCTCCCTCAAAATCAGAGGTCATAGTCCCGTCCGAAAGTGATATAAAAATATCGCGCTCACCGTCCGATGCGTGTACTGTCTGCGACTGTTCCTCCCATTCAATGCTAAAACCCAAATTTTCCAAAATAAATCTAAGCGGAACATAGGTCTTATCTTTAGACAGACGCGGCATAACTCCTGTATTGATATCCACCACAGTGCGGCTGCCGTTGACATAAGCAACGCGGCTGTCAGTCTTCATGGCAATTGATTGATTCCCCAACCGCTGTAAAACCGCCGAATCATCATTGAGCAGATTTTTATATATTCCAAAAGTTCCATCCGGCAAACTATCTGTGTCCATCGGCTGTGTACCGCGATATAAATATACATCGTCCAGCCAGCACACTCCGCCGGTGGAACCAAATCGAATGGCGGTAAAGCGCGTTCCGTTGTAAGGGTATGGTTTAGCACTGCACACCTGCCGGTCATTGATATAGCAATCTGCTGTCCTTTCGCTCACATCAAGTGCAACCCGCACCTTGACCCACTCTTTCTCAGCATAAGTACCGAGCTGTGTTCCGTCTATCCATTTAATGTTTCCATCACCGCCCAAAGTTATAATCTGACAAAAGTTAGGAGAATCGGTAAAGTTAATCATCTTCTCACCCGCGTAGCTTTCCACATAAAACTTTGCCTCAACGGTAATGTCGTAATCAATCGGATTTTCCAAAAACACCTTTTGCTCATTACAGGTATTAGTATTCACATTTTCCATACGGATTGCCTTATTGTTCGGGTCAGACTCTGTCGAAATCGTCTCCACCGTTGCAAGATTGCCCGCGGTATAATTGTTCCAGCCGTACTGCGGAATACGTCCTGTAAAGTCACTGACAAATCGGTCGTAAGAAATTAGACGTTCGTCCGCCACAACCGCGCTGCCGTCAGTCAGCATAATGATTCCCTGCCCGTCCCGAAACCCCTGCTTGCCCACCGATACGCTCTGCACGGGAATATTTGACGGTTGGTTAGGAGATACCGAAACAGATGTGGTTTCAAATTGCTCATCACGCATCGGCGTTCCTCCGATATAAGCGCGAATATCGTCCCAAAGCGCTGTCGTATATCCATAATCCGCGCTTTGATAATTCGCCAGCTTAATTCCACAGATTCCTCCGCTGTAATCCATCTTAACGCCGCCGGCGCCTTTTTCAGGGAGACGGCAATTCGTCATGACCTCCTCTCCGTTCACATACAGGCTGTAGCTTTTTTTCTCCGTATTAACCGTCACAGCCGTTCGATACCAAGTGTTTAAGGAATAGCTCAGCACTCTTGTTGCCACATTTCCGTCAAACACAGAAATGAAAGAATCACTGCCAAATACAGCCAATTCAGCGGAAACTCCGCTCGCGTCCACAACACTCAGCACATGGTCGCCGCCGCTCTGCTTAACCTTTAGCTTTCCCTCCAGCACAGCATCGCCTGCCAATGCAGAAAAAGGGTAGAGCGCGGAGGGGTAACCAGCCCCTACCGCTTTCAAACGCAAAACTCTTTCTCCATCCTCCTCTGTCACTTCTACTTTGTTATACTCGTCCGTTCCGTCAAGCCGCCATCCCTGCGGAGGTTGACCTGTCTCGCCGGAATTAAAGGATTCGTTCCGCACTGTCTCTGCCGCGCAAACAAGTGAAACCTGCGCCAGCGCCAGCACACCGGACAGCAAAAACGCAGCTATTTTACATATCCCTCTCATGTAACGTCCTCCATCTCTCATTCAGCTATTTTTCAAACGGCTCACAAAGCGGATAAAGCTCTTGAAGATTTTTCCACACAAATACTCGAACAGTCTCGTCCGCGATATTCTCTGCCACCTCCGTCAGAGTCAGCGCAATCCGCGCCGTTTCTCCTGCCGCAATCTCGTTCGTTGTCTTGACTGCGTACTTTATCATCTTTCCGTCTTTAAATGTGCCAACAATGACACAGACCTTCTCCGCCGTATCGCTGTTGCTGCTCAAATCCACAACCGCCTGCATACTGCCGCCCGTATTGCTCTTGTCAAGCTCCGCGCCGTTCGCTCCGTTGAGCGCAATATGATTCACATTTACTTTTTCCCGATTGACAGTAAAGGTAATCCGCTCCGCAGACAAGGCAATGCCGTCCGCGCCTTTCACCGTTGCCGGAACAGTCAGGACATATGTAATATCAGGCTGTAAAGCATTCTGCGGCATCACCATGTACTGGTATGTATCGCTGTTATACTCAGCCGTACATTCCACTGTATTGCCACTTTCCTTTTCCGTCAAAGTAACGCCGTCTAATGTGTCCGCATCCATCGCCGCACTGAAATCAACCGTGATTTTTCTCATGCGTGCAGGCGCGCTTGCGCGATCCACACTCATCACGCCGCTGTCCGAAGTGAATACCGCTCCGTTCACCTGTGTAGAAACAATCGGATAAATCTTGAAATTATCTACATAAAATCCTGTTTCCGTCTCGCCGTTACCCGCCATACGGAAGCGGACTCTGCACCAATCCTCCATGCTTGTTTTCGCAATTTTTATCGGGCTTTCTGTTTTTGGTATGCCATCCAGTTCCATGGTATAAGTCATAGCATCGGTATTGATAATATATTTGAAATGATACCACCGCTTTGCTTCAAACCCCTTTTCAATCGTGCTTATTCTTTTAGCACTATCCCACAAAGTGATATCGGAATTTTCCACCTTTGCCAAACGTTCAATATTGCCCTTGGTTTCAGAAATTAAGTAAAACAATTCTATGCCATTAGGATATTCGGTATCAGTCAAGAATAAATCAGCTTCCAAAGCCACTGTTCCGGTTATCGGATTGCTCTTATTGTAATAGTCTACCCACGGAGCACCGCTCTGTGCCGTTGCATACAGGCTGTTCCCCGGTCTGGTATTACCATCCTTATCCGTCGGAGAAGGAGCTACCGTTGCAGTTCCGCTGCCTCCATAATAATTTGTGGGCATACTCAGCGCCGCGTCAAAATTCTCATCTGTGTACGGCGGAACTACCTCGTTTTGCTCCGTCTGCTTAGAAACAATAGACCAATCAGCGATATAAAGTCCATATCCCTGCGCCCCAAATCGTGTTCTGATTCTGGTAATCTTTTTATACTGCTCTTCCTTGGTATAACTAAAAGGTAACCGGAGATTGAGTCCTTTGTTTTCCCCATTGACCGAGATGCTATAAGTCAAAGTATTAAAATCAATTTCAAACTCCAAATCATACCAGGTATTTGCCTGAAAACCTTTTACAATGGTGTTCCTCTTACGCAAATTATCCTTATCTATATCATAGTAGCTGTTAATGTCTGTATTATTAAGTTCCAAAAGCGGACTTACCTCTTGGTCGGAGGAATCAATGAACTGAAACCAATTTGCGCTGCTCGCCGGCCAAGGTGACGCATCCGTCAAAACACTTGTCTTTATCACCACGGTGTCGCTCAAAGGCTGTTCGGGATTGTAATAGTCCACAAGCGGAGCGCCGCCGCCGTTGATATTTTTCACAAAGACTGCTTTGCCGCTGTGTGTCTCGTCCTGTAATTCCGACGGAATATCCATAATTTCCGCTGTCTCTTTCATGCCGTTTAACACCATATTCTGCGGTATTTGACCGTCATTAAAATCCGCGTCCAGATAAACAATCTGCTCTTCCTCTTGAGGGGAACCGATATATATCCGCACGGTATCCTCATTATATAGTCCATCCTTGGTATATGCCCTGGCAGTCACGGTGAAATCCTCCGCCCCCGCTGTGGTAATGCCCGTGTACGGCGCGGTATTGTCGGACGCAAAAGGCTCAGACGCGCCGTCTCTGTAAAATTCCACCTTTTCAATCTCGCCCGGTGTCGGCGCCTCCGCCAACGCCTCTACCGTCACCGCATGCCCGCTGTAAACCGTACTGCCCGAAACCGGCGCAGTAATCTCTACTGTTACGGTTTCGCTTTTCACCGCGTCTCCATCATTACTGAGCAAAGCGTAAACATTATCAATTCCCTGCGCAGCAGCCGTCCCAGCGCTGCTTACCGCAAACGCTAGCGCCAATATCAAACTACCGAATTTTGCCCTTTTCATTGCTGTGTTCTCCTCCTTTTTCTCGTATCACAATTTCGCGATATTTTACCTTTTCTTTACTGTGCCATATAACGCTCGTAAGCTGCCTGTTGTATTTCCATCAGCCGATCCAGCTTTAGGTTTTTCAACCGCGCCAGATACGCGTCAAATTCCTGCGCGGGGTCGGATTGCCCCATCACCCATTTTTGAGAGTATTCCTCTACATATGAGGTAATCACGCCCTGCAAATCGGAATATTCGCGTTCCTCCTCCTCGGTTCTCAGGAAGGTAGGCGCAGGCTTCAGGCAATAGCCGTTTTCGACATATTCCTCAATACCCTCTAACGCAATCGGATTCAGCCATTGCTTTTCATAGGCAAAATCTTGCCATACACCGATGCGCAGCTGCGCGCCGATTTTATTCAGTTGCGTAACAACAGCCTCATCACTATTTAACACCTCGTCCTTAAATATCGGCTTTCCGTCAACCATTTCATACTGCTTGCCCTCAATACCGAAGTTTGCCAAACGCCGGCCTTCCTCTGTAAACCAAAAGTCAAAATATTTCATTGCCGCCTCCGGATTTTTATTGGAGTGTGAAATCGCCCATCCGGCCTCTGAAACCGTCGCGCGAGCCTCTGAGCCTTTCTCTCCCGGAGGAGCAACCGGCCGCCAGTCAAATCCCGAAATATCCTCTTTTAAAACGTCGTTATATGTGGCGGTACTGCCTGCCCACGCATGGGTACAACCGCCCTGATTGGCGCTTAGTAAGGTACTCATGGAATTGGAACCGCGGGTATAAATTTCACGGTCAATCAATCCCTCACGATACCATTTGGCAAGGTCAATATGCGCCTGTTTATAATTCTCTTCCGCCGGTCCGAAATGAATTTTGCCTGCATCATCCGCATACCACCAACAGTTAGCGCCCCACAGCGGAAGCATCGTATTAAAACTCGTCTTTGCACCGTTGGAAAACAGTGGAATTTCGTCCTGCTGACCATTGCCGTTAGGGTCTTGCTCGCGGAACGCTTTGAGCACTTGATAAAATTCCTCCGTAGTGCGCGGCCGCTCCAAATTTAATTTGTCCAGCCAATCCTGCCGCATATACCAGCATTGACTGACCTCGCCGTCCGCAATATAGGGAATATAATAAATATTGCCGTCCATCGCGGTGATATATCGCCGCGTTTCGGGGTTCTCGTCCAAAAATGCCTGAATATGCGGAGCGTATTCCCGTATCAAATCGTTGAGCGGTAAAAACGCACCCTCACTGCCATACTTAAAAAACGCCGACTTGGAGGAATAGCAGACGATATCCGCGATTTCACCCGACCCCATCATCAGATTGAACGCCTGATTCACTTCCGAAACGCTCTTTGCCAAATAACGCTTTAACGAAACATTTGTCATTTCCGCCGCTTTCAAAAAGACGGGATACTCATCATCAAACGCCTGCGTGGAAAACTGAAAAATCGTCATCTCCAACGGTTTATCACTTGCACGCAAATGCGCGTACTCCTCATTCACCTGTCTCTCCTCTCCGGATTTACCGTTTCCACCGCCGGCACAGCCTGCCAGCATTGCAAGCGTAACACTTGCCGCCGCAATACCTACCATCCATTTTTTCATTGTTATAACCTTTCCTTTCTGTGCCAAGGGCACAAATCTAAGTCTAAAAATTTTACAGACTTGCCTCTTTTCTATCATTTTCTTTTATTTATTCCTTTACAGCGCCCAAGGTAACTCCCTTGACAAAATACTTTTGAATATAGGGATATACCAAAAGCATGGGGACCATGGAAACCACAATCGTGGTATATGTAATCGTCGCGTTGGAAACCGCCGTGTCCTGCGTCACAAAATTTGCAAATTCATCCATGGAACCGGACTCGACCACCAATTTTTTCAGCAAAACCTGCAAGGGAATTTTGCTGCTGTCTTTGAGCAGTACCATTGCCCAGAAATATCCGTTCCATCTGGAAACGGCGTAAAACAGTCCAACAGTTGCCAAAGCCGCGCCGGAAACTGGAAGAAACACTGTCAGCAGAATGCGAAAATCTCCCGCGCCGTCGATGCTTGCCGCCTCCTCCAGGGATTGCGGCACAGATTCAAAATACGACCGCAGCAAAATCAAATTAAACGCTGAACACGCAAACGCTACCAAAAGCGCAGTACGCGTATCATACAATCCTAACTGCTGAATATTGATATATGTCGGCACAATTCCGGCGCTGAACCACATGGACAAAATTACAAAAAACGTAATCACAGGTCTGCCGCTGAATCGCTTTTTTGAAAGCGGATATGCCCCGCTGATAGTGAAAAACAGATTGATTGCCGTGCCGACCACCGTATAAAATACGGAATTGGCATATGCTAGCCATATCTCACCGTCGCCCAGTACTTGCAGATATGAGTCAAAGCGAACACCTTTGGGCATCAGAAGCACTTGCCCGGTCTCCACTGCCCACGGAGAGCTGATTGACGCCGCAAGGACATAAAGCAAAGGGTACAGCATAATTGCCGCAAGCAGTGCCAAAAAGACATAATTCAAGCAGATAAACACCTTTTCACCTTTTGAATACTTCATCATTGTCCGCTCCTTTCTACCACAGGCCTTTACCGACCAGCTTATTACTCGTCGTATTCGCAATCCAGACAAGCACAACACCAATGACCGAGTTAAACAAGCTCACCGCCGTCGCCAATCCGTAGTTTCCGTCAGACAGCCCCGTCCGATACACATAGGTACTGATAACATCCGCCACCTCATAGGTTGTGGGTTGATACAGCAAAATAATCGTCTCGTACCCGATATTTAAAATATTACCGATACGCATGATAAACATAATAACAATGGTCGGCAAAATGCCCGGAATCGTAATGTGCAAAAACTGTTTCCATTTACCGCCGCCGTCTACAATACACGCCTCATACAGCGACTGGTCGATGGCAGACAGAGCAGAAACGTAAACAATGGCGTCAAAACCGCATTCTTTCCAAATATTCAGCAGTGTATAAATAGTGCGAAAATATTTGGGCTCCATTAAAAAATATATTTTCTCTCCACCGAAACGCGCAATAATCTGATTGATAATTCCGCTCCCCGGCGCAAGCAGATTGGTGACAATTCCCGCCGCCACAACCATAGAAATAAAATGCGGTAAATAAGTAATCGTCTGTACCGTCTTTTTATATTTGGTATGTACCACCTCATTGAGCAGTACCGCCAAAATAATCGGGGCGGGAAAGCCGAACACCAATCCGTAAAGATTAAGCAAAACGGTATTTTTCAGCAGGCGTAAAAAATACGGTCCCTGCAAAAAGGAGCGGAAATTTTCCAGCCCCACAAAGGCGCTCCCTTTAATTCCTTTAAAAAAATTGTAATCATAAAACGCAATACGGATGCCCCACATCGGTCTGAGTACGAAGAGAATAAAGTAGATGACGTAAGGAGCAACAATCAAATACAGAATTTTGTCTCTGTACAGCTTTTTACCCAAACCCGTCAAGTTTCTCTTTACCGCAGCCGACGCAGACATACTCCGTTCTCGTCTGAGTTCTGTTTCTTTCATACTTCAACTATTCCTTTCCGTACCAAGGACACAATTTTTTACTGCGCGTCCCTCTTATTTATAGACAACCATATGAGACGGCTCGCCGTACCACGTCATAATATAGGCGCGGGAACATACCTCGCCGTAGGTTTCATAATCTTTGATGTCGTTGATGCTGCCGGCTTTCACTTTTGTCTCTAATTCTTCATCATAGACCGCTATGTTATACGCAGTCGCTTTAAAATACAGCAGTTGATCCGTCATGGACGACATTGTTCCGTTTGGCATGGTGTACGAACATATAATCATATCGTCAACCTTTTTATAAACATACATATACATAAGTCCGGGCGCACCTGTATAACCGTTGGTCGGATTGCTGCCTAACATCTTTTCTTCGCTCTTGTCATAGTGAAGTTCGATATTGGAAATCTGACCAAAGGCATTGACCGTAAATCTAATGACATCGCCTATGCCCAACTCCTGCTTACCCAGCGAAATGCCGCCGAAGCGTGTAATATTTTCCGCCACCTTTGTACTCTCCAGAGGATATTCTGACATTTTTCCTTGACAGAACACGCTCAGAATGGGAATAGCTTCCCCCTCCTCCGTCACGCCCGTAGCAATTTCGGAGATAACTGCCAAAGGATCCTCTCCGGCAATTCCCGCACTCGCGTAGTCGGGCGCAACCAATATGGTAGTCAGCGGGGTTTCCGCCGAAGTGCGGTACGCCTTAAATCCCGCGGCAAAAATCGTATCATTTGGCAGTGTTCCCATACTGCAAGCTTTGTAGTGCGTCTCGTCCATATCTGTGGCATCGGACGGCACTCCGAACAGAATGGTGCTGTTTGTTACACCTATCAATCCACTAACAGTAGCGCCCTTTGACTTGTAGCGATGACTGAGCGGGGTATCATATTCCAACGTGAGCGTGTCACTCGGAGAGGTGATTACCCCTACCGTATCAATCATACAAATTCGTCCCTCGCTGTCAAGTTTATACCCTATCACCTGTGGTGCAAGTCTTCCATTTTCGGAAAGCGCGGTAAATTGCTCAGCAACCGTCACCTTTTTCTTTCCGTTTAGTTCCACACCGTTTGGAGCTGTTGTCAATTTCAGAAACTGATTATCGGAGGAGAGCACCTTAAGCGCCAAATACTCGTCCATACCATTACTCGTTTTGCCCCCCTGCATCACATATCCGTAACTGACCGAACTATCGTATTTGCCGTATATCCACTGTATGGTTCCCTCCGCGTCCAATGCAAAATATGCCGCTTCTGATGGTTCAACCGAAGCTTTCTCCAGGCACGTCTTGCTGACCGGATATACAGTATCGTTAATCACGTATTCCGCGCCGTCTGAAGTCTTGCGTATAGACGTCACCTGCCCGTTAATACTCTGATTGGAAACGATAAGCCGCAAATACTCCTTATCAAGACTTTCCATTACAAAAAGTACACTGTTTTCCATCAACGCATTCTCTGTCACGGCCGCACCGTCTGAATCCTGTAAGGTATAGTCTGTGTATAAGTTCAAATCGAACTGCGCATGCGTCAGCTTATCCGCAAAAGTCTTGCTGTCTTTATCATAGCTTTTCACCACCACAACCTGATATGTATCAACAAACAATACCTCGTATATTCCATCGTTGTCATTATCGATGAGTTGTATGCTGCCCTCCTGTGGGAGTAGCAGTTCATCACTGTAATCGCTGACTGCCGCGCCATTATAAATCACGTCCGTTTCCGATGAAATTCTGTATTTCCACGGTTTATTCATACCCTTTTCCCGATAAAGCGTATAGGTTTTATCCTCGAGCTTTTCAATCTCGTTCGGCTTTATTCTCCACACGCTCGTTCGGTACGGCTCTATGTATAAAAGAGTTTTCTCGCCGTCGGAATCCTCATGATAGTAATACTTCACACAATATCCTAAATATTGCTCTGCGTCCGTTGCTCCCGTCTGATACTGCGCTCCGTCAATGGAAACGTGCCGTTCCCGTTCTCCTACAGCGCGGGAAAGTCCCGTTCTGCTGTTAGATTCAAGAATTCCTTGGTCTGAATAGATATCGCGATACATCTCCAAAAAGCCACGCTTTTTTTGAATTGTATATTCCGCTGTACCGTATTTCACGCTGTCCAAAACTCCGACTGACACTTCTGAAGCGTTATATATTAGTTTAACCGCCACGCCTTTCTTCAGCGCATCATCCTGCTGCAAAGCAACGCCGTCTAAGATGCCCAGTTGTTTCGCCTGCGCAAGATATCCAACGGGATACCCGCCGTTCTCCTCAGCAATCGTTCCATACCCCAAAGCGGAAACCAACATTTTAACCGCCTCGCCTAAAAGAACCTCTTGGTCCGGACGGAGATAACCACCGTTGTAGCCTGACACAATGCCCAAGCCTTCCGCCTGAGCAACGTATCCGGCGGCCCAGTGTCCCGGTCTGACATCCGCAAATGAGGGTGTGCCGCCTCCGCCTTGATATCCCAACGATTCCATAATATAGACTAAAAACTCCGCGCGCGTTATCACCGCCGATGTTTGAAATCCGCTCTCCGCCACTTCAGAAATAATGCCTAAACCTCGAATGATATCAATTTCTCTTTGATACTCTTCCTCAGCCGACACACTCTGAAAATGAAAGGAGCTCAATATGGCTAAGATAAGAAACAAACTGATTTTTCTTCTCATTCTTATGACCATTCCTTTCCGCCGCGTTTCAGCACAGGCTGATAATGCCTGTCACGCGGTCTTTCATTTTATTATATAGATGTCTAGCTAATACAGCCAATACTTCGTTCACGACTGCAGGGTTAAAATATCCCGCAGATTCTCGTCCTCATACAGCTTAAACACCAATTCCGCAAACATGGAATCTGCCCAGGAAAACCACGGTCGGGTATAGCTCGCGGGATTGTCTGTATCAAACGACTCGTGCATATAGTTTGTATCCGCGTCAGTGGTAATCAATGTACGAAAACATTGCCTGATCTCCTCTTTATCGTTACTTGTCAAAGCCTGAACCGCCAATGCAATCGGCCAGATACATCCTTTTGCCGTATGCTGACTGCCTATCCCGCTACCAAAACTGCCGCTGTAATAGTTTGGATTTTCCCGACTCAGAATAAATTTTCGGGTATTTTGATAAATTTCTTCGTCCAAATATTCTCCGCTCAGATAAGGCAGGGACAGCAGACTTGGAGCGTTCGCGTCATCTATCAAAATATAATTGCCGTAACCGTCCGTCTCGTAGGCGTATATCCTTCCAATTCCGGGATAAAGATAGGTGCCGTAGTTCCGTATTCCCCGCAAAATTTCCTGTCGAAGCTCCAACGCCTCTCCCGCGATTTCATAATTTTTCAAAAAGGTGAGTGAAAGCTCCTCCATATACCCTAACGCTGTTACGGCAAAAAAGTTGCTTGGAATTAAATATCCAAAGATACACGCGTCATCACTGGGACGAAATCCCGACCACGTCATTCCGGTATCATTTACAGGATTCCCCATGCCGTCATTATGGATAGTATCTCTCTCCCATGTATCCTTTCTTGTAAAGCGGTATTCAGAATTTTTAAAATGCCTTTGTTCTGTCCTCCATACGTTCAGAATAGTACGGAAAAGTTGACTCACCATACCGACAGAAGCGTCTGCTTCCGCGTCCCGGTTTTCTCCTGGATTTTCCTGTTCTACATACAGCGGCAATTCTCCCGTTTGTACGCAATATTCATGCAAGAGCCGCACAACATACGCCAAGGAATCGATTTCGTATTTCCTCTCCCACACCAAATCATTCTGCGCGGTAATATCACACCAGCAGTGATTGCCGTTAGGATACTCATCAAAAGCGTTCGCGTATGGGTCTGTCAAAACATAACGTATCTGACGGCGCAAAACTCCGCTGACAAATCGTTTCATTTGCGGAACATCTTTCACAAAGCGAAGATAGTTCCAGACTTCCGCGGAGGAATCCCGCAGCCACATGGCGGGAATATCCCCCGTCAGAACAAAGGGCTCCTTCCCCTCTTTCCATTGTGTGGAACGCTCAATGGTACTGAAAAAACACTTTCGGAACATCTGCCGCACTTTTTCGTTACCGCTCAAAAATGTGTCAATTTCTGCGAGTAACGGATGCTCAAATTTCAACTCCTCTATTTCCATGCTTCTCCTCCCTCTAAAACAAGCAGATTATAAAGAATCCGGCACACTTGCGCTCTTGTCGAGCTTTCTTTCGGACTGAAACTTCCATCGCCCATTCCGTTGATAATGCCTGCCGCCTGCATTCTCACAACACTTTGCCGCGCAAACTCCGCAATGTCTCCCGCATCTTTAAAATCTGCCGCATTAACTGAAGCAGGTAATGTGATTCCGATATAAGCAACACACCTGTCAATCATGACCGCCATCTGCTCTCTTGTCAAATGCTCATCGGGCGAAAAACGGTCAGGCGCTGTTCCGCGAACAATTCCTGTTTGCATAGCGCTTGCGACATACGGATAAAACCAATCTTCCTCGGTGACGTCAACAAAATTCACCATTGCTTGTGTATCTGTCAGTCGAAAGGCTTTAACAAGCATCGTCACAAACTCGGCGCGGGTTACTGCCGCGTTCGGACGGAATTTTCCGTTTCCGTCACCCTGTACAATACTGTTCCGATACAAGCTGTTAATTGCCTCAACAGCCCACGCGGCTTCGTTTAAGTCCTGCAGTTCCTCCACCTTTTCTTCCGCCGCGTCACTGCGTTCCTCTGAAAGTTTGGGAACTACCGTGCCGTTACCGCTCCCGCTGCCGAATCCGCCGCCACGGTTACCTCCACCGCCGCCGTTGCCGTTGCCGGAATTACTGTCTTCCAGCGCACGGTAAAGAGTTGTTTTAACCGCCGCGGCGTTTTCAAATTTCTTTCCCGCCAGCGCTTTCAATGCCAGTTCCTTATTCCCCGCGCCGCTCACCTTGGAAAAATCTATCTCCAAAAATTCCGCGTTATCCTTTAAAATCGTTTCTACTCTGCCGTAGGATTCCACATTCTTTAACGCCGCGAGTATTGTTTGCTCACTGAATTCCGCCTTCAATCCTCTGATTCCGTCATAATTATTTTTGCTCTGTAATCCCGAGGCAGTCTCATGCTTTCCTGTCTCGGATAACGCTGTCCATGTCGCATAGGCAGGCAAATCCGCAAAAAACTTTTCATGCTCTTGTATCAGATTCAAAATTTCACTGCCGTTTACCGCCTCAGCTACTGCCTGCACCATAGAACACTGCCAAAGCGTATTGCTAAATGCTTCCATTGAAGCAAATCCTGCCCCGCGTTCCTCAATAACATACTGCAAGGCTGCCTTCTTATTTTTTAACTGATCATATGGCTGATTTATCACGCCCGGCATGGTTTCCCATTCCTGCACAAGGCGCAGTATTTCTTCCGCAGTAACCGTCTGATTGATTTGTGTTAAAAGTCTTTGTGAATCCTTTTCATTAAAAAAGTAAAATTCTTTCCAGCGGCTCCGATTCGCGTCACCATATCCAATGCGCAAGTGATACTCCCCGCTCTCACCGTCCAGCGGAACAGAAAAATAATACTTTCCCTCATTGTCACTGAGTGTTTGCCCCACATAGGAAATCATCTGCATCAATTCTTCATCCGACGCGGCATCTGCTTGTTCAGGAGTGATTCCTTTGCAGAACACTTCCACTCCCACCCGCTGTCCTTGCTTTTTCACAGGCAATTCTCCTGTTACCGTGACAGAAGCGGTATCATAATCCACCTGAACTTCATCAATCACCGCGCCAAACACCGGCACAGATGAAATCAAAAGCAGTGACATAAGTATCAACAACAGTTTCCATTTCACGTTATTCCCCCCTTGCTCTTTTTCGTCATATTTGCAATGGCGCATTCTCTCACGCTCCCTTCACTTGTCATTGTAATTCACAAACACGCTTGCGTCAATCAACAAAAATTAACCCCTAACATAATCCGTTCAGACAAAACAAAAAGCATTGCATTTCTCTCATATTTTCCTATCTCTTTGAAGACAAAAACAGATTAAAAAATGAATATTCCCGTCTCTCAGACACAATCTATTGTTTTCTTCTGTTATACGTCCTACCACACACCATAAGGCTTTTATGTTTTCTTTATAGTGTGCGGTAGTCGTTTTTCGATTTATATTCAAAAATTCTCTTATATACAAGTTTTAAACTCGTTTTATACGCAACAACGATTTTACGGCGTTTGCAAGCTCTTATTTTATTACTACCCGCTTAGCGGAATATTTTCACATTGACACTTTGCGGACGGCTATGATAAAATAAACATAACAAAGCGGAAAACTTAAAAGTAAAGCGGAGATGAGAATGAGAAACCAAACATTTACCAATCGATTTTTACAGCGCAATATTATCATGATTCTGTTGTGTTCCCTTTTACTGGTTCTTTTCGTCTTTCTGCAAAACATCAAAATCAACCATTTGAATCGCCAAAACGCAAATGCACAATATCTTTCCAATTATCAAAACTCGATGGACACCTCTATCTCTTTCACCACCAATACGATTTGGCAAATCACGCAAGATCCCGATTTTCGCGAATACTGTATGACAGAGACGGATTCCATCAATTACTATATGCTCAGTCTGCAAGATGCTTTGAATGTAAAACTTTCCTCCTTTGACAACTATTGCTATACCATTAGCGTTATAAAGGAAGGATATCCCGTCGTACTGACTGACCGTTTTTCCAGTTCGCTCCAAAACTATCTTGCGGATATAGAAATTTCACAGGAGCAATACCAAAAAACTCTCAGCACCTTAAAAGAAAAAGAAAACGGCGTTTATTCCTTTGTTCCGAACGGCGGTGACACTCATTCGCCTTATATCACGCTTGCTGCCCGATACCGTTTTTCACATTGTCCGGCAGTATATATCTTTATCTCTCTGTACAGAGAATATTTCACGCCTTTGTTCCAAAGCTCCGACAGCTTTTATTTGCTTGCCGACGAGCAAATCATTGCCGGTTCTCCGGCTCTGACTGAGCCGGAAACAAAAAAACTGCTTTCTGACGTTTCAGAACTGTACCAAAAGCAAAAGACCCAACAGGAACTGTATCGTGATTCCAAAAATGGCATCACTTACCTTGCAGCGCCTTCCAACGTCTTAAACTGCAATTATGTTATGCTCACCCGCACCTCTCCCGGTGAAACCATACTGAAATTCATACTGATTTTAATGATGGCAGCAACCGCGGCAGGCATTATAATCTTGCTGTTGAAAACACGTACACTCACGAAACCGATTACGCAAATAGCAAAAACATTGCAGCCCTTTTATAAAAACAATGAGAAAAATGAGCTCTCGTTTATTTCGGAAGCTACTACCGCTATCATACAGAAAAACGCGGCTTTGTCAGAACATTTGACGAACAAAAATAACGATTTAAAAAATCACTTTTTAGTAGAATTATTGTTGGGTATTTTATCGGAAGAGGAATGTGCCGCTTATATCGCTGAATTCGGTCTGGAAGAATTGTCTACACCGACCGTCATTGCTATTATTGACTTTTACAATTACGAGCCGTCCGGCAGTACGAGCTTAACTGCGGACTATTTCAAAGAATACATTTGCGCATATACGCAGAAAAACAATGGCGAAGATATTTTGAAAGAAATTGTGCCGTTTAAGACAAAATATGTCCTACTGCTCTGCCAAATACCGCAAGCGACCCTGATAAACCTTTTGGAAAAGCTGCTGCGTGATTGTGGCAAAAAACTTTCTTCCGCAATGGTGGCATCTATTGGACCCATAGCAGAAACACCCAAAGATTTAAAAAATTCCTTTAATGTTGCCTTAAACCTGCTTGAATACAAATATGCAATGAACACCAAAAATGTACTGACACAAAACAGTCTGCGCACATTGGATAACGATATTCTCTACTATCCTTTGGATATTGAGCATATGTTGATTAACTACACTATCAGCGCTAACCGAACAAAAGCGCATTTGATTTTAGATGAGATTTTTGAAAAAAATCTCATAAAAGTCTCCGCGCAGTCAGACCTTTTTTCCGAATTTGTGCAGTCTATCGTCTCCACTATCAAACGCTGTCTTCAACTCACAGACCTCACAATAGATGACGTATATGAGGAAGGCGCGATTTTGTATCTGGAATTGAAAATGTGCACTACGAAAGAAGAATTGCAGAAAAAAACGCTTGCCTTTTTTGATACTTTAATTGGATGTTTTGAGACGGCTGCCGCTAAACGCAGCGAACTGACACTGGAAAGCTTTACTGCTTATATCGAAGAAAACTATAACCGTGACCTATCTTTGGAGGAGGTTGCAGAACATTTTCAATACTCCATTCCTTATACCAGCAAGACGGTCAAAACACTGACCGGAACAAATTTCAAAAAATACTTAAATCAATATCGTATCAATGTTGCAAAAACACTATTGACCCAGGATGCGGAATTAAAAATCAAAGAATTAGCACAGCAAGTAGGCTTTTCCAACTCCAACTCTTTCATACGTACATTTAAAGCAACTGTTGGACTATCACCGGGAGAATACCGTGAACGCGGCTTTAAATAAAATTGAATTGCGTTATACTGTCCGCGATTTGTCATTAAGATAAAAATATTAGATTTTTTGACAGACGAATGATCTTCTTACTTTAGTTAATAAATGCTATAAAATAGCTACTTTTCACTCAAATTCGTCCTAATGAGGACAAAAAGTAGGGTTCCCCAAAAATTAAGGCAACGCCGTAGATTTTTGGGGAAAAAGGAGTCGCAAAGTTCGTTACGCTTCATTTTGCGACGACGATGGCACGCTACTTCAATCCGCACAATACTTTCCAATCCTGTGTATCTTGGAAATACAGTATTCGGTCGAACGGAAAACAAAGGATTTTATGATAAAAAGAGAGTAGCAAAACCGGAAAGCGAGTGGATTGTGGTTGAAAACACGCATGAGGCTTTAATCTCAAGGGATACTTGGGACACCGTGCAAAAGCTGATGAAAAATATATCGCTATGTCGGGTTGTTACGAAGTTGAGCAGACTACTTTGAAACAAAAATGTGATACTCTAACAGCTCAGATTGACAAAGCAAACGAAGTCTACGAAAATATTGATAATTTTATGGAACTAATAGACAGCCACACGAAAATAACGGAACTTAACGCAAGGATTTTGAACGAATTTATAGACAAAATCGTGGTTCACGAAAAGACAGTCAATCCCGACGGCAGTAAAAGCCAACGGGTGGACATTTACTATAAATTTACCGGTTGTATAAACATAACAGATTTAGCGGCATAAAACGTTCCCCCTTAAATACAATCAGAGGTTGTGAGTTCGATTCTCACCACCAGCTCCATTCAAAAAGATACAGCACAAAATGCGCTGTATCTTTTATTCTTATATCACCGTTTTTACCGGAAATAATTCCGGGCTTCTCACTTTCCCGCCTTGTCCATAAACAAAAATACCTTTTCAACCTCGGAAAGCTCACTTTCTTTATTCTTCTCCAACCACTTCTGCCGATACCTTTTCAGCCATATTTCCGTGTTCGTATTTCGAGGCATAGGATAACCCGCTATTTGACCAAACAGTTCCGCGATTACCTCTATTCCCTCTGCGGCAAGCAGCATTTCCTCCCGATACTCATCGTTTTTCCATTTTTCTCTTGAAATACGGCGAATAAATTCCCGACAAGTCCGTTGGGTATTCAAAACAACTTCCTCTGAAGGCAGATCTATCTCGAATTTTTCAGCATAAATACAATTAGAATAGCATCTGACAAAATCTTTCCATTGGACATTGCTTTGTAAGCTGCTCAGTAATTCAAGATACTCAATACCATTTTTATTTTGATATAACAAATGATTAACTCTTTTCTTAAAATCATTGTCAACTTTTGTTTGTACTGTCCACGATTTTTCTGCCCCCAAAACCAATCCGTACATGGAGAGATCCAGACTGCCCGGATTTCCGTAATCCCCCCAGTTCGTGTTCAACATTCCCTCTGCGCTGTACCGGTATCCAAGTTCTGCCATATTCGAGATATTAGCTTCTTCTATCTCAACAGCTTCTATCAGTCCATACCAGGAACCCGTCCCCGGACAAACAATTTGCGGCTTTTTCATCTTATAAAATAATTCAATATCTTTCTCCGGCGGATTTTTGTCATAATACCAATTCAGGAATTGAATTCCATCCGGCAAATCTCCGATGACTTCCTGATGCTTGAGTAGAATATCCGCCCACATCATGACCGTTTTCCCTTTGGACCGAACATATTCCGCAATCTGTTTTACAAAATTAACATACAACGAGCCAATATCCATACCTTTATGCCGTCCAATCTGAAGATCAAATGTCTCATCACAGCATATGTTGAATTTATCCGAACGGAACAATGGCATATATTGGTCAATTAAGCTTTTAATCAACGCAAAACTTTTGGGATTGGTCGGGTCAATTGTATGGTGGTACATTCGATCACAAAGCAAGGTATGCTCCGGCTCATAATTCTCCAGTTCACACAATTCCTTGTACCTGTCCTTCTGCAACAATTCATAGAGATGTCCGAAACAGGAAAGCGAGGGAATGAACTCAATAAAATTCTCATAACAATAATCATCCAGTTCTCTAATTTCGTCTGCGGTCAAATATCCTGTGCGTTCAATGCTATCTGAGTACTCTTTGAAAGCAAAGGTATGTTCCACATACAACTGCAAAGAGTTCAGCTTATAATACGCCATCTCGTCAATCAGCTTTTTCAGCGTTTCCGCTTTCGGCACTTTACCGCGCGTAACATCGTGGTAAAATCCGCGATAGCCAAAATCCGGCATATCCTCTATGTACAAGCATGGGATTTTATCATGAGTGAATATCTGCCGCAAGGTTTGTATGCCGTAAAACAAGCCCGCCGCGCCGTCTGCCGTTAAAACAATTTTCTCTTCTGCAATTTCAAGCGTATATGCTTCACCTGAGACCCCTTTTATCCGCATTTTCATATCAATACCGTTGTCGGAAAGCGGTAGCTTCTGTACTGCTTTTTTAATTCTCTCATCTGTGATTTCAGTACTAATATTGATTGTCCGTTCGGCAATGTAATTTGCTTCCTCTCTCAACATTTTAGGTCTTGGTATTAAATATAACATATTGCTCACCTCCGGTATTAGTATACTTCCGTATTTCTTAGTTCTTGTCACTGTCAATTCTCGTATTCTTAATTACGCATTTAATAGAACAAACCGACATCGCCAAAAACGATGTCAGTTGTTGCTTTACTTTTTATTTATAAACGACTATCACACGGGGCAAAGAATAAAACAGATTGATATACATTTTTGACTCTATTGCCGTACTGTCATCTGCAATTGTCATAATATCTTCTGCCGAAATGAGTTTCAACGTTCTTTTTTCCATATCATATTCATACACATATGAATCCGTCGGTGACATGACATAAATATCTGAAGAAATCTCCGACCTGCCTTCCGGAATGATTTTCAAAGCATTTCCCAGTTTTTTGGCGGGAGTTCCGATATCGTTTCTGTCATTGACAGAAAAACCTGACGTATTTTTAGCGCCGAATAATATCTGGTTAACCGTTCGCGAATACACCGTTTCCAAATTTTCCACCATACCGTTTCTGTCCAGCGCATACTTGACGACATCCCCGGATTGAATTTCGTATTCTTTGCCGCCAAAGGAATAGACAGGCGCTGTTGAGGACTTTAACATAATGGTTTGCAGTTTACCCGATACATAGCCCTCCAACATCACGCATTCTTCCTCCTGCTGGGAATACGCCATGCCTATATCTTTCACTACCATAATCGGAGAACTTTCGTTGACAATTGCCGAGGACGCCGCGTCCAAAACAACCACATCTGCCGCCATAGTATAGTTTCTGCCGGAATAACCGATAGCCGACGTATAATAAGCATCCTCTTGCAGAGTGCCGGAGGCGCCTACGAAAAACTCATCTGTTTGAGTCACATCCTTGGGAATGCCGAAAACGATTGTTTTGTCATCAACCAATATCTGACCTCCGATTGTTTTTGAGGATCTCTTATACCGACCGTTATACGATTCGCCTGCTTCTCCAATCTTTCGGAAACCTTCATCAAACAGTCCCAAATGTTCGTCCGGCAATTCCAGTTTAGAAACCTTGTCCTCTGCATTCAGAACGTACCGCACCACGCTACTGCCTTTCACATAATTTTTAACAAAGTCAGCAGCCTTTATATTACCCTCTGTTAAATTGGTAGTCAATTTTTCCGCTGCGTCCAGTTCACAGATTTCCCCCTCCGCAGTGAACATCTTAAACTTCACTTTTATGTCCAATCCTTCTATCAGGGCAGAATCAATCAGATATCCATAAGATATCTTTGAGTCTGAAACCTCTAAAACAGCAGCAATTTCTCCAAAAATATTCAGCGCTGCCCGATAGCTTTTTCCAAGCTCTAACTTAGGTTGATGAATCATTTGTTCTGCGCTTGGAGCCACAATATACATTGCCTCTGCTCCTCTGACTTTCACAGCCGTTTCTCTATTGCAGACACTGCTATCTGCTATGGTTTCTATATAAACTTCCATGGTATTCGGTATTACAATAATATCCGCTAACACATCACGGCAGCGCGCTACCTGCAATAGCTGGTCAGCAGCAATATCACTGACCTCCATGGAATTCCCTGCCAAATCTCTGATGCGCACAGTCTCAAATTCCGTCAAAAGAATATTTTCGGAAGTATTATTTTTTACATAGATAATTCCTCCGGAAGCATCTGACCTTGCCGCCAGCAAGGTCTCATATGCCGTAATTTTAACAACATCATATACGCTGTCACGGTTAGAGTCCACCAATTCAAAAATTGCAACATCAGGAATTTTAAACTCACTGTCAAATGTAACAATTTCATAATTCATGTAGACAGAAGCCGTAGGAGATATTTTATATGTTTTTTCCCTATCAGCAGTATCAACATAATTGATAGCTCCGTTTGTACAGGAAATAATCTCTGTTGTATCAAGCAACTCTGTCTTTGTGCGTCGAGTATCAACATAAATCAAGGTTTTGTCTTCGTCTTCTTCTAAATAATATGCCTCAACGGAATATCCCAGATAGTGCTCTGCCTCCGTGTCGCCTGTGAAATAGGTTTCTTCTCCGATTATAACCGTATCTTTGCCCGTTCCCGCCCCGGCAGGTAAAGCCGCAAAACGATTTGCCTGTACCAATCCGCTCACGCGGAACACATGAAATACCGAGGAAAACAGCGTCTGATTTCTTTGTGTTTCATAGCTGTGTGTGCCGTCTGTCATTTTCAGCACCTGCATTAAATCAGTTTTCAACGCATTGTAAACCAGCTTGCATGCACCGCCCATATTAAGCCTGCCGTTTTGATCCGCCTTAACGCCGTCAAGCAAGCCTAAACTATGCGCAGTGGAAATATATCCTGTGACATATCCTCCATCCGCCTGCGCCGCAATATCATATCTAAGCGCACGAACAGTCATTGCCGCCGCCTCGTTGAGAGAAAGTTCATCCTCCGCTCCCAAAAATCCGTCTCCTGTGCCGCTGACGATTCCGGTCTCAAATCCATACTTAACATATGCGTTATATTTATGAGATTCCGGTACATCATAAAATATCTGCTTAACACCGGAAAGATTACTTTCCGCGACTCCGGACATACGGATTAGCATTGCCAGAAATTCCGACTTGCTCACCTTGCCAACCGGAGAAAAGTCCTCCCGAACATCTATGATATTCAGTGCGGATAGTATCGTGTATTCTTTATCAATATCTATCCCTGCCTCTTGATTATCAAAAGCATTAACCGCCATTCCCGATATCAAAAGGGCAAAAATCAAAAATACAACCGCTGTTCTTTTCATTGTTATCCTCCCCCTTATGATATTGAAAGCTTGTAAATGTTATATAATATCTGTACCGCTTCCGCTCTGGTACAAGTCTCTTTGGGTGCAAACATATTACCGCCAATCCCCTGCACCACATTTCCGGCGGCAAGAGTTGCTACTGCCTCCCTTGCATATTCATCTATCAGAGAATCATCGTCAAACGGAACATACTGCCCTTGTTCCGCAATCAGGATTCCTGCTTTTTCCGCCGCGCGCCAGCTTAATGCAGCAAGCTGCTGCCGCGTCAAATATTCCCCTACACCAAACTGCGTTTCTGAAACACCGTTAACGATTCCAAGCTCAGAAGCACTGGCAATGTAGGGATAAAACCAATCTGTTTGCCGTACATCTTCAAAGGAACAGTCAGACTCTGAATTCATAAACTCAAACAGCAAAACAGCAATTTTCACAAATTCTTCCCTTGTGATAGTATCATTCGGAAAAAATTCTGTCTCCGTCTTGCCGGAAACGACATTTTTCGCATACAGCACTTCAATCGCTTCTTTCGCCCATGCCGTCTGCGTCAAATCCACAAACGGAACCTGTATGCTTTGCACAGTAACAGCCTCCGACTGGTCAACCGGCGAAGCGGAAGTATAAGTATTAGAAACAGGAACACCACTGCCGGAACCACCGCCGGAACCACCGCCCGAGCCGCCGGAACCGCCACTCGGCCGACCGGAAGAACTCCCGTCCGATTGCGTGTTCATTAATTCTTTTAGCTTTTTATCCAATCCGTCTACTGAATCTATCTCTTTATATTGATATAGCTCTATTGCAACCTGTGCCCGCTGTTGCTCATTCAATCTTTGATATTCTGCCGCATGAGTCAATAAATCATTATTTTCAATCAAAGTCTGAGTTATTTCATTCCAAGTTGTACAATGATTCAGCATAGCAACACAAACGCCCTCCGCAAACGCCTGCTGTATTTGTTGAACACTTTCAGCCTTTGCATGACGAATTTTTGCATAAACTACTCTTTGTGCGGCAGTTTCCCAACCCAGATAATGCCGATACCGGACAGCCGCATTTTTCCCCACTGTTTCGTCTGTAGTAAAGCCAAGCTCTTCCGATACAGAAATCTCGGAATCACGGCTCAACAACAATGAATAATCATCATCATCTGTCAGACAGAAAACTGCGTCTGCACGCAACTCTGCCTCAAACTTTTGCCGAAACTCACTCAGGTCCGAGACAGAATACAACCGTTCTCGCACAGCCTGTACTGCTTTTTGAGATGTTTTCTTTTTCAGCAAATATCTTTCAAACATGGGAGTATCTATTCCCAGCACTTTGCTGTTATCAGCCAAAATCCTTGCTGCGGAATTTATATCCGCACTCTCATAAACACTTTTTAAAACTTCATTAATTCTGTCCGGAGAATAGACCGCAAACGCACTCTTCTCCGCAATTCCCTGCCCCGCATAATAGACTTGATATTGGAATTCCCCTTCCTCGGTATCGGCAGGTATTGCAAATTGAAAACTCGCCGCGCCTTCCTCATCTGTAACATTCTGATTTGCATAAAGCAAAATATCCTTAACATTATCAGCTGAAATCCTATCCAGACTGTCAAGTGAAAGACCGTTTCTCAGTACTTGAAGTATCACAGCTTCCTGCTTATCAGATGTTATGCGGAAATTGACAACCGTCTGAAACCCCTCTTCCGCAGAAATGATTTGAGATGTCTGCTGTACCTTTGCCGACACAGGTGCGGAAAATAGACACGCCGTCAAAACACCTGCCATGATTTTTTTCGTCTTATTCATTCTCCGTCGCCTCCGCACTTTTAAATTTTTCTACAGCAGAAATCCAATAGGGAGCGGGTTTTGAAAAACTATTCCATGCCATAATTTTCAGATACAGTTCCCTCTTATCACTAAAAGTACTTAAATCCAAAGGAACCACACTTTCCACCGTTTCCCCCGGTTTCACATTGATACTGCCGCTGGTAGCGATTGCGCGCACCTCTTCTCCAAATCCTTCCCGGAGAGCGCAAACCAATACAACAATGACGGCATTTTCTCCCTCAGGATTGGCAAACCGTGATGCTGACAAGGTTGTTTTGACCACCGGTTTGCTGGCCGTTGCCAAACCGGAAAGTTCATTGGACGAAGTTGCGCTGCGATATACCCCGGGTTCAGCTACCAAAAGTGCCGGTCCGTTGACTTGAAAATCCTGTATCGCCTGCCATAACATTTCCGCTGATTGCCGCAAGGTCTCCTCCGTTCTGCCAGAAGCGTTACACTCGCCTTTTGCGTCATCCAAACGGTCACACAACTCCTGATAGACATCTTCCGCATATTGCTCTTCGCCTGTACCCACGTCAGCGCCTTCCAGTCTTTGCTCTGCCGTGCGTATTGCGTCTATAATCCTGCCCTCCTCCAAAGGCGCTTGCGGTGTGTTCACGTTCTTCTTAAACACCAAAACATTATCTACATAAATTGTACAGCCTGCACCGGAAGAGTTCTCCTCTTTCTGCATTCCTAACATCTGTATATTAGGAAATTTCTGCGAATTCACACTGACAAATGAAATTTTTTCAAATACTGGCGTTCCGTTAATCCACATACTGTGTTGCTTTAACGGATTCAAATTTTCGTCGGTAGAAAAAATTTCATGGCGCACACGATACCATTTATGGTCCTGCAACGGCTCCGTAAAAGTTGCCGACTCCTGTTGATTAAAGGAGACTTTACCACTGCTGCCGTTAAACGATACGGCAATCGGATAAGTATCGGTATGGTTCACAACATCCCAAATCCTCACGTTCAATTCCGACTGTCCCTGAACCAAATCTTCAAAGTAAATATCATACTCGAAAATCAGAGAAGCATTCGGTCCTTCCACCGCATAATCAAATTCTGTCCCGTCTTTGGCGCTGTTCCCTTTGTGCACAACGATACCCTCTAAATTTTTAGGTGTAATATCCTTGCTGACCCTGCCGGAAGTACTCGTCCATTTTAAAGCGCTACCGATACTAAAGCCCTGCATCGCGGTCTCCGTCTCATATTTCTCAAGGCATTGCAATCCGCCTGGCGGATATTCTTCCGCATCGGCAAACAACTGCAACTCAGATTCCTCAACTGTAAACATCTCGTTCTTTTCCTCTTCTGCCCCTATCGAAACAGAACAACATAACAAACAAATCAAACACATCAACGCTATTATTTTTTTCATGCCATGTCCTCCCTTTCTACTATACTTCAGCGTAAACGGTAACCGCTATGGAATCCCCGCTGTCCGTTTTAAATATAAACGCTCCGCGTCCGCGCACAAACCGGATAGACGCCGAATCAGTCTTTACTTTCAGCCGTACGGTAGAATTGGGCTGTAAAATCCCTTCACTCTTTCCGTCCTCAGTGGTAACGCTCATCCAGTCACCGATATGTTTGCTGTATCGAATGGTAAAGTGTTCTCCCTCGGGTATGTCACCTACATGAATGACAACCTCAGACTCCGCAGTCCCGGCAGGATGAGTAACCGTGTACTGTTCTGCCCATATATCCGCAGGTCTGGCGGGGATAGATTTTTTGTTATCCTCTCCATTCTCAAATGCTCCGATATCTGGAGCCTTGCCCTGGTACTGTTCAGCAAAATTCGGAACGACCTCGCCCGTATCCGTATTGCTGCCGCTTGCCGTATAAATTCCCTTAGAGACATCTGTAAATTGAGGTGCGTCAAAAATGCCATGACTCTCTTGATTGTCTGAATAATAGTTTGTAGATGCGGTTCCATCCTGTTTGCATATGATATCATAATCATAATCCGAACGCTCTACATAATTATCGTCATAGATGGAATACCCCGTCCCCATCAGAATATTATTTCTCGTCGTATAAACAAAGATATTTGGAGGTGTACCAAAGCCGCCCTGCCCAATTGCGTTACCACCTGTGTATATCGTATTGTTAAACAAATACATTCGTGAGTAAGAGTAATAAGAACCCGAGCCGCCGCCGCTTTTAAACGCAGAACCCGTTCCGCCGGTTTCTGTCCCCAGATTGACAATCAGGTTGCGGAACGTGTAGGACGGACCTACCATAAAAGGAACCGTACTGATGCCACATAAGAATCCCTCAATCCGATTATTATAAAACCTCAGATTCATCTGTGCACCGTCATACTCAATGCCGTCATCCTGCCCATATTGCATCACATTTCCGTAAAAATCACAGTCGCGGGAAGGACCGCCGGATTTTTCTCCGTTATAATATCCCTCGATAGAGTCATTCCAACGGTGACCGTCACAGGCAATCAAATCATTATAACGAACGACCAATCCACCCTTGGAACGGACAAGCAGGGCGTTTGGACCGGCAGGGTGTCCGTAAGCCCAATGGTTGGAGTCACCGACAGGATCGTGAATGTAACAGTGTTCCACTACTATATTCTTAACGTCCCCAATTCGCACACCGGAATCATAATTCACTTGATTGCCCTTAAAATCGTTAAACAGTCCCGATTTGTCACTCCGTACGCCCTCGCGTCCCCAATCGCTGATATCACAGTTGCTGATACGGATATTCTCTGAATTGTTGGTAATATGTACTGCGTTAAAATATCCGCCGGTAATATATAAATCCTCTAAAATCACATATTCGCAATTGGCAATATACACCGCGTCATCAACATTGCGCGTTGCATTGATTTGATTATTTCCCGCTTCCCCTTTAATTTTAATCCAGCCGTCCGGCGAGCCCTTTAAATGCTCCAATGTCAGATTTCCCTCCATCGCTTTGGGGTCATAAATCTCGCTCAGCTTATATTCCTTTGCAATCGGCGGATTATCCGCCCATGTAGTCGCTTCCGAAATATATTCCTCCTGAGCGGAACCATTCAAAGTTAAAACCGCCCGAACCTCATACGTTGTATTTTCCGTCAGTCCGGTTATGCTTCCACGGAACTGCTTGACAGGCTCATCTTTATAAAGTTCATATGCCTGTCGCCATTCCTTATCTCCTTTTTTACGAAAAGTGACATCACAGTCATATTTCTCATTGGTGTAATCCAAATATACGCTCATGTTCTCAAATGTCGGCACAAGGTATACGCCCTCTTCGTGCGGAATGAAACTGTAAACGTCTGGATATTCTTCTTCCAGCTTATTAAGAGCGACATACTTATAATAGGTTTTCACTTCGCTTGGCGTAATCACCTTTACTTTTAAATAGTAGCGCTGTTTCTCATTTGTTGTTGCCGCAAAACTTCCGTAAAACTTTCCCTCATGGAATGTCGGATTATATCCGCGCTGCCAAGCGGTTTGCGCAACTGAACGTTTCCATCCGTGGTCGCCCGCATTGCGGAGCCATGTCAGCACAACAGCGTCCGGGTCATCACATGCTACAGAATAAGTAAAGCCGATTGCCTCCGCCTTTTCTATGGTAATTTCCGCATCATTAGCTGTTTCAGCTGTCAGCCAGTCCTCTTCAAAAGGTTCTGTATAGGTAATGGAAATCTGATTGTTTTCATCAATCTGATAACTTCCGCCGAACACCTCAGTCAGTACTGTAAAATCGACCAGCCACGAGCTATATGATATTTTCTGCGCAGACGCTCTCATCTTTTTTTCACGCCCGTTGACCACATAATTCTTGCTGCCGTCAAATACCTTGATATAATCCCGCCCCTTATTCAGCATAGCATAACCGTTTTTCTCGTCCTCATAGTAGGTCGCGCCCATTGCTTCGCCCAAATGACGGAAGGACATCAGATACCTATCGTTTTCCTTTTTTCCGATAATGTTGCTCTCCATAGTTTCCCCGTTGAAAATGATACGGGGCTGAACCCGCTCGGCGTAGGTCAGCGCATCAGGGCGGACTTCTTCGCCGGGCAAAGACCCCAATCCTGTCGGCGTATAACCATCCTTTGTAATGATAAAGCAGTCCAAACGCTGTCCGGATTCCCGATATTTCACATCCAGGCTGTGAACACCTGTATCCAGATAGACATCTTTCACTTTTCTCCATGTCCACTCCGACGTAATCGAAGTATCTAACTGGTAATATTCCTTTCCATCAATGCTAATCCACGATGATTTTTGATTGGACGCCGGCGTAAAGTATCTGACCCAAACATGATACTGCCCTTTTTCCGAGACGGTGAATTTATAGCCCGCGTGCGGCTTTACTGTAGAATACGGCTCGACAAAGCGGCTGATACCGGACGCGGCAATATATTTTTCACCCGATGCTGTCTCCCAGTCATATATCGTCATTGGCTCCAACAGCGTGCCGGCCTCCGCCTCTACAAAGTACGACCCGTCTTTTTCCGGTATTTCATACCAACTCTCTTTTATAACTTGTTTATTTTCCGGCCAATACGATATTTCTTCTCCGGTTTCTTCCTCTGCGCTTTTTTTCAGTATTCCCTCCGGACGATAAGAAGCGTCTGCAGTCACAACAAACGCGTCTACACGCATTCCTTGTTTCTTGGCGCTCCAAACCATTTGGTGTTTGCCCGCTGAAAGTACTCCTAAACTCACACGTTTCCATTCAAAATTCATCGAAGGCTTTAAATAAAATATCTCCTGCCCTTTTCCGTCAATCGAATAGTATGCTGTGTCATTAGAAGCCGTCGCGCTATGCGCGCGCACCCATAAAAACGCTCTGCCCGTTTCCGGAATCTCAAATTCCAAAGTCGCTCCGCCACCACCCTGCAAAACAATACTTTGACCACCGCCCGCCTGAGCGGAATCCTCGACAACAAATCCATCTGTCTTTTCTGCAGTTTCGGCTTCAAGCACGATATTGTCCCATGCCGCACCCGTTACCGACGCAAATGTCACGGCAGATGCGAGCAATGCTATACTCAAAGCGGCTGCGAGTTTTTTTGCAAGACCTTGTTTCATATCAGTTCCCTCCCGCAGTTTGATTGATAGTTACTCCGACCGGAATGGAATATCCGTCGGAAAATTTAATCAAAAAAATCTCTTCCTGTTTCTGTTTTTCCGGATTGTCGGCCCGAACAGTTATATCACACGTTTGTCCGGACAACAGGTTGTATCTGTCTGCTGTCACTGTCAGGCATCCTTCCGCGTCGTTTTTTAAAATTGTAAACTCCAACGCCTGACTTCCGATATTGCTCAGGCTTACCGTTGCTGCGCTGCCGCCCTCTACACGCAGATAATCCCGACTGACTGTCGCCGCTATCGGCCTTTGAGGAATCATCCCCGCGCTGTTCATGTCAAAAGCGCCCATGTTTTTCCCTTGAAATCCGTTTAACGGTTTTGCGGTTCTATATCCCAGGGAAGTGGTTTTCAATCGAAAATCTCTTTGCGCGCTGTCTTGGAACTCCGGCATTCCCAGCAAGGCGTGCGGCTCTTTCACTATACCCGCATTCATCTGAACAACGCCTCGGTATCCGTCCGTTTCCCAATTGCCTAACAAATCGTAGTCAAAATCACTTTGATTTTCCTTTTCCGTAGCGCCTACCTGCACCTGCGCGCGGCTCGCTTGACCGCCAATTACAATATTGTTGCGCGAGACCGCCTGATAACTCTCGTTCACGTTGGCAATTCCATAATCGCGCCGCCCCTTTTCCGCCACAAACGTATTATAAAAAATATGCGTAATTCCGTTGCCGTTCACATTCATTCCGCCATTCTTCATATGCAGATTCGGATAGTCGGTGCTGTCGCCCAATCCTGCTACAACATTGCGGAAAACAAACGATGGCCCCACCATATTCGCGGAGGTAGAAATGCCGGAATAGAAGTTGGTGATTTTATTATTGAAAAAACGTACATTTTTCGCACCGCCATCCAATTCCACCCCATCATCCTGTCCGAATGCCAGCATATTACCATATACATCACAATCGGCAGACAAACCGCCGTCAACCTTGAAATTGCCGTTGCTTTCTATTCCGTCATTAAAACGATGCTGCTCGTTACCTAAAATATCATTATATCGAATTACCGTTGATGTAGTTTTTGCATATATTCCACACATCCCTTGCGGGTGTGACATTTTCCAGCTTATTTGACCAATCTCATCTGCCCACGCATTGGTCGTTCCGTTCGGTTCATGAATAAAGCACCGCTCTACCGTTATCTTGGTACATCCATTGAGCGCAATCCCCGCGTCATAGTTAATCACCTGTCCATTTTCATCCACATAAGCTACTGTATTTTCTGCCGCTGTCGCCCCCTCTTTGACAACAGTCAATGTTCCCTGCCGTCCCCAACTTGATATATCACAATGAATCAATCTGATATTTTTTGCCGTTTTACCGATAGTAACCCCGTTCTTCTTTCCGCCTCTGATTTTAACATTCTCTATAATTACACATTCCGCCTGACCGATACGAAGCGCGCAGTCATCCTCCGCACCTGCTGATATGGTTTGTCCCTGTCCGTCAATTTTAATCCAACCGTTTTCCGTTCCTTGCCACTCTGCGCCGTCCAACACCAACATACCATTCGAATATATCTCACTCAATGCCACAGTTCTTGCAATCGTGGGATCAGATGTCCACGTCACCGTTTCAACCGTTGCCGCATAGCAGTTTCCGGCTCTGTCTCTGATACGCACGGAAACTTCATATTCCGTATTCTCTGTCAAGTCCACAATGCTGCCCGAATATTGACCATTCACTGCGTCGTATACGGGCGGATAAGCGTCTGACCACAGATTATCACCCTTTTTTCTGTACTGCACCATGCAAACGCTGTTTTCGTCCTCAAACGGGACATACACACTGATACTCTCATACAGAGGGACTGTTTCAATATCAGACAACGGCTGCATCGGTGTGTTATCCTCCGGTACTGTCGGCGTGTGTTCAACCGTATATTGTATAATCGGAAGCTGCTGCTCTTTCATCAGCTCAATCAACATACCTGCCATAACGTCCGCCCCGTATCTTTGAAAATGAGAGGCATCGTCTGTAATTTCATTCTTGTTATATTCCGAGTTTGCGAATTCAGCGTCATTTTTAAAACGACCGTCATTCGCTTCCAAATACAAATAATACTGCTTAGACCCTTCCTTGCCTGCTCTCTCCATCTTATCCGCCCATTGCGGCAATAAATCCAAAATCGGTACTCCGTACTGCTGTGCTACCTTGCGCATAGCGTCCGGATAAGCGCCTAAATTTTCGATTCCGTTAAAAGCGCCATTTTCTCCCCAAAACGCCCGACGAGTCGGCGGCGTAACCAAAACAGGGAAAGCGCCCTTTTGACGAGCCTTGCGGATATACTGCAGTAAATAAGAGGGATAGTCCGCGTTGGGTTCTGTATGTAAGGCAGCGTCATCTTTCTGGTCATTATGCGCAAACTGAATAAATAAATAATCACCGGCTTTAATGTCCTTTAAAATATTGTCCAGACGCCCTTCCGAAATAAAACTTTTACTGCTGCGTCCTCCCACCGCGTGGTTGGAAACCGCTACTTTTTCGCTGCTAAAATAGTTGGGGAGCATTTGCCCCCATCCCGCCTGCGGGTAATACTTATCCGTGTAATTGCATACGGTAGAATCCCCCGCAAGATACAGTGTTACTTTTTCGGACGCCGCGCGCGCGGCGTCCGAAAAAGGTTCAGCCAAAGGCTGCAGTCCTGTCATACTTGAAAAAACAAATGCTCTTACTGTATAATTTTCAATACCTGATGCTGGCAGTGTAAAACCATCTATCGCTATTACACGCGCTTCGCCGCGGGGAATATCTGTCGGTATTGTAACAGGCTTTGCTTGTACCAACCGCTCACCCTGATACAATCCAACCAACACAACAGCCCCTTGGTCATATCTGCCCACCTTGCTGACCGAAACACCGGTCACGCTTCCTCCGTTGACAGGCTGTAACGCACCGCCGCCGTAAACAAACGCCTCTATCTTATATGGAATATCACTTTCCTCCACATCAAGATAAGCATTCATCAATTCAACTGCCGCTGCGTCCAAAGCCTGCTGTGATGGCTGTTCCACATTCTCGTACACCGTCTTTGCGCCCTGAACCGCTGAAGTCAACTCCGCTGACTGGTGTGCTGCCAAATAGGACTCCGCCAAGCGAATGGTATAGAGCAGTTTACCGTAATTCAGCGTTTTTTCAGCATTGATATTGCTCTTGTATACCGAAACATTGTCCCAATATATCGTTGTGCCCTTGCCTTGAGCATTAGCATTTTTGATAAAGTTGATTTTATCAATACACGGGAACTTTTGATTGCTTCCGCTGGCAAAGTTTGCGTTACTGATTTTTTCTTCCCCGTTGACCCATACGCTGAACTTGCGGACAGGCTTGCTTTCCGCATTTGTTGCGTAAATCTCCGTCCGAATGTGATACCATTTCCCGTCTGTCAAATCATCGATTGCAACAGTATCGGTACTCTGCCCAACCTGCCGAATAGAAATTTGACGCTCTGCGCCCTTAAAATTCAGCACCAGAGGAATTGTTCCCTCCGCAACAAAGGCGTCCTCGTCTAACATTCTCATTGCTGCGTCCGAACCGCTTGCCACCAAATCATCGAATTTGATGTCATATTCCCAAATCAGTGTGGCGTTCGGTCCTTCCGTTGCCATACTGTAAGTTTCTTTTTCCCCAAAACTTGCCGTACCGTCCCAAAGAACGATTCCTTCCAGTCCGGTTGCAAGATTTTCCTCTTCCTTTGCGGCATTAGCCGTAAATTTATGTGCAGTGCCAATTTGATAAGCGGAGTCTGCCGTCTCGCCGTCATATGTTTCGTTCAGCTGATAACCGCCGTCGGGATAAATAACCTCAACATTGCCCAGTTTCTCAATAGCTGATTGCGCAGCTGACACAGCGGCATCAATATCCGCTTGTATCGCATCCTTTTTTTCGCCGCGTGCTTCCTCATACAACTCGCTGATTTCTGCCAATATATCCTCCAGTGCCTTCTTGTCCGCTTCGGAATATGACTCTGACGGTAACTGTTCCAAAGCGCTGGCGGTTTCCTGTCCCTCTCGCAATACGGCAATCAGCTTGCCGATTTCCGCAGGTGCGCCTGCGGAGGCTTGGTCTGTTTGCTTATACAGCATGATATTATCCAAAATAAATCCGGCATTATCTACACTGTTTCCTTTGCTGTCTGTATTAAAAGTGACAGCTTTTACAACTTCTGCTTGATCCGCAGCATACGGCACTCCTTCTGCCACTTTTTCTCCATCAAGATAAAGGTCAAAAGTTCCCACCCCTGTTGTATCGTCCGTCACATGCAGAACGATTCCAAGATGATACCACTTTCCTCTCTCATAGGTGACGGGGGTACTGAATTCCTGCCAAGCTGCCGAACTATATCCGGTTTTGTTTTTATAATTCAAACTGTAACGCAGATGATTATCCGCGCCGGTAGCGCCGATAGTTACTACGTTTGCCTGAGCTTCGCCATTATCGCCCAAACCAATCATTAAGTTGGTGTAATTATCGTTGTCCACAACATTAACAAACTTAACATCGGTTTCCGCATACAAATTCACATTAGCGCCTTCGACAGCAAACGCGGTATCCGGCTTTACAAAAGTTGTCTTGCTGTCTGCATCCACCTCAGCCCAAGCGCGCGCCCATGCTCTGTATAATCCAAACGCTTTCCCTATCTTAGGTGTTGTATCTCCTGTGTTCTCCTTATATCTGCTAGCATCCTTGCTCTGAATTTTCACTGCTCCGTAAGTGGTATCCAGCAGCGATTTACTGTCAAAAATTTCATTAATCAGCACACCATAGTCGCTGGTATCTCTCGGCACAGTATAGGTAAATGACACAATTTCACTACTCAGCATGCCCGCTTTTTCCGCCATAACCTTGACAGTCATATTACGGTCTACGGTAATCGGTCCCGTGTAAAGCGTTCGGCCGGCAGAGGATGTCGGATCACTGCCATCAGTGGTATAATATATACTTGCCCCTGCCGTCTCCGTACTCAGCGCTACCTGTGTAGTCTTATTTGCCAAAGCGCCGGAGGGTGGATTTGCCGTAACCACAGCGCAAGTCTGAGACCCCGCCTCTAATTGCGATATTTTCTCCAATACCGCGCTATTCTGTGTATCAACCTCTGACTGTGTCGCGTCTGCTTTTTGATAAACAGCGACCGCCTCGGTGATACAAGACGTAACCTCATCTCCCTCGTTGCCGGAATCTTCCGCCAATTTTTTCAATCTACGCACGTTACTAATTAAAACGCCTTTTTCTACCGGAACAATTCCCGGCTTTTCGATAAACACCGAAACATTTGCCAATTTCAAGGTATCTTTTTTATCCGTACTGCCGCCACCGCCCAAAACTACGCGCAGATGGTTAACCGCCGCACTGTTATATTGATAAAACCCCTTTTGGTCTATTACCTTTTTGCCGTCAATATATAAATCATATTTCCGCGCTGTCTTGGTGTCATCCGTTGCGTGAACCACTATTTTCATTCTATACCAGGTGTTATATTCATAACTAATCGGTTTAGTATAAGAATCGGCATACATTTCGGTAACATCTTTAAAATAACCGGTATTGACTCCGTTGCCGGAATATACATTGCCATTGGAAGCCAGAACCTTAACCGTTTGCGTATTAGGGTCAAAAAGCAAACCGGCAGCTGCATATGTACTTCCGTCTCCCAGTAGTACCGCATATGGTGCGGCAGCGGTTTCTTTATTATTCAAATTCACATCAAATTCTAAATGCACCTTTGTATTGGCGCCCTCTGCTGTGAACGCATTGTCATTGGAAACATCAACAGACGGGAATGTTCCGTCTAAATATACCCAGTTTTTTGCCATAACTGCCATATTGTCAACGCCGGGCGTATCAGTGACAGAAGCAAAATCCAGTCTGCCTTTGTCAGCACCAACGGCTTTATTAGAGGTCATAACATTGTACTTATTCCCCGTAAAGCTTTCCTCCAGCACCAAGCCACTTTCAGTTTCCGTTGCGCCTGAGACAAGCATCGCCGGACAAGCTGTAAATAAAAGACTGGCAGCCGATAACAAACTCACAACTTTTTTCATATTACACACCCTTTCTCTTATTACCCCTTGATTGAACCTACTGTCAATCCCTGAATAAAATATCTTTGGAAGAACGGATACACTATCAAAATCGGACCCAAAACAATCATACACAGCGCCATTCTCGCCCCCTCTGTCGGAACGTTTGCAAGCATTTGACTGCTGTTGTCAATATACGCGGAGTTCTCCGCCAACTGCTGAATGTTTGCCAGCATATTTTGCAGCAGGAACTGCAGGGTGTAAAGTTTCGGCTCTGTAATGAACATCAACGGGTAGTACCAGTCGTTCCAGAATGTCAATGTGGAAAACAACGCAATGGTTGCTATGCCGGGTACAGCAATCGGCAGCACAAGGGTGAAAAATATACGATATTCACTCGCACCATCCAATTTGCCGGATTCAATGATGCTCTCCGGCACACCGGTAGAGAAAAATGTCCGCATAATAATGATATACCAGGCATTATTAGCCAAAGGCAAAATCAGCGCCCATACCGTGTTTGAAAGATGGAGCACATTGGTACAAACCATATACCATGCCACCAAACCACCGCTGAACAACATTGTAAAAAACTGATAGAAAGTAAATATCTGACGATATTTAAAGTCTTTCCTTGACAGCGGATATGCGTACAGCGTTACCGTCAGAGTAGAAATCAATGTGCCGACAACGGTGATGATAATTGTCATCAAATAGGACATAGCAATCGTTTTCCCCGCCGAAAAGATATACTGATATGCGTCTAACGTAAAATCACTGGGCCAGAAAGTATATCCATGATTGGCGATACCGCTCTCAGAAGTAAACGAGATGCTGATAACAAGAATAACCGGCATCAGGCAAAGCAGTACTAATATAATCATGAACAGGTGCAGTAATACATAAGACAGTTTTAATTTTTTCATTTTTTTCAAACTCATAGCATTTCCCTCCTCTCTGTCAGAACATCGCGCTTTCGGGGTCAACCTTATTTACAATGAAATTCGTCACCAACACCAGGATAAATCCCATCACAGATTGGAAGAAAGATGCAGCCGACGCCAACCCTATTCCTGTGGCTCCTCCCTGTCCCAACATTTCATAGGTATATGTATTGATGACCAAGGATGCCGGATATAATGCGCCCGAATTCATAGTCGTTTGATAAAACAACCCGAACTCGGCAGTAAAAATCTTTCCAACCGCCAAAATGGACATAACTACCATAATTGTCTTCAGAGAAGGCAGTGTAATACTGATAATCTTTCTAAAGCTGCCTGCTCCGTCGATTTCCGCCGCTTCATACAACTGCGTATCAATGCCCGCAATCGCGGCAAGGTAAACGATACTGCCATAACCCACCGTCTTCCAAAAATTCACGAAAATCAGAATAAACGGCCAAGGCGCAGGGTCTGCATACCAGTTGCGGGGATCCAGCCCCAGCAGAGGCATAATATGTGTATTCACAAATCCGTGCTCCTGATTCAAAAACGCATATACCAGATAACTAATGACGACATAAGACAGAAAATGCGGCATCAATATGATGGTTTGGTACGTTTTTGACAGCACTTTTTCCTTAATCTGACTGATTGCAATTGCCAATCCCACATTTAACACTAAACCAAAAACAATAAAAATCAGATTATATCCCAAGGTATTTCTGATAAAAATGGGGGTGTTGGAGGATTGGAAAAGAAACTCAAAATTCTTGAACCCAACCCAATCCATGCTCCATATGTTTGCCCCAATCTGGAATTTCTTAAATGCAATCACAATTCCAAACATCGGCAGATAATTAAACAGGAAAGCAAACACCAATCCGGGTATCAACATAGTGAACAAAGGGAAATTCTTTGACAATTCGTTTCCAAACGCATTTTTCCTCTTTATATGTTTTCCCGTATTCTGCTGCCCTGCTGCGCTGATAGCTTTTGGCATTGCGACTCCTCCCCCTTATTCTTTTTCTTTCAAAATCTCATCATACTGTTTTTGGCACGCTTCGATAATCGTATCAATACCTGCTGCCTTTAATTCTTTTACATATTCATCAATAATAGCTGCCGGCTCCATCGCTCCCAGAACAGCCTGTTTGCGGTATTGCTTGTTCACTGTACCAAGCGCCATGTTCTGTACATCTAAATCAACCGGCACAGTAATCCGAATTCCGTTAAAAGGCGAAGTCAGCGCTGCCTCGTTAAACGCTTTCAACTGTTCTTTCTTATCCTTTGCCTCAGTCTTAGTCAAATAATTGAGGAAAACATTTCCAAACATCCATTGAATATCCGATAAGCTGTATTCCGTATCTGCAGGAACGTCCACCATATCCTCATCTATCTTGGTATAGTGCTTTCCTTCAATGCCATAAACGAAAAGGTTGCTCAGATAAGGGTCGGAATATAACAAATCTAAAAATCTCATAACACGGTAAGGATTTTTGGAATACTTGGAAATCGCCATCATGGAGCCTGTCGCTACTGTTTTGTAAATAGGCGAGATTCCTACCTGGTCTACCGGTATACCTTTGCCGCGATAGGTTTCCTCCGCTTTGCCCGGTTTCAGATATTCCATATATACAAAAGTTTTTCCTTCCTGGAAACGCTGTGTCAAATCAGTAGCGGTCAGCACATCCGGCTTAACCAAACCTTCATTATAAAAACGCCGTGCAGTCTCCGCCGATTTTTTAAATTCTTCCGACTCAATGGCATTTTCAATCTTATTCCGTGCGACTCCGTTATCCGCGAAAATCGCTGTATCTGTTGTAACCATTGTATAATCGTTCAATGAAAACGGTGCACGGTCGGATGTCCAGTCAATCGGGTATTCAATGCCGGGTTCCTTTTCCTTTATCATTTTTAAAACCGGCTCCAGATCTTCAAAGGTTTTATACTGCGACATATCGAGGTTATATTTTTCAGCAATATCCTTACGGTAGACCCAACCTTTTTGCTGTGCAATCTCTTTGGCTACCGGCATAGCGTACAGTCTATCCTCAACATATGCGCTTTCAAGATAATCCTTATCCATTGTTGACGCCGCATTTTTCAAGTAAGTATCCAGATAGTCGGTCATATCAAAAAACGCGCCGTCTTTCGCATACGTTTCATACTTCAATAACCATTCGCTTGTAAACGCCAAATCAAAGGATTCTCCGGACGCAATCATTGTTCCCATTTTCTTTTCGTATTGGGAACTTTCCAAAATATTCAGTTTAACAGTAGCGTTAATTTTATCTTTCAAATACTCGTTGACTGCCGCCTCAACGGAAGCGACATCTTTTTGCGCCTTGCTCTGAATATACCAGTTGATTTCATACGCGTCCTCAGGTACTTTAGACAAGTCTTCTCCCCCGGACGTTCCATTGCCGCCGCATCCGCTCAGACCAAGTAAAATACTTCCGGTCAACACACCACAAAACATTCTTTTCCAACTGTTTTTCATACTGCTCACTCCTCATATTTTATTTATTTTGAAAGGTTTTATAATACTCTGTACACATTAGAATAAACGCGCCCGCACCGTGCAAATCATTTACCGTAACCGGACGGTTAATATAATAATCATAATCCGAAATGCCTGTTCCTTCACAAACTTTCTGAATCAATATGTTCCCCTGTTCGTCATAATCCACCGTGTCCAAAATTCCCCGGTAAGCGTTGTGCGCATACTGTGCATATTCTTCCCCAAGATATCCCTGTCGAATCGCCTTACACAAGCCATATGTATACAAGCAGGAACAGGAAACCTCGCACCAGTTATCCGCCCGGTCACCCTTATCAACTACCTGATACCACAATCCGTTTTCCTTATCCTGAAAATTCACCAAAGATTTGAGCAATTCCACATCAATATCAATAATATCCTTTTTATATTTCTCGGGCATATGCTCTGCAATATCCAGAAGTGCTACAACATACCAACCGATTGCCCGTCCCCAAAATTCCGGTGATAAGCCGGTCACAGGATTCGCCCACGGCTGTACCTTCTCACAGTCCCAGCCGTGCCGGAAAAGGCCTGTCTCATCATCGCGCATATACGTTTTCATCAATTTCAACTGCTTATAGACCTCTTCAAAATACCATTTATCTCCAAACTTTTCTCCATAAGTAACGGCAAGAGGTCCTGCCATATATATACCGTCAAGCCACATTTGATGGGGAGTTTCCCCTTTGTGCCAAAAACCGCCCACCCGATTTCTTTTCCAGTTTTTTAATAAGTCCGTCAAAGTATCCAGCGCGGTTTTGTATCTCCGGTCACCCGTCTTTTCATACAATAGAAACAATAAATTTCCCGCTTGTAAATCATCCAGCTCATCATCCAGATACGTTACAATTTTCCCTTCCTCATCAATAATAGAATCAACCCACGCCTTGATATACTCAAAATATTTTTCTTCGCGGCACAATTCATATGTCCTTTGTACCCCTAATAAAAATACCCCTGCATGGTAATGAAATCTCCCTATCGGCGGTAAAGCTATTCCATGCAAGCCCTTGATGGTATCACAGGTCTGTTGTGCATATTCCAAAGCTGTCATTGTTTTCGTCATAGTCTCCATATGATAACCTCCTTTTTTTCTTGACAATTCTACTATAATACACAACGATAACAATATGTTGCTATTTTTTCTCAAAAGTTATTGTATTTTGTCCTATCATGTTGTATAATTAACCAAAAGGGGGAATAAAAATGGCAGAACGTACTGTAGAATATTACAATAGCTATTCCACTTTCTATATTTCTTATAAAACGCTGAAAAGTAACAATATGCCTCAGGAGCATTTCCATGATTCGTACGAATTTTACTATTTGATGAAAGGTAGTCGAATTTTTTTTATTAAGGATGAAATGATTAACGTCCCCGCTGGCTCGTTAATCATCATCCACCCCAACGTCATGCACAAAGCAATCAATACGGACCAGTCGTACTATGAGCGGTTTATCATCAACTTTCACCCCGATTCCGCCCCGGAAGAATTCAGGACGAAAATAAAACAAGGACCTTTCCTCAACAAAGAATATATCGTACTGCCTTTTTCCGACTCTGAGTTAAGACAATACAATCACTTTGTACAAAGCATACTGCTGGAAATGGAAGATCAAAAAACGGGATACGAATATTCGTTATACGGCTTATTTTTGCAGATGTTAAGCTTTTATTTCCGTTGTCTTGAAACAGAGCATCCCATGATTCCTATTTTGAAAAGTCCAAGTTATGACCGCACGACCGCTGTAATAAAATATATCAATGACCATTATTCTGAAAAGCTGACGTTAGAAAATCTTTCGGCAAAATTCTATGTCAGCCCTCACTACCTTTCCAGAAAATTCAAAAAAGTCACAAACTTTTCTCTCATAGACTATATTAACACAGTTCGGGTCAAAGAAGCAATTGTATTAATTACCGTTTCTGATCACAAGATGGCAACAATAGCAAAAAAATGCGGATTTTCCAGTTTTTCAAACTTCAGCCGCGTTTTTAAACAAATTACGGGACACTCACCTACATACTACAAAAAGAGATTGCCTTCCGCTCAACGAGACTAATCAAATCTCGCCACACCCTTTCACTCAAATTCGCCCAATAATGCAAGAACTTTTTTCTACACAAAAACGCGGGTAGGGATTATCCTACCCGCGCAGTATCTCACAAAATTTGCGGCATTTTTAAGAGTTTGTGAGCAAAATAATCAATAAGCGCTCGTCCCTCTTGTTTCTCCTTTATTTTTATGCCGTGTTCCTTTCGCCCCGAGCGGTACGAAAGTGGTATGGCATATAAATTTTTCAAATAAACATCCTGCATACTTTCCTTAAATCTTGCCTTAGCGGCATTCTGCACAGGTTTGTCCGTTTGTGTTCTTGTTTTTACAATACGACATATTCCGATTTTGTAGTAATCAGAAAATATCTGCCGCAGGATATACACTTGCCTATTCTGTAACCGGTCTTTACAAGCTCGGAAAACTCGTATGTCGAACCTATTGACTATGGTTCACATTATAACTCCAAGTTCCGCTCCGTTTTGCCGCAGTTTTTTTCGCAACTTTTCAACATCCGCCTCGCCAACATTTGCGCCACATTCTTTCACCTGCGCAGCAGCAAGTCCGGCAGCTTCTCCAATACAGCAGACAATAGGCATAATCCGTATGGAAGCCTGCGCTCCATGATCAACCGAAATACACCGTCCGGCAACCAAAAGATTGCGGGAAGCTTTAGGAATCAGCGAACGGTAAGGAATGGAGTAGTACTCACCTTCTTTAAAATAGTAGTGACTGGTTCCTTCCCCTTCGGGATTATGGATATCAATATCATAATTTCCTAAGGCAATCGTATCCTCGAACTTTTTACAACTAATTAAATCACGTTCCGTCAAAAGATATTCGCCATCAATCATTCGGCTTTCTCTTACACCAATCTGCGCAGCAGTAGAAAGAAGATGGCTGTTTTTAAAACATTCAAAATTCTCTTTTAGGAACAAAAACAATTCCAAAGCCTGTTCCCTTGCAATGATTTCCGCTTTTGTTAAATCGAATGCGTCTGTCGGATTCAGCTTGACCACGCGGGTGGAATTAAAATGCAGCACACCTTCCATTACTGTATGAAAAATCAGAACATCTTCCCTTGGGTTGTTCAGCTTACCTAATCGTTTCCACTCTTGATATAAGGGTGTAATTTGCGACTTAATTTGATGATAGCCTGCAAGATCAATGTTCCCTACGCGAAAACACAATGTCATCGGCTGACACAATCCATCTTCCTCACGTCCTAAGCGGTATGGAAAACCAGCCATTGCAGTAAGATCCGCGTCTCCTGTAGCATCTATAAAGTAATCAGCGGTTAACTCCATACTGCCGGACTTATTGACTACAGTGATTGAAGTGACCGAATCGTCTTTTGCTTTAACCCCGGAAAGGTAACTGCGCAACAGAAGGTCAACCTTTGCTTCCTGCGCCATACGCGCAAGAATAATTTTAAGATATTCCTCATGAAAGGTTGCTCCGTCTATCGCGGTGTCATATTGCTGTGTAAATTGCATAAGCCGTTCATTGATTTCCTGAAACAGTCCTTTGCAAAGAGTGGTTTCCTTTCCGTTTATTTTTGTGGAATAGGGCATAAACGGATTAACCAGGCAATTAGACGGAGCACCGCCCAAGCAATTTGCCTGTTCTACCAACAACACCCGTAACCCCTCACGCGCAGCACTGATTGCTGCCGCGCAGCCTGCAAAACCACCACCCACTACAATTAAATCATATTTTTCCATATTTCATCTACTCCTTTCATTCATTCAAAATCTATGTCACAAAATACTTTCTTCCAAACTTCATACCGGATAGCGGTGTGGCGTTTTTCCTCTATTACCCTTTCACCGCTCCAATCATAACACCCTTTACAAAATACCGCTGAATGAAAGGATATACACACAAAATCGGAACAGTAGCAATGATAATGATTGCGTATTTAATTGCCTCACCGATTTTTTCTTTATCGCCTTCCCCTACTCCCTGCATCATGGAAGCAGTATCATTCTCAATCAAAATCTGCCGAAGCACTAATTGAAGCGGCCATTTCTCCGTTGTTCCCTGCAAAAATATTGAAGCGTTGAACCACGCGTTCCAATAGCTTACACCATAATACAGCGCTACAACGGCAAGCGTTGCTTTTGCCAAAGGCAGAATAATACGCAGCATCACCGTAATATGTCCGGCTCCGTCAATACGCGCTGATTCGACAAGTGATTCGGGAATGGACGCAAATCCTGTCCGCAATATAATCATATTATATGTGCTGATAGCCGTAGGCAAAATCAATGACCACAAACTATTGGTCAAATGGGCGTCACGCACAACGATATAAAACGGTACAAGTCCGCCCGAAAACCACATAGTAAACATAATGAACAATGTAATGGGTTTCTGAAAGTACACATCCTTGCGTGAAAGAAAGTATGCTCCAAGAATGGAAAGAATCATACTCACTCCCAATCCGACCGTCACCAAAAACAAGGTGTTAAGATATCCGGACAAAATATTGGGATTCGCCAAGGCTTTGGCATACGCATTTGTATTAAATCCAACGGGCCAAAGCAGTAACTGATTGCCCAAGCGAGTGAGTGCGTCCGAATCACTGAACGAGGCAAATACCACATATAAAATCGGATAGAGCGTCACCACCATCAGGAACATCATGAACAAAAAATTGGCAATCTCAAAACCATAGCGCAATGCTGTCTTTTTGCGTTTCATTTCATTTTCCTCCTCTTACCATAAACTGGTTTCACCGGTGATGCGACTCAAATAGTTTGCGCTCACGACGAAAATGCAGTTGATAACCGAATTAAACAATCCCGCCGCGGTCGCAAGACCGTATTCCCCGCCGGAAATACCCTTTTTGTAAATATAATAGGACAGTACCTCGCTTTTTTCAGCATTCAGCGGATTTGTCAACAGAATGATTTTTTCATACCCCACTGACAATATTTTACCAAGCCGCAGAATAAACAAAATAATAATGGTAGGTAAAATTGCAGGAATCGTTACATGCCATACCTGCCGCAGTCGTCCGGCACCATCCACTTCGGCAGCATCATACAACTCCGCGTCCACCCCCGCCAGCGCGGCAATATAAATAATAGAACCCCAACCAACAGTCTGCCAAATATCCGAAACTACATAGATAGGCAAGAACAGCTGCGCGTTTGATAACATCGACTCGTGAAAATCAATTCCCGTAAATAACGTAATCAAATGAGTAATGATACCGTTAGAGGAGGTGAAGTCCTTAATCATAGAACACACAACCACCAAAGAAATAAAATGCGGAATATATGTAATGGTCTGCACCATTTTGGCAAACCACTTTCGATTCAGCTCGTTAATCAGCAAGGCAAGCAAAATCGGAGCCGGAAAGCCAAATAAAATCGAGTAAAAACTAATCGATATCGTATTGACAATGTTACGGGTAAAATACGGGTCGGAGAAAAATCTCCTGAAGTTTTCCAACCCGACCCATTCACTTCCCCAGATGCCATTTCTAAAGCTAAAATTTTCAAAGGAAATCAAAACTCCAATCATCGGTTTGTAACAAAAATACAGATAAAACGCCAACACGGGAATTACAAGTAAATAGAGACTGTAATTCTTTCTGAAATCCCGCCGCAGCTTTTCACCGATACGCTCCTTTGGCAATGATATAGCTTTTTTTGAAATTTCCATTTTAATCTCCATAGCCTTTCTGCCCACATCGTCTACGCAAACTCCATATCATTCACTTTCGGCTAAAGCCGAAAGTTCATTCATTCCACTGCGTCTCCTCTTTTCCAAAAAGTCACGCGCACACACAGGATTTTTGGAAATATATACATCCTTATCGTGGGCGAATAAGGTGTATAATGGAGATTAGCGCATCGCCGTTTTCGCACATAAAATGTGCGAAAAATTCGGCGGCGCATTGTTCCTGCGGAGCGTATAGCGTGATGTTTTTTTCACGCTGTCTCCTCCGTTCTATTTTTCAATGCCTTCCAAACGTTTTAGATATCGGTCGTACGCTGCCTGCTTGAGTTCAATCGCCTCTTCAATACCCATGCGCTTTAATTCCCTGAAATATTCATCTAAATAAGTTAAATCCAATTTACCTGTTACAAGTTTTGCCAGTGTTTCCTCCCGATAGGTATCAATCGGCGTCATAATATCTGTGTAACGCTTTTGTTCCTCACCCGTAAAATAAAGAATCGGCAATTTATAGTCCAGTGTATCAGAGTCCCAAATACCAAACGCCATCTGCTGTTCGGGTCTCTGATAGAACTGATGGATATATCCCACATCCTGAATGTATGGTCCGGCTGAATACGCGCGAATATACTTAGACATTCCCTGCGCTACCGTCAAACCTCCGTTTTGCTGCGGGTCTACCACCTTTGCCGTATAGACCGGCGCATATCCCCATTGAGTATCCTCGTATCGGAATGTGTCACCCTCGCGTCCAAAGTTAAACAATACTCTGCCTGCTTCGGAATAACCATAGTCCATCAACCGTGCCGCAATTTCTTTATGCTGGCTGGAAGCGCTGATTGCGGCACCGTCTTTGGTGGGCCAATCCTTTTGCGAATACATCGCCAAACTTCCCTTTTCCCTCGTAGGAATTTTTGTGGGCACAAACTCTATGCCGCTGTCTGCGGGAATTGCAGACAAATAATTTCCAAACTCACCGCCGATTGTTGCGGAAATCGCGCCCACATTGCCATTAGTCACCATCGCGGATAGGCGTTTGGAGTCAGTATCCACAAATTCGTGATCCAAAATTCCATCGTCATACCACTTGCGCAGTTGACGAACATAGTCTGCGAATTCAGGTTCATATGGTCCGAAACGCACCTTGTTTTCCTCATCATGATAAAAGGTTCCGGCAATTCCGAACACCCCGGTAAATGGCGAGAATGTATCCAAATATGCATTGGTCAAACGGATAGATAACGGTGTTTTTACGCCCATGTCCTTAAACTTATACAATGCTTCGTTCCACTCGTCAAAAGTTTCCGGCACTTCAAGTCCGGCGCGGTCAAGCAAATCCTTCCGAATGACATAGGTCATAAATACTTGTAAATCCTCCGAGTCGCGAATCGCCGGATACTGATAATAATCTCCCTCATCTGTCATAAGCTGCACCGCCAACTCCGGATGCGCATCAAGGTACTTTTTCACATTTGGTGAAACCTTGTCAAAGTACGAATTCAGCGGTGCAATAATTCCCTCGTCAATCGCGTTCTGCGGACCTGCCGAATAGGTCGACCATGCATATTCAATAATATCCGGCAAATCATCCGAACTGAGCAATAGGCTAAACGCTTGATCCTCCTGACCGGAAACCGGATGTTCGTATTGAATTTTTATTCCGGTATCTTCCTCCAAAAAGTCATGAAACTTGGTGTCATTCATACTGGTCGCATATGCTGATATTTGAGCAGACATAGGTTTCCAATAACGCAAGGTGACATCCGTATCAATCGGATAAGTGTCTGAGGTTGTCACTTGCGTTAACTCCGCATCTGTCTGTACCTTCTTTCCCCCGCTGCCAAAACTCCCGCACCCGCTGCAAACTGCCGTTACTGCCGCGACAGCAACAACTGCCGCAATTACTCTGTTTTTCTTTGTCATTTTTCATGCTCCTCTCATATATTCCATTATTCTGTAAATAATAACCATCGCCTGCTCTCGCAAAGCGGTTTCATTCGGTCGAAAACTTCCGTCAGGAAAACCTGTAATCAGCTTTCGTTCTGCGGCAGTCGCAACAGACGCCGCACTCCATTGCGCAATTTCTTCCCAATCCGTAAAGTCCGACTGTTTCACAAGGGTTTCTCCACCCGTTATTGCGGCGGCAATTACCGCCATCTCTTCCCTTGTAATAGCGGAATCCGGTCTGAAGCTCTCGTCCTCATAACCATGAATCCACCCCTCTTCCACCGCTGTCGCCACAACCTCTGCATACCAGTCATCGGACGCCACATCACAAAACAATTGATGATATGGTTTTACCGTTGTTCCCCTCGCCCGAACAGCCATTGCTGTAAATTCCGCCCGCGTAACCGAGTCGGACAGGTTAAGACCATTCTCCGACCCCTCTATCACTCCGCTGTCGATAAGCGCGGTCAGTTCTCGAGCAGCCCAATGTCCCTCTACGCTCTCTTTCAGTAATTCCTTTTGTGTTTTGGGTGTTTGCGGCAAAAGTTCCGGCGAGTTGGGCACTGCCGATACATTAGCTCCGACAGCCTGCGACCCGTGTGCGCCTCCGCCGGAAGAACCTCCTCCGCCGCTTATCGTCGGTTTCTGCTCATCCGTCTTACCCTGCCCCAAATACAAGTATCCGTCTTGCTTGTAAAACTCCTGCTCTTCACCGTTGACCAGCACCTTGCCGGTATACTGCGGAGCGTAAATTTTTAATGTTGACAAATCTCTCTGCTCCCGCGAAACGGTGTTGCTTACCTGATCGGCATCGTATCCTGTGGAAATTTCAATCCGCCCTCCGTGATACTCGACGGAAATCTGAGGTATCGCTCCGTCTACCGATAACAATGGAGTACCGTCCTCACGCGAAACATAAAGCCCTTGCGAGTTTGAGGACGCGCTCTGTGCATACATTTTCGACAATGTGCGGTTTTTCTGCTCTACATACATCATTGTTCCATTTGTTTTATAATCACCCACCACTCGCTCGGCGGTCTGCGTATAATCATTTACCGTATAATAGGCAGCCTCCGTATTTCCATCTTCTTCCGAAATAAGGATACGCATTGCGGCAGCGCCTGCATTCTTCACATCCGCAAGAGGGATTTCCTCTGTCGCAATCTCCTTGCGCACTCCGGCGCTCTCCGGAACGAGCACGGTAGAAAAGCGAACATTGCCTGCCGCGTTCTGTTCATATTCCACATAGTCGGCATTGGTCAGCTTACCTCTGGATTCGCTGTAAAATCCACTCACAATTTCACTGCGGTCATATGACTTAGCATTAACCGGAACAACCTGAATATTGGCTGTATCAAAATTTGTGCGGGCAATCCCGCTATCCTCATCCATGGTCAGTCCCGCGTCCGGCTGCGCGTGCCAAATCTGAACATATTGATTTTCTCTCGTGTTGTTCGGCTGCAAATAATCAGACACAATCCAATATCCGTCCCGCACAAATAAAATACTGCGCGTATGCTTAGCGTCCGCATTACGAGTCGTAGTACCGCTGAAATAATCATATGCGTCATTGGTGACCCACTCATTCTCTGTGCCACGGGTATTGTCCTTCTCCTGTGTGGTTCGGTTAATCTCTACCGTATTATGCGCGCGTGTGCTGCTCAGCCAAGTATTGCTTTCTGTGCCGTAATTCAGATTATCAAAGCCACAGTCTGCCAAAAGATATTCGCCATACGCAAACGCAATAATGCCCAAATCATCCGAGTGAGAATGGTTTTTGAATCCTCCGTTTATATTGGTCTCCAAAAACAAATCGTTTTTCTCCCAACCCGTTCGCATAATATAGTTGCGATTAGACGGATATCGATGCGAAGTAAAACGCGGTGCGGTTCCCTCCGTTCGCCCCGATGCACCCCAAATAATCTCCGGCTCCGGAAACTTTTCCGCAAAGTTATCAGGGTCGACCAATACATAGTAATCATGCGCGCTGTCGTCACCCATTTGCAAGCATACAAAACCCGGTCCCGACGCATACATCAAGTACTTAAAAAGGTCTGTGATTTGCTTTTCCACTTCAGGCGGAAAAGCAAAGTCCTTTCCGATACGCTCAGCAAATTCCTGATACTGATACAAACTGGTCAGTGTAGTATTAGCGGCATAACTGAGCGGAACCTCAATAGACGCCATATCCTCTCCCACCTGGTCTGCCACATACATACGCTCTTTCACCTTATCCATCCACTGCACGGTATCACGCAGTTCATCAGCATACATAGAGATGATATACAGTCCCAACGTTTCGATTGCACCCCAGTTATTTGTAGGATGGTAGTTGGAATCCTTATACAGACAATCGCCTGACCGCCAAAGATATTTAATGAATGATGTCCAGATTTCCGGCGTCATATATTCGCTGTCAATAAATGTCCAAAAATATTCCACCATCCGCTGCGGACGGGAACCCACATCAAGACTGTTGCGTCCATATTTAGAAGATTCATAGGAATTAACGTTTGTCCCGGTGTAAGTCATAACCTCCACATTCCCCAACTGGTCAAAAAAGCCGCACATTTGCGTCAGCACTAAATACGCGTACTGCTCATCCCCTGTTCCCAAATATGTCCGACAGCCATATGGCAATAGTGAGGCAAATCTCTGCACGTTATCCCGATATGACCGTGAAAAGTTCTCTGTCCAAGGCAGAAAATACCGACCATACGGTTCCCCGTCCGCTACGGTAACGTAGTGCTCTTTCGTGTTCCAGCATAAATCATCTTCCGTCCAAATACTGCTGTTGGAAACAAAGCAGACATAGGGACGTTCCGTTTCCGCGTCTGTAGTTCCCGTTATCTTGAGCACTGCCGAGGTAACATTTTGACCCGCAGGGATTCCGCTCAAATCAAACTTAATCATGGCACGCGAGGTATTTTCATCAATCGGCAAGGGTGTGTGATAACTCTCAATCGCCCTGTCTTCTGTTGTAACAGTTTTAATACCGGTTTCGCTCTCACGGATATACAAACGTTCCTCATCGGGAAACGATTGTTCTTTATAATTTCCGGCGCGAATGGTTCCGGACGCTTCCGCATAAAGCACCTTTTGTTCTCCGTTAATCATCAGTTCCAACCGCGGCGCCTGACTTCCCCACCGCACCAGTGAAGCACCTGTTCCGTCCCGCCGTGCTGCCACAATTTCAATAGCGGGAACAGTTCTCAGCAGGTCAAGCACATCATCACGATTACGAAACAAATCAATAGATATTTCCTGTTCCTGCGGCGATAGCGTAAATTCGTCAATCAAACTGACGCCTGTACCGGAGTAAAAAATATTGTGTTGCAGTAACTCCGTAGTCAAACGGTCTACAGAAGACATTGCTGTCTCCTCCTGCCAATTCAACCGTTCTTTGGTTAAAATGCGGTAATACTCCAGCAATTCAGCCTTTGCTCCAATATAATCCCCCTCCATTGCCGCTGCCGCAACTTCGGCAAGATTCGGGAAATCCTCATACCTCAGAATAGGCTGTACTGTCCAACGCGCCCCGTCCCAAACTCCGAACAATTTTTCGTCCGAAACGGTATCAATTTTGTCTACATAGTTTTCAACTACAAGAAAATGTCCGTCCTCCGCACGCGGATACCGTTCCTGCGCGAAAAATTCCGAATCCTCAACATTTTCTAACAATAAAACGGAATCATTATCCGCCGAATTCTCCGATACGTCATTCGCCGCCGCGGCGTGATATAAATTGCCAAAAGGCACTGTTCCGGCGCAAATACATATTGCTAACATAATACTGATAAAGCTGCGTCTCATTTTTCCACCTCGCTTATCAATACAGACAACAGTTTTGCCGCCTCTGCTCGTGTCGCATTCCCCTGCGGAAGGAACGCTCCGTTTTCATAACCGTTGACCAGACCTGCGGCACTCAAGCGCAATACGCTCGGAGCCGCATATTCCGAAATTGCCTGCATATCCATAAAGATTACCTCATTTTTCTCCGGCAGCACATGGTTTTTCAATGACAGCATACGGTCGGTCAAAACCGCAATATCCTCTCTTGTCACCGACTTACCTACGCCAAAACTTGTTTCGGTCTCGCCTTGTGTCAAGCCGACAGCATATGCCTGCTGCAAATACGGATAATACCACGCATTTGGCTCAACATCCGTAAAGGGAAGCGCTGTTGTATCGGCTTTTTCTATCGGTAATGCCGAAATCAGCAGTTTCAAAAATTCCTCCCGCGTAACGGCGCGTTCCGGCTCAAAATTACCGTTTTCATCTCCGCTGACAATACCACGGCGATAAAGGTCCTCAATATATTGCTTCGCCCAAAAACCTTCATTCACATCGTGGAATATCTCAACATACTCCGGCGACTGATTTTCTGAGGTTGGCTGTGGCTGTATAAAATCTACCATAGCTGCACCGCTGTATCCTCCGCCACTGCTTCCACCGCCACCTCCGGAACTACTGCCGCCGCTGCCGCTAACCGTATACTGCAAATTCAAAGATTCGCGTACCGCGCCCTTCTGCGCTGTTAACGTCAATACTACAGAAGTACTTATCTGCGGCAACGTGTAACTGCACACATACGAGTCCTCTTGCTCCCGCACATTCACAAAGTTTCTGTCTGCCGTAAGAGTAAAATATGTACCGTAAGTCCCCGTCTTTGAAATAGAAAACCCGACCAAATCAGTTCCTGCTTCAGGCAGTTTTTTCTGCATCTCATTCATATCCGTTTTCACTGCCTGCGCATCGGTATAAATGCTCTTCACAATCAACTCTGCAATAGTTAAAGGCTTGCCCGCTGTCTTCTTTGTCACAAAGATGCCGACATATCTGCCCTTGCCGATATAGGAAACCATATTTTCCGGTGTTCCCTCATACAAAGTTGTCCAATGCACTTTATCGTCCGAAACCGCAATTTGAACCTCTTGAATACAGGATTCTTCCTCTACTATCTCAACCTCACCAACCATTTGACGTTCTTCCAAGTCGATAATAAAATCCGCGCTTGATTCACTGCCGCGTGTGCGGAACACGCTTTCTGTTTCGTCATCCGTCAGATTAGACAGCGTACTGCCCAAAACGGGTGAAACATTTGCGCTAACCGTCTTGCCATAGGCAACATTGCCTGCGCTGATACCGGGAACAGTCACGGGATATTCTCTCTGCGCGGAATATCCCAAATCTGTATAAATGGCTGTTAATACTACATTTCCGACAGAATCCTCTGCCTCGCGGGTAACCTTGCCGTCTTCTGCAACAGCAGGATTATCACTTTTAAATTGGTACGTAACCTCAGCAATAGGACTGACCGGAATGGTCAAATCCCGTTTCACTCGTGATGCTTCCTCCGGTGTAAACCGTTCAAATTCTATCTGAGAAAGCATCGCCGCGGGAAGTTTCTCGCACAAATTATACCCTCGCGGATTTCCTATCAGTGTAACGTCTGAAGTTGTCACACAAATCGAATCTATCGTCACAGCCGTTCCTTTTAATGCAACATTCTGCACAAGCGGATTGCCGTTTGCAAAAACAGCAGCCGTCCCATCGGACAAATTCAGTTCTATCAACATACTCTGTTTTGAAGCGAGATTCAACGAAAGTACCGCGCCGTTTAAGGCAGCGGCGCTACCCTTGGCAGTTAACGTCAATAAATCTTGGTTACCGCCATTAATCGTGATTTCAGCATCACCCGTTCGATTGCACCATTCAAAAGCAATTACCGCCTTACCGCCAAGTCCAATATCGCCCTTGTGCGCAATGTCAATTTGCGCCTGCGCCTTACTCAACGCAACCATACCGTCAATCAGTTCTGACATTCCGTTAATCGTCCATTCACTCCCCGTCTGTAACGCGGTATCACTGTTGAGAAAATAATAGTTTTGTGGCTGACGCCCTAACACGGTAACGACAAATGTCTTTTTCATACAAGCGCCGTCCATCTTTAAAGCGGCGGTCAGAACAACTCTTTCACTATCATATTCGGGGCGAATCACTTGCCCGCCGGAAGAAATTATCCCAACATTATCGGAACTCCAGTGTACCTGAACGTCATCAATCATATCGGGCAAATTCAAATCGTCCACTACCGTGGTTATATCCGGCGCTAATAATTCCGCTGTTAAAGCCTCCGCTTTTTCTGTTAAAAGCTCATGTGCCGGTTTACTGCGCAGCAATCTGTATTTTTTCACTATCATCACAGAACCTTCGCTCCCACGGACTTTTCCGCTCTCCAAGCCGCGATTCTGCACAGCGAGACTTCCCCAAGCCTGACTTGCCGTACGAAATCCCGCGCTCTGCGTTCCGTTTGCAAAAGTAACCGCTTCACCGTTAATCCAAACAGATACCGTCTGTTGGTCATAATCGATATCAAACACCAAATCGCGTCGATTTCCCTCCTCGGCTGTAAAGTTAAAGGTCAAATTTCCACCCGCTGCTTGCAAAACAAAGCGTGTACTTTGGTCACCTTTTTCATTCTCATCTATCACATCGTTGATTGCCGCAAATCCGAGATCATAGTACAAAAATGTCTTTTTTGTCAAATCTACCTCATAGGAAAACTCCACTCGCAGTCTGCCGTTTAACTCTCCCACATTTCTTGGAGCGATTCTTGTCAAAATCGCCCTGCCGCCATCGGAATTTTTTCTCACAACCGCCGGATAACCGTCAATAATCTGTATCTCTCCGTCAGCCGCGCTGTCAGCTCCGTTTCCGCTGTATTGGTAACCTCCGCTTGATGCGGAATCCACACTGTCATATCCAAAAGCATCTTCATAAATTACATCCATCAACGGTGCATCATAGCCGCCCTTATCATCCTCCGCGAACGGAGGATTTCCTGTGCTTTGCCGCACGGTAAGCCGCCGAAAATATACAGGCGCATTCACCGTTGATTCCGCATCAATGGTAATCCGATAAAATGCAGAACTCTGCGTAGCGGAAACTGCCGCCACCTCCTGCACAGACAGATTAACACTGTCATAAAGTTCTACATACGCCATGCCGCCGGAAAAACGGATTCTGAGAACGCTCTCCGTTCCGGCAGAAAGCACAGCTGAAGTCATCTGTCCATTGACACATAATGTCCCGTCAGACAACACCGCCACTTCCGCCGCCGTATCATAAGAGGCATTCAGCAACGCATAGGTAACTCCTGCGCCGTCCGCGCGCTGCAAATGCATATCAAACACACCGGCATCAGCGGAAAACTCTCTGCCAAACGGCTTGGTAATTTTCACATCCTGCCCGCCCTGTCGGATAACGGATGCCGCTAACGCAGAATCTTCCAATTTCAATGACAAAAACTCGTCATAGTCCGGTACAGAAACCCCCGCATCACGCAAATAATCGGCAAGAGTGATGTAGTTAAAATCCTCCCGAAAATCGTAATCATCCGCCGCCCAAACTGACGGGAATGCCGCACCCGGCAACAGCATGATAACTGACAGAAACATTGCCAATGCGCTTTTACATGATTTTCTCATATCCAATCATACCTTTCTCACATCTATATCTTCGCCCAACATAGTGACAAACCAATACTATGCTGCGTTCACTGCAAAGTCAATATCTCCTCTGTATCAATCGGCGACAATTCCTCTCCGTGCCAAACATAAACCCGTATTTTGTCCCCATCCTGCGGTGACTCCTCTAATTGTAAGGAACCTCCCTGCACCTTGGTCGGAAGTCCGTTTATCATTTCTGTTTTCTTTGCCGACGTGCTAATGATTTCATCATCGCGATAATACGCAGTAATCACTAGACACGGCTGCTTATGTATGCACATCGCGTCGGCATGATAGGTCACCGTATCGCCTGCCTGTAACGTGCTAATACTTTCAACCTTACTATTATCGGAGGTATAGAGCGCCGCATTCTCTAACATATCTTGCTCAGGCGTTGGTTCAAGCCGTTTCAACTCATACTTGCGAATAGAGATAGATGCGCCGTTACTGCCTTTATTGTTTTCGCCGCGATTTTGAACCTTAATTTGACCAAGGTTCGCCAATGTTCCGGAGAACTTCATATTTGAAATCACCATTTCTCCGTTAAGCTGAGCGTTGTATGTCTGACTGTCAAAATCGATGTCAAAAACCAAATTGCGCACGGCGTCACTCGGATTTGCCCGTCCGTTTGTAGTCCCGTTCGACGGAATAGTCACCGTTGAAGCGCTCATCCCGTTTTCGTCCACTGTAATAGAATCCACAAATTTTACCCAAGTCCAATCGGCATAAAAATTACTTGCCTTGGTCAAATCCACTTCATAGGAAAATTCTAACCGCAGTTTTCCACCCAAGCTATCATTCTCAAGCTTCGGCGCACTTTTTTGTATGTTCACAGCGGTGTTGCTCACAGCCGTTCGACGCAGGGTAGGATAACCATTTTCCCAAGTAATTGTACCAATTCCGCTCGTTCCGCCGGAATAACCCAAATTACGCGTATCTTCCTCCGCGCGGGGCAGATCATCCGCGTAAATAGATACCATTCTCCGTTTTAACGCATATTTACGTATGGAAATAGAGGAACCTATACTGCCAACCACACTTTGCCCCGAACTCTCCGCGCCGCGGTTTTGCATCTGTAAACTTCCTAATTCTGCTGCTTCAGCTGAAAAATTTCTGTTTACAAACAAGAGTTCTCCGTTTAGCTGCACGCTATATATTCCCTCATCAAAATCGATATCAAACACCCAGTCGCGTCTGCTTTCGGTCGGATGTACCTCTTTGTGAAACGCTCCACTCGCGGGAATTGTTATTGTACTTACGCCGTTCTCATCAATCTGATCCCCAAAGTTTGTAAATCCCCATGGAGCATAAAAATAGCTTTTTTTCTCTGTATCTACCTGATAAGAAAATTCCAGCCGCAGTTTTCCGCCCAAACCGCCTGCCAAATTTGGCGCCGTCCTACTCAATGTCGTACGATTATGCGTAGCCGCGCCGGTGAGTTCCGTATCCGTCAAACGGGTCAAGGTAGGATATCCTCCACCCTCAACCGTAAGAACCCCATGCGTGGCATCGGAATTGCGGTATCCTGCCGCAGTGGCCGCAGCAGCGTCCGCATATCCAAAACAATCCTCGTAAACTGTCTCGAACTCCGCCACAGGTGAAACGGAATCCTCTTGTGCGCCGACAGATACCGCCGGGAAAACACCAATCGTTAACGCAATCACCAACACCGTAATTACTATTGCTTGCCTTTTCATCTCTCATTCCTCCTATTCTACTGCTACAATTATTTTTGCATCACCATTGACAATATGCGCATAAATTTCTCTCTTTCCGACGCCGTCCAAAATTTCTCCCGGCTCGATAACAGACACCGTCTGTGAACGTTTTTTATAAAGATAGATATTCGGCGTATTACGAACATTGATGTCGATCACAGCAGTGACGTTACCATCTAACACCGTATTTACTGTAAGCCTATGTACAAAACGGTTCTTTTCATAGGACAATGCATTAAATTCCATTCTCTCTGCTCCGCCATACAAATTCATCGTCAGTTCGGCAGTCCCTGAGGAATACCAAAGCGGTTCTGAGTCAAGCTGTTGTAAAACAGAAATCTCACCGATTTCCTCAGCATTGGTCAACTCATAAAAGAATACCGTTCCGGAAGATAGTGTCTGCGCCTTACCTTGTGGCAAGATGTCAGATACATAGTGGGACATTCTCTTGCCGTCCGCCCAAAAATCCACTCTGGTACACTCATCCCCTTCCTCGTCAATGACTTTGACCGCCTGCTCCGCAACTCCTATCTTACTGTTCCTATTGATTACGCCCACGGCGTCCGCGTTAAGCGCGGCGGTCAAAACCACAAGTTCCGCATAACCCGTCTGCACATCTACATTATAGCCGGAAATAGTATATTTCTGATTATTTTCATCCATATCAATTTTGGCAAGCAAATCCCGATTCGCCGTCGCGCCGTTGGAAGGCAGACAAATCACAGAGGTATCATCATTCGTGGCAAACACGCTGCCGCCCAACTGTCCAAAAGTTTTTTCGTAAGAATTGTAATACTTTTCTTCCCCTACTCCGCTTTTCTCCGGATGTGTCATCTGACGAAGCATTCCATCCTTATTCAACTCGAACTCCACCGGCACACTGCTGCTCAGAATCTTAACAGCATTTTCGGCAGTATAGGAAATTTTATCAATATTCACACGGGACGCCAACTGATACTCAGATATTGCCGCATTGCCCGCCCGCAAAATCCGTACGATAGTCGGATTGTCAGGGTCGCTGTCGTCAATCTCTTCTTCCGCTTTCAGCTTTCCTGCCTCTATCATCTTCACCTTTACGGTTCCAAAACCGTTATCCGCTACCGCCATAATATATCCGTATCGTTTATTGCTGCCCCGTCCGGCAATTTTCACAAATTGCCCTTCATGATTTAAATACGCAATCACATCGTCCCCTACGGAAAAATCCGTCCCTTTTCCTTGCTCCGGCTTGTACCAATTCTGCTCAATCTGCAAGCCTTTTTTTTCAGACTGTGCAGCGATAATTCCTTCCGCTGTGGCGGTCGAAACAATTAGTTCATACCTGCTGCCATCTCGTGCAGCCGCAACGGAAAGTATATTTCCGGGCGCAAGTTCTGTTACTGTAAGCGAATTACCTTCCGAATCGTATAGCAGATACTCGACATCCTCATCCTCAATGTTGACCGCAACGGACTGTATTCCCCCGGCATCCGCACCTCTCTCAAAATATACAATCCCGTTGCTCACCCGTTCTATCACTCCGCTGTGATAATCCGTGATACAGATAACGTCAGCCACCTGATCACCGTCGTTATCTATCAGTCGTAAGAAGCCATTCTCTACTTGAATATCCGCGTCTGTATAGCTGACTAACGGCCTGCCATTGTATAGTACACGCGCGCCAGCTTTATACTTTACACTCTTGGTGTCAGAAGCAGTCCAATATCTCAGCGTACCATCGGCAGCATCCGAAAAATCTTCTGCTGAAATCTCAGTTACACGATTGCGCTCAGTCTCTCTTACAGTAACCAAAGTATATTTATCCGTATCGCTGTCATATGTCGCGTAAAATTCTACTTCCATACCAAAGAACCGTGCCGCGTCCGTTTTGCCTACATCATACAAATTTCCGTCAATCTCCACCTGATCCTGACGAATAGAAGGAATCGCCTGATCCAGATAAAGCGATGCTGTCGCGCGCACTATCCCGCGCGCGTGGACAATTTCTCTGTTTCCTTGCACGGAAAGAATACTGCGCAAGGTCTTGCCCGATGTAATTTGATATTTCTTTTCGTCCCCAAACGTAGTTGATTCCAAAAGGTCGCAATCCAACGCGTTGTATAGAAGCTGAACCATATCCCCACGGGTCATCTTCTGCGCTCCCGTAACTCCTTTCAATATGCCTAAAGAGGCCGCTACACTGAAATATCCACCGGGGTATCCTCCTGCCTCTATCGCCGCGACGTCATATCCTAAACAAGACACTACCAACTTAACCGCCTCTGCGTATTCCGCAATATCCTCAGGGCGAAACATCCCGTTCCCGTCTCCGCCCAACAGACCGATTGCTTTCAAATATGAAATTGACGGATAATGACTGTCCTGCGGCGTCACATCTTGAAATCCGGATACCAATCCGCTTGGCGGATTGGGCATCCCCAAAAGACTTGCAAATATATCTGCCATCTCTCCGCGGGTCAGCGGTTCCGCAAGCGCCGTCTCACTCATTTGCTCCACAGGTATGATACCAAGTCCTGCCACATCAAACACTGCTGATTCCCGCGCAAAAACGTTTGAAGCTCCGATAAAAATCAGAAACGCCGATATCAATGCGACTATTTTTTTCATTTCCTCACCTACTCCCCTTTGCGGCTATTTTGTTGCTGATACCTGTCATATGCGTTTTGACGTATCAATAGCGCCCTCTCCATTCCTAAACTCCTCAGCTGCGTAAAATAATTTTCTAATTTTTCCATAGGTTCCTGTCCGGAAACCAGCTTATAAACCATCTCAAACATATATGTGTTCACCTCTTCCTCAATCTTTGTCAGTTCTTCATATTCCTGCATGGTATAAGAAACATCGGGATATCGATATTGTTCCGCATCGGTATCCATCCAAAGGCGCAGCGCTTCATGCTGCTCCGGCAGTTGATAGTACTGTTCAATGTATCGTCTATCTTGCACGTAAGCCCCCGGTGTATAGGCGTGCATATAACGGCTCATCGCCACTTGTACACTTAGATTTCCGTTTTGTTCATAGTCCATCACTTTCTCGGTGTAGGTAGGGTAGCCGTCCTTCCACTCGTAGGATTCACCCTCAATTCCAAAATTATAAAGCAGATGTCCCTGCTCACTGTATGCAAAGTCCAAAAAACGCGCCGCCGTTTCCATGTCAATACAATCTGTTGAAATGGAGTAACCCGAAAAGTCGATTTTGCCCTCACGATGTCCAAATTTCGGACGTTCTCCCTTGTTCATCACCGGATATTTGACCGGAACCAGTTCAGCGTCGGGATTGGTACGTTTCAATGCCGTTAACAGGCCTCCCAAATCCCCGCCGCCCGTACCGAATAACGCACCAATCTCGTCGTTCAGCACCATACGGTAAATACGCTCTTGTGTGTGATTACGAAAATCATTGTCTAACCAACCTTTTTGATACCACCGTGCCAAAAGACGTAAATAATCTCCGTATTCCTCCATGTATGGACCAAATTTCACTGCACCATCCTCTACAAAATAAGTTCCTGCCACACCAAACGCACCTACAAACGCACTAATGCGATCATGCCTCGTGTCACCGAGTTCCATGGTCAAAGGCGCCTCAAATCCGGCATCCTGCAACGCCTGCAGGGCTGTCTCCCACTCCTCAATGGTTTCCGGCACCGGAACTCCCGCTTGATCCAGTATGTCTTTGCGAATCATTCCGCCCCGGTACACGGTCAAAATGGAATCACCGCGAATAAAAGGATAAAAATAATAATCTCCCTCACTGGTGGTAATCATTTGCCGTATTTCGGGATTTTGCTCTAAATAGCGCTTTAAATTGGGAGAAAACGATTTTATATAAGGATTCAATTTTTCTATAATACCGTCTTGAATTGCCTTAGATGGTCCATACTTGAAGAAATCCGGCCCATATTCAATGATATCAGTCATATCATTCGCGGCAACCATCAATTCAAACCCTGATATTTCCTGTCCTTTTGGCATAAAAACATACTTAAACCGTATTCCGGTAGCTTCCTCTATCGCTTTCTTAAACGGTGTGGTGTTGATATCCGCCGTCTGTGTTGAGATAGCATTATCAATCGCACAATACACCGTTAACTGCGTTTGACTGTTCAGCGGATAACCCTGAGCCTCGGCAAGATCTCCCTGCTGTATTTTGCCGCTTCTTCCGCAGCCGCTGACAGCAAGACAAACTGCAATCCAAATAGCGCCTTGCCGCATATAACGTCTCATATCATTCCAGCATTTGTTCATACAACTTTCCTCTTTTCTGCTTTTCATTATAATTCCCTTCCTGAAAATTGACAATCTGCAAAACGTGTCCAGCACTGCTCAGTTTGTAAACGAAGAAAAATAAAGCGCTGATTGTCCTACCATCTACGGTGTGCGGGTAAAAAATAGTGTTTTATTTTACCCGTTCATTCGTTACAGAACACTTCTCTCAAAAATATAAGCAAAATTTTTGCGCAAACATTTATTCCTTTTTTATTAGAATGCCTTTTCCTAAAAAATATAAAAGCAGACTTTGCAGTTGTGCAGAGCCTGCCTTTTCAGCTATTTCAAATGACGTTTTTGAAAGACACTGGGCGAAACACCTTCATATTTCTTAAAAACTCGGTTAAAAGTCGAAATACTTGCGAATCCGGTACGTCCTGCAATCTTTTCAAAAGTAAGATGCGTTGATAAAATCAATTCACACGCCTTTTTACAGCGCACCCGATTGAGGTAATCCAATACTCCCTCCCCATACTGCTCTTGAAAAATCCGCGATACAAACGCTCTGGAAAAGTCCAGTTTATCCGCTATCACAGATACATTGATTTCCGGGTCATGATAATTCGCATCAATAATTGAGCGAATTTCCTCCGCAATCATTTTGTGCTTGGTTTCTGTTACATCAGCCGATTGCACTCGAATTGATATTTCCGTACACACCTGCTCTATCAACCGCTTGATTTTCTCTTTTGCCAACACAATGTCCGCCTGCCCGGCAAGCTCCAGCCGAAACAGTTCTTCAACATAGCTGCTGTCCATCAGATATTCTTGAAATTGCCCCAGGATATGATTCACAATGTCATAAATCATATAAGAAATAACCCTGTATGACGTTGCTGTTTGCAATTTGTCGTCCAAACGCCGCAAAACCATATGAGATGCTTCCTCACTGCGCTGTTGCTTAATGAGTTTAAAAAATTCATTATAAAAATCATATTCCAACCGATATTGCATCATGCTGTCATCAGCAATTTCCCGATACTCTATCACCAACGGTTCTCCTACCAGTTCCAAATATTCCAATCCCGCAACGGCTTCTTTGTAGGTACTCGGCACACCGTCTAAATCACGATAGCGACTACTTAACGCGACAGCGAAATGAACATTAAAATAACTTTCTATTGCCTGCTGCGTTTCCCGAAAACTCTCTAACACTATACTCTCTTCTGTCTGCTCCGGTAAATTTAACAATAAATAGCAATTGCGTCCCATTGATACAAAATAGAAATGCAAATCATATTTGCCGGCAATATCACGGTAAATATTGTCCACAATCAGTTTCATCAATTCAAACCGCTGTGCCTCGTCCATATCAGACTCGGACTCTTGAAATAAATACACATACTCTTTTAACCACAGTGCGGCTGTAATAAAACAAGGAAACGGAAATACGATGTCCTTTTCTTTCAAAATCTCAGGCTCCGTCTCCTGCGCAGTAAGAACACCACTCAGCAACAGATAAAGATAGTTATTGCGAATGAACGGTTTCTGCGCGTCAATCATGTCGGAATACATTTTTTCCGTATCAAGCATCCGGGTAATATTCCGACGAATGGTTTCAAATTCATTTCCCAACCGGTCTCCCGTATCTATCATGCCGACAATTCTCTTTAACGGCGAATAGCTGCGACTGTACGAACGCCATAGTACAAGAATTTCCAAGCCGATAACCAAAATCAGCATAGCATAAAATATCAAATTGATTGGCAAAAATCCACTACGGTAGATACTATCCGGAATACAATAGGCAAACTGCCACCCCGTATTAGCGGATGTAACAGCGATAAAACGAAAAGATTTTCCGCCCATTCTAATCTTTTTCGGCATTTCATCCTCCTCAAAGTATCCGAAGTCAGTCATCTGCCGATTTTCCGGCTTTATGCGAAACAGAATCTCATCTTCCGAATCAGTAATTTGTATCATACTATCATTATAATATGGAATATTTTGAACCAAACGAATCATGCTGGATTCCTCCAAAACTACAATGAGACTGGATGAAATAATTTCTCGCACAGTGCCGGAAAGCGGATATTTTAATAACAGATATTGACGTCCGTCTATGCCGGTGACTGCGATATAACTCTTTTCCGCATCTGAAAGAATCCATCTGCGCCACTCGCTGTCACGCAGATTCAGATAAGTATAATGCGTTTCAAAATACTCCTGTGCGTCAAATATCCCGTCCGTTGCTCCAATCATGCCGGAACGGCTGAAATAAATGTGATACGAGCCGGCATTGCGCATAGTGGTACTCTGATTAGCCAACGCTTTTTCCATAGCCCAAATTTGCTGAGGCGACGCAGCGTTGTCTCTGTGTGTTGTCAATTCGACAATATCTACGTCCGTTGCCAATTCCAGCGCTACGCGCGAAAAGCCGTTGAGCATAGTATCAAACTGCACCTGCACCTTCTCATACAGTTCTTGATTCAACTCATCAAAATCGTTCTCTATTCTGCGTACAGAAATCGTATTGGCAATCAAAGAATAGCACACGGTTATCAAAAGCACGGCAAGAAAAAGAATCAGCCATGTATATTTCACACTGCCATTATAACCCTTATGCCGAAAAAACGAACCCATTTTCACCCCTGAATCCTCCCCAATACATCTCTCTTTCTTTATATTATAATCTATCTCCCCTTTATTGGCAATCGGCAAAATGTAACTTTCCTGTGCATTTTTTCATCGCTCTTCCTTTAATTTCCTTAATCCAACTATCATTTCAGAAATACGCCATCTTAAAATTTATTGGTATTCCAAACCATCTGTGCTTCTCCCTAAAAATAGAAAACGGAGCGTAAAATAAACACATTTAAATAATCAATCAAACATTTCATACCTTCTTACGCAGAATTCCTATACTCCCCATTATGCCTTTCGGCAGCTCTATACAAAAAATAGGATGAACATTGCACTGTAACTTTTGATTTTTTCTGCCCCTCCAACACTGCCGGAATTTTTCTGTATACAATAAATATCCGGTCACTGCATAAAGCAATAACCGGATATTTATATTTTTTCATTGACAAGAGATTGATTATGCAATCATTTCATAAGGAATATCCCTTATTTACCCATCATTTCAGCAACCTCTGCCGCGAAGTTGTCCTCTTTCTTTTCCAAGCCTTCGCCCTTTTCAAAACGGGTAAACTTTTCAACCGAAATGGTTGTTCCCAAAGCGTCACCGACACTCTTGACATATTTGCCGACTGTCATGTCAGGATCTTTGACGTATTCCTGATCTACAAGACAAATTTCCTTATAGAACTTCTTAATACGTCCGACTACCATCTTTTCAACAATAGCCTCCGGTTTGCCTTCGTTAAGCGCCTGTGCTTTCAAGATTTCAGACTCTTTCTCCACAACTTCAGCAGGAACTTCATCTTCCTTTACATACTGCGGAGAAACTGCCGCAATCTGCATTGCGACATTCTTTGCCATTTCCTTAAACTCGTCAGTGTCTGCTTTTGCGGTATCACCTATCGCAAAATTAACCAAAACGCCAATACGTCCGCCGCCGTGAATATAAGCCACGTTTGTACCGTCATAACGCGCAAAACGGCGAATATTCATATTCTCACCAATCGTAGCAATCTTTTCAGTCAGAGCATCGCCTACGGTTTGGCTGCCGAGCGGCAACGCCTTTAACGCCTCCACGTCAGCCGGATTTTCTTTTGCGACAACTTCTGCAACACCTTTTACAAAGTTTTGGAAATCCTCATTCTTCGCAACGAAGTCCGTCTCGGAATTGACCTCGACTACAACGCCTGCATTGCCAAACAATTCCGCATATACCATACCTTCGGACGCGATTCTACCTGCCTTTTTGATAGCCTTGGAAAGACCTTTCTCACGAAGATATTCTACCGCCTTATCCATATCGCCGCCGGTTTCTGTCAAGGCCTGCTTACAGTCCATCATACCGCAGCTTGTCATCTCTCTCAAAGTTTTTACATCTTGCGCTGTAAATGCCATATCGAACTCACTCACTTTCTACAAATTTTTCTTATAACAAGATTTCATTGAAAGCTTTAGCGCAGCTAAAGCTACACTAAAAGCGTTTCCACCTCGCAAAGTGGAATATATGCCCACCGCTTGTTCTATTTAAGCGGTATCCGCCGCCTAAGAAGCAGGGACATCTCAGCGAGGTTATATGAATATTAGTCGTCCAGCATATCCAAGCTGACTTCGTTTGAATCCTCTTCCACAGCGGAATCGGTCATCTGCTCACCCTGCTTGCCCTCTAAAATCGCGTTGCCGATAGTAGAAACAATCAATTTTACCGCACGGATAGCGTCATCGTTTCCGGGAATCGGGAAATCTGCCTCTTCCGGATCACAGTTGGTATCTACAATCGCGATAACCGGAATACCGAGCTTGTGTGCCTCTGCAATCGCATTCTTCTCTTTGCGCGGGTCAACAACAAACAACGCAGACGGAACATCTTTCATTTCCTTAATACCGCCAAGGAATTTTTCCAAACGCTCTTCTTCCAAATTCAATTTAATTACTTCTTTTTTCGGGAGAAGTTCCATAGTGCCGTCTTCGCCCATTTTCTTAAGCTGATACAAACGCTCAATTCTCTTTTTGATTGTCTTGAAGTTGGTCAGCATTCCGCCCAGCCATCTTGCGTTGACGTAGTACATACCGGTTCTTTCAGCTTCTTCTTTAATCGCTTCCTGCGCCTGCTTTTTCGTACCTACAAACAGCACTGTGCCGCCGTCCATCGCAATGTCACGAACAAACGCATACGCCTCTTCGATTTTCTTTACTGTCTTTTGCAGGTCAATGATGTAGATGCCGTTTCTCTCTGTGAAGATATACTCCGCCATCTTAGGATTCCAGCGACGGGTCTGATGCCCGAAGTGAACGCCCGCTTCCAACAGTTGTTTCATTTGAATTACTCCCATGTTAAAACACCTCCGTAGTTTTTATACCTCCGCTATGATCACCTTCTATAAGGACCGTCATGGGATTTGCGGCACTTCTCACAGAATCACACAGCGTGCGTATTTTTATATTGCAGTTCAGACTTTCTGTCCAAACGCCATAATAGTATATCATATCCTAATGGAAAATGCAAGCATTTTTAAAAAATAATCCGTTATCCGCTCCGCGCCTTATAAAAACAGAAAATAATTTGCTCTGCAACGGTTGACAACTTCCGATTTCGAGCGTATAATTAAAATACTTATGTACAAGCTAAGTTTATATATCAGAAATCTGACATTTTATGGGGTGATTTTGCATGACTGATGACAGTCCCAAACGACGAACAAAAAAATAACGGGAAGCGGTCATGCGTATAGTATGCCTCTTCCTTTGCGTGGAGGCGTACTGAATGATAAAAATGTATAACGGAAAAGACGGCGCATTGGTTCCGACCGAACGCGCCGAGACAAACACTTGGGTAGATTTAATCGATCCTACTCCGGAAGAACAGCGGAAAATCATTGATGAACTGGGCATTGATCCCACCTTTATCAAAGCCGCGCTGGACGAGGAAGAAACCTCGCACATCGACATTGAATCCGACCAGAAATTGATTATTGTCGACGTGCCTATTGTTTCAAAGGAGCAGGAAGAAAAGTATATCCTGTACAGTACAATACCGATTGCGATTATCTTAACAAAAGAAAATGTTGTCACTGTGTGCAGTCGGGAAAATCCTGTAAGTTCGGACTTTGCCGCCGGTTTGGTGCGCAATGTATATCCCAATCTCAAAACACGGTTTTTACTGCAAATTCTGTATCGCATCGCGGTTGTCTACCTGCGCTACTTAAAACAAATTGACAAAATCAGCAATATGGTAGAGCATAATCTGCATAAATCCATGAAAAACAAGGAGCTTTTGCAGTTGATGGAGATTGAGAAAAGTTTGGTGTTCTTCTCCACCTCTCTGAAAGCGAATGAGGTAACTTTGCAAAAGATTTTGCGCGGGCGCGTTGTTACTTTGTATGAGGAAGATAAAGACCTGTTGGAAGATGTTTTGATTGAGGTTACACAAGCGATTGAAATGTGTACCATTTACCGCGATATTCTCAGCGGAACCATGGACGCTTTCGCCTCTGTCATTTCCAACAACCTCAATATTGTCATGAAAATTTTGACCTCAATTACGATTCTTATGGCAGTACCAAACATGGTGACGGGGTTTTACGGTATGAATGTAGAGTTGCCGCATATTCTGGGGAATTCTTACCTTTTCCCTCTGCTGCTCTCGGTTGCCATCATCATTATTGCAGCAATCCTGCTGCGAAAAAAACATTTGCTGTAAAGAAAAAAGCTGTAAGCATATCCGCGTTTGATATGCCTACAGCTTTATTTATTTTCATAAATTCATTTTTGATATGAATTCAATTAGAAGTTCATTCCGTTAGCCATGTCCTGCTCAGCCTTCTGGATCATTTTCTTCACCATCTGACCGCCGATAGAACCAGCCTGTCTGGAAGTCAAGTCGCCGTTGTAACCCTGGTTAAGAGTAACGCCTACCTCGTTTGCGGCCTCCATCTTGAACTTATCCATTGCTGCTTTTGCCTGCGGGACAAGCATCTTATTGCTGTTGTTGTTAGCCATTTCAATTCACCTCCCTTACTTGATTTCGCTATTATTTTATCCGTAAGAAAGGGTTTTAAACGATGAAAAATTTTGTATCAGCGGCAAAACATTCAAAAAATATGTTCAGCTTAAAATTCCTCGCCCGCCGACGCGCTCTACTTCACTTTGCACCGCCTTTTTTAAATTTTTATTTTTAGGCTGCGCAAGTTCGACGTCCTCCGCAAGCAGTTCAGCCGCAGCATTCTGTGTTTCCTGTAAAACTTCCATATCCGTGAAAAAATTTGCAATCTTCATTTCCGGCAGGCCATGCTGACGCGTACCGAAAAATTCACCCGGACCGCGCAGTTCCAAGTCTTTTTCCGCAATGCGAAAACCGTCCTCCGTTTCACACATAACCTTCATTCGCTCCATCGCGATTTCACCGCGGCTGTTGCAAAACAAAATACAATAGGACTTATGCTCCCCTCTGCCCACCCGTCCGCGCAGCTGATGCAGTTGGGAAAGACCAAACCGTTCCGCATTCTCAATTATCATAACAGTAGCGTTCGGAACATCAACCCCAACTTCCACCACCGTTGTAGTAACCAAAACGTCAATCTCGCCGTCGGAAAATTGCTGCATGACCGCGTCCTTTTCTTTCGCTTTCATTCTGCCATGCAACACTCCAAGATTCATCTGCGGAAATACCTCGCTTTTGAGTTTTTCCGCGTATTCCACAGCGGATTTTGCCTCCATGGTCTCTGATTCTTCCACCAACGGACAAACAATATACGCCTGCCTGCCCTCTTTCACCTGTTTTGCAATAAATGCATACACTCTTTGCCGCAGTGCGTCGCTGACCGCAAGCGTATCTATCGGCTGCCTGCCCGGTGGGCGTTCATCAATAATTGAAATATCTAAGTCACCGTATAAAATCAAAGAAAGCGTCCTTGGAATCGGCGTGGCTGTCATAACGAGTGTATGTACATTCAAACCCTTGTCTGCCAATCCCGCCCGCTGTTTCACGCCAAAACGGTGCTGTTCGTCCGTAATAGACAGCACCAAAGATTGAAACTCCACTTGCTCTGTCAGCAACGCGTGCGTTCCGACCACAACAGACGCCTGTCCCGTACGAATCTGTTCAAGCATTTCCGCGCGCTCTTTTGCTTTCTGTCCGCCCGACAAAAAGGCAACCTCAATATTCCATGGCTGAAACAATTTTTTTAAGTTCCGATAATGCTGTTCCGCCAAAATTTCCGTTGGCGCCATCATGGCGGACTGGAAACCGGAGCGCGCCGCCGCAAACATGACAGCCGCCGCTACTGCCGTCTTACCCGAACCGACATCGCCCTGAACCAACCGATTCATTGGAACATCTTTCTTTAAATCCACACAAATCTCGTTGATTGCCCGCTTTTGCGCGGCGGTCAATTCATAGGGCAAAGATGCGGCAAACTCCGAAATACATTTCACATCAGAAACAGGCTGTGCAATATACCGCTGTTTTTCCTCTTTCATCATGTTGATGCCAAGCTGTAATACCAGCAATTCCTCAAAAACCAAACTGCGGCGTGCGCGATGAAACATTTCAAAATCAGACGGTAAATGGATATTTTGCATAGCCTCGGCTGAAGTCAACAGTCCGTGCCCGTCCAGCAAGTCATTCGGAATAATCTGTGACACCTGTTCGCTCAGATGCTCCATTGCGTATTCCACAGCCTCCCGAATATTCTTTTGCGTCAATCCTGCGGTCGCGGGATACACCGGAACAATCCTGCCCGTCATTTTCCCTTTGCTGTCCGCGCGGTCTACCAAAGGGTTCACCATCTCCGCAACGGAACCTTTCAGCGCAACCTTGCCGTAAAAAATATATTCTTCCCCCATATGCAGATGGCTTGCAATATACGGAGACTGAAACCATGTAATTTTAACCATACCGCTGCCGTCCGAAACAACCGTGCGTGTAATATTCATTCCACGCCGAGCGCGAAAGGACTGTATATTTTGTGTAATAGTGGCAGAAATACAAACAGTTTCCCCGTCCGCCAGTGCGGAAATCATCTTTACCTGTGAGCGGTCTTCGTAATCTCTCGGCAAATGATACAATAAATCGCGTACGGTAAAAACGCCCAGTTTATGAAACAACTGGGCGCGTTTTTCTCCAACGCCTTTCAGATATCTGATATCATCGTCCAACTTTATACCTGCCACGATATTTCGTTCCTCACTCTACTGAGATAATATAATAGTATATCGGCTGACCGCCGCGATAAAGCGCCACATCTAAATCGGAATATTTCTCCTCAATTACCGCGCGCAGTGATTCCGCCTCTTCCTGCGACACGTCCTCGCCGGAATAAAGGAAAATGCCTCCGCTCTCGTCGTCGACCATGCTCTCCAGCATTTCCAGACAAACCTGTGTCAACTCTTCTCCAAGCGTTTGAATTTCGCCGTCCAGAAGCCCCATCATCTGTCCTTCTTTTACCTCACGCCCGTCTACGACAGAATCCCGCGCGGCAAAAGTAATCTGACCGCATTTCACGGTCTGCATCATTTCTTCCATCGCCGCTCTGTTTTCCTCCGGCGATAATGTCTCGTCAAAAACAGACAACGCGGAAATTCCCTGCGGAATATTAACCGTCGGAAGAACGATAATATTCTTGTCCGTCAATTCCTGCACCTGCTCGGCGGCAAGAATAATATTTTTATTGTTGGGTAACAAAAAAACATTCTCCGCCGCGACGGTATCCACCGCATTCAACAAATCCTGTGTGCTGGGATTCATTGTCTGGCCGCCCTCAACCACCGCGTCAACACCTAAATTCGCAAAAATTTCCGTCAAACCGCTGCCGGCTGACACACACACTTTGCCATACTTTTTAAGCGGAACTTTAGAGGATTCCTGTTTATCCTCAGAAGAGGAACTTGAGATTTTCTCCTCATGCTGATACTTCATGTTATCAATTTTTAAATCTGTCAATTCACCCAATTTGAGCGCTTGCTCCAAAACAAACCCCGGACGGTTTGTGTGAATATGAACCTTCACAATTTCCTCGTCCTCAATCACAAGCATACAATCACCTTTCGGCTGTATTGCGGCTGTAAACTGCGCTGTCGTGCGTTCCGGTTTTTTATGAATAATAAATTCCGTACAATACAAATATTTGATTTTGGTCGGCTTTAACTCCTGCGCCTTTGCTCCGCGAACATTACTAACCTCTGCGCCCTCCATTTCCTGTGTTTGAACAGGGGTGCCGCGTAGCGCAAGAACAGCGCCCTCCAACAAGGTCACAATCCCCTGCCCGCCTGCGTCTACCACTCCAGCTTGCTTTAACACCGGCAATATTTCCGGCGTTCTTGCCAAACTTGCTCGTCCTGCTTCCAACAGAGCTTCCATATATTCTGCCGCGTCCTGATATTCCGACGCATGACTTTCAGCAAACTCCGCGATTTCCCGCACAACGGTGAGAATTGTTCCCTCAGTCGGTTTCATCACTGCGCGATACGCAGTATCTCTCGCAAGTAAAGCAGCATTAGTAAGCTCGTCAATTCCTAAACTATCGGTCTCCTCCACGCCTTTCGCCGCGCCGCGTAAAATCTGGGACAGGATAACACCCGAATTCCCACGCGCGTTACGCAAAGATGCAGACGCAAGCAAAGACATCATCTTGCCCGCATGGGTTTCTCCGCTTGCGCAAACCGCGTCAGCAGCGGCCCAAAAGGTACGGCTCATATTGGTTCCGGTATCTCCATCCGGAACAGGAAAAACATTCAAATCATTGATTACTTTTTTATTATTCAGTAAATGGCTTGCCGCCGACCGCAGCAGCAAACCAAGCAATTCACCGTTAATATGAGTCACGCCTTTCCCTCCTTTAGTCAACGCGGATACTCTCTACACGAACAGTCACAGAGCGTACCTCCATACCGGTCATTTCTTCCAAATGATATTTGACGTTACTGCGGATACTTTCGCCTACGGTTGTAATATTAACGCCGTATTCCACAATAATGCAGAGTAAAATATCCACTATATTCCCTTCCACATGAACCTTAATTCCGCGATCAATATTTTCTCTGTTAAGCAGCCGCGCCAAACCATCCTTACCACCGCGAACAGCCATTCCGACTACACCATAGCACTTGCTCGCCGCATAACCTGCCAGCTTTGCCAAAACGCTGTTTGCAATTGTTACCGTTCCTCTTTCATTTTTTAATTCAGCACTCATAATCGCCATAACCTTTCTTATATTTTTTCTGATTCTCTCATATTATAATAATCACAAAATACTTCAAACGTAATCAAAACTGCCCCAAAATACATATATTAGCATATATAAAAGATGCCGGACAACACGCTCGCCCGGCACATATTAAATTTTTGCAGCCTTACTCGTCAGGCATATCCCAAGAATGATATACGCCCTGCACGTCGTCGTTATCTTCCAGCATATCCAAAAGAGTTTCCATCTTCTTGATGTCATCTTCATCAGTCAGCTGCGTCAGCGTCTTTGGAATATAGTTTATTTCCGCCTGTGCAAAACTATACCCTTTTGTCTCTAACGCCTCACGAGTTGCACTGAAAGTTTCGGGCGCGGTTATCACCTCAAAGCACTCGTCCTCTACGCTAAAATCCTCAGCGCCGGAATCCAGAGCGTCCATCATTAAAGTGTCCTCGTCAATTTCCGAAGTCTTTTCTATCAAAATAACGCCCTTGCGGTCAAACATAAATCCGACACATCCGGTCTGTCCGAGATTGCCGCCGTATTTATCAAAATAATGGCGCAAATCAGCGGCGGTACGATTCTTATTGTCGCTCAGTGTTTCTACCATAACGGCAACACCACTCGGACCATAACCTTCATATACCATCTCGGTATATTCGTTTCCTTTCCCCTCGCCTGCCGCCTTTTTAATACTGCGCTGAATCGTATCGTTCGGCATATTGTTCGCCTTTGCTTTCGCAATCGCGTCACGCAGTTTGGAGTTAGAATCCGGATCCGGTCCGCCCTCTTTCACCGCAACATTCAATTCTCTGCCGATTTTGGTAAATAATTTACCGCGTTTCGCATCAATTGCGCCTTTTTTTCTCTTAATTGTTGCCCACTTGGAATGTCCTGACATTGTTTCTTTCCTCCTATGTAGTTACTCTTCGTATTTTATCCAATCCTCGTAAAAGAACGGGCGGAAAGTCTACTTGCACAAACTCTTTCCGCCCTTTTTCATGCCTCTTTACTTGGACGCGTTCTCATTTTCTCCTGTCCAAATCTCTTTTATACTGCTCGCCAGTCCGGCAATCCCTTGAATTTCAGACGGAATAATGATTTTGGTCGCTTTGCCGTCAGCGGCTTTTTCAAACGCTTCCAAACTCTTAATCGCGAGAACCGCCTCACCCGGCGCAGCCTCATTCAGCATACGGATACCGTCAGCAGTCGCCTGCTGTATATTGCGGATAGCCGCCGCCTCACCTTCAGCAATGCGAATCTGCGATTCCTTTTCCGCCTCTGCTTTCAAAATCTGTGCAGCCTTTTCCGCCTCCGCTTTCAAAATAGCGGATTCTTTCTGACCTTCCGCGACCAAAACCGCCGACTTCTTTTCCCCTTCGGCAATCAAAATTGCTTCACGGCGTTCACGCTCCGCTTTCATCTGCTTTTCCATCGCTTCGCGAATACCGGCGGGCGGAATAATATTTTTCAATTCCACACGATTCACCTTAATGCCCCACGGGTCAGTTGCCTCATCCAAAATGGAACGCATTTTGGTATTGATAACATCGCGGGAAGTCAAACTCTCGTCCAGTTCCATATCGCCGATAATATTTCTCAGCGTCGTCGCGGTCAAATTCTCAATCGCGGACATTGGAAGTTCTACGCCATAGGTGTACAGTTTCGGGTCAGTGATTTCAAAATATACAACCGTATCAATCTGCATCGTTACGTTATCCTTGGTAATCACCGGCTGCGGCGGAAAATCCACCACCTGCTCCTTTAATGTTACATTCTTCGCAATGCGCTCAATAAAAGGAATTTTAAAATGCAACCCAACGCCCCAGCTTGCGCTGTACGCGCCCAAACGTTCCACCACATAGCAATGCGCCTGCGGTACAATTTTAATATTGGAAATAATGATAATCACCAACAAAATCAACAATACAACGATAATCCACCACATAGTAAAGCCCTCCTTGGTTTACTGTTTATTTAATGTTACAATCAATTTTACGCCCTCAATCCTTTGCACGGTAACAAGAACACCTGTAGCAACAGATTCACCATCCGTGGAACGTGCCGCCCAGGACTTTCCGTCAATTTTAACGCGTCCCTTATTTTCCAGCGGCAAAATATCCTCTGTCACAATCGCTGTTTTACCAATCAAACGGTCAGAGTTTGTCGGCTGACGGTCCTTTTTCAGCAGTTTCTTTGCCAAAGGACGTGTAGCAACCAGTAAAATCAATGAAACAATCAAAAAAATCAGAAACTGTCCCAGCCAATCTACTCCGCATGCCGCCGCAATTGCTGCCGCAACAGCGCCGAATGCCGGCCAAATCGTAACCAAGGTGGTTGTAATGCCTTCTATAATGACAAAGACAACCGCCAAAACAATCCAAAAAATCACAATCAGTTCCATGGCTATTCCTCCCGCTCAACGAACGAAAAACTACTTGCCTTTTGGTTTTACATCAAAATCAGTAAGCCCTGCGATAACCTCCGCTGCGCTTGCCTTCCGTATTTCTCTTCAAATCCTGAATTTTTTCATCGCTGTCCTGCTTAAACTTAAGCAATTTGTCCTCAAAAGACATTGCCGCGATGTCCTTTTTCCGCATAAAATCGAACTCCTCCGGCGGACGGTTTGAACGCGGCGCAGGCTGTCTCGGAGCAGACTGACGCTTTCTCTTCGGCTCTTCGCTCTGTGCCTTTTTAATAGACAAACTGATTTTTCCATTCGGGTCGATAGAAAGAACCTTCACCTTTACTACCTGGCCTTTTTTCAAATGTTGGCTAATATCCTCTACATATTCCGAAGCTACCTCTGAAATATGTACGAGTCCGGTCTTACCGCCTTCCATCTCAACGAATGCGCCGAACGCCGCTATGCCGGTTACCTTGCCTTGTACAATTGACCCTACTTCCATTTACAAAAAATCCTCCTCTAACAGTATAACCGTTAAAATATTAAAATAAAATTATCCTCAAAAAAATATTCGGTCCGGCATTAAAGTTAACCAATTTTACTTTGTTGCATCAATAAATACGCGCTCATTCGATTTCACCATGCCTAATTTTTCCCGTGCCATACGTTCTAAATATTCATCCGAATCCACATCTGCCAATTCTGCTTTCAGGGAGTCCTGTTCCTGCTGAGCATAACGAATCTTTCTCTCATAATCCTTTGCCAACTCAGCATTCGCATTCAAACTACCCTGCTGTGAAAAAAGAGTCACTGCAATATAAACAGCAAAGCAAATAAACCCGATTCGTTTCAAAAACTTTTTCGGGTTTAATTTCACTGCACTCTTTTTCCTGCTTGCAGGATTAGACGACATGAACAGCACCTCTATTCACAATCCGGAACATCATACCGGATTTTCCGCATGCGTATAATTTCAGTTCATTCAAGGGTATTTCTAATGAATGAAAAATAAGTCATTTCTTTTTGCAAAGCAAAGATCTACTTATACATAGTGATATTATATAATATTTACCTTCTGTTGTCAACGATGTTTGACAATAATTTTTCATTTTTTTGAAATGCTCTGTTTCGTATTCCGCCATCTTTGACGCATTTGCCCCTTTCGTACACGTGCGGCCGTCGCAGCACGGCGCATCCCCTTGCGGCTGTACCACGCCACCAACAAAAAGGGGCGACGCAAAATTTTATAAATAATCATAACCGGAAACAACACGATTTTTAATATAAAGAAAAGTATTTTAATCAGCCATCCGATTAAAAACACACTGCTGTCAACAAAAAGGTTGCGAATCAGCAGCCGATAAATTCCGAATCCCGCAGCTGCTCCTATAAATCCCTGCCAACGAATTTTTCCGTCATTTTTCAAAAATGCTGTGGCAAACAGTATCACTGCCGCCAAAACGCAAAACAAAACATCCTCTATATTAACGATAAAATCTTTCGTAGGAACCATTCTGCGACTGATGCGCAAAAAATCATACAGCAATGCTAATATACCGCCTGTGAGTAAAGACCATACAAAAAATTGCCATTCCTGCGCTGTGGAAACCTCCATAATCTCTGCCCCCTACAGCGGTTATTTAAACAGTTTGCCAAAAAAGCTGCCCGATTTATCACGAGCGTGTTCATCGCTGTAAGCAATACTATCCATTTCGCCCTCAACAATCAATTCGCCGCTGTCCACATTTAATTTGCTGATACGAAAATCTCCGCCTTTCAAAGTCAACGTTCCCATGCTTGTATAAACAATAATGGTTTCCTCGTCAAAACTTTCTACATCCTCTACGCCGGAAATGCTGATTTTTTCACGATTATCAATCGTCACACTGTGCTTTTTCACATTCTCTGTCATTGTTGTCCTTCCAAATCCGCGTTCTTCTATCATTGCTACTTTCTCCTTTTACCCTGTAATTTATGAAAATCCATAATTACATATATGCGGCGTTGTCCGAAAATATGCTCTTTTCAAAAGCAAAAACGGCTGTTCCAACACAGGACAGCCGTCTTTGACGCATATATTCACGTTTTTATTGAAAATGCTGCATTACGATTTCCGCTGCCCCCTCCTCAATCATCAAGGAGGCATGCTCATTCAAATAGCCGATAAACTTCTGCGCTTCGCTGACCTTGTGCGCAAAGTCAAGCAATATATTTTCCACTTCAAAAAACAAGAAATTATCAAAGGGCATCATGTAAAGATAAAAATTCTCCTGATATTTATACAAAGAACTACGCCCGTAAAACGCTCCGTTCACCTGCTTCATCGCCATGCACAAATCTTCAAAATCCTCAAATTTGTATATGTAAACAGGAAGTGCCATCTTGCTTTTCTTCTTCACTCTCACCTCGGAAGGGCGGATCCGTGTACGCGTTCCGCGCGCCAGTGCCTCGTTCAATTCTGTTTCATTCACAATTTTGCTGATTGTCATGACAAATCCATCCGCCGCAGTTGATGGCATCACCTCCACCAAAAGCTGTGCGCCATCCGCAACAAACGCAACATCTTTTTCCGCCTGCTTCATGGCGAACCAAAACAAATCCTGCGCCTCAGGAGCGTTATCGGTTAATTTTTTGATATTTACATTCCACGCTCTGCTATCTTCTCGGTTGACAAATACTTTTATTTTGTTTTCATTGATTCTTTCGATGCGCATTGATACCCCTTCTTCCATCAAGTTTATTCGCATTCACCCATAAAATAATTATGATGATTTCCCTATTTTCTATGAATAAAACATAAAACAACCACACAAACTACAAAAGCTATCAGAGATTCTGTTTCATACTTTTCCCTAATCGGAAACTATGAAAATTCCCGCGCCGTTACTCCTCTGTTATACTTTAAATATATTATACAACAAAACCCGCTTTTTTGCAAACCCTAAAAATATGGAACTGCATACTTTTCTTGTATTGCAAAAAACAACCGATTTTAAAAAATTACCTCTTGTCAATTTGCAAGTTATGTGGTATGATTAGTTTAGAAAAAGAAATATCCCTGCTTTGTTCGTGATTGTGGACATAATGTAAAACCAACATTTTCATTAAGGGACGTATTCTCCGAAAGCCGCGCACACGCCTCACGCGCAAGCGTTCAGTGGACTTGCAGAGCAATCGGGGTACGACCCACCTGGGTTCCAGGTTTTTACTTTATCCCATTTACGGCACGGTGGGGTTATTTTATATGTATCTAAATATACAACTAATTTACAAAAACACTTGACAAATTTCTGAAATAAGCTAAAATATATTACATAGATAACTTACTTAACTTGGAGGTTTTTTAATGCGTGTGATTTCCGGTATTCGCAGAGGGCATAAGCTCAAATCGCCTGATGGTATACATACACGCCCAACCACCGATCGAGTGAAGGAATCTGTCTTTAATCTGATACAGCTTCATCTTCCTGCCGGACAAGTGCTGGATTTATTTGCAGGAAGTGGTGCCATGGGCATTGAAGCGATCAGCCGAGGAACACAGCGAGCGGTATTTGTGGAAAAGGACAGGAGCGCTTTTCGCTTATTAACGGAAAATCTGCAAGCGACAAGGTTGACAGAATCGGCAACTCTTGAAAACAGAGATGCCTTGCAATATCTTGCCGGCGCTGTCGATGCGTTTGACATTATATTTTTAGACCCTCCCTATAATCAAGGACTTCTCAGACCCGTGGCGGAACAAATCGCCCGACGCAGTCTGCTGACTCCCAAGGGGATTATCGTCGTTGAAACAGAGGTTGGCGGCGAAACTTTTTCACATCCGTTCTTTGCTTTGCGAAAGCAGGCAAAATACGGCAAAACTATGATTTCGGTTTTTGAGTATGCAAATAAAGCGGAAGATTAGTTTTTACTATGCTTTATGGCAGAAAGGCTATGGCGATTATTATGAAAACAGCGGTTTATCCGGGTAGTTTTGACCCGTGTACCAACGGACATTTGGATATCATTTCACGCAGTGCCTCCATGTTTGACAAACTGATTGTCGCAGTTTTAATCAATCGGCGAAAGCAACCGCTTTTTACCGGTGAGGAACGTGTCGCACTGCTCAAGCGAGTGACTCAAGATTTTCCCAATGTGGAAGTTTGCTGTTTTTCCGGGCTATTAGCTGATTTTATGCAAGAAAAAAACGCTGATATTGTGATTAAGGGAATCCGTGCAGTATCAGATTTTGAATACGAATTTCAGATGGCGCTAACCAATAAGATTCTCAATCCGCAGCTGGAAACGCTCTTTTTACATACCAGTAAGGAATATATGTTCCTCAGTTCCAGCGTGGTGAAAGAAATCGCCGAATTTGGTGGGAAATTAGACGGTCTGGTACCCAAATGTCTGATTTCGGATATCAAAGCAAAATTTCAAACTACTGTAGAAAAATAACGGAGGATACAAAAATGGATGCTTTAGAATTATTGGAAGAATTGGAAACAATTATTGATAAAGGGGTTGCTGTACCGTTTACGGGACGTTGTCTTTTGGATAAAGAAGAACTGCTTGACCTGTTGCAGGAAATCAAGTTAAAACTGCCCAAAGATTTGGAGGAAGCGCGTTGGATTAAGGAAGAGCGCCAGCGTATCTTAAAAGAAGCAGAAACCGAAGCGGAAAACATGATTAAGAATGCTGAGGATCAAATTATCTCTATGATTAACGAAAATGAGATAACCAAAAAGGCGATTCAGCAATCGAACGAAATTATGGAAAAAGCTCAGAAGGGCGCAAAAGCAATGCAGGTTTCCTCTTATCAGTATGCGGATAATCTCCTTGAAAATGTTGAGAAAGTTGTCACCGGCGCCATGCGTGATTTGGAACAGTGCATTGGTTTGATTCAGGATAACCGCAAGGAATTGCACTAATCTTCCTATCTTTCTACAGTGAAAATACAGAGCTTCTGACAAAAGTGAGCTCAAAAAGACAATTTCGTCTACATTGTCAACGCTCCAGCCCAAAGCATTTCGGGCGCGCTCCGGTAAAAAATTTTTTCAGTGCTGTTATAAAACTATCTGCTTTACTTAAGGAATTTTATAAAAATAGGAAGAACTGTACACAGTTCTTCCTATTTTTCTTTTTTAATTTGTTCCCAGTACTTCTGCGCCGCCTGCTCCGTCTTGTTATTGCCGGGGAAATAGTATTGCTTATCCTTAATGCGATCAGGCAGGTACTGTTGTTTAACATAATGGTTGGGGTAGTCATGCGGATAGAGATAATGCTGTCCCTTGACCGTGTTCCCCTCGCCATCGTAATGCTTATTCTGCAACTGCCGCGGAATTGTTCCGGTATCCATGCTTTGGATATCCGCCAGCGCCTGATTGATTGCCATATAGCCCGAATTGGATTTTGGAGCGGTGGCAAGCAAAATTACTGCGTCCGCAAGCGGCAGCCGCGCCTCGGGAAAACCAAGCATCAGCGCACTGTCCACACAAGCCTTGACAATCGGGATTGCCTGCGGATATGCCAAACCAATATCCTCCGCCGCTATCGCAAGCAGACGCCGGCAAATAGACGGTAAATCGTCCGCCGAAATCAGCCGCGCCAAATAATGGATTGCCGCGTCCGGGTCGGAACCGCGGATTGACTTTTGCAGAGCGCTCAGCACATCGTAATGACTGTCGCCCATCTTATCATACTGAAAAGATTTTTTCTGCGTAGATTGTTCCGCCGTCTCCACCGTGACCGCAATCTTCCCTTTTGCGTCAGACGGAGTGTACAAAACCGAAAGTTCCAGCGAATTGAGTGCTTTGCGCACGTCGCCGCCGGACATTTCCGCCAGATGGCGAAACGCCGCGTCCTCCACAACAATTTTATTACCCGGGAAATCTTCCTGCTGTAAGATTTCCGCCGCACGGCGGAGGGCATCCTCAATATCCTCCGTCGTAAGCGGCTTAAACTCAAACACGGTCGCGCGGGATAAAATCGCATTATAGATATAAAAATACGGATTTTCCGTGGTGCTGGCAATCAGCGTAATCTTCCCGTTTTCGGTATATTCCAAAAGGGATTGCTGCTGTTTTTTGTTAAAGTTCTGTATCTCATCAAGATACAGTAAAATTCCATTTTGCGACAGCAGTCCGTCAACTTCGGCGCGTATCGCCTTAATATCGCTCACAGACGCGTTGGTTGCGTTCAGCTTATACAAGGTTTTATTGCTGACCTGCGCCACAATGTTGGCAACCGTCGTCTTGCCCGTGCCGGACGGTCCGTAAAAAATCATATTGGGAATATTGCCCGATTCCACAATATTGCGCAGAATTTTCCCCTCCGCCAAAATATGCTTTTGTCCGACAACATTGTCCAGAGAATCGGGGCGCACCCTGTCCGCTAACGGCTTATTCATAAAGCGGGTATTTCTCGCAGAGAGCGTTGACGCGCTTGATGACTTCCTCTTTATTCGCGTCATAATCCTTAATAACCATAGAAATCAAAGCCGCGATTTCCTTCATATCCTCCTCTTTCATACCGCGGGAGGTAACAGCCGGAGTACCCAGACGAACACCGCTGGTAACGAACGGACTTTGCGGGTCGTTCGGAATCGTGTTCTTATTCGCTGTAATGCCGACCTCGTCCAGATTATGCTCGACCTCTTTGCCGGTCTTGTTCTGCTTGAGCAAGCTCACCAGCATGAGGTGATTGTCCGTGCCGCCGGAAACGATGTCAATTCCGTTCTCCATCAACGCGTTCGCAAGCGCCGCCGCGTTCTTTTTCACCTGTGTCTGATACGCCTTAAACTCCGGAGAAAGCGCTTCTTTCAGACAAACCGCTTTCGCGGCAATGACATGCATCAAAGGTCCACCCTGAATGCCTGGGAATACCGCCTTGTTGATAGCCGCGCCGTACTGCTCTTTGCACAAAATCATACCGCCGCGTGGGCCGCGCAAGGTTTTATGAGTAGTAGTAGTTACAAAATCCGCGTACGGAACAGGGTTCGCGTGCAGACCTGCGGCAACCAAACCCGCAATATGCGCCATGTCTACCATAAGATATGCGCCAACCTCGTCCGCGATTTCGCGGAACTTTGCGAAGTCAATTTCACGCGCGTAAGCGCTCGCGCCCGCAAGAATCAATTTCGGCTTATGCTCATGCGCCAGCTTGCGCACCTCGTCATAATTGATACGATGCGTCTCATCGTCCACACCGTAAGGAACGACGTTGAAATATTTACCCGAAATGTTGACAGGGGAACCGTGGCTCAAATGTCCGCCGTGCGCCAGGTTCATACCGAGGTAGGTATCGCCCGGCTCAAGCATCGCAAAAAATACCGCAAGGTTTGCGGAAGCGCCGGAATGAGGCTGCACATTCGCGAATTCCGCGCCGAATAATTCCTTTGCACGCTCTCTTGCCAAGTCCTCTACGATATCCACATATTCACATCCGCCGTAGTAACGCTTGCCGGGATAGCCCTCCGCGTATTTATTGGTAAGAGGCGTACCCATCGCCTCCATTACCGCCGGACTGACAAAATTCTCCGAAGCAATCAGCTCAATTTTACCTCTTTGCCGACCAACCTCTTGCTGAATCGCCTGCCAAACCTCCGGGTCTGCCTGCTTTACCAAATCCAATTCGTACATTTTCACTTCTCCTTTATCTGAAAATAAACTTAATGTTTTACAAATTCCACTTTTTATATTATAATGTTTTATATGAAGTTTTGCAAGGGGGAATCTGAAAATGAAAGAAAAAATATCCGAAAAGAAAGAAAGAATTTTAAAAATCATTGAAATTTTTAATCAAATTTACAGCGACGCAGACTGCACGCTGGAATACAAATCGCCGTTGGAGCTGATGATTTCCACCCAGCTTGCGGCGCAATGCACGGACGCACGGGTGAATATTGTCACCAAGGATTTGTATAAAAAATATCCGGATGTTTACGCCTTCGCCAATGCGGACGAGTTGGAATTGCAGCAGGATATTAAGTCCACCGGTTTTTTCCGCAATAAGGCAAAAAATATTATCGGCGCATGCCGTATGCTGATTGAAGAATTCGACGGTGAAGTGCCGCAAACTATGGAGGAACTGCTGCGTCTGCCGGGTGTGGGACGCAAAACCGCCAATCTTGTTTTGGGCGACGCGTTCGGCATTCCGGGCATTGTGGTGGACACACACGCCACGCGACTTTCCAACCGTTTGGGCTTTACCAAAGAAAAGGACCCGTATAAGATTGAATTGGATTTAATGAAAATTGTTCCAAAAGAATACTGGTCACAATTCTGCCATCAGTTGGTTTATCACGGACGCGCATACTGCGACGCACGTTCCCCGAAATGCGGAGAATGTCCGATAGCGATGCATTGCCCGCACATTATGGGAAATAAGTAAAAAGGACTGTTTAAGAAGTCATTTTAAACAGCTTCATCTTTTTAGGGGATAGAAAAAAAGCTTCAGAATGGACAAACCGAACTGAACCCAAGGGGTTCAGGATACCCGAAGGCGTACATAGGTACGTCGAGCGGTGAGGTTTGTTCATAGCAAAAAGGCAACAAAATATGGAAAAATCTCAATTTGAGATTTTTCCACACTTAATTTTCTTTCTGCAATATCGAAGTATACTTTATTCTCTATGTTTTCCTGCCTTTTTGCGGTCTGGAGTTTTTTACATCCCCTTTTTATTCAATCACACGCTGAACAGTAAGTCTCCGTAGGTCGGGAACGGCCAATATTGCTTTGCCGTATATACTTCCAATTCGTCTGCAATTACACGTAGTTCCTGCATGGCGGTAAAGACCGTCTGCTTGTAGAAAGTTGCAATTTCCAAAACCTCCGTCAATTCTTTTACCTGTGAAACTGCCTCATCCAAAGCCGCAATCCGCTTATACAGGCAGGTGGACAGCTTAGACAATTTGACAATCAATTCCTGCTCTGCTGTGCAATCCGCCTCTGCGCACGCCGTCTTTTTCGCGTTCACTGTTTCGCTCAAATCCTTAACATATGATGTAACAGCCGGCAAAATATCCTGACGCGCCATTTCCAGCATGGTCAACGCCTCAATGTGCAAAGTCTTAGAGTAATTATCCAATGTAATCTCATATCTGGAATACATTTCTTCTTTTGTCAAAATTCCATGTTTGGTGAACAGTTCAATATTCTTATCCGAAATGAAGTAAGGCAACGCGTCCGGCAGAGATTTCAAATTCAAAAGACCTCTTCCCTCCGCCTCTTTCACCCATTCGTCGGAATAGTTGTTGCCGTTAAAAATAATCCGCTTATGCTTTTTGATAACGTCAATAATCAAATCGTGCAGTGCCTTGTTGAAATCAGACGCCTTCTCCAGAATATCAGCGAACTGTGACAATTCCTCCGCAACGGCGGTGTTCAGAACGAAATTCGGTCCGGAAATGGATAACGCAGAGCCCAGCATACGGAATTCAAACTTATTGCCCGTGAACGCAAAGGGAGATGTCCTGTTTCTGTCCGTGGTGTCTTTGGCAAAGCGAGGGAGTGCGCTTACGCCAACCTCCATCATGCGTTTTTCCATACTGCTATAATCACTATCAGTTTCCAGCGATTCCAACACTTCGGTCAATTCGTCACCCAAAAACATAGAAACGATTGCCGGAGGCGCTTCATTCGCTCCTAAGCGGTGGTCATTCGCCGCACTTGCAACTGATATTCTGAGAAGGTCTTGATATTCATCAACCGCTTTGATTACCGCACAAAGGAACAGCAAAAACTGCGCATTGTCATGCGGAGAATCGCCCGGCTCGAGCAAATTACTGCCTGTGTCTGTGGAAATCGACCAGTTGTTATGCTTGCCGCTGCCGTTCACACCCGCAAAAGGTTTCTCATGCAACATACAGCGCAAGCCGTGATTGTCCGCCACTCTTTTCATAATCTCCATGGTTAGCTGATTGTGGTCGGTCGCGACATTGCCGCTGGTGAAAATCGGCGCAAGTTCATGCTGCGCAGGCGCAACCTCATTATGCTCGGTTTTGGCAAGAATGCCTAATTTCCACAATTCTTTGTCCAAATCTTTCATATACGCGGACACACGCGGGCGGATAACGCCGAAATAATGGTCCTCCATCTCCTGACCCTTAGGCGGCTTTGCGCCGAACAGCGTTCTGCCGCTGAACGTCAAATCCCGCCGTTTTGCCGCCATTTCCTTGTCTACAAGAAAATATTCCTGCTCGGGTCCCACCGTGGTAATAACTCTTTTCACGTCTTTGCCGAACAATTTTAAAATTCTGCACGCCTGCTTGTCGATAACCTCCATGGAGCGCAAGAGCGGAGTTTTCTTATCCAACGCCTCCCCACCGTAAGAACAGAATACAGTAGGAATACAGAGCGTATTATCCTTAATAAACGCGCTGACAGAAGGGTCCCACGCGGTGTAACCTCTCGCCTCGAACGTGGAACGTAAACCACCGGACGGGAAACTGGATGCGTCAGGCTCACCCTTAATCAGTTCCTTACCGGAAAACTCCATAATAACATTACCGTCTGCCGTCGGAGAAATAAAGCTGTCATGCTTTTCCGCCGTGATACCGGTCATTGGCTGAAACCAGTGTGTAAAGTGGGTAACGCCCTTTTCAATCGCCCAGTCTTTCATCGCGTTCGCCACCACGGTGGCAACGTCAAGCGTTAAAGGTTTGGCATCGGAAACCGCCTTTTTCAACGCTTTGTATGTATCTTTCGGCAGCCGTTCTTTCATCACAGATTCATTAAACACCATACTGCCAAACAATTCGCTCATCTTATTTTCATTGTCCATTTTTTATTCTCCCTTCAGTATAGAATTTTGCAATCAGCGCATCGCCGTTTCAAAATTACAACAGCGCAACGCCCTCTGCCGCACACGCCGCAACGGTATCTTTATCCCAAATGGAAACCTGAACCTCGCCGATATGCGCCTTGGCAAGCAGCAACATACTCAACCGCGACTGCCCGATTCCGCCGCCCATGGTCAGCGGCAAGATGCCGTCCAGCAATTTTTTATGGAAGTCCAGTTCCCTGCGGTCATCGCAGTCCGCTTTGGTGAGCTGTTCGTCCAACGACTTTGCGTCTACGCGGATTCCCATAGAGGACACCTCAAAGGCACAGCCTAAAACATCATTCCAGAACAAAATATCACCGTTGAGTTTCCAATCGTCATAATCGGGAGCGCGCCCGTCATGCTTTTCGCCGGATTTCAGCAAATCGCCGATTTCCATGACAAACGCCGTCTTGTGTTCTTTTAAATATGTATTTTCCCGTTCTTTCGGCGTTAGAGAGGGATACATATCCTCCAATTCCTGCGTGGTCACAAAGCTGACCTTGCGGGAAAGTTCGGTCTTAATCTGCGGATACGCCGCTCTGACTGCCTCTGCTGTATCACAGATAGCGTCCACAATTGCTTGTACCGTTACTTTTAAATATTCCTTAGTGCGGTTTTCCTTAGTAATAATCTTTTCCCAATCCCACTGGTCCACATAAATCGAATGGAGATTGTCCAGTTCTTCATCGCGGCGAATGGCGTTCATGTCCGCGTACAGCCCTTCGCCCGGCTGAAATCCGTATTTGTAAAGCGCCATTCTTTTCCACTTCGCAAGAGAGTGGACCACCTGCGCGTCTGTCTTAGTATCTAAAATATCAAAGCTGACCGGGCGTTCTATTCCGTTCAAGTTGTCGTTCAGCCCGGTAGCCGCCTCCACAAACAAAGGCGCAGATACTCTGCGGATATTCAAAGCCTTCGTCAGCTTTGATACGAACGTTGTTTTGACCAGTTCAATCGCCGACTGTGTTTCATACAAACCAAGCGGAGAAAGATAACCGGACGGAATCTTTGTCTTACTCATTGTTCATCACCCTTTCAGAAAAATAAAAAAGGCGCCGTGAGTATACACTCACAGCGCCTTTGCTGTTTACAAAAACATTATAACTCTTTGTTATTCTTTTGTCAAGTACTTTTTGAAAAAATTATACTTATTTTTCGTTTGCCTGAAAAATGAGCATATTAAAAACTGTTGCATATTGCAAAATTTTGTTGTATACTAAAACAAACACCGATTTTCAATAATCCTACAAACGAGGTGGAATATATGGATTTTACCAGTACCGAGGTATTGCAATTTATTGAGGAAAATGACGTAAAATTTGTCCGTCTAATGTTTTGCGATATCTTTGGAAACATCAAAAATATCTCTATTCTTTCAAGCGAACTGCCCAAAGCCTTTGAATACGGCATCTCCTTTGACGCTTCCGCCATTCACGGTTTTTTGAATGTGGACGAGTCCGACCTCAGCCTTTTTCCGGATCCGGGAACACTGTCTGTTCTGCCATGGCGTCCGCAACAAGGACGCGTAGTGCGCTTTTTCTGTGATATTCGCTGTCCGGACGGCTCACCGTTTGAAGGCGACGGGAGGTATTTACTGCGCCGTGCGGAACAAAAAATCATAGAATCGGGCTATTCCTGCAAAATTGGTCCGGAATGTGAATTCTATCTTTTTGAAACAGATGAAAACGGATATGGAACCATGACCCCTCATGATAAGGGAAGTTATTTTGACGTAGCACCCTTGGATCGGGGGGAAAATATTCGACGAGACATTTGCCTGACACTGGAACAAATGGGTATTCAGCCTGAATCCTCGCATCACGAACAAGGTCCCGGACAAAATGAAATTGACTTTAAATATGGGGATCCATTGAATACTGCCGATAATCTGCAAACTTTTAAAACCGTGGTCAAAACGATTGCGTCCATTAACGGACTGTTTGCGTCTTTCCTGCCCAAACCGTTTGAAAATTTCGGTGGAAACGGACTACATATCAATATGTCTCTGTTCCAAAACGGATGCAACATTTTTCACACCAACGACGGCTCGCATTCTACGGCGGCAGAAAACTTTATTGCCGGCATCTTGAATAGAGTACGTGAAATTTCCGTATTCCTTATGCCAATACCAAATTCCTACGCGCGACTAGGCAGCTTTGAAGCCCCTCGATATGTGTCATGGTCTCATCAAAACCGTTCACAGCTGATACGTATTCCTGCCGGTTCAGGTGAATTCTCTCGCATGGAATTACGTTCACCCGACCCATCCTGCAATCCTTATTTTGTATTCAGTCTGTTGATTCATGCCGGGCTGGAAGGAATTCATAACAAAACCCCTCTTCCTCCATCGGTCAATGCTGATTTGTACACTACCGCTTCAAATGAATTACAGAACCTTGCTGCACTACCTGAAAATTTGGATGAAGCAATAGTGCTTGCCAAAAACAGTGAGTTTTTAAAATCCGTATTACCAAAAGCAATTATCGACACCTATCTTTCTCACAAAGAAAAGGAATGGGCAAGATATACCGCAGCGCAAGACAAAGCTTCCTTTGACCAAGAAAGGTATTTTCCATACATCTAAACATAGCATCTTTTTCGGGAACGGTGGTGATAACCAATGGAAAATGTCTTACTGCTCTCCGGCTCCCAAAAGGGGCGCGACGGCTTGACACAACTACTAAAAGAAAACGGTTTTCTGACAGCGCTTACCTGCGAAAACTGCGGCGAAGCGCGACGTGCGTTGATACAAAATGACTTTTCACTTGTGGTTATCAACACGCCCTTGACCGATGAATTTGGACACGAGTTTGCCCTGACGGTCACACAAACCACCTCAGCAGGTGTGGTAATGATTGTAAAAAGTGAATTTGCGGACGATGTTTCTGCTAAAGTAGAAGATTACGGTGTTTTAGTAATTGCAAAACCATTAAACCGCTTGTTATTCAGTCAAACGGTCAAACTTGCGGCAACCGCACGGCGACGCTTGTTAGGCTTACAAACCGAAAATATGAAATTACAAAACAAAATTGAGGAGATTCGCTTGGTCAACCGCGCCAAGTGCGTGCTAATTCAATATTTGGGATTAACCGAAACACAGGCGCACCGATATATTGAAAAGCAAGCGATGGATATGCGGCAAACACGACGAGAAACCGCTCGAAGCATTTTAAGTATGTATGAGAATTGAAATCCCAAGGAGAAAAAACTCCTTGGGATTTTTGCAAAAAAATTAAGAGGAAATCTTCTTCACACTAAGCGTTGCACTAACTCCGCCCGTAAGTGTAACAGCCACTGCAAGCAGTGCCGAAACAGCCATGTCAATAACATCTCCGGCTGCTAAATCAACAATTACACTGCCGCTGAATGCAGTTTCCGTACCAACAGACAGCAATCTGGAACGCACAGTACTCGGAATGTTGGTACCGTTTACTCTTACAGCAACGGTAAGCGTTGTTGCAAGCGCCGCTGATGAAACCATACTATAGTTAATTTCATAAGTTCCCGCCTCGGTCACCGTCAAGCTGTTCGCCGGAGTTGCGGTCACGTCCAACAAAGGCGTTGCATCCGGCATGGGAACTTGTTGCTGTGCTCCCAATAGTAAATTTAGTGTTTGTGAATTTGGATTGTATATTCCACCATACGCCGCCAAGCCTAAATCTGCCGGTCCAGTGGCACCCGTTGCTCCTGTCGGTCCTGTTGCGCCTACAGCTCCGTCTAAGCCTGTTGCACCCGTTGGTCCTGTAGGTCCGGTTGCACCTGTTGCGCCCGTCGCTCCTGTTGGTCCGGTAACCGAAACGCCCGTTGCTCCGCTTGGTCCTGTTGGACCTGTCGGGCCGGTTACGCCGGTTGCACCTGTCGCTCCTGTAGGTCCTGTAACCGAAATACCTGTTGCTCCGCTCGGGCCGGTTGGTCCTGTTGGTCCGGTTACACCCGTTGCGCCCGTCGCTCCTGTCGGTCCGGTAACCGAAATACCTGTTGCTCCACTCGGTCCGGTTGGTCCTGTCGGTCCGGTTACACCCGTTGCGCCCGTCGCTCCTGTTGGTCCGGTAACCGAAATACCTGTTGCTCCACTCGGTCCGGTCGGTCCTGTCGGTCCGGTTACACCCGTTGCGCCCGTCGCTCCTGTTGGTCCGGTAACCGAAATACCTGTTGCTCCGCTCGGGCCGGTTGGTCCTGTAGGTCCGGTTACACCCGTTGCACCAGTCGCTCCTGTTGGTCCGGTAACCGAAATACCTGTTGCTCCTGTTGCTCCTGTTGCACCAGTCGCGCCTGTCGGTCCGGTTGGACCAAGAATGCCAATAACAGGTCCGGTTGGCCCTGTCGGCCCCGTCGCACCGGTCGGTCCCTGAATACAACAAGGACGCGGAGGGGTAGGAGGACACTGACACGAACACGGCGAACATTGGTTCATGCAAGCTTGTGGTCTCCGCGAAGCATTCTCTCTCTCTAATGAGCTCACCACCATCGGTCTGGAAGAAAACTCTCCAGGACAACTACTGTTGAACTCGTCAAACTCATGGTCAATAAATTTTTTCATATTTTATCTTCCTTTCCATCCATAGTGTGTTACACTAATATAAGGTTTCAATCCCCCTTATCAGCATATGAACGAAAGGAATATCCGGTTCCCGAAATTTCAAATATTTTGAAATAGCTTTATTGGCGTATCATTTCAAAACCGCTCCTCTTTAAGTTTAAAGACTTTCACTATTCTTTTTCAGTAAATCTCTGATTTCACGCAGCAGTATTGTAGACTCATCCGGCTGTACAGCTTCCTTTTCTGCTTCTGCAGCTTTACTCTTTCTGCGTAGACGATTGATTATTTTAACTACCGAAAAAACGACTAATGCAATCAATAAAAAATTCACAATATTCTGAATAAAACTACCATAACAGATTGCCGCTTCTGCTGTTTCTTCCGCCGCAGGAGTGAGTACATATTTTAAATCTGTAAAATTTATTCTGCCGATAATACACCCAATAACAGGCATGACAATATCGTTTACCAATGAAGTGACAATCGAAGTAAACGCGCTGCCCATAATAACTCCAACAGCAAGATCGATCACACTCCCACGTGAAATAAACTCTTTAAATTCCGCAATAAAGCCTTTCTTTTTCTCTTTTGCCATTGCTATTCTCCTTCCGAAAAGTACTAAAATCGATTTTTTATGAGTTTATTATACACGAATAGATACATTATTTCAATCAAAATATTTTATAACGATTTTTAAAAATTTTTCTTGACAACGAAGATAAGTGGTGGTATAATATTAAAGGTCGTCGGGATATAGCGCAGCTTGGTAGCGCGCTTCGTTCGGGACGAAGAGGCCGCAGGTTCAAATCCTGTTATCCCGACCACATCGGAATGGACTTTGCTCCGTTCCGATTTTTGTTTTACACAAAAATCAGTCACACACTCCGTCATTCCTCCTTTTCTCAAAAGTCCACTGTGTTGGGACTTTTTAGGAGCCCTGCCCTCCTTTGTCAAAAGGAAAAAAGATGTTTTAGTGTTCGGGGGTATCTAAACTGTTCTGTCCGTCCACAAAAAAATGTTCAAACCTTTATGGCTTGAACATTTTTTATTTATTCGAAAGCTTAATCCTAAAATATTTGCGGCAAGCTTTGTAATTATATTGCTCTTTATAAACATTTCAGTTGGTCTCACTGATACGGCGAACAAAGCGGAATCATATTCTCATCCCACACATAAAGTTTGACGTTATCTCCGGTTTGCACCGCGGTTACAGAAATGGAATTTTTCTCTCCTACCGGCAGTGTCACGCGTTTAACAACGCACTCAACTAATTTTGTCCCCTGATACACTGCCATGATAGCAAATGCGTTCTCCAGAGGCGCGGTCGTTGTATTTTTTATTTGACAATCTACCTTCGTTCCGTTTGAGGTATCCAAGCGATAACCGCTTATCTCTGCCAAAGGAGTTTTGGCCACCTTCATTTGAAACAGCTTGGTTTCCGTTTTGTTCCCCTTGGCAAATTCAGCCTGCAAAACCGCTTCTGCTGCCTGAAAAGAAGTGCTTACCACTCTACCCTCGTTGTCAATCAACGACGGCGTCATTGAAATCCAGTTTATCGCTACTCCGTTATAACCTGTTTTAGGTAAAGGAACAGAGGTCGTAACAACTTTCTCCGTGTCAAGCTGACAAGCGAGTTGTGTTGCCAAAACCGCTGATGCCGAATCCGTGCGATAAATCACCACATTATCTACCGCGAGTATTCCCTCGCCCTCTTGCAAACCATTGCGCAGAGTAATATCCCGCAAAGCATCGGGTGAGTCCGTGTTCATAAAGGCATGATTTTCCGCAATGACGGTATCATTCAAATAAACTGAGCAAATCTTGTCGGTGTAATCCAAATACAGCTTTGCATGATAATCTTTCCCTTGTTCCAGCGCAAAAGACGTGCTGACGTTCTCTGCCCCGCCTGTTCCGCCCGTCACAAGCACACCCGCCTCGGCGCCCGTTTGTTCCAACCGAATCAAACTGCCGGTATTCGGCGCCGCTTGAATACAGCAAATTTCCGCCGCGGTTGTAGTTGTTGTAAAATCGAACTCAACAAAAAATTTTCCGCTTGCCGCGCCGTATCCGTATTTCACTTCCTCTAAATTTATTGTCATTCGGTTGTCGCTTTCACTGCCTGCAGCAAATTCCAAACGGCGGTTATGCACGCCCGCTTTTGCAGGATTGGTTGAGTGAAATCCGTCAGGCAGCTGATCGTCATTAAAATTCCAATAATACACTTCCGGCGCGTCTAGCCCTGCAACCGTAACAGGAAATGCAGCATTTTTTGAAACTTCCCCGCATCGAACGGTCGCTGTCAAAGTTACAACCGTATCAGTTTCCGGCAGTTTCACTATCGTTCCGTCTTCCGCTAAAACAGAAGGGTTGCTCGATTGCCATGTAACAACGGAACCACGGTAACCCGCCGTCGGCAGTGTGATGCTTTCGCTAATCGGAATTCCGTCAGCGGGATGAAGCGTAAGGAGGGTCGCCTCAACCGCTGACGCATCTGTATCCTGATAAACCGCAATATTGTCAAAGTATGCCGTTGCGCCTTCCGCACTCACTGTCGCAGGCATATTCATCATGCATATCTGTAAATTGGTAGGATTAGCCCTGGTTTTGGCATCCATATACAGCTTATTCTCTGCGCTGCCTAACAAATTACCGTCAGCGTCATACAGATACACACTGGATTTCGTTTGTTTTTCCTCGCCTTGATGATAGTTAATAATCGCCTTGACGTGATACCAGGTATTATTTTGGAATTTCTTATATATTGCTGTGTTCTCATTCCCTGTACCATCGCCCTTACTATGCTGTACTTGTACCGTTGTTGAATTTTTCACGTGCTGAATGCGAAACACACTGCCGCCGTTCGGATTCTGCACATAAAAATTCATCGCATCGCTTTTGTCAGTCATGAAATCAAATTCTATCACCACATCTCCGCTCAGATACGGCTTAGGCAGCCGAGCCTCCGCAAATTTATCGGACGGAGTTGTAACCTCCAACCTGTTATTGCGAATCACTGAAATATCGTTAAGCCGCCAATTATTCGGCAATTCATTGTCCCGAAAATCATAATACAATTCTCCTGCCGCAAACACCGGCAGACAAGCTGCTGCCGATAATAAAACAAAAACTCCCACAGTTACCAGCCACTTTAATCCTTTTTTCCCGTTTTTCATTTTCATTCACCCCTTTTTTGTTGCTGTTTGTCCAAACTCAGCAAACTTTTCCTTCTTCTCTGAAGTCTAATTGCAGACTTCGCTCTCCCTTTTGTATGGTGATGAGACCGTCACCGTACTTGCCGCGTATATATGGGCTGTCAAACGCCCACGGATATGAATAATCAATATATGTATCGTTTATTTTCGGCGCCTCGCTGTTGGCGGCGTTGAAATACAGTTCCGCCTCGCCGGTATGGAAATGCACCGTGTAATATCCCGGTACAACAGTATTGCCGATACGAAGTTGTCTTGCCAATACATTTTCCTGAAATTTTTCAAAACTCCCGTATACCGTCTTTCCTCCGGCAATTATAACGGCCGGCGCAAAGCAATCGTCAAACAACACATACTTTTCTGTCATACTGCATTTGCCGAACGCCGGACGAAACGCCGCAAAAGAATCTCCCTCACGCACAAAAAACCAGTCCTGCTTTTGCACCAGTTCATCAAACTGTTTCCCCATATATATTCCGTAACGGCAAGGGGGCATATTGTTCTGCGGATACCACTGAGGGTCCGCGCGGAAATACCCCCGATGCTGTGCGCAAATCAAAGTATCTTTATACTGCACACTGCGATACATAGCACCTGTCGGTCTCAGACGTCTGCCGGACGAAGTCTCCTTTTCCTCAAAACCTGACGGAAAAATATACGCATCCGGCATTGCTCCCAAAAGCAAACCATTCCAACGGCTGGCACAACTCAAATGGGAATGCACCATATAAGGATGATCCATCTGGGTTCCCAAAATATATTCCGGTGTAATATAGCTGTAATGCAGCATACGGGAATCGGTATCGCACATCAGCGTACGCTCCTCACCGGCAGGACGGGGGAATACAGCTTCCTCCTCGCCCGGACGGCGGCTGTAGTATTCATAACTGCCCATTTCCTGACGATTGATAACCATATCCCACACAATTTCCGGCAAGGCATAATCGGAAAGCAGCTGAAAATAATAACTGTGTCCCGCAATCCCTTCTCCGCCAAGCAAAAACCGCGCCATGTAATACATAGAATCATTTTCTGTCTGCGCGTCCTCAAACACAAAGCGGGTTTTCGCGCCGCCTCTGCGTCCGCCAATCTGTTCCTGCGCCCATTCGCACCAAATAAGGTCAAAGAAATCATGCGCGGTCTTGCGCAAAGCGGTATCCTCGCAAAATTCCATCAGCAAGCTGATAAAAGAAAGCGTCCACTTCATATACCCGGTGGCGGAAGCCTCCAGAAAGAAACCCTTTTTCGCGCGCTGACAGAAATAAGTTTGAAAAAACTCTGTCCACGCCTCATAATGTTCCTGTGCACAGTGCGGCTTTCCGTCGCCGCGTGCAGCGCCTCCTTCGGGTCCTGTATCCGAGACATCTCCGCCCATGAACGCATACATATTATGAAACCAATACCCCGTACCGCCGCCGTGACCGGAATCGGGATAAACCCGGTTGCGGTATTCCTCTAAATCCTTAAATATCTGCGAGGAAAGCAATGCGCAAATCTTAAAATTTAAGTCATGGTTTTCGCTGCCGGTCATATGCCATACACTTTCGCGTGCGAGTGTGATATCATTTTTATACAGCATACGTTCCCACAGCAAATCCAAAACGGCTTTTTCCACTTCGGGAGTGAGTAAATTTCTGCCCTTTGAACCAAAATTGTAATACAGCCGAATCAGAAGCGGGTTGACCACCAAGGACCAAGGGTCATGCAGACTCAGTTTCCGGCGCCGTTTCTCTTCCTGCGCGGTCAGCATTTCATACAAACGGCTGTTTGCCTCCTCTACCCTTTCACCCAGCGCCAGTAATGCGTATGCCTCAAGCCATTCATAGTCCGAACGCTGCGCCGCCTTTTGAAATGCCTCCCTGACTCTTTGCGGTCTGGTATCCTGCTCCCGCATACATAACGACTCAATACTGCCTCCTTGATTTTGCTCCGTCAACTCTTTAATATAAGTGTCCATATACTACCTCCGTCTATCTCCGTTGCGTAAACACTCTTTTTGTGTTTTAAAATTATTTAATGATGACTACATCCTTTGGTACGCGATAGTATGCGCGGACAAATACCAAATCTCCCTCGCTGATATCTCCGATACCCGCAAGACTGATTTCGTCTTTTTCACGGTCGAAGTAATAAATGTTCGCTCCCGAAATAGAGAATGTACGGTTCCACGCACTGTCCGAGCCGTCGCCGTTCGCGTTTGCCAAAATTGCTTTGTTGTAGCATTTCTTGACAACGCCGTAATGCGTAGAGGTCACAGACAAATAATTGTCCGTCTTCGGCGTGCCGCCGTCAGACATCAGCTCTGCATAAGCCTCGGGGAGATCTCGGGACGATAAGTACATCAAAAACCCGCTGACCTTTCCCTCTACATCCAGTTCCACACCGATAATATCCCCGCGCTGAATCTCGGTAAACTTCATGCCTTTATACTTTCCATATTTATTGCTCCAGTAGTTCGCCTCGGCATAATTCACAACTTCATCGTCCGCGGCAACATATTCCACCTTTTTCCCTGCCTTGTAGCCGGAAATCATTTTGCCGCGTGTACCGTTTTCGTCAATAATAGTTTCCATAACCTCATCTACAACAATCGCGTCGTCCTGGAAAACAGATGCCGCAGGTGTACCGCCGCCACTGGAGGTTTTGCGCACCAGTACGCCCGCCGCACCTGCCTCGTCCGTATCATACAGTTCAATGGTAATCTGTTTCACATCACCGGACAACATGGTTTGCCCGCCGGTGCGGAATACCTTTTCCTGCTTTACATCCTCCGGCACTACGAAAACGACAGTTTCACCGGTCAGGCTGTAATTTGCCCCGATAGTATAGTTATAAATTCTCGCGCTGTTTGCCGCGGAACGGAAGTCTAACGAAAAGTTCTCTTTGTCAAAACGTTCTTCCCCGTTTGTGTTATCCACAGCAGTACGCAAGCTGTTGATTTCTCCGTTTCCGTTACATTTGTAACGAATTAACTGCGGCGTATTATTCAAGGCTTGGGCAACCGTACTGCCGGTAACCGGAGATTGACCCGCGTTCAAAGTGACCTTATCCGCAAGCGGAAGAAGTTCCATTTTACCTGCCGCAGTATAGACCTTTAATGTTATCTCCGGCTCAAACACTTCTGTCTGCGCTACGGCAGTTAAATACCCGTAATGTTCGCCGTCGGTATAATTCTCTTTACATCCGACAATTTCACCTGCGCTGTTCAAATAAAATTCCGCCGTCGTATTCAATCGCAGTTCTATGCCTAAATCACGGAAACACTGCGACAAGGTGTATTCCGTTTCCGCAATAGTTACTTTTTCTTTACTTATGGAGGTAATCTTACCGACTACGCTTTGATTTAATGTCGCAACAACGGTTAAATATTTTCCGTCGCGGCTGAGCATTGCCTCTAAAACATCTCCGACAGAGCAGTTATACAAGGGATTGCCCATTTCTCTGCCGGCAGAGGTATAGAAAGAAACATACCCTTGCTCAAACTCTCTCAGCTGCAACGGCTGCGCGTTATATTTGCCGGTAATGGTGCCGTTCATATCACTGAATTGTTCCACCACATAGGTTTCTACACTTTGAATAAGCAACACATCATATCCGCCGCCATCGTTGTCAATCAGCGTAATACTGCCGTATTTCGGGCGTAAATCCTCCGCGGTAAAACCGGAAAGCGGACGTCCGTTATATAAAACCGACATATTTGCGGAAACTGCAATATTTTTTGTTTTGCCCTGCTCGTTGATATAGGTGATTCGGTTCAGTTGGGTTTCCGTAATGTCTTGCGCGTCTATGGTAATCGACTGATTGTGCATGACATTAAAATCAGCATAAACCACCGGCGGTTTCTCCTCTTGCGTATCTTCAAGATAGAACCGTGCCGCCTTGCCAAACTGAGGATAAAAGTCCATTCCCGCCGCATTGATGCAAAGTACGTCATCAATCAGGATTTCGTCCTGTTTCAGCGCCCGGTCATCGTCTTTTAAATTCATAATTCCTACGCCGGACACCACTCCGTCTACGGAAAGGAGTTCCATACGCGCCTGCAAAACCGTTTTATCTTTTTGTATTTGATAACGAACCGTATTGCCAAGCCGTGTAATCTCCATCATATCTGCATGAAGTGTGTTATAAATAAGCTGTGCCGCCTGAGCGTATGTAATTTCGCTCTGCAAAGCGGCATTGATACCGCGGGTCAGCCCCCTCTGCGACGCAATCGGCAAAAGTGCTCCGCCTTCGCGTATTGCGGTGCGAGCATATTCTCCGCTGCCTGCCAAATCCAGCATGGTAAACAGCGCTTCTTCATACCGAATCGGATGTTCAGGGCGAAAACTGCCGTCATTATAGCCGTTTACATAGCCCATTGAATATAACGCGCCGATTTGGCTGTAATAGGGATTTTCCTTATCAACGTCGCGAAAAGGAAGTGTTGTCTCATATGATTCATTTTGCAGTTGATAGCATACCGCCAGACTGCCCGAAAATGCATCACGATTCATAACCTCATCTGCCCGATAATCCGCCTCGTCCATAATGCCCAAGCCCAGAACAAACCGCCCCGCCTCTGAAACCGGCGCGGACACATCCTCTGTGTCTGCATAAATCTGCGGAATTCCTATCGCGCCTATTGCCAGAACAATGCAAAGCAATCTGAAAATACTTTTTCTTATATTTTTCACTGTCCTCATTTCGCAACCTCCTGTTGTTTTGCCGCCAACCCTTTCCAGATAATAAGCTCTTTATTTTCTTCCTCATAACGCACACGCGCATCAAAGAAATCTTTTAAAAGATTAGCGGAAACCATTGTTTTCTCCTCGATTGTGCAAGGCGCCGCATCTAACTGTATACTTTGTCCGTTTAGCTTTGCGGACGTTTGATTCAAAGTCAGCTCCAGCTTTCCGCGGTCGGTGTCAATCACCGTTGTTTGTTTTGCCTCGTCCCAACTCACCTGTGCGTCCAGTGCCTCAAACGCTTCTCTCACCGGAATCAGATATGTATTCCCCTGTTTTACAGGAGGTTGCTCACAACTGACAAAACTGCCGTTAATGGTTAGCTTTTCTCCGTTCCAGTCCTGAATAAAACCGCGGTTTTTCATTTTGGTAACGCCAACCTCATTTGCATCATCGTATGTAAAAGTAACCGTATATTTCTCCTCCTGCATATTTGTCAGCTGATACACACCTGTGCCATACTCACCGTTAAGATAGGGACTTGCAATCATATTTTCGGGTTCCAAATCCAAATCCTTGCCGTTAATTTTGGGACAGGTTGTATCCGTATAAATCGTAAGGACATCGCCGTTAATCGTTTTATATTCAAGCTCCGTAAAGCTGTTCCATGTAAACGAAGTGTTCTTCACCGCTTCTTTAAACGCCTGATAGGTGCCGTATTCACTGCTGCTGCCCGCCTGCATAATCACAGGCATACGCCGTTCCGTAAAATGAGCCCCTTTGATAGAAGAACCATATTGATAATCTTTCCATTCCTTAACCTTGCCCTTGGTAGGTTTTACCGCGATATATCCGTCACCATCCGGCACATAACCAAAAATCCAGCCATCCTCTTCCTCTATCGTTTCATAAATGTCAGCAGTAAAACAGATATAGATATCTGAATGAACAGAGGCGTCGTAATACCGCGCTTCCGGCAAACTGGACGCAATCATGGTATTTTTATAAACCACGCTGTTCAAATCGTGAAAACCACGGCTGTAATTGCGCTCTGACTCCGGAAACACGCGGGAAAGAGCACTGCTTTGTTTTTCGGGTGTGGTATAATGAATACCATACTGGCGGTTTTGTCCGCACACATCATTATAGTTCAGGGCGCGGTCAATGGTAGAACCGCCCACGACATACCATGGCGTTACATAGGAATAACGTATGTAGTTAGATGGAAACTCAAAGCTGTAATAACCCGCACCCAAAGCGGACAAGGTATTCCCGCGTCCGGGCGGGCGGCTGATATATTCGTAGGTGCCGCGTTCCCCGTAATTCAGCACTAAGTCCGCCAACGGCTGCAAAGGTAAATAGGTACTTGCGGCACACGCTACCAAATTAGGGTGATAACTGATTTTCGGATTTTCAATTCCATAGCGGTCTGCCATGGATTCACCGGTCATGGGGTCGGTTGCGTTCGGCACGCGCCACGCGCTTTGCGTGTTGAACCATTTGGAAAACAAGACAACTTCTACCGGTGTAGACGCATTGCTGTCTCTGGTAGAACGACCTCTTGCGCCGCCGTACAAGCCGTTATCCGTCTGCACGGCAATATCCGCGAAAATGACGTCCAAGTATTTTTGAGACAATTCTCTCAACACAGAACTTTCTGAAAATTCACGCAGGGTCATAAAGCAATCCATGGTGTACTTATAGTAGCCATTGGCGGCATATTCTACCTCCAACGCGCGCTTGCCGCGGTCAACAATATCGTGTTTCCAATAGTTCAGCCATGCGTCATAATGCTCCTGCGGCGTATACCCATCTCCCAGCTTCATCTCTTTATATTTCGGTTGATTGCGTAAAATCTGATTTCCTAACAGATAGCTGGTTCGTTTAATGACATGATGGTTGCCGGAGGATTGAAGATAATAAATATCGTCTCCGTATAGCTTGGCGTCCTCCACACGGCTGTTGGTTGAAACAAATCCCCAAAAATATTCCAGCAACGCCTTTTCGGTTTCCGGCGTCAGCCGTCCGGGATAATAGATACTCTCGGAACTGAACAGGAACCAAATCCGCAGCAGCATCGTCATTTGAAAATAGGTCTTATGGTCGCCGGTATGCGGAATTTGATAATTAAAATGCTCATTCACATGCTGTAAGTATTCCTGACAGGTTTCCAAATTTTGATTTAAATACAAATTTCCCATTGCGTAACTAATCATTCCGATTCCGTAATCCGCGCCGGAGCCTTCTACCGGACTGGGGAAGGGATTTTCCGCCATATTTTTGACAATTTCATCGGTACGCTCTTCCATACTGCCCCAAATCTTTTCAATTTCCTGTTGGTCATAATGGTGGAAAGGCGCGCCCTCAGCAGACCCCATTGAGATGTTTAAACCGGCTAATACAGGCAGCATATTGACACACATCACCGTCACAAGTAACCACGCTGCTGCGCATTTGCGAAAATTCACTTTTTTATTCTTCATGATTTCCCTCCCCTGCAAATTCGGTCAGCTTGCAAACCAGTTTTGCCGCCTCCGCTCTGGTCAGGCTTGCGGCAGGACAAAACTCGTTATTCTCATTTCCGCTCAAAATTCCTGCACTTGCCAAACCAGCCGCAGCCTCTGCCGCGTAAGCCGAAATACTGTCACTGTCGCGGAAACTCAATTCACCATTCTCGTTCAAATTTAGTATCCGCCACAAAATGACTGCCGCCTGTTCCCTTGTAATTACCTCTCCAATGCCAAATCTTTCCGCCGATATTCCTTGTATCCATTCTCTTGCAAGCGCGGTTTCTACATAAGGCGCATACCAAGCATTCGGCTCAGTGTCCGCAAAAGTCAGCGTTTCAGTTTCGTCCAATTCCACCTGCATTGCTGCAACGGTCATCTTGACAAATTCCTCACGGGTCACCGCCCGTTCCGGCTCAAAATTGCCATCACTGCCCTGTACCATCTCTTTATCTGCTAAGTCTTCGATATATTCCCAAGCCCAATGTTCCGGACTGACATCCGCAAAACGATTCCGAGTCTCTGGCTCTGCCGTCGGTGGCGGCGGCAATTCCCGCTGCTGTGAGGCATTCGGATCCTTTGTAATATTAACCGCTGTGCTTGTACCGGAATAGCGACCGCCCGAAGAACCTCCGCCCGAAAAACTGCCGCTACTGCCGGAAGTTCCTTTTACTGTGATACGGAATGCTTTTTCTTTTGTTTGACTGCCTCGCGCCAAAGAAGCAGTCAATGTAACAACAGTATCCTTAGAGGTACGGTTCACCCTCCCGTCTGCCGAAATAACCGACGGATTGGCAGAAGTCCACGAAATAACAGTGTCATTTTCTCCCGCTGTCGGCAAAGTCAAATCAGACACCACGCCGGATGTGGGTGAAATTTGCAGTTTATCCACTGCCTCCTGTAAAAGCACAGCGCTTGTCTCAATATCTTTTTCCAATAAAACAGTGAATACTTTTGTTTTTACTGCGCCGTTTTTCGTTGCCGTCGCGGTTAAAGTAACCTCGGTATCCTCCGGCCAAGCAGTCAGCAACTGTACTTTTCCGTTTTGAATGGTTAACCGTTTTTCTGCATCCGAAGCCCACGTAATGTCACTGCCGTTGCCACCGGTTAAAGGCAGTTCAAAGCCGTCCGTCATCACTGCCGGAAGCTGAATATTATCCAAATCCTCCGCAACGCTGACCGCGTCTGTTACAATACGGCGCAGCAGCACTGAAAAAGTCTTGACCGTCTGTGCTGTTCCGTATGAAACAGTCGCAGATAATGTTGCGTTAATATCTTGCTCCGTGCGCTTTGTGGTTACTTCCAGCATATCTCCGTTCGGTTCTTCCGGTATTTGAAACGCCTCAGCAGGACTGGCTGTCCATGTGATTGCGGAACCGCTTTTCCCCTTTGCCGGAAGAGAAATCGTATCATAAACGGTATCAGGCAGTTCAATATCCTCTGCATCTGCCTGAACGCGCTCATCATCTGTCATTTTCGCCGTCAAATTTACGGAAAAAGTTTTGTTCAGTGTGACAGTACCGTGCGTGACGGCAGCCGTCAGCGTAACGTTTTTCTCTCCCTCCGCAAAGGAGGGAAAACGCACCTGTCCGGTTTGCGGGTCAATCAGAGAAGAATCAGAAGAACTCCATGCCACCTGACTTCCTCCCGCGACCTCTGTGGGGAGTTCTATCCTATCTTCGGTTATCTCGGTATTTACTTGAATCGCGTCATAGCTCACCTGAGCCGCCGAAACGTCAGTGTCCTTATACACCGCAAAATTTCTGATTTTCAAATCCGTATCCGCAGCGCCTGTGTGCTGTATAATAATCTGATTAAGGGTTTCCGTATATCCGGCTGTAGACGACATAAAGGAAACCTCGCCCCCTGTACACGGCTCGCCGTTCACATACACATACGCAGTATGTTCCGTCAAGTTTAAAATAATCTTTAGTTTATTCCATTCTCCGTTTGGAAACGCGACAGTCTCCGTAGCATTACCGGCGCCTTTGCCGTATTGCAGACGAATGGTATCGTCCGAATATCTTTGCAGACGAATCAGGCTGCCGGACAAAGGGCTGTTCTGGCAATAAATCAAAAAGGTGTCTGCAGTCGCCAAAACTTCCATCTCCATCACAACGCGATTTGCCAGTTTTCCGCTTGCCGCATTGAGTAAATTAACACCTGCTTCCAAATTGCCGCTGCCGGTTTTGATAAAATTCAATATACCGTCGCCGGATGCCACATTGCCGCCGTTATTCTTAGGATTCAAGCCGGAATAGGAGCTTTGTGTAAAATCCCAATATACATAAATCGGCTGTTCCGCTGCCCAAACAGACAACGTCCCCAAAGAAAGCAGCATCGCCATACATAGGCATAATACTTTTGTTATTTTCTTCAACATAAAAACCTCCCTGAAATATTAGTCGCGATAAGGTTTGTAGATTCCCTCTCCCTCAGGCTCAATGTACTGTCCTGCGTCAAACGCCTTTTTGCGTTCCTCCGTCAGCGCCCGTCCGCCGATTTCCATATATTCCTCTGTCAGACGGTCATAAACCGCGTCAAATTCTGATTCCGACGCCATGATAGATTTAATCATCAGTTCCTGATACTTTTTATTCAAAACAGCGCGGTATTTGGTTTCACTTTCCAGAATAACCGTATAGAACGGGTCATAGTAACCGTCTACTACCGCAACACGCGCCCCCTGCTCTTTCAACTCTCCGTATCTCTCGTCCTGCACGCGCAAAGAGGTAAAATACTTCTCCATAGAACCATAATCCGCACCATTATAAATAATAGACAAGTCCGTGTTATTCCATTTTGTCAATGCGTTATAATCCGGATCAATCGTTACCGGAACATCCTCTACCAAGCGATAATGCTCACCTTCTACACCAAACATCAGCTCTCTGCCGACTTCCTTATCCGCCATCCAGTTCATGTATTGCACAGCCTCCGTCGCATTTTTGGAAAACGCCGGAATCATAATATACATTGCCGCCGGATTGTACAGACGCTTAGGGGTGTGTCCTGCTTTATTCTTAAACGGGTCAACGGCAATCAGTTCTGCCTCGGGATTGTTTGCAAGCAACGCGCCGACAGCGCCGTTCGCATTAAACCCTACGTTAGTATCACGAGCAAAAAATCCCGCTCTGCCTGCCGAAATATGTTCATCAAACTTTTTGTTATCGTTTTGCAAAGCAAACTCCTTGTCCAGCAAACCCTCGTTGTAGAGTTTGTTCAGATAACGCACGCCCTCACGGTATCCGGGATACATAATCTGCGGCAAAGTAAAGAATTCCTCTTTCGTCATATCCTCCACAAAGGAATAAACCAAATGAAGGGTGTTTTGCTGCCAATCCTCCTGAGAAAAGCTGTTGGCGGTCAGCGGATAACCAACTACATTCTCTTTGCCCACGCCGCCGGGGTCTTTCTCCTTGAACTGCTTAATCATCTCGTAGACGTCCTCGCGGCTTTGCGGAATATCCAAGCCCAGCTTATCCAGCCAATCCTTACGGACATAAGAAGTGAATTGTCCGGGATAAGACCGTGCCGCCGGAATGCCGTAGAGTTTATCATCTACTGTCATATAATCCAAAATGCCGCCCAACATTTCTTTCAGCTGCGGTCCCTCTTTGTCAATCAAAGTTGTCAAATCCGTCAACCCCTTTTGCTGCACAAAGGAGTTGAAAATGGTGCGGTCATAGGTAAATATAATATCCGGCGCTTGCTTGGACGCCATGAGCATATTCAGCATTTCGACTTCCTGCGAACGCTGAATCGGGTGAAACTTTACTGTGATGTTATTCTGTTTACCGAATTCATCGTTAATCCATTGCGTCCAACGGTTATCGTCTGCCGTTTCCCCATTAGCCGGAGCGTTGCCCCGTTCAAACACCTCAACTGTCAGCGTTTTGTTGCTTGCGGTATTTTCCGTCTTTCCGTTACCGCATCCTGCCGCAGCAGTAACCAGCAAAGCCAATGCGGCAACCATTGCCGCCGCTCTCATTCCTTTTTTCATACATAATCCTTCCTTTCTGATTTATATTTCACTGAATATTTTTCTTGTTTACTGCGCAAAACTGCGCATTGTTCTATCAGCCCTTAATGGAGCCAATCATCATACCTTTTACAAAATATTTTTGCAGCCACGGATAAACCAATAAAATCGGTACGGTTGCAAATATAATACTCGCCGCCTTGATTGTCTCAGGTATCACGCTTTGTCTCTGGTCCGCAAGGTCGTTCACCATTTGGTCCACCTGATTGAGTGTAATCAACTGACGCAACTTTAGCTGTAAAGGGTACATTTTCGGGTCACTGATATAGTAAAGCGCGTCCGAAAACATATTCCACCGCGCAACCGCGTAAAACAACGCCAGCGTTGCAATAATCGGCATAGACAGCGGTAAAATGATACATACCAATGTCCGCAGATGACCTGCTCCATCAATCACGGCAGATTCCTCCAACCCCTCAGGGATAGAACTAAAGAATGATTTCATCACAATCATATTGAATGTATTGATTGCTCCGGGCAAAATCAGCGCCCAAACCGTATTAAGCAGGTGCAAATCATTCACCAACAGGTAAGCCGGAATCGTGCCGCCTGAAAAATACATGGTAAAAGTAATCATCATCAAAACGATGGTTCTGCCCTTCAAATGCCGCTTAGAAAGCGGATAGGCACACAAGGTCGTCATAATCATGGTAACCGCAGTATAGAGCACGGTTAAAACACAAGTGAACCCAAAAGAACGTAAAATTGTCAAATCCGTAAAAACCGTTTTGTACGCCGCCAAATTCCAGCCCTTGGGCCATAAAAATACGTTTCCTGCCATAATTTCTTTATTTTCGCTAAGCGAAATAGCTAAAATATTGATGAATGGAAACAGGCAAAGAAAAGCTGCTATGGTCAGCAAAATTAAGTTGATACAATTGAATATTTTATCTCCGGTTGTCTGTCTCATAATTTTCATGCCTTTCCGCCCATAAGTAATATCTTTCTGTCTTGACACAGCCTATCATGAGCAAAACAGGCTGTCACTGTCTGTATTCTTTTTAAGAATTTTTTATTAAAACTTACCAAATACCTTCGCCGCCCATGCGGTTGGTAATAAAGTTTGCACTCAGCAGCATAATCAGACTGATGACGGACTGAAACAGTCCCACTGCCGTACCTATGCTGAATTTGCCTGACTGAAGACCGACACGGTATACAAAAGTAGAAATTACATCCGAGACTTCCTCAACCAAAACATTGCTCATCACCAGCGGTTGGTCCAGACCGATATTCATAATTTTTCCGACTGTCAAAATAAACATAATCACCATGGTGCCCTTAATACTGGGCAAAGTAATGTTCCAAATCATGCGCAGCCGTCCGCAGCCGTCCATAACAGCCGCCTCGTATAGCTGTGGGTCAATCCCCGTAATTGCCGCCAGATATACAATCGCTCCCCAACCCGAACTTTGCCATACATTGGTGAAGAAATAAGTTCCTATCCAATGAGGCTTAGAAGTCAGGAAAGGTATCGGTCCCATGCCTATCTTTTGCAGAATAGAATTTACACTGCCGTAACTTTCCGAGAAAAGCTGATATGCCAAGCCGCCGATAATAACCCAAGAAATAAAGTGAGGGAGATATACCAGTGTCTGATATACGCGCTTGAGCTTATTCTGCCGCACCTCGTTAAGCATAATGGCAATCAATACGGGAATAGGAAAACCCAATATCAAATTCATCATATTCAGTACCAGAGTGTTACGCACAGCACGCGGAAACTCCTTCATGCGAAAAATATCCTGAAACACATCCAGTTCCACCCATTCACTGCCCGCAATTCCCAAAAACGGATTGTAGTCCTTAAAAGCGATTGTAATTCCGTAAATAGGCACATAATGAAACAAAATATAATAACACACAGGCAGAATCAGCATCAAATATAATGCACCGTCCCGCCGCAGATACGCCAGCGTCTTTCCTCGCCGCAACACCTTTCCCTTCCGCTTGTTCATACTTAGCTCGTTCATACTCAATGACCTCTTTCCCAAAATAATTTACGATATTCTCCGGGCGTCATACCCTCGAATTTTTTAAAATAGCGATTAAAGCTTTGGTCGTTGTTATATCCTAACTCTGCCGAAATTTCCATAATCGTTTTTTCGGTGCCGGTCAGTAATCGTTTCGCTTCCTGTATACGCAAGCGATTGGTATATGTCACAATGTTTTGACCCGTATGTTCAATAAACAGCCGCCTAAGCTGTGAATAACTAATATTCAACGCCTTTGCCATCGCGTATACGTCTACATCAGTTTTATAATTCTCGTGAACATAGTCCATCATCTTGCGGATAAACCCATCTTTCACACCGGAAATTTTCTGATACTGCATCACTTGCTCACAGATGTTGTATATGTAATCTCCCGCCTTGCGCACCGTTTTACACTTCAGAATATCTCCATAAATGTTCTCCCCACCGCGCAGAACTGCCTGCGTGGGAATCTTTTTTGCCTGCATATATCTGCTGATGCTGATTAAGACCATGAGACACTGCTGCATAGCATTTTCATAATTCTGAAATTTCGGAACAGAAAAATGAGCAATCATTTCATCGATTAAAACAGATGCTTCCTCAGTATTTCCGCTGCTCAACATATTGAATACTGTACTTTCTTCCACCAAAGATTGTCCGTTTTCTATCTGCTCACTATCATACGGTAGAATAATCTGTCCGTCTCCCACAAAGAAGCGGCGTTCTGCCGTGCGACGCGCACTTTCCAAACTCTCGCTGACATTGCCCGCTTCGGCGGGAGCGCCTACTGCCAGGGTAATACTTACTCCAAACACATGTTCCATTTCAGTATGTATTGCTTCCAACAAACTGGTACATCCCTCTATATTTCCAACCTCTGAATTTAAAATTAAAATCAAGCCTTCCTCCTTTACAAAACCCTGAAGTTGAAAACCAATCTGCGCATTCACCAAATTCTCCGTCACTTGCCGCGCCAAATTAAGCAAATAAACACATTGTTCTACAGAATATTTGTTATGGAATACGTCAATATGATCCGGCTCTGCAAGAATCACGCTGTAATTCTGATACGGAAACAAAGTTTCATAATCAGACCACTGACTGACACCATCAAGTACAATTTGCTTGAGCATCATTGTTTTTTCGCTTTCCTTCTGTTTCCTCATCAGTTCGTCCAACTGTTTGTCCTGATGCTCCATCTCACGCAACGCATCTTCTATGTACTTCCATTCGTCCCTGTTTTGCGATTCAAGCTTACTGCTTTTCTTAATATCACGGATAATCCGTTCCACCGGGCTATACAAAGAACGCGACATAAGGTAAACAAGTACCATGCCCGCTGCTAAAACTAAAATTACAACCCAAAGAATTAACCGCGTGAATCCGTTAATTCCGCTTAAAACCTGACGTTCGTTGTAAATGCTGACATAATACCAATTATTGTAGCTAGACTTTGTATAGCTGACTAAATAACTCTGACTGCCCATCTGAAACACAAAAGAGCCTTTGCGCGCTACCCGCGCGCAGATTGCGTCGGTAATTTGGGCGTTGGTTTTCTCATCAATCAAGCAGGCATCGTTCAAGGTAACTACACGCTCTCCCTCGTCCGACATAATATAACCGCTGCCGCCCTCCTCCATGTACATATTCAACCGGGCAACCGGAATATGGATGGCAATGGCGCCGGAGAATAATCTGGCGTAAGACGGCAGAGGATATATCACAGCAATTGTAGGGATTTCCATCCCCATATCGGTTGTGAACAAGGAATCTATCCATTGTATCATATCAGGATTTTCGCGATATGCAGCAATCCATTCTGTGTTCTGGTTGCTCTGTGGGGTCTCAATGCGTTTTTCAGAGGTAAGCACGTATTCGCTCTCTTGATTATAGATACTGATTTTTGCAATATTCTTATTCCCGTCAGAAATGTTAGCAAGCACATCAAACGCGTCTTGTATAAGATAAACATCGTCAACCTGTATCGCATTCATATCCGGTCTTTGCTGTGCAAGCAATTTCAGCCGCTCGCTTTCCATCAATAGTACGCTTGCTTTCTCCGCTTCATCCAGTGCGTTCTCTGTTGCCTCCATCACATTGCTCATGTTTGTTTGGATTTTCACTTGCATATCCTGTGTCAACTTTCTGCCTATTTGAGCATTCATAATAATACTGATAGTCAATACAGGCAGTGTCAGCAAAACTAAAAAACTAATAAAAAATTTAATGAACAACGATGAGGTCATCCGAGGATTTATCATACGCAGTTTCATAAGCAAACTCCTTTCACGCAACTGTAAAATATTTCATATTTCCATTTCCTATCTTACCGCAGCGTGTCTATCTTAGTCAACAGGAAGTATTTTCCTATTTTATTCTGCTTCTTTTTCAAACTGCTTCAAGTAGATATGCAGTTCTGACAAAAATGCCAGGGCAAGCCCTTGCCCCCAGCCTTGTATCCGAGTCTTTGGAATATCCTTATACCCCTGTACATCATGCATAACCGCAGTACCTCCCGAAACCTCTAAAACAGTTCCGTTTGCCGAAAAGTTTCTTATGATTCCCTGCACTGATTTTTCGATATATTTTCGGTAGATATTGTGTCCGCCGTCCATGCAAAATTTAATCAGCGCAACCGCCAACGCGCAAGAACCAGAAGTTTCTACGTAAGAAGTAGGGTCATCCAACACAGTATGCCATAAACCGTCCTCGCTCTGCAGCCGCACAACAGCTGCTAATTGATCCCGCAGCGCGTCGCTAATAACCACAAAAACCGGATCAAATGCGTCTGTCAAATGCATCGCTTCCGCCATGGTAATAGCTGCCCAACCGTTTGCACGACACCAATGTACCGCAGACAAATTATTTTGTGCAATATTATCCCACGCATGGTAAAAAAGATTGTTCTCCTTGTTCTGTAAAAATTCAATATGCCAATAGAATTGATTCATTCCATCCCTGACATACTCAGGCTTTCCAAGCTTTACACCGATTTTCACCAAAAACAGTCCCGCCATAAATAAGGTATCTGCCCATGCCTGTTGGTCAAAATTATAATTTTTCTCCGATACGGTATGTTGCAGTACACTTTGACCAAATCTTTTCGCATCGTGGGTAAGAAATTCCGCCTCCTGCTTGGCAATATCCATATACTGCTCATCACCGGTATACTCATATAACGCCAACAAAGCATATCCTATTGAAACCGCATTTACCGTAAATTGAGGCAACCCTTCCTGTATGTAATCGTCCGTCCACTGTTTCAGATACTCCATATAACAGTCATTTCCTGTCACCTCCCACGCACGTACAATACCGTAAAATGCAACGCCGCCGCTCCAATTCCACGAAAAATCCATCTCCGTCGTGCGCTTAAAGATTTTCTCCATCCATTCCTCTGTCTGTACTGTTGTAATATCCATCTAATACCTCCGCTTTGCATTTGTTTGATGCATTTAATTCTGTTTTACTCAGCAAAAATATCTCATGGTTGTCTGCCTGTTTATTTTACTGTCTGAGCATATTCTAAGTATGACAGAAAAAAAGATATAGAGCAATAGATTAAGGAGAGTTTGCACGAAATTCAATGCCTGTGAAAAAAAGTGAGGGTTAAATTTCACTGTTTTTACAAGCTTTTCTGCCTTGAAACGGAAGTTGAAGTTTGTCCGTGAGACTTTGATACCTTTCTGTAATTAAGAAATTTGGAATAAAAAATATCATTATATTTACTGTAAAAAAGCGGATATAGAATACAATTTTTTAAAATATTCAATATTTTTTTGAAAAATGCTTGCAAAAAAGTTTTGTTTCTGTTATAATGTTTTGAGTTGAGCAATCATCACAAAGAATATTTAGGAGGTGTTTATATATGGCTAAATGCGAAATCTGCGGAAAGGGCGTAACCTTTGGTATCAAGGTTTCTCACTCACACCGCCGTTCCAACAAGGCGTGGAAGCCAAACGTAAGACGGGTAAAGGCAGTTGTCAATGGCACTCCGAAGAGAGTTTATGCTTGCACAAGATGTCTCCGTTCCGGCAAGGTACAGAGAGCGGTTTAATCCCTGTATGTCGAACTCAGCATGTAAGCTGTACAAATAAGACCGAATGTAGAAACAGTTGATGTTTTTACATTCGGTCTTATTTTTGTATTCAAAGCAATAAAAAGCAGACTAATTCTCTCTTCTTTTAAACTAAATTCGCCTTTGGCGATGAACGGTATAAAGATAAATCGGAACTTCCACCGCAAGCATGACCACCCAACCGCCAAAACAACTGTACGCAATACCGGCAATACCAAAGACCGGAGCAAGTAAATAAGAAAGACTGACCCGCCCTACCATTTGTGATGCGGTAGAAATCAAAGTCACTTTCAAATCGCCCATACCGCGAAAATACCCCTGCAATCCATTGGTTAGCCCGGGCATAATATAAAAAACCGCCATTGCCTGCAAATATATCACCCCTAAGGCAATAACTTCAGCAGCCGCATCTTTGACAAACAACCGCATAACTGCGTGCGCTCCGAAAAGCACTGCAACAAACAAAAAACACCAATAGACAATCTCCGCACACATACCGACACGAAATCCTTTGCGAATACGCTGATACTCTCCTGCGCCCCGATTTTGCGCGATAAAAACCGTCATAGACTGCGAAATACTTTGCTGAGGTACAAATGCAAAATCATCAATGCGCGTCACTGCATTAAAGGTCGCCACACTGCTTACTCCCAAAGGGTTAACTGCCCCTTGTATCAGAACTTTGCCGACATATAAACAGGTTTGCTGCAACGCGGTAACCCAACTATAATTCACCGTTTTCAACAGCAAGGAACATTCAATCCTCCAGCCATCGCGCGGAGTACGCAACAGCGGAGACTTCCACCAAACGTAAACTACACAAAGGAGAGACGAGGCAGCTTGTGACGTCACGGTCGCCCAAGCAGTTCCATTCACGCCCATTTCTAAACAAAGTACAAATACCAAATCCAAAATAACATTCAAGACTGAAGAAAAAATCAAAAATATAATAGGAGAAACCGCATCTCCCACACTGCGCAAAGCCGATGCGTACACATTATAAAGAAACGTAAACAGCAGCCCCGCAAACACGATTTGCAGATATTCCGCCGATTGTTCCAAAATTTCCTGCGGAGTATGGATAATCACGAGAATTGGCTTTGCCAAAAACGTAAAAACAACTGACAACACCGCCGTAAAAAGTACGCCGGATATGACAGTTGTAGAAACTTCTTTTTTCAAATTTTCGTAATCGCCTGCACCAAAAAATTCACTCATCAAAACAGACGCACCCATACAGATACCCACAATCAAAAATATAATGATATTCATAATTGGGCTTGCCGCGCCAACCGCCGCAAGCGCATCTGTGCCCAATTTCTGCCCCACAATAATGGAATCGACCGCGTTATAGGTCAGTTGAAACAGATTGCCAAAAATCATAGGAACGGCGAACGAAATAATATTGCGGGGAATACTTCCGACCGTCATATTATGTGTCATTTGTATTCCCCTCCTATTCCCTCAAAAACCATGTATATCGTATAACACCGGAAAAGCCTTACTTCCTGCGTTTTTCAATCGCTTTTTCCAAACATTCCTTAATGGACTTTGGCGTTGCCTTACCTTGCAAGCCGCGGGTCGCCTGTCCCATAAAGAAACCGAACATATTCGTTTTTCCGTCAAAATACTGCGCAAGCAAGTCAGCTTTTTCGTCTAAAAGATTTTCTATAAATGTTTCAGTTGCCGCGTTATCCTCCACAACAATAAAATTGTTCGCCTTAGCAATATCCATAGGCTTGCCGCCATCTTCAAACATAACACGAATAATCGTTTTAGCATCATTGCGGTTAACTACATTGGTATCCGCCATTTTAACTACCTCTGCGAAATCGGCAGGGTCAATTGTAATTACCTCCCCTTCCATTTCCTTCACGCGGCGCATAACCTCCGTCAGGAATAAATTCGCGACCGATTTATACTCCGGATAGATTGCAACGGTTGCATCATAAAAATCAGAAATATACTTTTCCAATGTCAGCACCCGCGCGTCCTCATCCGTCAAACCAAATTCCTTAATATACTTTTCGACACGTTGATGAGGCAGCAACGGAATCTGCTCCCGCACTCGCTCGATGTCTTCGTCAGTAAAAGTAACTGCCAAAATATCAGGCTCAGGAAAATATCGATAATCGTTCGCATTCTCCTTGCTGCGCAAAGGCTTTGTTACACCCATGTCATCGTCAAAACGGCGGGTTTCCTGCTCAATTCTTCCGCCGTCAAGCAAAATTTCCGTCTGACGTTCTACCTCATATTCAATCGCTCGCTGAATGCCGCGCATAGAATTCATATTTTTAATCTCCGCCCGTTCACCCAATTGGTCAGAACCTGCCGGTTTCAATGAAATATTTACATCGGCGCGGATAGAGCCTTCCTGCATTTTTGCATCACAAACACCTAAGTATTTGAGATAAGTCCCTACCTTAGAGACAAACTCCGCTGCCTCTGCCGCAGATTTAATGTCCGGCTCTGTCACAATCTCAATCAAAGGAACGCTACACCGATTGTAATCCGCAAGACTGCGTTCATTGTAATCATCGTGAAACATTTTGCCCGCATCTTCCTCCAAATGAATCCGGTTAATGCGCACTACTGTCCCTGTGGACAATTCCAAATGTCCATGCTCACACAACGGCAAGTCTAACTGTGAAATCTGATATGCTTTGGGCAAATCAGGATAAAAATAATTCTTTCTGTCAAAGCGAATGTGGCGATTGATATCACAATGAAACGCCAAACCCGCGCGAATGCCGAATTCCACGGCGCGATGATTCACAATCGGAAGCGCCCCCGGCTGTCCGGTGCAAACCGGACAGATATGCGTATTCTCATCACTGCCAAATTCCGTACTGCAACTGCAATACATTTTTGAATCAGTTAAAAGTTCGGCATGAATTTCCAAACCAACAACAGTATCAAATTTTGTACTCATATTGAACTACCTCCCTTATATGTTTGCGGGGCGGCGTGTAAACTGACGTTCAAAACAATCCGCAAACTGAATAGCTGTCGCATCATCAAAATGTTTTGCCGCAACCGAAAACCCAATCGGCAAACCTTTACCGTCATATCCGCAAACAGATGATATAGACGGAATTCCCACAATATTCGCCGTAACAGTGCAAATATCAGCCGCATACATTTTAACCGGGTCATCAATATTCTCATCACACCGATAGGCTGTGGTTGGCGCAGTCGGAGTAAGCAGAATATCACAACTTTCAAATAACTGATTATATTCCCGTCTGAACTGCTGACGTACTGCCATTGCCTTTTTATAGTAAGCGTCATAATAACCGCTGGATAAAGCATATGTGCCAAGTAAAATGCGTCGTTTAACCTCGTCTCCAAAACCTTGGCTGCGAGTCATCTTAACTAACTCATCATAGCTTTCCGCTCCTTCGGCGCGGAATCCGTACTTCACTCCGTCATAGCGGGAAAGGTTGGAACTGGCTTCCGCACAAGCAAGCAGATAATAAGCAGAAACTGCATATTTCAAGGTAGGCATATGCACTTCCTTCAGCACAGCGCCGTTAGACTCATAAAACCTCGCGACCTGCATGACTGCCTCTTTTATCTCATTATCGATACCATCACCAAAAAATTCAGTCGGAATACCGACAGTCATTCCTTTAATACTCTTACCGATTTTTTCTGTATAATTTAAGTGAGCGGTATCGCGTGCAGTTTGGTCATGTTTGTCCATTCCCTTGAGTACATTCAGAATCAAGGCGCAGTCTTCGGCAGAATCCGCAATCGGTCCGATTTGATCCAAGGAACTGCCAAAAGCCACCAAGCCGTACCGTGAAACCGTGCCGTAAGTAGGTTTCAAACCGGTAACGCCGCAAAACGCCGCAGGCTGCCGAACAGAACCGCCGGTATCAGACCCGAGCGCCGCTGCACACAAACCGGCGGAAACTGCTACCGCACTTCCTCCGGACGAGCCGCCCGGAACTCGCTGTGTATCATAAGGATTCTTTGCACCACCAAAATAAGAGGTCTGAGAACTGCCGCCCATGGCAAATTCGTCCATATTGGTCTTACCTAAAAATACCGCTCCGTCTGCTTGAAGCCGTTCTATCGCTGTAGCGTTGTAAGGCGGCACGTAATGCTCTAACATTTTAGACGCGCAAGTAGTCGGCGCACCCTGCATACAAATATTATCCTTAATCGCAAGCGGAATACCTGTCAGCGCAGAACTTTCACCTTTCGCAATACGTTCGTCCGCAGTTTTGGCCATATTCTCCGCAATTTCTTCGCAAACAGTGATATAAGCAGAAAGTGCAGGATTTTTTTCTTTAATTCTTTTTAAGTAGTCCTTTGTCAATTCTACTGAGGACAATTCCTTTTTATCCAGCTTTTCTCTCAAATATGTTAAATTCACGCTAATCCTCCATTCTTTCTCTTTAGTTAATCCACAATTTTTGGAACGGCAAACTGATTATCGTCCACCTCGGGTCCGCCTGCAACAATGGCAGACATATTATCATAAGTCTGCACCGCATCGTCACGCAAAGCGGAAAACGGAACAGCCGAATCCACATCAATCAGTTCATACTGAAAATCCGACTCTCCGATTGTATCCATCAATTTCAAAATACCGCTCATTTCACTGCCGTATTTCTCGTATTCGTCCTCGGTGAGCTGTAGCTTGGACAGTTCACAAAGCAGACTTAATTCTTCCTTAGTAATCATAATAACCTCCATAATATTATTTCAATCCTGTGCAAAAATTAATTTTCTTCCATATCATAATATTATATATGAAAAGGAAAAATTTATCAACATAAATTTCGAAATTATCTTCATTCCTTATCATATTATACTGATTTTGAATAAAAAAAAGACTAGGGGTTGCCTAGTCCGGGGTTCCGTTAAGATTAAATAATCATAACGGAGGGAAATGAAAAAAGTTTGTTGGTTGTGGTATACATATATTTTAATATAATTCGAACAATTTTGCAATAGGTAGCTTTGTAAAAAATGCACGAATACTATAAAAATATTTGTGCACTTTCCACAATGCTATCATATTTTTATTTTAATACAACTTTCAGGAAAGTTTTCTTTCCCTTTTTCAGCACAAGTTCCCCCTCTTGGAAAAGTGATGCATCAATCACGGCATCAATCGCGGTTATTTTTTCACCGTTGACGCTGAGACCGTTTTGCTGTACCAAACGGCGTCCCTCGCCTTTAGACGGAACCAGTCCGACGGCAAGGATAAAGTCTAAAACATTAACACCATTATCCAAATCTGACTTGGCATATTCCGCCGACGGCATATTGGCGCTGCTGCCACCGGAAGCAAAAACCGCTTGAGCAGCTTCCTTCGCCTTAGTTGCTTCTTCCTCGCCATGCACCATCTTTGTCACTTCATAAGCAAGACGTGCTTTCACCTCGTTAAGCTGCTGACCTTCTAACCTTTCGTATTCCGCAATTTCTTCCAGCGGAATAAATGTAACCAATTTAAGCATGCGAATAACATCTTTATCGTCAACATTTCTCCAATACTGGTAGAACTCATAAGGCGATACTTTTTCAGGGTCGAGCCAAAGCGCGCCTTTTTCTGTCTTACCCATCTTCTTTCCCTCAGAGGTAGTGAGCAGAGTAAAAGTCATACCGTACGCCTGTTTGCCGGCTTTGCGCCGAATTAACTCGATACCGCCAATAATATTAGACCATTGGTCGTCTCCGCCGAATTCCATTACACAATTATATTCCTGATACAATTTATAAAAGTCAAAGCCCTGCATCAGCATATAATTGAACTCCAAAAAAGACAATCCCTTTTCCAACCGGGTTTTGAAACACTCTGCCGTGAGCATTCGATTGACCGAAAAATGTACGCCAACCTCACGCAAAAATTCGATATAGTTCTGGTTCAACAGCCAGTCAGCATTGTTAACCATCAACGCCTTACCATCGGTAAAGTCAATAAAATTGGACATCTGAACCTTAAAACGCTCCGCGTTCTGCTGAATTTCCTCCTGCGTACGCATAGGACGCATATCAGTTTTTCCGGTGGGATCGCCAACCATAGTCGTTCCGCCGCCTAACAAGATAATCGGACGATGCCCCGCGTTCTGCATATGTTTCATTACAATCAACTGCATAAAATGCCCAATATGCAGGCTATCAGCTGTCGGGTCGAACCCAATATAAAAAGTGATTTTCTCCTTTCCGAGCAATTCTCTGATTTCTTCTTCATGCGTGGTCTGTGCAATCAGTCCGCGCGCTTTCAATGTGTCAAATACATTTTCCATTATTTCAATTCCTTTCTTTATCGTTCTGTTTCTTATCAGTCACATGTTTCCATTTGAATCATGATACAACTGCTTTAAGGTTGCGAAAATTTGTTCAATCTGTTTTTTCTCAAGTGAAAAACCATGTTCCTGATTGATATAGACTGCATACTGCAAATCATTGACAGGATAGAAATATACGGTATGCTGATTTCCTGTCGTTTTATATGTGGTGGTAATCGTTACCTCCGGTGCAATCTCCGCCGTAGCTGCAGCTAAGACACCGGTTACTTTTAAATTTAGCATTGTTGAAGTGTACCATTCATTCAACCGAGACGAGTCTACAGCTTGACCGTTGACCTGTCCTGCAATTTTTCCATCCTGCTGAGAAAGTAACGAAATATCATAACTGCCCAACTTACCGCGTATCTCCATGCGGCTGATTTCGCTCAATTCCGGCATATCTAAAGATGCCTCCACCAAAAAGAAGGGATCTATGTTCAAAAAAGATACCGCTTCCTGCTCAACGGTAAATACTTCGCTACTGCCTTCCTTTTGCATATAGCGTTCTCCGCCCTGTATCTTTCCGGCATACAAAATCAAGGTTTGATCTTCGGTCACAACCTGTAATGCTGTCCTTGTCTCAGGTTCCAAACCATAAACTGATAAATCCTCCGGAGTTGTTTCTATAAAATTCTTTGCCGTCAGCATAGATAATTTCACCAAAATCTGCTGTCCGAACGCCTCCGTGTCCACATCACGCATATACGGAGACTGCATCAAATGTGTGTGTTTTGAGGTCCCCCGCCGCATCTCAGTTTCTGTTTTCGCACGGATACTAAGCAATGGTTTTCCGGGCACTTGCACCTGATAAGATTTTAAATATCTATCCTGTTTCAACCGTTCCCATTCCATGCTATGAAACCTTCGGTCTCTTAACTCATTCAATGTCTGCATGAAAGGTCGGACAGATTCTTCCGTCATTTCATACAGCTTGTGCCGTTCTGTCAGCATAACTGCATAGCCGCCCCCTTCCTCGACTTCATTGCCGATAAGAAGGGTATATATCACGCCGTCTTTGCCGGAAACAGTCACACGGCAATTCGCCTGTCTCTCAAACGTATCTTGCTCCTCTTTCTTCACTCTGTTATCCAAAACACGATGCGCGTGCAACGTTGCAGCCGCTTCCAACAGAATATTCAAATTTTCCTCAGAAAGAGCAACCTGCTGCCCTTTCACCGACCATACACCATTGTTTTTTATTAAAGTATAGCTGTCAGCGCCCTCAATTGATATCTCACACATTTCTTCTAATTCTATACGGTGAAATATCGTAGAGATATCGATTTGCCTTTCTCCTCCATCCGTATTTGGATAAAAGAATGTAACAAATCCCCACCAGACTATTCCACTGCTCGCCAGCAGTGCCAATACAATTGCAACAGCTACAAAAATTCGCTTTCTCATTCCGGAAATCATCCCCTTTGCGAATCATTCTTCCTCCGGCTTTTGTTCCTCCGGCATATTGATGCAGATTGACAGTTCCTGCAATTGTTTTTCATCCACCGGTGCAGGTGAGCTTACCATCGGCTCAGACGCATTCTGCACCTTTGGAAATGCCATTACATCACGGAGTGAGTCACAGCCCGTCAACAGCATAACCAATCTGTCAAACCCATATGCCAATCCGCCGTGCGGCGGTGTTCCGTACTTGAATGCCTGCATCAGGAATCCGAAACGTTCCCACGCTTCCTCTTTGGAGAAACCCAAAGCTTCAAACATCTTCTGCTGAAGTTCGGCATCATAAATACGCAGACTTCCTCCACCCAATTCTGTACCATTAAGTACAATGTCATACGCTTTCGCACGAACATCCTGCGGACGGCTGTCCAACAATTCCAAATCCTCGTCCATCGGTGCAGTAAACGGATGGTGCATTGCTACATACCGGTCTTCCTCCTCTGAATATTCGAGCAACGGGAACTCCGTCACCCACAAGAAGTTAAACTTTGTCTTATCAATCAAATCAAACCGTTTTGCTACTTCCAAGCGCAACGCACCCAGTGCGTCATAGACAACCCGATTTTGATCTGCAATAATTAGAATCGCATCTCCCGGCTCTGCCTCCGCTTTCTTTAGGATAGCCGCAACCTCGTCCTCGCTGAAAAACTTTGTAATTTGCGAACGCAGCCCATCCTCTTCCACTACAATCCACGCCATACCTTTGGCGCGGTAAGTCTTGACAAATTCAGTCAGTGAATCCAACGTTTTGCGCGTGAACTGACCGCCCAAGCCCTTGGCGTTAATACAGCGGACACTTCCACCGCCCGCGACCGCATCTGCAAACACCTTAAAACCACAGCCTGCAACCGTGTCGGATAAATCAATAAATTCCATTCCGAAACGGGTATCAGGCTTGTCTGAGCCAAAACGATCCATCGCTTCTTGATAAGGCATTCTGGTAAATGGCGTTTGTATCTCCACACCCAATGTTTCCGCAAATACTTTTTTCAAAAATCCCTCGTTAACTGTGATAATATCATCAATATCCACAAAGGAAAGTTCCATATCAAGCTGAGTAAATTCCGGCTGTCTGTCCGCCCGCAAATCTTCATCACGGAAGCAGCGCGCCACTTGAAAATAACGGTCATACCCCGCCAACATCAAAAGCTGCTTATAGGTCTGCGGTGACTGCGGTAAAGCATAAAAGTTGCCCGGATGAACCCGGCTGGGAACCAAATAGTCTCTCGCTCCCTCCGGAGTACTCTTAATCAAAAACGGCGTTTCAATCTCTAAAAAGCCATTGTCGTTAAAATAATCTCGCGCAATTTTTGCCACCTTATGGCGCAGCATCATATTCTGCTGCATATCGGGACGACGCAAATCCAAATAACGATATTTCAAGCGCAGTGCATCATTGGTATCAATACCGCTTTCAATATAAAACGGCGGGGTTTCAGACTCGTTCAAAATACGCAGTTCCGTCGCAAATACCTCTACCTCACCTGTTGCCATATCGGGGTTGATATTCTCCTCCGTACGCAAAAGCACCTTTCCCTTAACTGCAACAACGTATTCGCTCTTGAGCTGTTCCGCTTTTTCAAATACCGCGCGGTCTGTGGAATCATTAAACGCGATTTGTACAATACCTGTCCTGTCGCGTAGTGTAACAAAATTCACTCCGCCCAAACGGCGGTTTTTTGCTACCCATCCGCATAAAACCACTTCTCTGTCCGCATCCTTCGCACGAAGCTCCCCGCACATATCGGTACGCTTGAGACCGTTCATATTTTCAATTATCATAATGTTATTCCTCCTGCATTTTATCCCGCAATAATTGTTGTAATTGCTTCCGGCGTAAGCGGTGTGTCAACACATTCGCCATTTTCCATGCACTTGACCTGCGCCAGATTGTTTTCTATTTCCTCATCACCAAGTACGATGCTGTACTGAGCGCCCAGCTTGTTGGCATATTTCATCTGTGCCTTGATGCTTCTGCCACACAAATCAGTGAGAACAAAAATACCGTTTTGCCGCAAGGTATATGCAAGCGACTGCGCAAGCGTCTCCGCTTTTTCGCCAATTGCCGCAATAAATAGCTGCGGCGTAGAATATCGCTCTACCACCTTACCCTGTGTGCGCAAAATCATCAGCAAACGTTCCAGTCCGACTGCAAATCCCATTCCTTCTGTCGGCTTGCCGCCCAGTTCTTCCACAAGCCCGTTATATCTGCCGCCACCGCAGACCGTGGATTGCGCTCCCAAAGCGTCCGAAGTAATTTCAAATACAGTGCGAGTGTAATAATCCAGTCCGCGCACAATATTCGGATTGATAGTATAATCTATTCCCATACTGTCCAAATATTCCTTTGTTTTATCCATATGTACCCGACATTCCTCGCAAAGATAATCCAACATAGCCGGAGCGTCTGCCGCAATACCGCTGCAAACTTCCGATTTGCAATCGATAATGCGCATTGGATTTTTTTCCAATCGCTCCAAACAGGTAGGACAAAGTTGGTCACGGTATTGTTCAAAATATGCTTTTAATTTTTCGTTATATTCCTTTTTACAGTTCGGGCAGCCAATGCTGTTAAGTTCCAACCGAAGTCCGCTGACCCCGACACGCTCCAAAAAAGTCATGGCAAGCGAAATAATTTCCGCATCGGTTGCGGGAGTAACTCCGCCAAAACATTCCACTCCAAACTGGTGGAACTCTCTCAAACGCCCTGCCTGCGGCTTTTCATAACGGTAACAGGAAATCAGATAATACAGTTTGGTTGGCTGCGGATCAGCGTACAAAGCGTGTTCAATATAACTGCGCACCAACGACGCTGTTCCCTCGGGACGCAAGGTAATGCTTCTGCCGCCTTTGTCCTCAAAGGTATACATTTCCTTTTGCACTACATCAGTTGTGTCGCCTACTCCACGCTGAAACAGCTCAGTGTTCTCAAACACCGGTGTGCGCATTTCCTGATAACCAAACAGTGCGCAGACTTCCCGTGCGGTTTGCTCCACTTTCTGCCACAGGGCGGCATCCTTTGGCAAAATATCCTCAGTTCCTCTTGGTTTTGTAATCATAATGTATTCCTTCCTTTTAAAAATCAACCTACCGTGTTACGCAGTGTGCCGATTCCTTGTATTTCAATTTCAATGACATCGCCCCGCTTCATACTGCCAATGCCGGACGGTGTTCCTGTTGTAATAACATCTCCCGCGTGCAGCGTCATAATTTGCGATATAGTGCTGACGAGTTTCTCCACCGAAAAAATAAAATGCTCCGTATTGGAATGCTGACGAAGTTCTCCATTGAGATACGATTTAATTTCCGCATGCGCGGGGTCAAATTCCGTTTCAATCACCGGTCCGAGCGGCGCAAAGGTATCAAAGCTTTTTGCCCGCATCCACTGAGAATCTATCCGCTGTAAATCACGTGCTGTCACATCATTCAGGCAGGTATATCCCAATATGTAATCCTTCACCTGCTCCGCCGAAATGTTGTGAGCTTCCTTTTTGATAACAACAGCAAGCTCCGCCTCGTAATCCACCTGCTTAGACATCGCCGGATATACAATGACCTCCTCCGGTCCGATAACAGCTGTTTCCGGTTTTAAAAACAATGCCGGAAAATCCGGAATTTCATCGTCCATCTCTTTGGCGTGGGCGGAATAATTCAATCCGACCGCCACAACCTTTGTCGGCTTGCAGGGGGCGAGCAGTTTAACACTGCTCAAAGCTACCCATTCCTCAGCCAAGGAATACTTACCGAAAATATCGCCGTCAATCCTGTGGATTTTCTCACCTTCCAATACTCCGTAAGAGATTGCGTTATTTTGTTTAAACCGTACCATTTTCATGATTGCCACTTCCTATGTATTCTTCATACAACTCCGATATGAGTTCCTTTATATCCTCGCTTCCGGTCTTATTCTCAGACGAAAAGGGAATCAGGGTTGCGGAATCGTCCAATCCCAGAGTCTCATAAATAACAGTGAGATTTTCCTCAATCTGGGATTTTTTCAGCTTATCCAATTTGGTTGCAATGACAATTGGTTCAAAATTGAATTCTCTAATCCATTCCAACATCATCACATCATCCTCAGACGGCTTATGACGCGCATCCACCAGTTGAAATACATGAATCAAATTATCCCGTTTGGAAAGATAAGTGTCTATCATACGTGCCCACTTTTCCTTTTCCACTTTTGAAACCTTAGCATAGCCATAGCCCGGCAAATCTACCAAACGCAAAACGCGGTCAATTTCATAAAAATTAATTGTCGCTGTTTTACCGGGCTTATTACTGGTGCGGGCAAGTTTTTTACGATTGGTAATACAATTGATAAGCGATGATTTACCCACATTGGAACGTCCGACCAAAGCGATTTCCGGTAAGTTTGCGTCAGGATATTGCTCTCTGCGCACGGCTGTCTGTACCATTTCTGCATCCAAGAATTTCATCCTTTTCACCTCTTTGTCACACAGTAACACGCGAAATGTTTGCACTTTCTTTGTTCACACTCTGAATAAAACGCGGGTCCGTCTGCGCAATCGTCATATCTTTCGGGTATTCCCGCAAAGCGACCTTCAGCACGTCAGACATTTCTTTTGCAAAGGTAAATTGAATTCCTTCACGCACTTTTTCGGGTAAATCTTCATAATCCTTTTTATTCTCATACGGAATAATAATATGCCTAATTCCCAAACGGTAAGCCGCCAACGACTTCTCACGCAATCCTCCGATTGGCAGCACCCGTCCTCGCAAAGTAATTTCACCTGTCATGGCGATTTCACGGCGTACAGGACGCCCCGTTAAAGCAGAAATCAACGCCGTCGCCATAGTAATTCCTGCCGATGGTCCATCCTTCGGCACGGCGCCTTCCGGCACATGAACGTGAATATCCTTTGTCTTATAAAAATCAGACGCAATTTTGAGTGCAAAGCAATTTGCACGGATAAAGCTTACTGCCGCCTTTGCGGATTCTTTCATCACATCGCCGAGACTGCCTGTCAACTCCAGTTTTCCTGTTCCTTCCATGACGTTGACTTCAATGAAAAGTGTGTCTCCTCCCACCTCTGTCCACGCCAATCCTGTTGCAATTCCGACCTGGTCGGCATCAAACATTCTGTCCTGCGTATTTTTTATCCGCCCCAAAAAATCTGAAAGATTTTGGCAAGTAACAGTGACAGACTGTTTTTCATCTTCCACAATCATGCGCGCGGTCTTGCGGCAAACAGCAGAAATGCTACGTTCCAAATTACGCACTCCTGCCTCCATGGTATAACCGTTTATAATCCGTCGAATAACCGTCTCAGAAAGTCGCATCTGTTTCGCCTGCAAGCCGTGCAGTTTTTGCTGTTTGGGTATCAGATGCCGCTTGGCGATATGGACTTTTTCATCCTCGGTATAGCCGGAAATTTGTATCACGTCCATTCTGTCAAGCAACGGACGCGGAATCGTAGATAATGTGTTTGCTGTCACAATAAACATCACATTGGACAAATCAAACGGCAATTCCAAAAAGTGGTCTCTGAAATTCACATTCTGTTCGGGATCAAGCACCTCTAACATTGCCGCAGACGGATCGCCATGAAAATCGGATGACATCTTGTCGATTTCATCCAGCAGTATCAAAGGATTATTGCTGCCCGCCTGTTTCAGCGCCGCAATCAGTCTGCCCGGCATTGCGCCAACATAAGTTTTACGGTGTCCGCGCAGCTCCGCTTCGTTTTGCAAGCCCCCCAAACTGATTCGCACATACCGGCGGTTCATCGCCTCCGCCAACGAACGGGCAACAGAGGTCTTACCCGTGCCCGGCGGCCCGACCAAACATAAGATGGTTCCTTTCGGATTACCGACCAAGTGCTTGACTGCTAAATATTCTACAATCCGCTCTTTCACCTTTTCAAGACCATAATGGTCACGTGCCAAAACGGACTGCGCCTTTTTCAAACTCAAATTTTCCTCTGTACTTATTTCCCAAGGAAGCGCCAAAACTGTTTCAATATAATTCTGAACAACGGCGTATTCCTGTGACTGCGGATGAAGCTTCGCCAAACGATCCAGTTCTTCGTTCAGCTTATCCGCTACCTCCTGTGGTAGTATGCGCTCCTCCAACTGTTTCTCATATTTATCAATATCCTGCTGTGCATAATCATATTCGCCCAGTTCTTCCTGAATCACTTTCATCTGCTCACGCAGGACATAATCTCGCTGATTTTTATCAATATTGGTACTGACTTTGGTCATAACACTTCGTTCAATTTCCAGTACATCCAGTTCATCTGACATCAATTGAACCAGTTTTTCCAAACGAGCCTCTACGTCCAATTCCTCTAAAATCTGCTGTTTCTCCTGCGGCTTAAGCGGAAAATTAGCCACAGTAATATCCGCCAGTTCGCCCGGGTCTTCAATTGCCATGATAGAAGATGCAATTTCCGGTGTCATACGCTCATACAGCCCCAAAAATCGTTCTAAAAGTTGTTGAATTCTACGGGTCAGCAACTCAGCTTTCAGAGAATCCTCCACCGGAATATCCTCTTTTCTCATTGCACCGACAAGAAAATAAGGTTCTTCCTCATAATATTTTGTCACCTTAGCACGGAACAAGCCGTCCACCAATACTCGAACATTACCATCCGGCAAACGCAATACCTGCTTAATTTCCGCAATGGTTCCCATCTTCGCAATATCATCAGCCTGCGGTTCTTCCATCAAAACGTCTTTTTGAAAACAAAGCAATACCAATCTATCTGATGCCATTGCCGCCTCTATCGCTTGAATCGATTTTTTTCGTCCTATATCAAAATGAAGAATCATTCCGGGAAAAACTGTCAAACCCCGCAATGCAATCATCGGTAGTTGAAATCGTTTTGCCACTTCTTACAGCCACCTCTCTAACATCTGTTGTCGTTCGCACTTTTCTATATATCATTCGCTTAAAAGCAAATCCATTTTTTTATTATACTATTTTTCGGTGTAAATATCAAGCCTTTTCTGCATGAATTGCGGAGATATTCTGTCCGGGTGCTACGGCGGCAACAATTTTTTCTGTTGCATTCGGCAATTCGTCTGCTCCGAATACCGCAGCAATGACCTCATCTATTTTCGAGACGGTTATAATTTCTACCGGCAAACGCCGGAACATTTCCTGCCAATTTTCCTGCGGAATGATGACTCGCGTTGCGCCCGCCTCTATCGCTGCCGCAATTTTAGAGGGCACGCCGCCCACAGGACACACCGCTCCTTTAATAGAAATTTCTCCCGTCATAGCAAGTGCTGCATCTACCTCTCGATTGCAAATTGCTGAATAAACGGCTGTGACAATAGCAACACCTGCGGAGGGACCGTCTACGGGAACGCTGCCCGGGAAATTGATATGGATATGATAATCTTTCGGCTCAATCCCTAAACATTCCGGCAGCATAGTCAGCATATTCTCCACCGAATTTTTAGCGCTACTGGTTTTGCGCAGGGTTTGACTCTGAGATTTGAATTCCTCCGATTCCACAATTCCGGTAATGCGCAGGGTTCCTTTTCCCTTTTCACAAGGCACAGCCGATGCCTCAATATGCAGCAAGCACCCTTGCGCCTGTCCGAATACAGCCAAACCGCACACTTCCCCGACCTTCGCAATCTCGCGTACACGATTTTGAAAGCGCGGCGTATAGCGCCCTGCTTCAATCACCCATTCTACATCAGATTGTAAAATTTCCTTTCTGTCCTCCAACTGCACCAAACCGGCAGATGTCTGTACCATATTTACCGCATCTCTTCCGTTATCCGCGTATTGAGAAATCAATTTCAAAGCACCGTTTTCTATTCCGAATCCACCTTTTTTTGCTGCGTTTTCCGCGATTGTTCTCACCTCTTGCACCGTCAGTGGGCGAAAGAAAATTTCTACACAACGCGAGCGTATAGCAGGAGGAATTTCTTCCGGAGAACGCGTTGTTGCGCTGACCAGACGAAAATCGGCAGGAATACCGTTTTTAAAAATATCATGAATATATGAGGGGATATTGCGGTCGTCTTCGCTGTAATAAACGCTTTCAAAAAATACTTTTCGATCCTCCAGCACCTTGAGGAGTTTGTTCATCTGAATCGGATGCAATTCCCCGATTTCGTCAATAAACAAAATACCGCCGTGTGCCTTAGATACCGCGCCCGGCTTTGGCTGCGGAATTCCGGCAGGACCGTAAGAACCCGCTCCCTGATAGATAGGGTCATGTACCGAGCCAATCAAGGTGTCCGCAATACTGCGTTCATCAAACCGCATTGTGGTAGCGTCTACTTCCACAAATTTCGCCTCTTCCCGAAAGGGCGAATATTCCATTTTCTTCGCTTCTTCCAACACCAAGCGCGACGCAGCCGTTTTTCCTACTCCCGGCGGACCGTAAATCAAAACATGCTGCGGATTAGGACTGCACAGCGCCGCACGAAGCGCGCGAAGCCCGTCCTCTTGTCCGACGATTTCACTAAACTCCGTGGGTCGTGTCTTCTCCGAGAGCGGCAAAGTCAAACGTATTCTCTTCATCTTATTCAGTTTTTCCATTTCTCTGTGTCCGCTGCGTGCGAGTGAAGTTTTTGAAGTCTGCTGATTTTTAACCATATGAAAAAAATAACACCCCATAATCAGGGTTACTAAAAATTGCACAAAAAATAAAATGAAAGTAAACATAACGCAATATCCCTCCTAATAATGATATTGCTATTATGTGCATACAGACAAAATATTATTTTCAAATTTTATACGAAAAGCTAAAGCCTATAAATTCGGTCAAACACCAGTTCGCGCTCCCACAACTCCATAATTTCATCGTCACGCAAGCGGCGCACATGTCCGGTATGTTTGACAATAGGCAAAGAAGCATATTTTTTCATTTCATGCAAAATCTTCTGTCCCGTCTCGTTGAAATCCAAAACTTTCAAATACAATGGCTGCCGCTGCTGATCTTCTCTCCGTATATCGAGCAAAGCATATATCAGCAAGCGCCGCAAGCGACTGAGAGGATACCGTTTGGATTTTATCTGTTCCAAAAATTCCGCAAGCGAATCACATTCCCGCGCCGCGCGGTATATCTTGAATTCCAGCCCCTCCGAAACGGTGGGCAAATCGCGGAGCTTCTCTATAGAATATTTGCAAAACTGTGTCAATATCGCCTGTGTGTAACTCTCCAATCGCTTCGGCGCACAACCCCAAAATTTCTCATAAGCATATACCGGAAGCAAAGAAGCCACTTTTTGCCGCTCCTCGCCGCACAGAATTTGACGTATCAATGTTGCGCTCGCAAAATTGCCGTTTGCCATTACAGCGTCATGCTCTACTTTTTCCCGCAGAACCGGCACAGGCTTAATACCGCTATCCTGTCCCAGTGCTTTTAAATATTCAATTGCCAACAGATTGTTGGGGCATGCTGCTATATCCGCCGCAATGCCGCCCAACACTTTTTTTATCGCACTGCCACGCGCGCGCGGGAAAGATTTTCCTACCGCTAACGCCTCCTTTAAAGCATTTTGATATTCCGGCGCCTCTTCCGCGCAAACATCGGCGATGCGTTGCAGTGTTGTTAAATCGGCGGTTTCTGTTCCAAAGGAAAGATAATCAACCACGCCCGTTGCTTTCAGCAGCCCGACTGCATGCTTCGCAAAAAACTCAGCGGATTGAACGGCAAACATTGCCGGCAGTTCCAATACAAGGTCAGCGCCGCCGGCAATCGCTACAGCGGCACGTGTCTGTTTATCAAATATTGCAGGCTCGCCACGCTGAACAAAATTTCCGCTCATGACAGCAATAACACCGTCACACCCGGTCATTTTTCGCGTCTGCTCTATATGAAACTGATGTCCGTTGTGAAACGGATTGTATTCACAAATAATACCCGCAATTTTCATTCTTCTCCATTACTCCTCACATTTTTCTTTATTATACACAATTATTTGAGAAAAAGAAAGGGTTTAGGCAAAAAAGATTCGCACTGCTGTTGCAAAGGCAAAATAAATTCATCTTTTCAATCACCGACAAAACAGTTCTACCCGCGTTTTGCGTGTCATCACTCTTCCCTTATCAGTCATAGAAAGCCGCTCATTCTCTGCTGTAATCAACCCTTTTCTTTCCAATCGTTTTACAATGCAGTTCAAAAAATTTTTCTCCCATTTCAAATGCTGCTGAATTTGTTCAATGTTTTCACCAATCTCCTCCGTTTCGCACTCCTGTTCACGCAAGAACAAATGAAACAAAAGAGTTGAGGCGCCAAAATCCAATTTTTGCCTGTGTCGTCTTGTAAGATTGTGTATCAACCCTTGCTTGGGCGAAAAGAAAAATACAAGCGCAAACAAAATACCTACCACTCCCGCCATACAACCGGCAATAGAAACATCCAGCAAAAGCGCAAGCTGAAATCCTACAATCCCTGCTATTATACTGAACAAAATGCTTAGACACAGCATATGCTTTAAACTATCAGTCAATAAATACGCAGTCAAGGGCAATCCAATCATAAAAGCAACTACCAGTACCGAGCCGACCGCTTCAAATGACCCGACCGTGGTAAACGATACCAACGCCGTCAATCCATAGTGCAAAAGCGTCGGAGAAAACCCCAACGACGCCGCAAGTGCGGAATCAAATGCGGACAATTGAAATTCCTTATAAAAGACAGCAATTGCCACAATATTTAAAATCAACAAAATACCTGAAGTGTAAATCGCCTTTGCTCCAATATCTATCCCGCAAATTTTCAAACGACTGAACGGTGCAAAAGCAAGTTCGCCCAACAGAACGGAATCGGTGTCCAAATGGACAGAACCTGCATACCGACTAATTAGTATGACTGCTATGCTGAACAATAAAGGAAAAACAATCCCGATAGAAGAATCCTCTGACAGCAATCGTGTGCGGGTCAGAGATTCGGTCAGCCATACAGTTACAACACCTATGATACCGGCGCCTAAAATCAACAAGGGCGAGGACAAATCATTTGTTACGAAAAAACCGAGTACGATTCCAAGTAAAATGGTATGCGTGATAGAATCCGACATCATCGCCATGCGGCGCAGTACCAAAAACACTCCCGGAATGGCACACGCCGCGGCTGAAAGCACTGCTATTATTTGAATCTCAATTTGAGGAAGCATGCATCGTCCCTCCTTGCCTATTCCATATCTTTTTTGTCCTACGGCGCACTATCAGTTTGCTGATAATTCCACGCTGCGGTGCAAACAGCATGCTGACACCGACAATCACGCTGGCAAATAAAACAATAGCAGGACCTGTCGGCATTTGCGATAAAACAGAACTAAGCACTGTACCGGCAATTCCGCTTACTGCCCCGAACACAGCCGCCAGTCCTACCATGCGATTCAGATGATTGGTCCATTGCCGAGCTGCGGCTCCCGGCGCAATCAGCAATGCACTCATCAGGATGACGCCTACTGTTTGCAGTCCTACCATAATATCAATCACAATCAAAAAAATAAGAATTCCATTCAATATTCCGGAAGGAAACCCAATGCTTTGTCCAAATTCCGTATCGAAGGAAAAGAGTTGTAACTCTTTCCATAAGAGCACAATCGCAAGCAACAGAACCGCTCCGCAAACCGCCATCAATACCACATCGCGTTGCATTAAAGTAGATGCCTGCCCGAACAAAAATCGCTTTAATCCTGCCTGTGTGGCGTCAGGAATCTTTTGGGCATAAGTCAGGCACACCATACCCAATCCGAAAAACACCGACATTACTAACGCAAGCGCACTGTCAAACTTTACCCGTGATTGCCGAACGATAGCCGCAATTGCCGCGGAAGCAAGTAAAGCACTTACCAACGCACCCAGCATCAAAATTTCTGTATTCTTACTACCGGTGGTCAGAAATGCCAATACCACACCGGGCAGCGCAGCATGTGATACCCCATCCCCCAGCAAACTCTGCCGCCGCAGAACAGCAAAACTGCCAACCATTCCGCTAACCACCCCCAAAATTCCACAACCTAACGCAACGGTTTGAAAGGTATAGTCCGTCCATAGTTCAAAGAATTGATTCATCACTATGCGGTCTCTCCTTTCTCAACAGCGCATGACAGCTTTTGTATGTCTTTTGCAGATTTTCTTCGGTAAATACGTCCTCTACTTTACCGCACGCCACAAGCTGACAATTAATTAACGTTACCCAGTCAAAATATTCCGGTACAGTCTGCAAATCATGGTGCACTACAACCACCGTTTTTCCCTGTTCTTTTAATTCTTTTAACAGCGTAATAATCGCCTTTTCCGTCTGAATATCCACACCTTTGAACGGCTCATCCATTATGTATGTTTCTGCCTGCTGCATCAACGCGCGCGCAAGAAACACTCTCTGTTGCTGCCCGCCCGAAAGCTGACTGATTTGGCGATGTTCAAAACCTGTCATACCAACCTTTTTCAACATTTTCCCTGCCATCAATACGTCTTTCTTTTTCGGGCGGCGCACCCATCCAAGTCTGCCATAACACCCCATTAAAACAATATCCAGTACTGTTGCGGGAAAATCCCAGTCCACACTTTCGCTCTGCGGAACATAACCGATACGAGTATCCCGCACTCGTCCGCGCCGCCGTTCCTCACCAAAAAAACGAACCGAGCCCGATATAGGGCGAACCAATCCAAGCATTGCTTTTATTAAAGTGGTTTTTCCCGCACCGTTTGGACCTACAACTGCCATTAGCTTTCCCTTTGGAATCCGACAACTCACATCCCACAGAACAGGTTTTTCGTCATACGCAACAGTCAGACCTTCTACTTCCACCGCAAATTCTTTCTGTTTCACACCCTTCCTCCTTCCTTTATTTTAATGCATTCACAATAGTATCCACGTTATAACGTACTGTCTGAATATACGTTTCTGTCTCCGAACCGGCGCTCCCCAGAGAATCCGAATACAATTCTCCGCCGACGGAAACCTCAAAGCCGCGTGCGCGAACTGCCGCCTGCAATGCTTCCACTGTTCTGGGTGACACAGATGACTCCACAAAAACCGCTTTGATTTTGTGTTCTGCTATATACTGCGCTAAATTACTCACATCTAATGTCCCCGCTTCCGAGTCGGTACTGATACCCTGCAATCCCTTCACAGTAAAACCATATGCTCGCCCAAAGTACCCAAACGCGTCATGCGCTGTAATCAGCACTCTCTGCGAAACCGGAATTTTCTCGATACGCGCTTTAATTTCCTCATGCAAACAGTCCAGTTCCCCACAATACTGCTGTAAATTTTGCTCAAACAGTTCCGCATAATGCGGAGCGGCTTTTTTCATTCCTTCCGCAAGCTCCTTTGCCGCCTTTTGCCAAATCTGTACATCAAACCAAACATGTGGGTCAAATGCGCCTGAGCCACTGCTCAGTAACTCAGTTTCGGTCAGAGCATTACCCGCACATACAACCACAATACCGCGCGTTTCCACTGATTGAAATACATCTCCCATTTTTCCTTCTAAATGTACGCCGTTGTATATTACTAAATCAGCATTCTGCATTTTAATGACATCACCCGCACTGGCTTGATACAAATGAGGATCAATGCCCGGTCCCATCAGTCCCTCGACTTCAACGACACCACCGCCCAGTTTCCTTGCCAAATCTGCAAGCATAGTTGTTGTTGCCACGATATGTAATCTGCTGTCCTGCCCATTACCGTCGCGCAGACCCGCACAACCTGTAAGAAGAAGTGGAACAACAGATAACAGGCATATCCATTTTTTACAATACATGATGTTTTCCTCCTTTTTTATTTGGTAAAACACCCTATTGTCATTATATTTCCGAAAAAAAATTCTGTACCAATATTTCCGAATTTTGTCGGATTTTTTTCAAGTCGGGTTGTAAAAGCGGGGAATCTGTGGTAAAATAAATACTATTCACTCAACGATAGTAAAGTGAGGTTGAAATATATGCAAGACGGATTTATTAAAGTTGCGGCAGCAACTCCGAAAATTAAAGTGGCTGACGTGGCATATAACGCGCGCAATATTGCCGCTTGTATTAACGCGGCGGCAAATCAAGGGGCTAAGGCCATTGTACTGCCCGAACTATGCTTAACCGCATACACCTGCGGCGATTTGTTTCTGCAGGAACAATTGATACAAGACGCCGCGGACGGCATCTGTTGGATTGCGCAAGCAATCAAAGACGCCGATATTTTGGCGGCGGTAGGTATGCCGCTTTTGGTTGGCAACAAGCTTTACAACACTGCCGCACTGCTCAAAAACGGAGAAATACTCGGATTTGTGACAAAGACGCATTTGCCAAACTATTCGGAATTTTATGAACAGCGTCATTTTCACACAATGGAAGGCAACACCTCTGTGCGCATAAACGGAAAAGAAATTCCCGTTGGCAACCGTCTGCTGTTTTACGCGGAGAATATGCCTGCATTCACAGTCGGCTGTGAAATCTGCGAAGATTTGTGGGTGGCGAATGCTCCCAGCGTTCAGCATACCGCGGCAGGAGCAAGTGTTATTTTTAACCTGTCCGCCAGTGACGAAACCGTCGGAAAAAAAGAGTTTCGCCGACTGCTCGTCAAAACGCAGTCGGCTAAATCGGTCTGCGCTTATCTGTACGCCGACGCGGGCAACGGCGAATCGACCACCGATATGGTGTTTGCCGGACATAATATGATTTACGAAAACGGAACATGTTTAGCGGAATCAAAATTATTTGAACATGAAATACTATACACAGAAATTGATGTCCGGCGCCTTTCGCTGGAACGGCGCAAAATCAGTACTTTCTGTGAGCAAGAGGATAACCGGTATCAAAAAATCCCCTTTTCCCTTACGTCATCGCCCACTACACTGACACGCTTTGTTGACCCGCTGCCTTTTGTTCCCAAAAACGAAGAGGAACGTGCGCGCCGATGCGAAGAAATTTTCGCTCTTCAATATATGGGATTGGCACAGCGTTTGAAACACATCGGAACAAAAACCGTGACCGTAGGAATTTCAGGCGGGTTGGATAGTACCCTCGCGTTGCTTGTCACGGTGCGGGCGTTTGATTGGCTGGGACTAAAGCGGGACGGTATCATTGCGGTTACTATGCCGTGTTTTGGAACAACTGCACGAACACGCGGCAACGCGGAAAAAATGATTCACGCGCTCGGCGCACAATTTCGCGAAGTAGCGATTGCCGATTCTGTCCGTCAGCATTTTAAGGATATTAATATCTCAGAAAATGACCATGACGTAACTTACGAAAACGCTCAGGCAAGAGAGCGGACACAAGTACTAATGGACATTGCCAACAAGACAGGTGGAATTGTTATCGGAACAGGTGATTTATCTGAACTTGCGCTTGGTTTTGCCACTTACAACGGCGACCATATGTCTATGTACGGAGTAAATGCCTCTATACCCAAAACATTGGTGCGGCATTTGGTGAAATACGTGGCAGATTCCTCTGAAACTGATTTAAAGACCGTCCTGTATGATGTACTGGACACGCCGGTCAGTCCGGAACTTCTTCCGCCGGAAGAAGATGGCAGTATTGCACAGCGCACAGAAGAAATCGTCGGTCCGTATGAACTGCACGACTTCTTCCTCTATCATATGGTACGAAACGGATTTGATAAGAAGAAAATTCAGCGCCTGTGCGAATACGCATTTGAAGGTCAATACGATACCAAAACAATAGAAAAGTGGCTGACTATTTTCTATCGCCGTTTTTTCAGCAGTCAGTTCAAGCGTTCTTGTCTACCGGACGGACCGAAGGTGGGCAGTGTTGCCCTTTCGCCGCGCGGTGACTGGCGGATGCCCAGCGACGCAGTGAATTTCTACTCATCAGAAAAATAACAACAGAAAAAATTTTACTAACAAGAAAAATACGGTGATACATCTCATACTGATATATCACCGTATTTTTTATATTCCACAAGGCGGCTTGCGCCGTCATTTCAGCTCATGCCGTGATTAAGAGTCAAAAATTTAAAAATTCTTCATTCTTTCATTTATATAATTTTCAAGATAGTCAACAGTCTTGTCAACGCCCAACTTACTGCTGTTGATGGAGATATCATAATTTCTTGAGTCGCCCCATTTGCCTGTGCAGTAGTAATTATGATATTCCTTTCTCTTTTTGTCATGGCGGTTCATGGTCTGTTCCGCCTCGGCAGGTGTCATATTGCGTATCGCCGCAACTCTTTCGATTTTCTTATCTCTGTCCGCAAGGATAAACATTGTTATAAGACCGCTATACTCCTTCAATATCGCCTCGGAACAGCGTCCCACAACAACGAAAGACTTCCCCTCTTTCGCCTTTTTCTGCAAATATTCAAACTGCATATTGGCGATGTTCTCCTCCGGAGAATTACTGTAACCGCGGACGCTTCTTGACATCAGGCGTTTGCGGGGCACTTCGTCATACTTTTCGAGCACGGACACGTCAATTCGTTTTTCTATGGCAACCTCACGCAGGATATTGACATCATACATATCAAGGCCGAATCTTTCGGCAAGCTTTGTAGCAATTTCATGCCCGCCGCTGCCGTATTCACGACCAATGGAAAGAATCATCTGCTTTGACATTTAAAAATTCCTCCTTAACAATATCTTACAAATATAAGTACAGTAGAAATAACAAGAACAATCACTGTTGCGGGAACCGCACGCCGGCAATACGTTCCCCAGCTTACAGGATAGCCCTCCTTCGCGGCAACCGACGTTCCAACCACGTTTGCGGAAGCTCCTATCGGGGTTGCACTTCCGCCGATATCAGTGCCCATCGACAAAGCCCACGCCAGCACCGGCAGACTTGCACCCGTTACAGTCTGTGAAAGTGAACTGATAACGGGAATCATCGTCGCCGCAAACGGAATGTTGTCCACAAATGCGCTCGCTATAGCCGAAACCCATATGATAATAGCAATCATCAGCATTACATTTCCGCCGCTTATCTTGCCGATGAAATCCGCAACGATATTCAGTATTCCCGTCTGCTCAAGTCCACCAATTACCACGAACAAGCCTATAAAGAATACAAGCGTTTTGTAGTCAACCTTGCTGAGTATCTCTTTTGCAGACTTAGGCGCGGTAACAATTGTCACCAGAGCAATAAATAAGCCTATGAACGCAACAGTAAGGTGTGTCTGTGCGTGAGTAATAAGCAATACAACGGCTACGAAAAAGATAATGCAGCTTATGACAAAACTTTTTTTATCTGTGATTGCTTCTTTCGGCTTGGGCAGTGATGCAAAATCTATAGTTTTTCCTGATTTGGAGGTAAGCTCCTTACGGAATGTAAAATAGAAATAAATCACAATGAACACCAGCGCAACGGCTGCAATAAGACCGGTATTTGTGATAAAGTCCCCGAAAGAATAACCGAGCGATGTACCAATAATAATATTCGGGGGATCGCCGCACATGGTCGCGCTTCCGCCCAGGTTTGCGCAGAATATTTCCGAAAGTATCATCGGAATAGGATTGAAGTCCAAAAGCTGCGCCAGTTCTACCGTGACAGCAGCAAGGAAAAGTATAACCGTGATGCTGTCAATGAACATAGCAAGAACCGCAGACATAATCATAAACGTTATGAAAAGCGATATCGTCTTATAATTAACCAGCTTTGCCAAACACATACACAGCCATCTGAAAAATCCCGCTTTTGCCATGCCTTCCACCATTACCATCATGCCTGCAATAAAGATTATCGTTGACCAGTTGATACCGCTGGAAGCCGATTCTTGCGCCTGATACCAGAAATTCAGCGTGAATATGCTATGTATGTTAAGTGTTTCCCAAATCGCATCAAAACTATGCATACATAAACCGAACACCAACGCCAACGTAAGCAGTCCACTGATTAGCGTTACTATGTGACGCTCAAATTTTTCTGTGATAATCAATAAAAACATTACCACAAATATTACAACAGCCAAAATTGATGCTGCCATAACATTACCCCCCTTGTAAATGTAGAAATTTTTAGTGTCTTAATCAGTCCGCTGATAAGGATAACACATTTTTCAGCATTTTTCAAGGGTAATAGTGTATAATTATTCGGATATTCGACATTGTATTTTTTAAAATTTATAGCAAAAATAAGGGCAAACGAAAAATTTGTCTTCAATTTGAAAGAACACCATGCTCAAATGCAGAAACTGCCCACGAAAAATCTATCTTATACTCATCGGTACGGTCAAATTCCGACCCAATCAATTTGAAAAATACTTTATCATATACCTGCACCGGTAGTTTTGTGCCGCACATTTCTCCTTCTTCTCCAAAGAGGAAAAATTCCAATAAATCTCCTTCTTCGCTCTTGCCGTTATAATAAATTCCAAACAGCTTTTTGCCTTTGTGCTGTGACGCGTATTGCTCACTCAAATATAACTTGCAGATTTCAATACAGCGGTCATCCAAGCCATCGTCAAACAGCATAATTTTTTCCAGCAAGCTATTGATATCCGCCACTTCGCGCAGGCGATAACCGCTTAACCGCTCGCTTTTGAACGATTCTATATCACCAAAGGAATGTTCGCTGCCGTTTGGCAGCAAATAAATCATATACTGTTCCTGCGGATCATGGTACAAAAAATCGTATGCAACAGTAATTTTCGCATGGCAGTGCGGACAGGTATAAGTAAAAATTTCTCTACTCCCGACCTTTTCTTTCATCTTAGGTTCCATATCAACATTGACGCTGCTGCAAATCTCCATCACACCCTCTTCCGAGCAGGACGGACAAGTGACCGATTTCTTTTGTATCTCAGGCATAGCTACACCCTCATTTCAAAATATATTCACATTCATATAACTTAATCAGTATAGCAAATCCGTATGGCTTTTTCAAGATAATTTTCAATATTTTTTGTTTCTTCTCAAAAAAGCATCTATTTTTACCGTGATGTCTTGTTAAAGTTACACTATCATGTTATAATACTTGTTGAAATAGATATATGCATCGGAAGGAGATTATTATGTACGGAAATGTAATGGTCGGACAGTCAGGCGGTCCCACCGCGGCTATCAACGCTTCTCTTTGCGGAGTGGTTCAGACTGCGCGCGAATTGGGCTGCAAAACAATATACGGTATGCTGTATGGAATTCAGGGATTGTCAGAAGGAAAATTTATCAATCTTGGCGACCACTTGTCGTCACCTCTCAGTCTGGAACTGCTGAAGCAAACCCCCTCTTCCTACCTCGGCTCCTGCCGAAAAAAGCTGCCTGACGCCGAGCAGGATGAGACAATATATCAAAATATATTCCGAAAGTTGAACGACCTTCAAATCGAATTCTTCTTTTATATTGGCGGCAACGATTCTATGGATACCATTCTCAAGCTCTCCGATTACGGCAAACGAATTGGAAGTTCTATCCGCTTTATGGGTGTTCCGAAAACGATAGATAATGATTTAATGTGTACCGACCACACCCCCGGCTACGGCAGTGCGGCAAAATACATAGCGGCTTCAGTCAAAGAGTTGATTTGCGACGGGCTGGTTTATGATATGGAAAGCGTCACCCTGGTAGAAATTATGGGGCGCAATGCAGGCTGGCTTACTGCGGCGGCATCTCTTTCCAAAGGAGCCGACTGCTGCGGTCCCGACATGATTTTTTTGCCGGAAACGCCGTTTGATACGGAAGAATTTATTGAGCAAACCGCGTGTTTGCTCAAAGAGAAAAAATCACTGGTTATCGCGCTTTCAGAAGGAATCAAATCCAAAGACGGAGTTTATATCTGCGAACAGAGCGACAATCTGACTTTCACCGACTCGTTCGGGCATAAAATCCTTGCGGGCGCGGCACGGGTACTGTCGCACAAACTGACCGCGGCGCTGGGCTGCAAAACCCGCGCAGTTGAGTTAAACACTTTACAGCGCTGTGCAGCGCACTTTACCTCCTTGACGGACATTACCGAATCAGCTGCCGTCGGCGGCTGTGCAGTCAATGCGGCTTTGCAGGGCGACAGTGGGTGCATGAGTCATTTTGAGCGACTGTCCTCCGTGCCTTATCAATGCGTCTGCGGTATCAGCGACATCCATGACATTGCGAACGCCGAGAAAACAGTACCTACGGAATGGATAGATACCACAAATCATAGTATGAAACCGGAATTTCTCACTTACGCCCGTCCGTTAATACAGGGCGAAGTCAGTTCCATTATGATTGACGGACTGCCCGCTCACCTCCCACCTGTTCGTTAACGATATCTGATGTATTCTAAAAGCCCTTGCTTGATAACAAGCAAGGGCTTTTCACACTTATAAAGCACAACTTTTAATGTTTAAAATGTCTCATTCCTGTAAATATCATAGCAATGCCGTGCTCATTACACATATCAATCGACTCCTGGTCACGGATAGAACCGCCCGGCTGAATAATTGCCGTAATACCCGCCTTAACCGCCGCTTCTACACAGTCAGGGAACGGGAAGAACGCGTCCGACCCCATTACACTGCCTTTTACGTTATCACCGCCGTATTTAATCGCAAGTTCCAGCGCGGTAATACGGTTTGTCTGTCCGGGGCCTACGCCGATGGTCTTGTCTTTATCCGTCAGGACAATCGCGTTGGATTTTGTATGTTTTACCACCTTCCACGCAAACATCAAAGCTTCCATTTCGTCGTCGGTTGGCTTTCTGTTTGTGACACACTTCAATTCCTCACCGAGCAATTCACAGTTCAATTCCTGCACCAACAATCCGCCCGCGACTTTCTTCATATCCAGCATAGCGCTGTTGTTCTTCTTGGCGATTTCCGGCAGTTCCAGAATACGGATATTCTTTTTGGATTCCAAAATTTCCAACGCTTCCTTGGTGTAAGAAGGCGCAATGACAATTTCCAAAAAGATTTTGTGAAGTTCTTCCGCAGTTTTCGCATCTACTTCTCGGTTCAGCGCAACAATTCCTCCGAAAATGGATACCGGGTCAGACTCATACGCTTTCATATAAGCATCATAAATATTGTCAGCAATGCCAACACCACATGGATTGGCGTGTTTAACGGCAACTGCCGCCGGACAATCAAATTCTTTCACCAAATCTAAAGCGCCGTTCGCGTCATTGATATTGTTATAAGAAAGTTCCTTGCCGTGCAGTTGCTTTGCGGCTGTCAGACAACCGTCAAAATGACCGACCTCTTTATAAAACGCCGCTTTCTGATGCGGATTTTCCCCATAGCGCATCTCCTGCACCTTTTCAAACGTAAGAGAAAGGTTTTCCGGGAAAAGTTCTTCTCCGATTTGGTCGCGTAAATATTTTGAAATCAAAGAATCATAGTGTGCGGTATGTTCAAACACCTTATATGCCAAACGGAATTTTGTCTTTTTAGAAACACTGCCCTCCGCTTTCAATTCCTGCACAACCGTCTGATAATCAGCTGGGTCAATGACAACCGCCACATCCTGATAATTTTTCGCCGCCGCGCGAATCATAGTCGGACCGCCGATGTCAATATTTTCAATCGCCTCGTCCAGTTCTGTTCCCTCTTTTAAAATAGTCTGCTTAAAGGGATAGAGATTGATTGCGACAATATCAATCGGGTCAACACCCAAATCCGCAATCTGTTTCATATGCTCCTCGTTGGAACGCATTGCCAGAATACCCGCGTGAATTTTCGGATGCAATGTCTTTACTCTTCCGTCCAGACATTCCGGAAAACCTGTGATATCCGACACTTCCACTGCCTTGATTCCCGCCTCGGTCAATGCCTTAAATGTTCCGCCTGTAGAAAGAATTTCATACCCCAAATTCTCCAGTTCCTTAGCGAACTCTGCCACGCCGGTTTTATCCGACACACTAATTAACGCACGTTTCATAATGATTACCTTTCCTTTCCGTTCATTCTAAATACTTATTCTTTGATTCGCGATATCATCTATCACCTGAGGGAGAATATTCCATTCCGCCTCTACCATAACACGTTTTTGCAAAACTTCCGGCGTATCGTCCGCTTTTACCTCTACCGCCTTTTGCCGCAGAATCGGTCCGCCGTCCGGAATTTCATTCACAATATGTACGGTCGCGCCGGTCAATTTGACGCCGCGCTCCAGCGCCGCCTCATGCACCTTTAAGCCATAAAAGCCCGCACCGCAAAAAGACGGAATCAGCGAGGGGTGAATATTGATAATGCGGTTTTCAAATTTCTCAAGCAATTGATTGCCTACAATACTGAGGAACCCTGCCATCACAATCAAATCTACCTCGCAGGAAGTCATGTGCTCACAAATAGCGGAGTCAAACGCTTCCAAGCTTTCAAAGCTCTTGCGCGAAATTACCAGAGACGGAATATGATGATTTTTCGCGCGTTCCAAAGCGTAAACACCCGCCTTGCTCGACACCACGGTTACCACTTCCGCATTGGTAATTTTACCGTTGTCAATCGCGTCTAAAATCGCCTGCAAATTTGTTCCTCCGCCCGAAACCAAAACGCCTATTCTCAGCATATTTCTACTCCATTTTCCCCTGCGCCTACTTCACCGATGACCGCTGCCTGTTCACCCATTTCATGCAAAACACGCAGCGCACTGTCTGCTTGCTCGGGCGCAACAGCAAAAATCAGTCCAATCCCCATATTAAAGGTGTTAAACATATCCCGTTCGCTGACGCCCCCCATCTCACGCAGCATTTCAAAAATCGGCGGAACATCGAAACTGTTCTTCTGAATGTTTGCCTGCATTCCCTGCGGGAGCATACGCGGAATATTTTCAATAAATCCGCCTCCGGTAATGTGTGAAACCGCTTTCACTTCAACAGCATCAATCACTTTTAACAGCGGCTGTACATAAATCTTGGTAGGTGTCAAAAGCGCTTCTCCGACTGTACAGCCCAGTGAATCGCTGTACTGTGCCAATCGCTCCGCGCCGCCCTTGTCATCATGCAGATTAAAAATCTTGCGCACCAAGGAATAGCCGTTGCTGTGAATCCCGGAGGAACTCACACCGATCAAGACATCTCCGACCGCTATCTTACTGCCGTCAATGATTTTATTCTTATCTACTATTCCGACCGAAAATCCTGCTAAGTCGTATTCATCCACAGGATAAAAGCCGGGCATCTCTGCTGTTTCACCGCCAATCAGCGCGCACCCTGCCTGCACACAGCCGTCTGCCACACCTTTGACTATATCCGCGACTTTTTGCGGGATATTTTTACCGACCGCAATATAGTCTAAGAAAAACAACGGTTTTGCGCCACTGCACACAATATCGTTGACACACATCGCAACACAATCCTGCCCAACCGTATCATGCTTATCCATCAAAAACGCAATTTTCAGCTTTGTTCCGACACCATCTGTACCGGAAACCAAAACCGGCTCCTGATACCCTTTGCCGATTTCAAACAGGCCACCAAAACCGCCGATACCGGACAGAACACCCGGAACGTTTGTGCGCTTGACGTGCTCTTTCATTAAATTTACAGCCTGATAGCCCGCCTCAACGTCTACCCCTGCCGCCTTGTAAGCTTCACTCATAGCTAACCTCCATATTTCTATACATCTATCATTTACATATTTTTTAATTCTTCCTGCAATTTTGCATCTTTCGCATTCACGCTTTCCGCCATTTCTTTTTTGAATGCAGTTAGCTTATCCGCAAGAGCCTCATCGGAAATCGCCAAAATTTGAACAGCCAAAATTCCCGCATTGTCCGCACCGTTAATAGCAACCGTCGCAACCGGAATCCCACTCGGCATCTGAACCATAGAAAGCAAGGAATCCAATCCGTCCAAAGTAGAAGACTTAATCGGCAGCGCAATAACCGGAAGCGTGGTATAAGCCGCAATCACTCCGCCCAAATGCGCCGCTTTTCCCGCCGCCGCAATAATCACCTGAATCCCGTTTTCCTTTGCGCTTTTGGCAAACTGCTCCGCCTCGTACGGTGTGCGATGTGCCGAAATCACGTGCGCTTCATAGGAAACGCCAAATTTTTTCAACTGAGCAATCGCTCCCTTCACCACAGGTAAATCGGAGTCACTGCCCATTATAATTGCTACTTTACTCATATTTTTCCCCTTTCCTTTTGACCTGCCAAAACAAGTACTTTTAATTATAACTCATTTTTGAAAAAAAGAAAAGATTATTTGCTATTTTTTTTACAAAATTCGTAAATAATCTCCTTTTTCTTATTTCTGTTCCGATAAACGAAACCAATCCGGAGTTCCGACACCGTTGGAATGCCACTGCATAAAATCAAGACGCAGATTTTGTAAAAATTCTGTCAAATCTCGGCTCTCGGTCTCCACTTGTAAAAAATGATACAGCAATTCATACAGCTTGATACGCTTAACCCCTTGCCCTATCAATCCGCGCTTGAGCCAAAACTCCGCCAGCTGTTCATAAAAACGAAAAGGCGAATCAAAGAAACTCTCTGCTATCGGCAAAGAGTGCGTAAATCTGCCGGAATTATAGTACCGCTCCAACACATCCTCTATTCTGTGTAAACAAATAATCTCATTGCATGAAATCTCATTCGTGCAAAACACCTCGTACGGCGCAAAACCGCTGTATACCAACCCATACTTTTCAGCATCGGCACGGAGCGCAGAACCGCGCAGCAGCTTTAAAAATCCCAGTTGCAACGCATGAGGACGCAAAGCATAAATTTCATTAAAGGAATTGCCAAAGCTTTCATAATCTTCATATGGTAATCCTGCAATCAAGTCCAAATGCAGATGAATATTTCCTGCCGCGCGCAACGCACGGACATTCGCCTTTAATCGTCCCAAATCCATACTGCGGCTGATTGCATCAATCGTTTTGGGATTAGTAGTCTGCACACCGATTTCAAACTGAAACTTATCGGGCGAAACCGTTTTCAAAAAGACAAGGCTCTCCTCATCTAATAAATCCGCACCAATTTCAAAGTGAAATTTTGTTTCGCCCGGTATGGAGGCGCAATACCTCCACAATTCCAAAGCGCGAGCGCGGTTCGCATTAAAAGTACGGTCAACGAACTTAATTGTGTACGCACCCGCCTGAACCAACCGCGCAATTTCACACTTTGCGCGCTCGATAGAAATAGAACGCACCCCCTCTGTAACCGAGGAAAGACAATAAGAACAGTGAAACGGGCAGCCGCGTGTACTTTCATAGTACACCAGTTTTTCGCCCGCAACAATATCCGCCAAATCCTCCGCCGTGTACGGAAAGGGCATTTCCTCCAAATTGCAAAACGGTTCGCCGTGTATGACGCACCGCTCTTGCGGAAAGTCTTGCAAAAGCTTTTTGACACTCTGCTCTCCCTCGCCGCAAACGATACAGTCAAGAAAAGAATATCTTTCCAACAATTCCTCCGCGTGAAAGGAAACCTCCGGGCCGCCTAAAAGAATATTACAATTTGGTTTTAACCGCTTTAAATCCTCTGTCAAGCGCAAAATGTATGAAATATTCCAGATATAGCAGGAAAACGCGTAAATTTGCGCATCTGCCATATATAGTTTTTGTAACACCTGCATAATCGGTTCGTTAATCGTATATTCCGCAAATTGACACGCCACGGTATCTTTGCAGTACTGCGTCAGATAACGAACGGCTAAATTTGTATGCACATACTTTGCGTTAACTGCCACAAATAACGTCTCCACTTACTCCTCCGCCAAACTGCCGTATCCCGGCTTTTTATAAAGAATTTCCTGTTTGCCCGCAATCTCCGGCTGATAGACCTTACTGTCCCACTCCGACTGTTCATAATCTTCAATCGAAACAGAAAAATGTTCCTCTCCGCGAGCAAGCAAACGGCTTGCTTCCTTGGCAATAGCCTCCGCGAATTCCTTCTTCTGTTCCTCGCTTCGCCCTTTATACCACTTTACAATAATATGCGGCATCTCTTTTCCTCCTACTTTATTAAATTTTAATCTTTAAACAACTACAAAATACTTCTGGACGCATGGCAGGTAAAGTAAAAAATCTGTTTTTGCGCGCCGAGTTGCTTTAAAAATTCTAATGCATGTTCCGTTTTGTTATCATCAAGATTGACAAACGGGTCGTCGAATATCAAAAACGGGCTTTCCTCCCGATACATCACATCAGCAAGGGCAAGTCGCGTACAAACATTCACCATATCCGCGTAACCGCGACTGTGATATCCACTCTCCCACTGACGCCCGTTATGCAAAATCTGCGTTTCAAGTTCGGAAGTCAATATCATGGCCTCTTGCTCCGGCTCAATCATGTGTATATATTTTTGAAAAGCAGGCGTCATGTCGCTCATATATGTTGCGGTTAACTTTTCCTTTGCTTGTTCCAGCAATTCCATCGTTTCTTTTAAAATACCGTGTTTCTTGGAGAGATATTCTTTTCTTTCGTCCAAGCGCAAACGTTCACTCTCTGTTTCCTGCCGTTTATCCGCTACCACACTTTGCCGTTCAATATCCCGCTCCGCTTTTGCAATTTCGCTTGTACATTCATTAATTTTACTGCTGCATTCCTGAATTCTTTCTTCCAATTCATCCTTTGATATTTCGGGACATTTAACATTCAGAAGAGCTTCGGTATCATTCTTGCTTTTGAATTCTTCCAATTCAACCCTCGCGCGGTTCAGTTTATCCTCTGTCGTTTTATATGCTAACGCTCTGTCTCGGATATCCTGCATTTTTTCAAAATAGGTATCGCCGGAGGCAGGATATTGCTCTAAAAACGGCAGCAACCGCGCCTTTACCTTTTCCTCCTCCGTTTTTGCCTTATCATATGCACTCGTTTCATGTATAAGATAAGTATATGCGTGCAGATTATCTGCAACACTCGAAAGTCGCTGCGTGTAATCCTCCGTAGTATTTCCAGTACCGTATCTGCCTAAAAAGCATTCTATCTCAGCACAGTATTTTTCTATCGTACTGTTTCTCCGTTCTGTTTCATACCGCTGCATTTTTTCCTCAAGATTTTTCATCTCATTCCACGCAATACGAATATTGTTTAATGCAGAAATAACATTTTCCGTCTCAGCGATAGATGCAAAGGCGGATACTGTCGCCCGACAGCGTTCCTGTGATGCTTCGCACGCTTGCTGCAAGTCTTGAATTTCCTTTTCCAACGCAGCAACCTCAGTAGAAGGCTTTTTGCGGCGTTTGGCAAACAGTATCCCCACTCCTGCCGCTCCCGCTAACACAACTATCAGTGCAACCCATTTAGCAAATAGGTTACTCATGGTAATTGCCGCTACAGCGCCAACCAATATCAATGCCGCAAAAGCAACAGTTGCCGCAACATTTGGTCTTGCAGCTGTATGTGCGGCACGAAGCTCGGTAAGTCTCCCTTTCTTATCGGTAATATCCGAAGTCAACCGTACTGCCCGCTCATAATCAGCAACACACGCGTCAAGCTGTTCATCCGTGGGCAACTGCTCTCCAAAGCTTTGCCGCAGGGAATGATATCTTTCCCGCTCCGCTTCGGATAGCTTGCAACCGGCAAGCCGTTCTCGTTCTCTACCGTATGCGGCAATCTTCTTCCGACATTCATCAATTTCGTCCTCAGACGGAATGTGCCCCGCAAAAAAGCTCTCTATATCGACCAGCTTTTTCTTTTTTTCCTCTACCCGTTCTATTTCTGCACACTTGGAACGATATATTCCGATATCGTTTGTTTCTTTCATGCGCAGTGCAAGCTCTTCCTCTGTAGGAACACCGTATTGAAAAAACTTTGCAAAACCGTTATGTTCTTCACACAGGGAATGCATTTCCTTCACTAACTTGTTATAGCGCTCCTTTTTGTCAGACAAATTAAATGCATCCAGTTCCTGTGACATTTGCTTCCGAGTGGTTTCAAAATTCTTCTGTTCTTCTGACACACGACAAATTTTGCCTCGCAAAAGTTCCATCTCACGCTCTGCATTATCGCAAGCAAAAAGGACATCGTTTGTCTTGCGAATCTCTTCTTCCAAAGCGCCTATCATACCGTTACTGCCCCGCTTGGGTACAATAGATGCCGCAAGTTTGTCGAGTGTCTCGTACGCGGTTTCAAAATTATTGATATCATCCGTATTATCAATTAAATTGTTCAATTTAGCTGAAATGCTGTCACTCAGTTCAGGGGTGCGCTGTTCGCCGTCCAGCTTGATAAAAATACTGCGTTCAAACGATGCGCAGTCTATACCAAACAGCTCCTCCCCAAGATTTGCGCTATAGTCTGAGTTCGGCTTATTGGTAAGCGTGTCATACAGTTCAAAAACACTCTCAGATTCTTTTTTACCAAAGTAGCGTATCACCTTATACTCTTTACCGCCCACACAAAAGATGAGAAAGCCGCCGTATTTTCCGCCCTGCCACGGCTCATACTTCTTATACTCGGTCATCTGTTTTCTCTTTCGGGAGTATTCCATGCCGTAGAACATACTCTTGATAAACACTGCAAGCGTGGATTTTCCCCAACCGTTCTCCTCTTTGATAACATTGATTCCGTCCGTGAAAGAAAAGGTTTGGTCATGAAAAGTGCCGAAATTTTCAATATAACAACTCTTGATTATCATATATCAATTTCCCTCCCCGCCAAGGCCCTGAGCCCGGTCAGAATAATCTCTTTTTTTCTCGTCTCCTCCATCTTCTGTGCGCTGACCAAGCGGACAAACTCGCCTTTTAAGGAAACATCATTCCGGTAGCTTTCGTAATCTATGGATAGAACAGTGCGGTCATATACCTTTATAAAATAAAATTTCGGTTCATACTGTTGCTGAATATAGACCGTATCAATATCCGTCTGCTCGTCCACCTCGCCCTGCAATACGATTTTCACCAAATCCTTGGACGGAATATCCGCAACAGCCGAATCAATACATTCTGTTATCTCCGTATTTGTCAATGCGCCTTCCAGTATTACATCTACAGTGTGCAGTGTACGTTTGGCAAACGGAATAAATTCATGTTTCACTCCGTTTTCACTTACATCAAGTAAAACAAATCCCTTTTCACCGCACTCGTCAAAGCCCCTGCCCTCCGGACAGCCGCAATAGCAATATATGCCGCGTTCATCTATTCTGCCGCATTTATAGGAATGAATATGCCCAAGCGCAAGATAATTAATACTTCGGTTTGCCAAAGCCGGAATATTGATTACTCCCTCACCCGTTATATTTCCGGCAGTCTCCTGTCCATGAAGCACAACAATATTTATCTTCTCTTGCTCAAGCAGCAGAGAGGAATAAATATCCGCACAACTCTCACAGCCGACAATATCTGTATTTCCGTAAGTATACCGCGTCCACTCCTGCCCAAAAAACTTTAAATTTTTCGGTTTTTCTTCTCCGGCAAGGAAATCGGAATTGTCATGATTCCCTTTCAAATACAGAAAATCAATATTTTCCGCAGCACTGATTAAATCTCTGACACGGCGCTTGATTCTAAGCTGACTGTTTTTTGTATCGAACATATCGCCCGCAATGATAATCACAGATACCTCATGACTTTTCGCATAATCCACCATAGCCGCAAAGGTCGCAAACAGTTCTTCCCGACGCTCCTTTGCTTGCTGCGCTGACAGATTACTTTCCATTACGGAATCCAAATGAAGATCGGCACAATGTATCATTTTCATGCTTATAACCACCCCTTTCGCGGCACACAAGAAACAAATCAAAACCTACAAATTAAAATGTGTGCTGCTAAGCAGAACTTCGCGCGGCTGCGCACCATTTCTCCCTGCAACACACGATATTTTTTGACCTAATCTACAATTTCGATATTGTCAAGCTGTCCCCGCAGACTCTCCCGAATACTTTTTATATATAACTGACGCAATTCCTGTCGTTCTGCCTGCTCCTGCTCCGTCAAAGTACGCTCGCGCGCAATGGCGGTTAATTCACTGATACGCGCTAATTGTTCTTGTGTCATAATGTTACTCCTGTAAAAAATGATTTTAATAATGCCACAGATTCCTTTGCGGCAAGCTCAGCAAATTTCGGAAAATCCATATGTGAATCTTCATTACCGTTGTCAGAGATGATACGGACAACAGCAAAATCTACATCGTTAATCCAGCAAACCTGCCCGATACTTCCGCCCTCCATCTCATAAGCAATCGCATCAAACGTATCGGATATCCACGCTGATTTTTCACTGCTGGCAATAAACTGGTCGCCGCTCGCAATCACTCCGACATGAATCTCCCTGTTGAGCCGTTCCGCAGCATCTGAAAGTCCATTCACCACGCTCTCTGCGCACGGAAGATAGACCAACCCCGTCCCCGCAATCAGACCAAGCGGGTCACCAATCGCAGTAGAATCGCAGTCGTGCTGCACCACCTGAGAAGCAATTACAGTATCGCAAACCTTTAGTGACGAATGTCCGCCGGCAACACCTGTGTTAATAATCAAATCGGGGGAATATTTCAAAATCATGGTCTGCGCGCACATAGCGGAATTCACCTTGCCAACGCCTGAAACCGCAACAACAGTTTCCCGTCCCCACAGGATACCGCTGTAAAAAGTCATGCGGCTGATTTCCTCCGACTTTCTCTGCTCCATTTGCTCTATCAGCGTCTCCACCTCAATGGTCAGCGCACCGATAATTCCGATTTTACTCATTGATATCCTCCGTTTCATTCGGATAATTTAATTTCTCAACCGTCCAGTTCTTCACCTGTTCCAAATAAGCGCGACATTCATTTTGCGCGGACGCTATGCTTAAATTGCGGTAATTGCCGCACTCAATTTCACTTGCCCCCGGCATTTCACCGCTGTATTCCGTAATATCCTGCAAAATTTTCTTAATAACCGATAGTACCTGTTCGTGCTCCGCATTGCGTATCAAGAGATAAAATCCGGTCTGGCAACCCATCGGACCAAAGTAAATCACGTCACTGCCTATCTCCGAATTGCGGACAAATGTGGCAAACAAATGCTCCACAGAGTGCATGACCGCATTATCCATTACATCGCCCGTATTCGGCTTGCGCGTGCGCAAATCATAAGTGGTAACATCTCCATCTACCCGCGAAAGATAAATTCCGGGTACTATTGTTCTATGATCAACCGTAAAACTTGCAATCTTGTTCATAAGTTTACAGACATTCCTTTCCGTAAAATCCAAACAGAGCGACCGTTATTCCGTTTTAATTCGTTCTATTATTCCCTTCAACAACCATGCCAGTTTATCTTTGAGCAAATTTCCCGCCTCAATAACTTCCTCATGAGTAATAGGCTTATCCTCCTCAACACCTGCCGCATAATTTGTAATAAAGGAAAGCGCCAATACACGCATACCGCATTCCGCCGCCATAATGACTTCGGGTACGGTAGACATACCAACTACATCTGCGCCAAGCAAATGCAGCATTCGAATTTCAGCCGGCGTTTCATATTGAGGGCCGCCCATAAAAGCATAAACCCCCTCATGAATAGGAATATCCACACCATAACTGATTTCTTTTGCCAATTCGATAAGCTCTCTGTCATATATCTGCGTCATATCCGGAAAACGAGGACCGCCTAATTCTTCCAAATTAGCGCCACGAAGCGGACTGTCGGGCGTAAGTTTGATGTGGTCAACCAAAACCACCAAATCACCCGGTTCATATTCCTCATTAATTGCGCCGCCTGCATTGGTAAGCAAAATTGTCTGTACCCCCATTAGTTTCATCACAGCGACAGGCATCGCAAGCTGCTGCATCGTATATCCCTCATAATAATGCACGCGGCCGCGCATCACCAAAAGATACTTATCTCCCAACTTACCAAAAACAAAACTGCCTTTATGCCCCTCAACTGTGGAAATCGGGAAATCCGGAATATCCCGAAACGGTACTTCTACCGTTTCAGTCATCTGCTCCGCAAACGCCCCTAATCCGGAACCCAAAACCACAGCCATTTTCGGTCTGATATGAATTCTGGATAATACATAATCCGCTGCTGTTTGAATTTGCTCTATTTTCATATAAACTCCCCCCAAAAACTTTCGGCACTCTTACATGAAATACCTTACGCCGCTTTCAAACAGCTTTTGGTCTTTCTCCCCATAAATATTGCTGCACACCTGTCCGCCGATGCGCTCGGAATGTCCCATTTTGCCAAGCACTCGTCCATCCGGACTGGTGATACCTTCAATCGCGTAATACGAGCCGTTAGGATTATACGGCATTTCATAGGTCGGCTTTCCATCCATATCCACATACTGCGTAGCAATCTGCCCGTTCTTTTCCATCTCGGCAATTACAGCAGGACTTGCCACAAAACGTCCCTCACCGTGAGAAACCGCAATACTGTGAATATCGCCAACTTCCGCTCCTGCCAGCCACGGAGACTTTACCGATGAAACACGGGTAGAAACCATTTGGGAAACATGGCGACCTATCGTATTAAATGTCAATGTCGGACATTCCGCGTCCATGTCGCGAATTTCACCAAAAGGAACCAATCCCAGTTTAATCAAAGCCTGAAAACCGTTACAAATTCCCAGCATTAAGCCGTCGCGCTTATAAAGCAATTCCATAACCGCTTCTTTTACGCGCGGATTCAAAAACGCCGCTTTGATAAATTTGCCCGAACCGTCCGGCTCGTCTCCACCGCTGAATCCGCCGGGCAGCATAATAATTTGCGCCTGTTCAATAGACTTAACAAACTGTTCTACCGAATCTTCGATATGCTCAGTACGCAAGTTTCTGAAAATCTGAACATCTGCAATACCGCCCGCTCGTTCAAAGGCGCGCGCACTGTCATATTCACAATTCGTACCGGGAAATACCGGAATAAATACACGCGGTTTTGCAATATGATTTGCAGAATGTGTCGCGCCGCGCTGTGCGTACGCAAATACTTTCATGCCCACGTCATCAAATTCCGCCTTGGTCGGAAATACATTTTCCAACGGTTTCTGCCAAGCAGAAAGAACTTCTTCCAGCGAAATTTTTTCGTTGCCGCAAACAATTTCCTCCGCTGCAGTCACCTGTCCAAGATTTTGCAGTTTCCACCCGCCGTTGATTGTACCGACAGAGGCAGCCGCATTCTCCATTTCAAGTATAATACTGCCATATTTAGCTTTAAAAAGTTTATTACAGTCTATGTCTTCGTTAAAGGTGAAGCCAAGTTTATTACCGAAACACATCTTGCAAACCGCTTCCATCACACCACCGAAACCAACCGCATATGCCGCTTTGATCATACCCATCTGCGACCATGCGTAAATCACATCGTACATACTCTTTAGACTTTCAAACACAGGCAGATTGTTTTTATCATAGTCCGGCGTGAGCATAATCACAGCGCTTCCCGCCTCTTTAAATTCACTTGAAACCGCTTTATCTGCCCGAATCGGCGCTACTGCAAACGAGGTTAAAGTAGGCGGAACATCAATATCATTAAAGGAACCGGACATACTGTCCTTACCGCCAATCGCCGCAATGTTCAACTGCTTTTGCGCATAATACGCACCCAGCAACGCCGCCAAAGGTTTGCCCCAACGCTTGGGGTCGGTGTCCAAACGTTCAAAATATTCTTGGAATGTCAAATAAATATCTGAGTACCTTGCCCCCGACGCAACTGCCTTTGTCACGGATTCCACCACAGCATAAACCGCGCCCATAAACGGATTTTCTTTGGAAATTTTCGGATTGTAACCAAAGCTCATCACGGTTGCAGTGTTCGTCTCTTTGCCCAAAACAGGAACTTTTGCCGCCATGCTTTGCTGAGGAGTAAGCTGATACTTACCGCCGTAAGGCATGAACACGCTATTGCCGCCAATCGTGCTGTCAAAACGTTCTACCAAACCTTTCTGCGATGCAACATTGAGGTCGCTCATCAAAGAAAGCGTCTTTTCTCTGAATGTATTGCCCGTTGCAGGGGCATCAAATACCGCAGAGCCGAAATTGACCGCTGTCACATGGACGTCATTTTCCTTTTCCGCTCCGTTGGTATTCAAAAATTCACGGCTGATATCACAAATCGTTTTGCCGCGCCAATGCATTACCAAACGCGCCGCCTCTGTCACCTCAGCAACAACGGTAGCGTCCAAATTTTCAATATCCGCCTGCGCAACAAATTTATTCACGTCTTTTGCACGGACAACCACAGCCATGCGTTCCTGTGACTCGGAAATCGCCAGTTCCGTTCCGTCCAAACCTTCATATTTTTTAGGAACTTTATCCAAATCAATCACCAAGCCATCCGCCAATTCACCGATAGCAACAGACACACCGCCGGCGCCAAAATCGTTACAGCGGCGAATCATATTGGTTACTTCCTTTTTGCGGAACAAACGCTGAAGTTTACGCTCTACAGGAGGATTCCCTTTCTGCACTTCTGCGCCGCACGTTTCCAATGAGGTGTCCGTATGCGCTTTTGACGAACCGGTCGCGCCGCCGCAGCCGTCGCGCCCTGTCATGCCGCCAAGCAAAATCACCACGTCTCCTGCCTCCGGCACTTCACGGATTACATTCTCTTTAGGCGCAGCCGCAATAACCGCACCGATTTCCATACGTTTTGCTACATAGCCTTCATCGTAAATTTCCGCCACCTGTCCGGTTGCCAGTCCAATCTGATTGCCGTAAGAACTGTATCCCGCCGCCGCGCCTGTCGTAATTTTACGCTGCGGCAGCTTGCCGTGTAAAGTGTCTTGCAAGCCTTTCCGCGGATCACCTGCTCCGGTAACACGCATTGCCTGATAAACATAAGAACGTCCCGACAGCGGGTCGCGTATTGCGCCGCCCAAACAGGTTGCCGCGCCGCCGAAAGGTTCAATCTCAGTTGGGTGGTTGTGCGTTTCGTTCTTAAACATAATCAGCCACGGTTCCGTTGTTCCGTCGCTCATCTCCACATCAACCTGAATACTGCAAGCATTGATTTCTTCCGACTCGTCCAATTTTGTCAGAACACCGCGTTTTTTTAATTCTTTCACTGCCATTGTGGCAACGTCCATCAGACAAATGCTCTTTTCGCGCTCGCCGTACACCGCCTTGCGTGAAGTAAGATAGTCTTGATAAACCGCCTGGATAAACGCATGGTCTATCTGCACATTCGTCAGTTTGGTCGAAAAGGTGGTATGACGGCAATGGTCAGACCAATAGGTATCTATCATGCGAATCTCGGTAATGGTCGGATTTCTCTTTTCTGTGTCACGGAAATATTTTTGGCAGAATTTCACGTCGTCAAAATCCATCGCCAAACCGTATTCCTGCAAAAATGATTTTAATTCCTCATCCGAAAGTTTCGTAAATCCCTCTATTATCCGCACATCAGCAGGCACTTCCACGGTTTCCTCCAAAGTTTCGGGCTTTTCAAAAGCGGCAAGCCGCGATTCTACAGGGTTGACACAGTAACTCTGCACACTTGCAAACTGCTCGTCCGTCAAGTCTCCAATCAGCACAATCAATTTTGCGGTTCTGACCTTAGGCTTGTCCTTTGCGGTCATAATCTGCACACATTGCGCCGCGCTGTCCGCGCGTTGGTCATACTGCCCCGGCAGATATTCCACCGCAAAACAGCGTCCTTCTGAAAGCGGAACTTCTTCTTCGTACAGATTATCCACCTGAGGCTCCGCAAAAACAACAAATTTCGCGTTTTCCAAATCTTCCGTGCTCAATCCCTCAACATCGTAGCGGTGAATGACACGCACCGATTTCAGCGTAAGCAGACCTAAATTTTCACGCAGGTCTTTGAGCAGTTCTTTCGCTTCTATATCAAAGCCTTTTTTCTTTTCGACGAACAAGCGATTTATTTTCATTCGCATGGCTCCTCCATTCCTAGTTATCAATTACTTTTCTGCCTATATTGTAATGTTAGAATCGTATTTTGTCAAGTGGTGCGGAAGGATTCTCTGCATACACTTTTAACTCAATTCCATACTTTTCTTTCAAATATTTCTTATTGCATCCCTTATGTCCTACAACTTTGGATATTTCCGACTGTAGACAAAAGACGGAAAATACTTCATTTTTTATTTTCTTCTGTATAATTTCCTGCTCCATTTTATCACGGTAAATACGGCTTTCCACCAGTTCGCCGAACGCGGGGTGAAACGGGCCTGCGACAATGCAGCCCTCTGCTTGCAAATCCTCTCCCGCATGTAACCCCAACCGAATCACAGGAATTTCCGAACTGCGAAACAGCAGCAAAATATCCTTGCAGACCTCTACCGCCTCTTCCATCGAATACGGCTGATACTGCCCGCTTTGATACAGCCGCTCCAACGCAGTATCACACAGAGTGATTGTCGGATAAATTCTCGCACAGTCAGGGTGCAAAGCAATAATATCCCGTGCCGTTTGCAAATCCTTTTGCGGATTGCTCTGCCACAGTCCCACCATCATTTGCAGTCCGACTGCAATGTTATTCTTCCGCAAAAGCGCAACCGCACTTTTCACACTTTGAAAATCGTGTCCGCGACGGTTCGCCCGCAAAACTGCCGCGTCACTTGACTGCACACCGAGTTCCACCGTAGTAACCCCGTACTGTTTCAGTAACGCAACAATTTCAGGCGTGATATAATCCGGACGTGTGGAAAGACGTATACCATCTATCTGAGGGAAAAAATCCTGCGCCGTCTTTAAAAATTCTTCTTGTTCTGAAAGCGGAAGTCCCGTAAAACTGCCACCGAAAAAGGCAACCTCAACGGTTGCCTGTTCACGGTATTTTAAATATTGCAAACCGTCTGCTATTTTCGCTTTCGCCATCTGCGTTGTCATAGAGGTGGTTAATCCTGTAATTTTTTTCTGATTACAGAAAACGCAATCATGCGGACACCCTTCATGCGGAATAAATACCGGAATATTATAGGAATATTTCATAGCTGTTCTCCATCTATTTGCAAAGGTGTTCAAACGCCTCTTTTGCCGCGTTCTGCTCCGCAACTTTACGATTTTTTCCCGCGCCTTTTCCGATTATCTGCTGGCGGTAAACCGCCTCCACTTTGAAAGACGGGTTATGGTCAGGTCCCGTTTTTTCTTTCATAACATAATGAACAACGTCCTGACCTTTATCCCTTTTTTGAAAATAGGTTTGCAGTTCTGACTTATAGTTTTTGCAATCCACGTCCGAGAAATTCTTTATTTCATATTCCAGCGCCTGAAGTGTCCACGCGCGCGCAGTCTCGATATCACTGTCTAAATAAATTGCTGCAAGCAACGCCTCAAAGGTATCTGCCAAAATAGATTCCTTTTCTCTGCCGCCGCTGCATTCCTCTGATTTTCCCAACCGCAGACCTTCGCCCAAGCCCATACGCCGAGCAGCACTCGCCAAGGTTTTCTCACACACCAACGCCGCCCTCGTCTCTGTCAATTTACCCTCGTCCATCTTTTTGTGATTTTCATAGATATAGTTCGCGACCACAAATGACAAAATACTGTCACCTAAAAATTCCAGCCGCTGATTGCTTTCAATTCCTGAATCATGCGCGAATGACGTATGTGTAAACGCTTTCTGCCGCAGCTTATCGTTTTTGAATTGATATTTAAAATCCATTTTTAGTCATCATACCTCTTCAAAACAATGGTCGCATTGTGACCGCCAAAGCCAAGAGAATTAGAAATTGCGTATTTTATGTCACATTCACGCCCCTGATTGGTGACATAGTCCAAATCACATTCTGGATCAGGCGTCTTATAGTTAATCGTCGCAGGCAAATACCCCTCTTTTAGCGCAAGCGCTGTTACAATCGCCTCAACACCGCCTGCAGCGCCGAGCAAATGTCCTGTCATAGACTTTGTAGAGCTGACTGCAAGTTTGTAAGCGTGGTCGCCGAATACTGTCTTAATCGCGTCCGTCTCATATTTATCGTTATAATGAGTGGATGTACCATGTGCGTTTATGTAATCAACATCTTCCGGACGAATTCCGGCAGATTTGACCGCCATATCCATACAACGCGCACCGCCCTCTCCGTTCGGAGCCGGCGCCGTCATGTGATAAGCGTCCTCTGTAGAACCATAACCGATAACTTCGGCAAAAATTTCCGCGCCGCGCGCTTTCGCGTGTTCCAATTCCTCCAAAATTACAACGCCGGCGCCCTCGCCCATAACAAAACCGTCACGGTCAGCGTCAAACGGAGAACAAGCGCCCTTGGGGTCGTCGTTTCTGGTAGACAGTGCTTTCATGGAAGAAAAGCCTGCCAATGCCAAAGGAATAATCGTTGCCTCTGCGCCGCCGGAGAAAATCACATCCGCGTCACCCGCCTTAATCGCGCGGAATGCGTTTCCGATTGCATCGGTACCGGACGCACAAGCGGAAACCGGTGTTAAATTCACGCCTTGCGCTCCCATTTGGATAGCGACTTCTCCCACAGCCATATTGGAAATCATCATAGGAATCATGAACGGGCTGACCTTACTCGGTCCTTTTTCCAGCATTTTCTCGTGCTGCTGAGTTAAAGTTTCAATTCCGCCGATACCTGAACCGATAAAGACCCCAACGCGGGTGGAATCCTCCTTGGACATATCTAAGCTTGCATCCTCGGCTGCCATTTTAGCCGCCGCTACCGCGTATTGAACAAATAAATCCATACGCTTCGCTTCTTTTTTCTCTATGTATTGCGTGACATCAAAATCTTTCACTTCAGCTGCAATCTGACAAGCAAAATCAGTCGGATCAAAGCGTGTAATACGGTCAACACCGCACACCCCCGCTTTAATCGCTTTCCAAAATTCTTCTCTGCCGGTTCCTATCGGTGTCACTGCCCCCATTCCGGTAATTACAACTCGTTTCATAATATCTTTTCAGACTGTAAAGAAAAAAGCACACGAATTGAAAAATATGCGCATTTCTTTACAGTCTACCCCTTTCTTAAATTTTTTAGCTAAACAGAAATATACTATCATCCAAGGCATAAGGAAGCCAATCCATACGGATTCGGCTCCCTTATCCCTATTAGTGCGACAAAATTATACGCGTTCTTTGATATAATTTACTGCATCGCCTACAGTCACAATCTTTTCTGCATCTTCATCCGGAATCTCAATGTCAAATTCCTCTTCCAATGCCATCATCAATTCAACAATGTCCAAAGAATCCGCTTCGAGATCGGCAATAAATGCAGCTTCCATTGTTACGTTGTCTTCTTCAACGCCCAACTGTTCCACTGTGATTTCCTTTACCTTATCAAAAACCTCCATGACTCAATGCCTCCTTTACAAACAAGATTATATTAAATTTATTTTTTACATAATTATTGTCCACCCTCTGCACTTGTACATGAGGTGAATTGTTTTTTCAGGCTATACTATATCACATTACAAAGCCGCCGTCAACATTTATTACCTGTCCAGTGATATATTTTGCATCATCACTTGCCAAAAACGCAACTAAATTCGCAATATCCTCCACTTCGCCAAAGCGTTTGAGCGGAATAGACTCCAAAAATGCTGCTTTCACTTCATCACTGAGTTTATCAGTCATCGCAGTGGTAATAAACCCCGGTGCAACTGCATTACATCTGATGCCGCGCGGCGCAAGCTCTCTTGCCACTGATTTGGTCAGACCAATCAAGCCTGCCTTAGACGCAGAATAATTCGCCTGTCCCGCATTCCCCGCAACACCCGAAACGGATGCCATATTGACAATTACCCCTGACCGCTGTTTCATCAGCCGTTTAGTTGCGGAATGGATAACATTAAACGCACCTTTCAGATTGACTGAAAGTACACTATCCCATTCACTCTCGCTCATGCGGAGCAATAAATTATCGCGTGTAATACCCGCGTTGTTAACAATAACATCTATCGCGCCAAAAGTATCCGCGGCACATTGAATCAAAGCGTCAGTATCTGTCTGCTTGGAAACATCGCCAATCGCAACCACGGCATTGCCGCCAGCCGCCTTGACCTCCGCCGCCACACTGTCCGCCAATTCTCTCTGGTCAGGAGTATCAATACCGTTAACTACAACATTTGCACCCATAGAGCCGAATTTAATGGCGATCTGACGTCCAATCCCCTGTGTACTGCCTGTTACAATAACTGTTTTCCCGTTAAAATCCATAGTTATCTCCTCCGGTTCCTTTCACAGAATGCGAAAATCAACCGCAAACTGCTTCCTTTACTTTCTCTAAAGACGCGACATCCTCCACATTCAGGATAGTCACATCCGGGTTAATTTTCTTTACAAAGCCGCTCAATGCCTTACCGGGTCCGATTTCAATAAAAGTATCCACACCTTCGTCCAACATACGGCGCAAACTGTCCTCAAACAAAACAGAAGAAGATACCTGCCGTACCAAATATGGTTTTATATCATCCTGTGATTTCACATAGTCTGCGGTCACATTACTGATAAGCGGAATGTTCATGGAACGAACAGTAACATTCTCCAGTTCTTTTTCCAGTTTTTCGCCCGCACCTTTGAGCATACTGCAATGGAACGGTGCACTGACAGGCAGCATTTTCGCGCGTTTTGCGCCTTTTTCCTTGGCAACTTCACACGCGTATTCAACCGCCGCAACCTCACCTGCTACCGTAATCTGACCGGGGCAGTTAAAGTTTGCAGGCTCTGCAATTCCCTTTTCGGAGGCAATCTTACAAACTTCTCTTACATCATCCGCCTGCATACCAAGGATTGCCGCCATAGCGCCTTTCCCAACGGGAACCTCTTCCTGCATATACTTGCCGCGTTTGCGCACCAAGCGTACAGCGTCTACAAAATCCAAACTGCCGGAAGCGACATGCGCAGTATATTCCCCAAGGCTCAAGCCCGCAACAACATCAGCCTTGATACCAAGACTTTCCACCACACGCAACGCTGCAACTGACATTGTCAAAATTGCCGGTTGTGTATTTTCGGTAATCATCAACGTTTCACTGTCACCGTTAAAAATCAATTCCTTAATATCAAATCCCAAAGCTTCCGACGCCTGATTATAAACCTCATCTGCAATTGGGAAATTCTCACACAGTTCTTTTCCCATACCGATGGTTTGAGCGCCCTGTCCTGCAAACAAAAATGCAATTTTCATCGTATGCTCCTCCGTTCTTAACCAAATCTACATCAAAAGTTTTAAAAAATCATTCAAATATTAAAGTTCTACTACAGCGCTTCCCCACGTCAAGCCACCGCCAAAACCGACTAAAACAATTTTGTCGCCTTTTTTTACCCTTCCGCATTCGATAGCTTCACCGAGTGCAACAGGAATACAAGACGCAGAAGTATTGCCGTATTTCTCCAAAATCAGATATACCTTATCCTTTGAAATGCCCATATGCTTGATGGCGCTGTCTACAATTCTGTAATTCGCCTGATGCGGAATGACCAGCGAAATATCATCCATTGTCAAACCAGCCTTTTCTACTACACGCTGTGTGGAATCCGCCATTGCTCTGACCGCAAATTTCATAACAGCCTGCCCTGCCATCCACAGCGTTTTTTTATCACCGCTGACGCGTTTCTCAACTTCTTCCGCATCCTCACGGAATGCCAAACTGGTAATGGCGTTGTAACCTGTGCCATCCGAACCGATTTCGGTAGCAAGTATTCCAGGTTCTTCCGAAGCAGAAACTACCGCAGCTCCGGCAGCGTCGCCAAACAATACGCAGGTCGCTCTGTCTTTGTAGTCAACCGCCTTACTTAAAACGTCGGCGCAAACCACCAAAACATTTTGGTATGCTCCGTTTTCGATAAACTGCCGCGCAATGGTAAGTCCCGTCACAAAACCGGAACACGCCGCGTTATAGTCGAACGCCGCCGCATTCACAGCACCAATATTATTTTGTACCACGCAAGCGCAGGACGGTGTGAAATAATCAGGTGTAACTGTAGCAAGAATCAGTAAGTCTAAATCCTCCGCCTTGATTCCCGCATTTTCCAACGCTCTTTGTGATGCTATGGTCGCCATATCCGTGGTGAATTCATTATCCGCCGAAATCCGCCGCTCTTTTACGCCGGTTCTGCGCACAATCCATTCATCGCTCGTATCGACAATGCTTTCCATATAAGCGTTGTCGTATATTTTTTCAGGTATGTACCCACCTACACCGATAATTTTTGCATATTGTTTTGTTTTTGTAGTCATTCGCAAATCACCTTTCCGCACCGCCGCACACGACTGTAATTTATCCTCTATACTTCTGCATATTCCTGAACATGAGCGGCAATTTCATCCGTCACCCTGTTCTCTATCAACTTAACCGCCTGAGAAATCGCATGATAAAACGCTTTTGCATTAGAATTGCCATGCGCCTTAATTACAGGCTTGCTGGCGCCTAAAATCGGCGCACCGCCATATTCTGTGTAATCCATCTTCTTTTTAAAAGCACGTAAGCCACTCTTCACCATTACTGCCGAAAGTTTGGAGACTACATTTTTCATAAAAATGTCCTTAATCATCTTAGTAAAGGTCATGCCCATGCCTTCCATAAATTTTAAAATTACATTTCCGGTAAAACCGTCACAGACTACTACGTCCGCGCCACCCGCAGGAATATCCCGCGCCTCAATATAGCCTGTATAATGCAACGAGCCATTGCGCAGAAGCTTTCCTGCTTCGATAATAGCCGGAGTACCTTTTTCCTCTTCTTCTCCGATATTAACCAACGCAACCCGCGGCCGGCTGATGCCCATCACCTTTTCCATATAAATAGAACCCATCACGGCAAACTGAGCCAAAAACGGTGCGCTGCACTCTGTATTTGCTCCGGCATCCACCAAAATGAAACACCCGTCATAACTGGGCATAACCGGCGCCAACGCCACTCTGCGAACTCCCTTAATTCTCTTTACAATCAAAGTTGCGCCCGAAATCAACGCCCCCGTATTGCCCGCACTGACGCAAGCCTCTCCCAGCCCGTCCGCCAAAGCACGCAAGGCGACACTCATGGACGAATCCTTTTTCCGCCGGATTGCAGTGGTAGGATCATCCTCTCCGCTGATAACCTCCTGTGCGTGCAGAATGGAAATTTTCTCTTTCGGATAATCATATTGCTCCAGTTCTGCCCGGACGACCTCCTCTTTCCCTACAAGGGTCAGATTGATGTCCATATTTTTTGCCGCTTCTACGCAGCCTTTCACGATTTCAACCGGCGCATAATCTCCGCCCATTGCGTCTACGATAATATTCAAATACTCTCAGTTCCTTTCAATTCACGATTTCTCCGGTATCATTTCCGGCGGCTCTTACTTAAACGTGAGCAAAGACCAATTCTTCCGCACATAGTCAAAACCGGAATAAACCGTTAATATCACGGTGAGAAGTACCAGCCAAAATGTTACATCTACAATATTATAGCTTAATGGAATAATCATGTCAACCATAATTGCAATAATTGTTATAAATTGCACAACTGTTTTTGCTTTTCCAAGATTGCTTGCGGCAATTACTTTATTCTCTCCGACAGCAACTAATCGAATGCCGGTCACAATCAGTTCACGTGCTAAAATAATCATGACAACCCATTCATTAATATATCGAACGTCAGCCCGCAAAAAGCATATCATTGCCGCCATGGTAAGCAGTTTATCCGCCAAAGGATCCATCAGCTTGCCAAAGGTTGTAATCTGATTATTCCGCCGCGCCAAATAACCATCCAAATTATCGGTAAAAGACGCAAGAATAAACACCGCAAGGGCAAACCAAACGTGATACGGATGATCCATAAAAAATAAAAACATAAAAACCGGAATCAAAAGCACCCGTAAAATCGTGAGCTTATTTGGTATGTTCATAGCAATTACCTCCGCCTTTCTGTCTACCCTCATATGCAAAGCATTTCAATAAGGGGCTATGCCCCGTCATTCAGCGTTCTAGCGCGGGACGGTCTTATAAAAAAATTTCCAATTTTCTTTTTTACTCAGCGCTGCCGCGCATTTTAAAGTAAAATCGCTTACAGAGATTTTTTGGGATAGTCGCCACTCCCGTGTCTCCATATCCCTCTACAAATATGCCACCGGCATATTTGCAGGTGAGATATTGTGAAACGCGGGAGCGTTGAGCGATTCATTCATTTAATTCGCGCAAAAGCGAAGCCAACGAAGTCTGCCGCACCGAAGAGGCGGGGGACATCTTGCTTTTAGTTATACCGTTTCTCCAAAGAGGTCATATTCCAAACAATCGGTAATTTTAACCTGTACAAATTCGCCGTCCGACCATTTCCTGTCGGATTTAAAAAATACCTTACCGTCAATTTCAATCGAATCGGCATATGTTCTGCCGTAATAACTCTTGATAATTTCGTCCCGCCCCTCTACCAGCACCGTCATCACCTGTCCGATACGGGAACGGTTGAGTTCAGCGGATAAATCCGCCTGTACAATCATCAGATTATCACGCCGCAGTTCTTTTTCCTCTTCGTCTATTTGGTCGGGCAGTTTTGCCGCGGGAGTATCTTCCTCCTGCGAATAGGCAAATACGCCCAAACGGTCAAATTTGATTTCCTCCGCAAAATCCTGAAGTTCGATAAACTGCTCCTCAGTCTCACCCGGAAAACCTACAATCAGAGAGGTACGGAGTACCACATCCGGAATCCGCTCTCTCAATTTTTGAATCAAACTCGAAATCTGTTCTTTATTCGTTCTGCGTCCCATGCGGCGCAGAACTTCATCATTGCAATGCTGAATGGGGATGTCAAAATACTTGCAAATTTTATCCTCCTGCGCGAACACTTCAATCAATTCGTCTGTTACACGCTCGGGATAACAATAATGCACACGAATCCACTCAATCCCATCAATGCGGCAAAGTTTGCGTAAGAGTTCCGCCAGCGCGTAATGCCCGTATATATCTTTGCCGTAACAGGTGGTATCCTGCGCAATGACAATCAATTCTTTCACGCCGTCTTTTGCCAGTTTTTCCGCTTCCTCCAAAATATATTCCATTTTTCGACTGCGAAAACCGCCGCGCACAGACGGAATCACACAATAAGTACAGCGATTATCGCATCCCTCCGCAATTTTTAAATACGCGGTATAGGGAGGCGTGGTAACCAAACGCGGCACACCCTCGCACAACAACTCGTCCGAACTGCAATGTACAGTTTTATGATTATGTTCAAAATCTGAAATTATGTCATTTATTTTATGATATTCGTTTGTCCCAATAACTAAATCCACTTCGGGTATCTGCTCTAAAATCTGTTCCTGATACCGCTGCGCCATACAGCCCGTTACAACAATTTTCTTCTCAGGATATTTCTGCTTAATAGAAACCAGTTCAAAAATACAGTCAATAGATTCCTGCTTGGCAGACTCAATAAAAGTGCAGGTATTGATAATCATAATATCCGCATCTTCTTCGTTTTCCATTATGGTAAAACCTTCTTTTTCTAACAAGCCCATCATCTGCTCCGCATCAATCAAATTTTTGGAACAACCGAGCGAAACCAACGAAACCTTTGACATATTTTTCAACTTCCTTCTTCCTATTACTCTGCATTCACGCGAATATCTAAGTCATCAAAACAGTTGCGGATATCCTGCGGACTATACCCGCGCCGCGCAAGCTTTGCCTTAATCTTCTCCAGTTCTTTCCAATCAGCAATCTCCATATCCGCAAAGTGGCTTTCCGCATATTCGCACAGCTTGGCGTAAACATCAACCTCTGTTTCCGCCGCGGCACGGTCGATAATACTGCGTGCCACACCTTTCAGTGCCAATTCCTGCTTAATTCGGTACATTCCTTTATAGTTCAGATTGACAGAATCCACAATGTACAACTCCGCATAGGTCTTATCGTTGAGATAACCCAAACGGCAGAACTCCTCAATCACTTGTTCCGCCACTTCCTGCGAATATCCCTTTCGGCGCAGCTTGTCCTCTATCTCATGACAGGTATACATACGACTGCCCAAAGAATGTGCCGCGTATTTCTTGGCACGATTCAACTCATACTCTTCCATTCCAATCAATCTCCGCGTTTACTGCCTTTTTTCGGCTTTGCAACCGGACGCAGTGGGTCGGATGCCAAAGCGCCCTCTTCGCCTTCTTCAGGGGCGGGTAGTCCAACCGCCTCGCGCACTTTCAGTTCAATCTCCCGACATAGTTCAGGGTTATTCTTAAATTCTGATTTGACCGAATCACGCCCCTGTCCCAAGCGCGTCTCGCCATATGAGAACCACGAACCGCTCTTTTTGACGATGTCATTCTCGACCGCAATATCCAGAATATTCCCTTCGCGTGAAACACCTTCGCCATACATGATATCAAACTCCGCTTCTTTGAAAGGCGGTGCAACCTTGTTTTTCACAACTTTCACCTTGGTACGGTTGCCTACCATGCCGTCATCACCCTTGAGCGTTTCCTGCTTTCTGACATCCATGCGGACAGACGCATAAAACTTCAACGCGCGCCCGCCCGGCGTCGTCTCGGGATTGCCGAACATGATGCCGACTTTTTCACGCAACTGATTGATAAAAATTGCCGTTGTATTAGATTTGCTGATAACACCGGCAAGTTTACGCAATGCCTGAGACATCATTCTTGCCTGCAAACCAACCGTCGCGTCGCCCATGTTGCCCTCAATCTCCTGACGCGGAACAAGCGCCGCAACCGAGTCAATTACAATAATATCAATGGCGCCGGAGCGTATCAACTGTTCAGTAATTTCCAACGCCTGCTCACCTGTATCCGGCTGCGAAACAATCAAATCATCAATTTTAACTCCCAAAGCCTCCGCATATACCGGGTCAAGCGCGTGTTCGGCGTCAATAAACGCCGCCTCACCACCCAATTTCTGCGTTTCCGCCACGATATGCAAGGCAACTGTGGTTTTACCGGACGATTCCGGCCCGTAAACTTCAATTATTCTGCCACGCGGCACACCGCCGATTCCCAAAGCGATATCCAATGCCAAAATTCCGGTCGGGATAGCCTCTACATTCATTTGTGGCTTTTCGCCCAAACGCATCACCGCGCCGGAACCAAACTGCTTTTCAATATTTCCAAAAACGCTTTCCAGCGCTTTTTTCTTTTCTTCCTGCATGGCTGTAATCTCCTTTTCCTTCCAGGCATAAGGGAATCACCCACATATGCCATGTTTTTTCTTTCACATTACTATATATAGTGTAACCTACTTTTTCCTGTTCGTCAAGACCCAATATTTTTATTTTTGTTATCTATGAAAAATATCAAGCAGACTTCTTCTGGCTAAATCCATCGCGTTCATACAAGCGCGGGTGCGCACTGCACTGCGGCTGCCGATAAAACGAAAACGAAAAGCGCGGTGTAATTTTTCTGTACAAATTCCGACATAAACTAATCCGACCGGTTTTTCTTCCGTGCCGCCGTCCGGTCCGGCAATTCCTGTAATCCCGATTCCGATATCCGCGCCGGAACGTTCACGAATTCCTTTGCTCATCTCCAGTGCGGTTTGCTCCGATACCGCACCGTATTTCTCCAAGGTTTCGGCACGGACACCCAACAATTTCTGCTTCTGCTCATTGGAATAGGTCACTACACTGCAATCCAGACAGCCGGACGCTCCCGGAACAGACGTAATCAGTTCTGCCAGCATACCGCCTGTACAGCTTTCCGCCGCAGCAACCTTCTTGCCTTTTTCCAACAACAAACTAACCAAGATCTGCTGTAGGCTGTTTTCTTCTCCCTCGGCATAAACCGTATCGCCTAAAATCTCACGCACTTGTTTTTCCAAGGGCTCCAGCATTTTTGCCGCCTCATCCTTTTCCTTTGCCTTCGCGGTAAGCCGCAGCGTTACCTCGCCTAATTTTGCGTAAGGCGCAAGGGTAGGATTGGTTTGAGTATCCATCAAAAACTTCAGCTTTTCCTCTGCCGCCGATTCACCGATACCAAACACGCGCAGAGTTTTGGAATGTATCACACATTCTGAACGTTTTTCTAAATACGGATAGGCTTGGTCACGGAACATGGGGAGCATTTCCGACGGCGGGCCGGGCAGCATGATATAAGTTTTGCCGCCTTCTTCAATTATCGCACCGGGTGCGGTTCCGTTGGAGTTAGGCAATATCATACACCCCTCCGGCATTTCCGCCTGTTTTTTATTGTTGGCAGGGATATCAAGTCCCTGACTCTCAAAACGCTCCAAAATTTTCTGCCAGCTTGGCTCGTCAAGCACACATTCTCTGCCACAGTATTCCGCTATCGTTTCTTTCGTCAAATCATCTCCGGTAGGTCCTAATCCTCCGGTGGTAATAATAACATCCGCCCGAGAGGAAGCGATTGCCAAGGCTTTTTTCAGCCGTTCGGGATTATCTCCCACCACTGTCTGATAATATAAATTTCCGCCCAGTTCACTGATTTTCTGACTGATATATTGCGCATTGGTGTTCACAATCTGTCCAAGTAACAATTCCGTTCCTACCGCAATGATTTCAAAATCCATGATGTCCTCTCCTTTTCAGAATCAATCTATCTCATAATTTTCCGCGTACTGCTCGCCTGTATATACTACTTCACATTCCGCAAGAGCGCGCGCTATCATATCCTCCAAATCCGTCAAGGCAGTTTCCGCCTCTTCTACCTCCGCAAGGGTCGGCTTTGTCTTGGGGTGTTTGGGAACAAATATCGTACAGCAGTCCTCATAGGGCAAAATAGAGGTTTCGTACGTTCCGATTTGCTTGGAAATCGTCACAATTTCTTCTTTGTCCATGCCAATCACCGGACGAAAAACCGGAATACTTACCGCCGCGTCGGTTGTGGCTAAACTTTCAATCGTCTGGCTTGCCACCTGTCCGATACTTTCCCCCGTAATCAAAGCCTGTGCACCCTCCCGCTCTGCAATCCTCTGTGCAATCTGCATCATAATGCGGCGCATGATAATCGTCAGCAAATTTTTCGGACATTTTTCAATAATCGCAAGCTGAATTTCCGTAAACGGAACAATATGCAGTTTTATTGTGTCACAATATTCGCTCATCAATTCCGCCAATTCAATTACTTTTTCTTTTGCGCGGTCACTGGTATAAGGATGGCTGTGAAAATGCACGCCCTGAATCTCCACGCCGCGTTTGGCAATCATATATCCCGCTACCGGACTGTCAATCCCGCCGGAAAGCAAGAGCGCCGCTCTGCCGTTTGTACCGACAGGCATTCCGCCCGCTCCGCGTTCCCGCTTGCAATAAACATACGCATCACCGCGAATCTCAACCTGAACCATCAGTTCAGGTTGATGCACATCTACTTTTAAGTCAGAAAAACGCTCCAGCAGATAACCACCCAATTCCCGACAAATCTGCGGGGAATTCATGGGAAAGTTTTTGTCCTCTCGCCGCGCCTCCACCTTAAAGGTTGTTTCGCTCGTGCGGTGTTCCTCCACACAACGAACAGCCGCCTGCCAAATTTCATCCTGCGTTTTTGCACAGCGCAAAGCGGGGCAGATATTCACTACCCCGAAAACTTTTTTCAGTTCCGCTACTGCTTCTTCCATATCCACGCTTTCCAAAGGCTCCACATAAACGGTGGACTGAGCCTTGCTCACCTTGAAACGCCCCACCTTGTCCAAACGACGCTTGATATTATCAAGCAAACTGCGTTCAAACATTGGACGGTTCAATCCTTTCAAAGCGATTTCACCGTACTTTAACAATATAACATCTGCATTTATCATTGGTTCTCTCTCCATCCTACCGCTAAAGCGGTGTTTATTCTGCCATAACTCTCTATACACGCCCGCCGGTTACGCGGCGCAGCTTAGGTACTATTTTTGTCAAAGCATCTATGACAATATCAATTTCCTGCTCTGTTGTAAATTCCGAAAGGCTGAAACGTATGCTTCCGTCAATCCAAGCGTTCTCTAATCCGATTGCAGTCAAAACATAACTCGGCCCCTTTTTGTGACTGGAACACGCCGAACCGGAGGAAACATAAATTTCGTCCAGTTCCAAAGAATGCAGCAACACTTCAGAACGCACTCCGCCAAAGGAAACATTCAAAATGTGCGGCGCGGCAATCTGCTCCGGCGTATTCACCTTGACATCCGCAACGCGCGCCAAAATTCCTTTTCTCAGCTTATCTCTCAAATATTCCATCCTCGGCAGAGATTCACGCATTTTGCTGTGGCAATGCCGCGCTGCCAATCCAAACCCTGCGATTCCCGCAACATTTTCCGTTCCGGGGCGCAGATTATCCTGCTGTCCGCCGCCGAAAGAAACAGGGGAAATTTTCGTTTTCCCTTTAATATAGAGCGCACCCATTCCTTTCGGACCGTGAATTTTATGCGAACTTAACGTAATCGCGTCCGCACCGCAGGACGCAGCGGTAAACGGAACCTTACAGTACGCCTGCACGGCGTCTACATGAAACATTGTATTGGGATTTTTCCGTTTAATAAGTTGCACCATCTCTGCAATAGGCTGTATGGTTCCTATCTCATTATTAACATACATACAAGTAACCAAAACCGTGTCCTGTTTGAGCATACGATCCAACGCTTCCACTTCAACCAAGCCACGGCCGTCCACCGGCAAAAATTCTATGGTATAGCCCAAGCCCTCCATATATTTCAAAGTATTCATAACAGCCGGATGTTCAATCGGTGTGCTTAGAATGTGCCCGCCGCGGTTCGCGGTAGCCAGTCCCATAATAGCAAGGTTATCTGCCTCCGTCCCGCCTGAGGTAAAGTAGATTTCCTTTGGATGCGCACGCAGGGTCTGCGCAATATTTTCCCGCGCTGTTTTTATCAGTTTTTCCGCCTCCAAGCCACGGCGATGTAAGGAAGACGGGTTGCCGTAGCTGTTATACATGACGTCGGCAACCAAATTTGTCACGCCGCGATAGGGGCGCGTGGTTGCACTGTTATCTAAATATATCTCCATGTTCAATCCTCCATGCTGTGTTTATTTTACTATAAAGAAAATATTTTTTCAACTACTTTCCGGAAAAATATCTCGATATATTATCGTATGCGCGAAAAATCGGTTCGTGAACACAAAATTCAAAATGAAAAACAAGCGCGCCGAATATTGGCACACTTGTTTTTTCATACCGTCTTATTAAATCATATCATAAAGCGCGCGCTTGCGCTCTAACATTTCGTCAAGACGCTGTATGTAATCCTTGGGTTCTTTCACATTAAAAATCCGCTGAATCAAGCCGCTTTTTCGGTCAACCGTTTTTGTAGAGCCGCCGCAGCCCAACGCAAGAATGGTCTGTATTTCCTCCATAATATACACGTTATATAAACTTTCAAATCCCGGCTTGCTGTAACCCACGTTTTCTAAATTGCCCAAAATATTTTTTTGACGATAAAGATAATATGGCTGCTTACCTGCGGCAGTCATAGCTTCCCGTGCGTAATCCACCATTTGCGCAACCTCATCGCCGCGGGTCAGAGAATATTCCTCCAATGTTTCTTTCAGGCGGGAAGCGCGTTTGATGCTCATGGTATGCACGGTCGTATTTTCGGGAGACAATTTTTCCACTTCAGCCACCGTGTGGCAAAACATTTCAAACGTCTCACCGGGCAATCCCGCAATAATATCCATATTGATAATATCAAATCCGCAATCCCGCGCCATGGCAAAAGCGCGACGAATATCGTCAGGCGTATGCCGTCTGCCAATAACGCGCATGGTTTCTTCGTTCATAGACTGCGGGTTAATACTGATACGATTCACTCCACACATCTTCAATGTTTTCAGTTTTTCTTCGGTGATGGTGTCGGGGCGTCCCGCCTCTACGGTAAATTCTTTTACTCCGGACATATCAAAAGCAGAAAACACAAACTGAATCAAGCGTTTTAATTGCTCAGCAGTCAGCGTCGTAGGCGTTCCGCCACCGATATAAACAGTTTCCAATCGTTTTTCCTTTTGTTTCACCAACTCTGCCACGGCGGTAATTTCCCGCAGGAGACAATCCAAATATTCCGGAATCAAATGAGCAGAACTTGCTACTGAGTTGGTGACAAAAGAACAGTACACACAGCGCGTCGGACAAAACGGAATCCCGATATACAGACTCACGCCATCCTCGTACATCTGTGAGACAATCTTTTCTTCGTTATGCGCAACTTCAAGAGCCAGCCGCGCCTTTCCCTCACCTGTTTTATATTCCTGTAGGAATTGCCGCAAAATTTCCTTATCATTTTTTCCTGCCTGCAACTGCTGCATGGCAAGTTTAGCGGGGCGAATCCCTGTCAAAATTCCCCATGTATTTGAATATTCACTCATTGCAGATATGGATTTTCCTTTCTCTCTTCACCAATCGTAGTGGAAGGACCATGCCCCGGGTAAACCTGTACGTCATCTGATAAAGGCATCAGCTTTTCCTTGATTGATTGAATTTCCTGTTTCAAATCTCCGCCCGGATGATCCACCCTGCCGACAGAACGGTGAAATAACGTATCACCGCTGAGCAAAATATCTCCAATCAGAAAACAAACGCATCCCTGCGTGTGTCCGGGCGTGTGCAACACTTGAACTCTTTCCTTGCCGAGACAAATTACATCTCCGTCCTGTAGCAATTTATCGTATGCAACCGGCTGCCAAGCATGGTTAATATAGTGTGCCAAGTTCAGCACGGTATCCTCCAAGAATGGCGCGTCATCCGCATGAACCGAAACAGGAACGCCGGTACGCTGTTTTACCTCAGCGAGCGCTAAAATATGGTCAAAATGCGCGTGTGTCAGCAAAATTTCCTGCAGAGTATATCCGTTTTCCTCTAATAGGTTTAAAATTAAATCCGCGTTTGCCGGCGCATCTATCAAAATTGCTTTTTTGCTTTCTTCCTCTGCTAAGATATAACAATTTGTCTGCAATTCACCCAAAACCAATTTATGCAGTTTCATTGGGATACCCCTTCCTTTCAACATATAGACACAACGAAATTTGGTCTACGACCGACGACGCACCACCGACAACACCCCGTCAATTTGTTTCAGCTTTTTGAGCGCCTGTTCCAACTGTTGGGTATTGCTGATTTCAAGCACGATTTCAATAATTGCCAGATTATTTTTGCCCGTGCGCGCGTTCATACCCCGAATCGGCGTGTTCAGTCCGTTAATAACCGAAGTGACATCCATCAAAAGAGAATCCCTGTCGGCGGCAGTCAAACATATCATGGAGCGGAAACTGGTTTCCACCTCGTTCGCCCAGTGAACCGTAATAAACCGCTGCTGTTCCTCCGGAGTAAAGCTTGCATTGGTAATATTGATACAATCCTTGCGGTGAACGGCTACGCCGCGGCCGCGCGTGATATAACCCACAATTTCATCCCCCGGAACAGGGTTGCAGCAATGTGAAAAGCGAATCAGGCAATTATCGATACCGTCTACAACAACGCCGCTGTTATTCGGTCTGCTGGTAGTCTTAACCTCAATTATTTGCGCCGGAACAGCGATATTCTCCGCATTCTCTTTCAACATCAGCTTGCGAGCGTCTTCCTTAAAACGTGTCAAGTACTTATGCGCGTTCGGGCCGCCATAGCCCAGCACTGCATACATATCGTCAAGCTGCTTAAAGCCGTATTTACGCAGCAACGGCTCATGCAAATTATTATCTGTCATATATTTGAGCGGTATACCTGCTTTTTTCAATTCGCGCTCTACCGTCTCTTTACCCTTAATTAAATTTTCTTCACGATTCTCTTTGCGGAACCATTGGTTGATTTTGTTCCGCGCCTGAGAAGTTTTGGCAATTTTGAGCCAGTCGAGATTTGGCCCGTGGACGGAAGCGGAAGTATACACATCCACAATATCTCCGCTTTTTAGTACATAGTCCAGCGTCACAATCTTACCGTTCACTTTAGCGCCCGCCATCTTGTTACCGACCGCACTGTGAATGGCATACGCAAAGTCAATCGGCGTTGCCCCTGCCGGCAGGTTGATGACATCCCCTTTCGGCGTAAAGACAAAGACCTCGTCGCTGAACAAATCAATTTTCAGCGTATGCATGAAATCCTCAGCGCTGGTCATATCCTTTTGAATATCCAAAAGCTGCTTAATCCATTCCAGCTTGCTGTCCATATCCGACGCGCCGCTTTTTCCCTCTTTATACTTCCAGTGCGCGGCAATACCGTTTTCCGCTGTCTGATGCATCTCCCATGTTCTGATTTGAATTTCAAACGGAGTACCGTTCGGCCCGAGCAGGGTGGAATGCAGCGACTGATACATATTCGGCTTCGGCATGGCGATATAATCCTTAAATCGCCCCGGCATCGGCTTATATAAATCATGCACCATTCCAAGCACCGCATAGCAGTCCGCTACGGTGTCCACAATCACACGCACGGCAAACAAATCGTACAATTCATCTATCGTTTTGTTCTGGATAAACATTTTGCGGTAAATACTGTAGAAATGTTTCGCCCGCCCCTCTACATGGGATTTAATATGCAGATTTTCCAACCGCTCTTTTAAAACAGAAATGATGTCTTGAATATACTGTTCCCTCTCGTCTCGTTTTTGTGCAATTTTATCCACAATTTCATAATATCCCACAGGGTCAATATAGCGCAGGGACAAGTCTTCCAATTCCCATTTAATTTTGGACATACCGAGCCGGTGCGCCAGAGGAGCGTATACCTCAAGCGTTTCGCGCGCTATTTCGCGCTGCTTCAGTTCGGTTTTTGATTTCAACGTTCGCATATTATGCAAACGGTCAGCCAGTTTAATTACAATAACGCGAACATCCCTTGCCATGGAAAGAAACATCTTGCGTAAATTTTCAATCTGCTGCTCTTCTTTTGAAATATACGGAATCTTACCTATCTTGGTAACCCCTTCCACCAATAGAGCAACATCGTCGCCGAATTCCCGTACTACATCTTCATTTGTATAGTCGGTATCCTCAACAACGTCGTGCAAAAGCGCAGCGGCGATTGACTGAGCATCCAGTTCCATATCAGCCAAAATCATGGCAACCTGAATCGGGTGAGTCACATATGGCTCACCCGATTCACGCATCTGTCCCTCATGCTGCTTTTCCGCTACATCAAACGCTTTCTGTATCAGCGCGAAATCTGCATTGGGATTATATTTTCTTACCTTTTCCAATAATTCGCCCAAAACTTTTTGCATATCAACTTCAATGCCTTTCTGTTTTTGCTATTCCGTCTCCGCCAATTTGATGTCTTTCAAAATCAACTGCGCATTCTGAAATCCTTTGTAATCATTGATATCCAGTCCAAAAACAACGTCAATCATATCTCCCTGCTTTAAGCTATTGATATATTCTCCCATACCAAAGCCCACAGAATCCAAATATTTACCGTCGCGCAGCAAGGTCATACGCAGGTGCTTGCCTTCACTCATCACGCTGATTCTATGTATTTTCAAACTCCGCGCCGCGAATACCGGCGTAGGATTATCCACGCCAAACGGCTGTAGGCGATTGATATCATTCACTGTCTCAATATTGATGTACGCTACCTTAATCGCCGCGTCCACCGCAATGGTCGGAACCATTCGCGCAGTATCAATTTTCTCCTCGGAGCACTGATTGATACGCTTGCGGAATTCATCTATCTTATCCGCTTTCATCGAAAGCCCTGCCGCCAACTCATGCCCGCCGAATTTTTCTAACAGGTCTGAGCAGTTCTCCAACGCGCCAAACAAATTAAAGTTGTCAATACTTCTGCCCGAACCTTTTGCCTCACCGTTTTCAACCGCAAACAAAATAGACGGCTTATAGAATTTTTCTGTAATCTTGGAGGAAACAATGCCCACAATTCCGTGATGCCAATTGCTGTGCGGGATAACCAATATTTTATCCTCTTTCATCTCCGGATGCTCTTGAATATATTCTAACGCTTCCGCAAACATTCGCTGTTCCGTTTGCTGACGAATGGTATTTTCCTTGCACAAATCGTCTGCCAGTTCTGCCGCTTGTTTCGGGTCGTCTGTCAGGAACAATTCCACACTGCGCGACGCACAGCCAAGACGTCCGCTGGCGTTAATACGCGGCGCAATAATATATCCAATTGTTGAGGTCGTAATTGCCTTTTTGTTTGTGCAGACATCAATCAACGCGCGCAGACCGACATTTTTGGTATCCTTGAACCGACGCAGTCCCTCAATAACAATCAGACGGTTTTCATCCACCAACGGAGAAATATCCGCCACTGTGCCCAAACACATTAAATCCGCATACTTTTCCATCAGTTCCGGCAAGGGTACACTCACATCCATAGCTTGTATCAGCTTGAACGCAACCCCTACACCTGCGAGGTTTTTAAACGGATACGGACAATCCTTTCTCTTAGGGTCAATCGCAGCGTAAGCGTCCGGTATTCTATCCTTGCATTCGTGATGGTCGGTAATAATAACATCCAAGCCTATGCTCTTTGCGTACTCCGTCTCCTCTACCGCCGTAATACCTGTGTCCACTGTAATAATCAACGAACTGCCGCGTTCCTTAATTTTATCCAACGCGGATACGTTAACGCCATAACCCTCCTGCATACGGTCGGGAATGTAATAGTTAACATCCATCCCCAAACCTGTCAGGTGTTTATATAAAATTGCGATGCTGGTAATGCCGTCAACGTCATAATCTCCGTAAATTGTAACGGTTTCAGCACTCTCTTTTGCCTGAAGGATTCTTTCAATCGCTTTGTCCATATCCTTCATCAGATAGGGGTCGTGCATACGCGCGACATCGCAATTCAAGAAGTTGTAAATATCCTCATCCTCGGATATTCCGCGATTGTATAGGATAATCGCTGTAAGCGGAGATATCTTAAACTTTTTTGACATCTCAATAACCCTATCCTTGTCAAAATCCTTTAACAGCCAGTTTTTCTGCAGCATAACTACTCTCCTAAATTTTGGTTTCTTATTGATACTTCCTGTATCGACAAACTGTAACAAGAAATATTTTAGCACGATTTTACTCAAATTACAACAGTTTTACTGTACTTTTTTGCAAATTTAACGTTTTTTCGGTATTTTGTCAAAAAAGCGAAGCTTGTTTTTGGAGGAAATCACTTTAATTCCGCAATAGTAACTCCGTTTTCTCCCTCACCGTATTTCCCCAAACGGTAGCTTTTAACTTGCGGATGATGGCGCAATAAGTCCTGAATACCACTGCGCAGGATTCCGGTTCCCTTGCCGTGAATAACCGTAACGGTGTGAAGTCCCGCCATAATGCTTTGGTCAAGAAATTTTTCGGTTTCCAAAAGCGCTTCTTCCAAATTCATGCCGCGCAAATCAACCTCCGGCTTCACAGAAGCGGTTTTCAGTCCGCCTACTCCACTCCGCCGCGGCAAAGATGCAGCATGCTTAGGCGCCTCTTCCTCCAACAATGACAAGTTGGAAATCTTAGATGTAATCTTCATAATTCCTACCTGAATCACCGCTGTTTCATCTTTTTTGTTAATGGATGCAACCGTCCCTTTGTCGTTCATATCCTCAATCAGCACCGACGCGCCTAAACGCAGATTATTCACATTCAGATTCGAGCGTTTTCTCTTTGGCTGCTGCGCCGGCTTGCGGGTATTTTTGATTTTCAGATTAAGCTCTTTTTTCACTTCCTCCATCGCGCGGCGCACCTCCTGCGCCTCCGCCTGTTTTTGCGCCGCTTTCAGTGAATCAAGCATTTCCTCCGTTTCCTCTTTTGCATTTTGCAAAATGACTGCCGCCCGCTCCTGCGCTTGTTCCAAAATACGCGCCTTTTGCCGATTCAGCTTTTCACGCTCGAGCTCCAACTCTCCGCGCAGCCGTTCAACCTCCAGTCGCATATGTTCCTGCTCCTGTTGGGCGTGTTCTGCCGCCAAACGGCTCTGCTCAATTCCGGACAGCACATCCTCAAATTTAATATTCTCCTCCGAAAGCAGGCGGCGCGAATGTTCAATAATATGCTCCGGCAACCCCAGACGCTGCGAAATAGCAAACGCATTACTCTTACCCGGAATTCCGATAATCAGCCGATAAGTCGGGGAAAGCGTATTCACATCAAATTCACAGGAAGCATTTTCGACCCGTTCCGTCGAAAGCGCGTACAGCTTTAATTCACTATAGTGCGTAGTCGCCATCGCCTTTGCACCCACCTGCCGCATATATTCCAGTATCGCGGTAGCCAACGCTGCCCCCTCCACGGGATCAGTTCCCGCTCCAAGCTCGTCAAACAACACAAGTGAGCGCGGAGTAACTTTCTCTGCGATATATACAATATTTTTCATGTGAGAAGAAAAGGTACTCAAGCTTTGCTCGATGCTCTGCTCATCCCCAATATCCGAAAAAATCTCTTCAAACACCGGCATTTCTGTCCCGTCCGCCGCCGGAATCAACAAACCGGACTGCGTCATCAGACAGAACAAGCCAACCGTTTTCAGCGCCACGGTTTTACCACCCGTATTCGGTCCCGTGACAATCAGGCTGTCAAACTCCTGCCCCAAGCTGATATTGGAAGGAACTACCTTTTCCGAATCGAGCAACGGGTGCCGTCCGTTTTTAATATACAAACGCCCTTCGTCATTCAATCGCGGACAAACCGCTTTCTGCTGTAAAGCAAACTTCGCCTTTGCAAAGATAAAGTCCAGCTTTAAGATAACCCGAAAATCTGCCGCGATAAGCTCCGAAACCTCCGCCGCTTCCGCTGTCAATTCAAATAAAATGCGTTCAATTTCCCGCTGTTCCTTAATCGCAAGCTCATGCAACTCATTATTCGCGTTCACCACCGCCGTCGGTTCAATAAACACAGTTCCGCCGGAGGATGAAATGTCATGTACAATCCCCTGCACATCGCCGCGATGTTCCGCTTTGACGGGCACAACGTATCTGCCGTTGCGCATGGTAACAATAGCGTCCTGCAAAAATTTCTGATAGTGGTTGGAATGCACCATACTATTCAGGCTTTCCTTTGCTTTCGCCTCTGCCCCGCGCATTTTGCGGCGAATATTGTACAGTTCGCCGCTCGCTCCGTCCGCCATCTCCTCCTCGGATAGAATGGAAGTTGCAATCCGTTCCTCCAAGCGTTTTTCCGGCTCTAATTGCGAGAAATATCCACTCAGGATATTTTCTTTTCCCTCATAGTATTTTTTCAGCACCCGCGCGCCGCGCAGAATTGCGGCAATATTCAATAGTTCTGACATAGAGAGTGCGCCGCCGATAGCCATGCGCTTAATAGAACCATCTACATCAGCTACAATGGCAATTTCGGGTGAGCCGTATTGCAAAACCATAGTCATCGCCGCATCGCTTTCCCACAAATTTTGCTGCACTTCCGAAAAATTCGCTGACGGGCGGCAGTTCAATACAGCCTGCTTTGTATTCTCATTTTGCGCATACTCCGCCACCATATTTAAAATTTTTTCATATTCCAAATCTCTTAATGTTTTCTGTTCCATAATTATCCTTATCCATTCTTTTCTTCATTGGTCTTGTGTTTATTATATATGAAATCAGAAAAAATTACAAGCATAACAAGAAAAAAGTTATGCCTCACACAAAACGAGCTTACCTTACCATGCCGCAAGATAAGCTCGTTCATATTCAATCACCCTTGCAACCTTAGGTTTTAAGGTTGCATTTCTTTTGCATTTCCTCCCTTGTTTGAATCTATATTACCTCGTTTAAAGTGACAGGGGTTACAGTTCCGTCTGCCAAAATTTCTGCCACCGCACAAGCCTCCTCCCTGGTGGCAAAACGCGCATGCGCCTCCGCATCATCAAGCCTCTTGTTGCCGGCATCCATTTCAGCGCGTATTCCATATGGGTAACGCTTGTCCTCACCACTTTCAATCAAGAAATATGTAACAGTTACATTTGTGTTGTCTTCCAGTGTAAACTCTTGTTGTCTTAACATTTGCATCATTCAAATAAATCCTTTCCTCATGTTCTTTTCTAATATCAGTTGATCAACCGGAGCTACATTGTCTCATATTTTATATCAACTTTCAACGTATATTCACCGCAATATTTCCAATTTATTACAAATTCGTACATCCGTAGCGTTTACAATATCTTTCAGCATTTCCAAGTATTCAGTCTTGCTTTCCGATGATAATTATGTTAACCTAAAGATATCAAAAATCGGGAAAGGGTGTCAGACCATGCTGCGTGGATTTGTAGATGCTGTAAAAAATCTTTCCGCCGTTGCGGTCAAAATGATGTTCTACGGTACAGAAACCGCACTGGGCATTATTATTATCGGTGTACTCTCCTATCTCGCTTACGCTATCTGCCTGGGCGGGGGGTATTACTGTACCTCTACCTGCATTACACTAATACGGACAGGAGTCAGTATTTTTGTACTGTTCATGCTGGGCGGTATTACCTTTGATTGTGTAGAAAAACGTCAAGGCAGAAAATAATTGCTGATAGCCGACGCTTCCAAACGTAACAGGAAATTGCACATACCGACTAAAACCAAACTTCGTGCTTTACAAAAAATATTTTACTATCCCGATATAAATTCCCCATGCTACCTTTTGCTGATATTCCTCCGTCTGCAAAAGCTTTGCTTCCTCTGCGTTGGAAAGAAATCCACACTCGACCAACGCAGAAGGAACGGCAGCATTTTTCAAAATATAGATATTACTTCCGCTTTTTTTCGCCTCTCGGGTATTCCCGTCAGCTAATGTATCTTTCAAAGACTGCTGAATGACTTCACCAAGGCGCTTGCTTTCCTCCCCGTTCGCCGCGTAAAACACCTGAGCGCCGCGATACTTCTCCTGCTCAAATTTATTCATGTGAATACTGATAAAGATATCCGCGTCGTACTTCTCCATTGCTGCCTTACGCTCCATCAAATCAGACTTTTTCTGTGAAATATTCGCACTGCGGTTGGGGTCTTGCGTAGATTCATCACTGTCACGCGTCAAGATTGCCACTCCCCCGCTCTGCTCAATATATTCCTGAAGTTTAAGGGCAATTTGAAGATTGATATTTTTCTCCTCAACACCGTTTGCTACAGCCCCGGCATCCACACCTCCGTGTCCGGCATCAAGGATTACCACTTTATTTGTAGTGGGAATAGCAAAAACTTCTGCCGATTCTTCTGTTTCCATGCTGCGCTGAAAACGTAATGTCGCGGTTAACCCGACAAATATTAAAATCAACATCAGCAAAAAAGCAATATTCTTTTTATGTACTGTAATAAACAAAAAATCACCTCATATCAATCAGTATACTAATTGATATGAGGTGATTGGACAATTTAGTCTTAAAACCTAAAAAACTATTGATTTTTTTTATTCGCCTGTTCGCCCTTTCTGTCTTTGTAAAACATCTTTGGTATATACTGCTCCATTACACTGAATCGTCTCAAGCCGACAACATATCCGAGCGGAGTCATCACGGGTACAATCAAAATCGGCAAAGCGTAACTGAGGAGGTCTCCTTTTTGCATAAAGCCAATACACGGGAAAAAGAAAATCCGGTAAATCATGTCCGATGCCTGCGTCACTGTATGCAAGGTCTGTATCATAGTGTATCCTTCGCCATAGGGACGCCACTGCAGCGGGAACACAAACGGGCAAATCACACGGAAAAGCAAAAGAACGACCGGAATACAGGCAAAAATCAGACCTGCCTTGACCGACTTTTTCACATCCGGTTCACAGTCGGGAAGTTTACGAGTATCCTTACGCCCAACATTCCAAGCGGCAGAATAGATAAGCCCCGCGTAAATCAAGGTTGCAATCAAACTGAAAGTCATCATATATCCGGACAAAAAACTTAAAAACAACATCATTACAAACGTTATAAAAACAGCAGCCAAATGATTGACCAGTAATTTTAAAATCATCTTAAAGACTTTCATATTCTCATTCTCCTTATCTGTTGCAGTAATACTACCCATAATCTAAATAAAAAGCGACACACTCTCACTTTGAAAAATAAACAAGGCTTGAACGTGAACCCGCTGACGTTCACGTTCAAGCCCTATCGGGCTGTACGCACAAGCCCATAAACATTATAGATATAGTAGCACATTTTCAGAACAATGTCAAGCGCTTTCCGAAAAACGGCTAAAAAACCGCTTACTGTAAAGTATATCCTCCCTTAATCATCACAATAACTTCGGAATTGGCTTCTATCCCTCTGCCATCTGCCACAGGGACAATCAGCAAATGGTTGGAAGGCATTGCGCTGCCGTTGCTCAAATCCACGCCTGACGTAGTATCTGCCAACCCGCCTTTTTCCGTTGCAATGATAGTCGCCGAACCCATACGCAGAATAATTTCCGTCCCCGCAGCGGCGAGTATCTTCTGCCCTTTTGACATGTTTACCACAGAGAATGAAGTCGACACAGCCGCCGAACCGTTGCCGGCTGCCGAATCCGCCACTTTAGCATTCACATAATTTTCTACTTGCGGAATCACAACCTGCTCAATGTAGCCTTTTGTAACAACAGGGTCATCCGCCGTACCGCCTGCCCCCGACGCTATAATCGTTCCCGCCGTCAATACGGTTACTGACCCCAATGCCAGCATATATTTTATTCGTTTCTGCTTGTCCATTTTCGTCACAGCCTTTCGTCGCTGATGATATTCGGAGACAGATCCCTGCCGGTTACTTCCGCTGTCTCTGCTATCATCATACAACATAATTTTAAAAAACGCAAGCGTTTGAGAAAAATTTCAAAAAGTACTCCACCGATTTTTCACCTAATTTAAACCGAAGCTAATCTCCAACGCCTGATTGACCCGGCCCATCAGGTCATCGTCCAGATGTCCGATTTTTTCTTTCAACCGTCGTTTATCAATGGTACGGATTTGCTCCGCCAAAACAACAGAATCACGGGAAAGTCCGTATTCGTTCGCATCCAGTTCAATATGCGTAGGCATTTTTGCCTTGTTAATCTGCGACGTGATAGCTGTCGCAATCACAGTCGGGCTGTATTTATTACCGATATCATTCTGAATAATCAATACCGGTCGTATACCGCCCTGTTCCGAACCAACTACAGGACTTAAATCCGCGTAATAGATATCTCCTCTTTTTACTACCACATTATTCACACTCCGCCAATTTTTTGTTCGTATAAGCTGAGGGAATCATTATCGGACGTGACACTTTCTTCTGCCAGTTTCAAATTGAGATCTGACATTTCCTGATAACCTGCCGCCAACTGCTGCTTCTGCATATGCGTCAAGTAAAATGCAACAGCGCGGCGTATCAGTTCACTGCGAGATTGGTTCTGACTTTGCGCCATTGCATCCGCTTTATCCAAAAGCGGTTTTGGCACGGACACCACAACCTTTTTTTGCTCTTTCATCTGCAAACCTCCCGATTGACATAACATGCTTTGATACATCTCTGCCTTTCAGCAGGGTTTTGTCCGATAAGACTTCCCCCTGCTTTCATTATACGCGAGCCCGCCGTTTTTGTCCGTATGTATCACGGCTGAACATGCGTGATTGGGTCACCGAGAAGATAATTTAGTACCTGCTCCACTTTTCCGTCATGGAGATACACTCTCGGAATACGTTTGCCTATGACGCACAAAATCTCGTAAGGAATAGTACCCATTTGCGCTGCGATGTGCTCTACCGGAATCGATAAAACACCGTCACTGCCGAATAAAATGATTTCATCGCCAACACCTACAGTATTGACAGAAGAAACATCAATCATACATTGATCCATACAAATTGTTCCGATAACCGGAGATTTGTGTCCCCGCACAATCACTTCCGCGCGGTTGGAGAGCAATCTGGAAAAGCCGTCCGCATATCCAATCGGAATAGTGGCGATTTTTGTTTTTTTCTCAGTATAATAGGTGCGCCCATAACTGACCGGTGTACCTGTCTCTACCTCTTTGAGGTTAGTAATCTCTGCTTTTAGCTGCATGGCAGGCAATAAACGCAGCTTATTTTTGTCTACTTCCTCTGACGGAGAAATGCCGTATAAAATGATTCCCGGGCGAACCATATCAAGGTGCATTTCCGGAAACATGATGGTTCCCGCGCTGTTGCAAACATGCTTGGTCGAAATTTGCACCCCAGCTTGCTCTAATCTGCGCGTTAAATCACAAAACAACTCAAATTGGTACTCCGTATAGGTTTTGTCCGATTCATCCGCAGAGGCGAAATGAGTAAAGATTCCGTCTATTGTAATATTCGGCAAGCGGGCAATGCGGCAAATCGTATCTATCGTTTGACTGCGGATTTCCTCCGACTCATTGTATTGAAATCCTATCCGCGTCATACCCGTATCGATTTTGATATGTATTTTCGCGTTTTTTCCCTGCCGAACCGCTTCGGCAGAAACCGCTGCCGCCAGCTCCTCATGAAATACGGAGGGCATAATCCCGTCCTCAACAAGCTCCTTTGCGCACTCCGGCGGAGTGTGTCCCAAAATCAAAATCGGCTTTTCGATTCCGTATCGACGCAGTTGGAGCGCCTCGTCCAAAAAGGCAACACCAAGCTCATCTGCGCCGTTTTCTATCAAGGTTTGAGAAACCTCAAATACACCGTGACCGTAAGCATCTGCCTTGACCACACCTAAAATTTTCGTTTTTTTATTCACATATCGGCGGATTTCACGAATATTATTTCGTATCGCATCCAAATCGACTTCCGCCCATGCACGCTTTTGTGTCATATGCCTCCAACTCTCCCTTATTCACTCTGCTGACCTTGTGTATCAAAAACAGAAGCGTCTATCTTATCGTTGTATTTAAAATCTCTAAAAACTACTTGCAGTACCATATCACCGTTCACATCATAAGTCTCCATTCGAGACGGCAACAAAGTCTTGTTATCCACCCACAAGCTCTGCTCAAACCGATAGCGGTTACTCCCGTCTAAAAGGGAAGTGAGTTTGGTTTGCGTTCCGCTTAAATCAGACACGGAAGTCACAGCGTTTTCCTCACTTCTATAGTATCCCGAAAAGAAATCGGGTATGAACAAGCAATCCTTATCACTCGGAATATACTGTTCCAATAGCGTGTGTGCTCCGAATGCGGAATTGAGATAAACATCCCCGCCAACAAATACACAGCTTGTTCCCGCTATATTTTGCGGCTGTAAAATCTCCGTCTTATATTTTCCATCCGCAGTGTAGTATTGCCGCATAGTATACTGCTTGGAGGTAGAATTGGAAATAACAGTAACTTCCGCCTCCGCTGTATAACTTTTCATATCATTATATTTTTCGTAAATTTCGCTGTAGATATCATGAGAAACTATCTTTGTCCCACAACCTGCCGCGCTCATCATCAGTATCACGGCGAAAACCGCCATCATACCTTTTTTCAAGCTCTTCCTCCTAAACTTGTAATTTTTTTAGTGCATAAGGCAATTGATCAATTACATCAGAAGCAATCAGCCCAAACACGCCTTTGTCCTCAGCCGCCAAATCCCCCGCATAACCGTGCAGAAATACCCCCAGCACTGCCGCGTCCCTGACGGAACAGCCCTGTCCTATCAAAGAAGCAATCACACCGGACAAGACATCGCCCATGCCGCCGGTCGCCATTCCCTGATTTCCGGTCGGATTGATACAGTGCGTACCGTCGGAAAAGGCAACCACAGTCCCCGCGCCTTTCAGCACAACAGTAACACCATATTCCGCTGCAAACTCTGTCGCTGTCTGTACTCTTTCCGCCTGAATCTGCGCAATACTCTTTCCGGTCAAACGAGACATTTCTCCGGGGTGAGGAGTGAGAACAACCTCGCACTTCTTCTCTTTCAGTATATTTATATTCCTGCTGACGGCGTTTATGCCATCCGCGTCCAACAGGACAGGCTTATTTTGCAAAAGAATGCCTGCAGCAATATCTATGATATCCGCTCCGCCGCCCAAACCGGGACCAGCCACACAAACATCAGCGTTTTCTAAACGCTGTAAAATATCCGAAAGACTTGTTTTGGATAATTGCCCTTTCACATCAGGCAAAGGCAGTGTCGTTGCCTCGGTCAGCTTGCACGCGACCACAGACTGTTCACTTGCGGGAACACCGATGGTCACCAAACCGCTGCCCGTGCGCAGCGCGGCATTTGCACAAAGGCACGCCGCCCCTGTCATTCCGCGAGAACCTGCAACAACAAATATCTTTCCGCAGTCTCCTTTGTTTGCGTCAACACGCCGCACGGGTAACAATGCAGCGTATTCCGAATATTTCGGTTTTTGATATAGTTCTGCTTCACCGCAGACCACCGCGACCGCAGTAGTCTGCGTATGTGAAATACTCACATCCGCACAAACCTTTTCGCCGTAAAAAAGAAGAAACGGCTTGCCCAGTTCATCATAATCAATCGCAATATCTTTGAGTGCAAAACCGCGTACGCCGCTGCCCAAAAATTTGGAAAATGCTTCTTTTGCGGCAAAATGACCGGCAATTCGCTCCGCAGGATTTTTCTTTTCGGCAAAATGTGCACATTCCTTTTCAGTGAAAAAACGTGATAAAAAGCCGTCATGTCTCTTGACGGCTTTTTCTATCCTCGCGATTTCCACAAGGTCAATCCCTGTACGAATCATGACTGTGCAATAGTAACGCTGCGCGGATTGAACTGCTTAAATCCGTTAAGCACCTTTTCGTTCGGATTAAACAACAGCGCCGTTTTTGTCTCACCGTTTTTAAACAAAACAAAGTACAAATTATCCGACTCTACGCTGTCACAGGCGTAAATTTTCTTGATTTCCTTATTCATCATAACGCCGTGAAATGCATGGTCACTGCTCGGCGCAAGCATTTCAATTTCCCGCGCGTTAACGCTGACCATTCTCTTCCTCTTGCGGACGTTGATGATTTTATCTACATCCAATTCACCATTGGTCATGATATATTCATATTCCAAATTGATAGAAGTGACCAACATGTAAATGCCGAATATAATAGCCGCTACAATTAAAAGAACAAAGGTCCCCAAAAACGGAACGGCAAATAACTGTAAGCTCAAAAAAATCAAAATCAATCCGAGCACAATTGCTCCGACCACCAAAACTGCTTCTTTCGCGCCTTTTTTCTTCTTTACCAATTGCTCAATAAAAATATCCATATGCCATTCATACTCCTTTATGCAAACCTGTTTTTTCTATTGTATCACAAATTCCACTGATTTACAATACAAAATATAAAAATACATGACGGCTTACCGTTCCGCAAAAGCAAAAAATGGAAAATGCGGCAAGCCTCCCCGCTTACCGCATCCGTAAACCCCATTTATTAAATCACATATTTTTGTTGAAACGCTTCATACTCCGAGCGGAACGCGTCCGGCATCTCTCTATGCAGTTTACGCAAATATTCATGCGTATTTTGACTGGGGAGTTCATGTCCGTTTTGCAGCAAAGCAACTCCGATATTGGAGCAATGATCCGCCATACGCTCTAAATTGCTCAAAATTTCTAAATAAATAACGCCTGCCTCGGTATTACATTCTTTCTTTTTCAAACGCGCCATATGACGCTTTTCTAATGTTTCCTTCAAATCGTCAATAACTTCCTCCAAAGGTTCCACTTTAGCAGCAAGCGTAATCTCTCCCGTTTCCATAGCGTCCACGGTCAAATCGATAATGTTCTCCACTGCGTCAAACAGCACATTCAGTTCTCTGTTGCCCTCGGCGGTAAAATCAATTTTATTGCGGACAATGATGCCGATATTATCTAAAACATTATCGCAGTAATCGCCAATACGCTCAATATCCTTAACAACATGGAAGTAGCTGGCAACTATCTTGTTTTCCTCATTATTTAAGGGCGTGTCCGAAATTTGGGTAAGATAATCGGTGATACCGATTTCCATTTGGTCGAGAATATTCTCATTTTCCCGATTCCGTTCCGCCAGGGAATTATTATGCTTTTGAATCATTTTGCGGCAGTTAACCAAATTTTCTTTTGCGTATCCCGCCATATATGCCATCGCCTTGGTTGTGTTTGAAATCGCCAGCGAGGGGGAAGACAAAAATCGCTTGTCGATTGCCGCCATGGGTGAGGTCTCTTCTTTTTCCTCCGAGCGAATCGTAAGATTTGCCAATGTAACCAAAACACCCGCAAATGGCAAAAGAACAATCGTATTGACAACATTAAATAAAGTATGAAAGTTCGCAATATCGCCCATCCCCACAGCCGAATTCCAAAACGGTATGAAGGATTGGAGTGAGTAAAGCACCGCCATAAACAGAACTGTACCGACAATATTAAAATACAAATGAACCATGGCTGCACGCTTCGCATTTTTATTTGCCCCGATACTGGACAGCAGCGCCGTAATACAAGAGCCGATGTTCTGTCCCATAATAACAGGAACGGCGGCAGCAAAAGTAATCGCACCCGTTTTTGCAATCGCCTGCAAAATACCGACAGACGCTGAACTGGATTGCAGCAAAGCAGTGACGCCGGCCCCCGCCGCAACACCGAGAATAGGATTTTCCAAGCTGGAAAAAACGCCGATTAAGGGAGAGTTTTCACCCGTCAGAATGCTTACAGCATTTTCCATGTACTGCATACCGATAAAGAGTACCCCGAATCCCACAACAATCTCACCAACATCCTTGCGGCGGGGATTTTTATCAGAGATAAAGATAAGCAATGCGCCGACAATCAACGCGAGCGGTGCAAGCGTATCGGGCTTTAAAATCATCAGATACCACGCTTCGCCCTCCAACTCGCTCAGTCTCAGAATCTGCGCGGTAATGGTCGTACCAATGTTTGCGCCCATAATAACGCCTACGCCCTGCCGCAATGTCATCATTCCCGCATTGATAAAACCGATAACCATAACCGTTGTTGCTCCGGAACTTTGTGTAAGCGCCGAAACCAGCATACCAACCAGTACCGCCTTTACGATGTTACTCGTCAAGCTCTCAATGATATCCTTCATCTTTTCGCCTGCTGATTTTTCCAGTCCTTCACTCATGACCTTCATACCAAACAGGAACATTCCCAATCCGCCCAGCAGCTTGACTACATCAAAAACACTCATCAATTATCCCCCTAAAATGCATTCTTTCAGCGTTTTTCTTTATATTACAGCCCGATTTATCCCTATTATACTCATTGTACTACATCAATACACATTTTTCAAGAGGAATTTACAGATTGTGACTTATTTTTTTGTTTCATTTATTTCCTGTACAATATCCTGAACAGGAATCCCGTATTGCAAAGCAATTTTCTTTAAGTCTTCATATTCCGCTTTTTCTTTTTTTACACCGTAGCCTGCAGCTTTTTTTACTCTGACATCACCATATCTCGTATGCCGGATATCCTCTGTACGTTCCAACACATATCGGCCGATGTTCATTTCGCGTATACCGAGAGTGGTCGTGTGCTTGAATATCAACTCTGCCATAACTTTTTTATCCTGCTCCCGGCATAGTACAGTGAGCAAAATTCCGGGACGGTTCTTTTTCATAAACACAGGCGCTGTAAACACGTCCAACGCGCCGTTGTCGAGGATTTGCTCCACGGCAAACCCCACCTGTTCTCCGGTCATGTCATCTATATTACAAACCAACTGCGCAATCGCATCCGTTTTCTCTTCCGTTTCACCAAGCATTGCTCTGACCGCAGATAAAATTTCCGTGCCGTCCGACAAATAAAAATGGCGTTTGCCCATACCATAACCGATTTTTTCGACAGACATGGCAACCTCTTTTACGAATTTATCTGTAAAATGCTTCAACAGCGCCGCGCCGGTAGGCGTGCAAAGTTCTCCCTCTACCGTCCCGCCATAAGTGGGTACGCCCTGCAAGATGAACGCCGTTGCAGGCGCAGGAACAGGAAGAACACCGTGCGCGCAGTGTACATGCCCGCTTCCCACATGGATAGGTGATGTTATGATTCTATCCGGCTTGATTTCTTCGATTAACATGCAAACTCCCGTGATGTCAGCTACCGCGTCCATTGTTCCAACCTCATGAAAATGAATTTGGTCGATTGGTTTTCCGTGCGCATTACTTTCCGCCTCGGCAATCAAGCGATACACGGCGCAAATATCCGCTTTCACCTCTTCCGACACCTTGAGCTGAGCAATAATTGCATTAACATCTGCCATTCCGGTATGATGATGATGTTCATGGACGTGGTTGTGGTCGTGTTCGTGTTCGTGGCTGTGTTCGTGCGCATGATGACTGTGATGCGCTGGTTCTCCCTCCTCATGTCCGTTTATCAAAACGCGTACCCCTGTCCCTTGTATTCCGCATTTTGTGACCTCGGCTCTCTCAACTCTTACATCGGGAATACCGACATGATTCAATCGTTCTATAAATTCGTCAGGACAAGGATGGAGTTCGAGCAACGCTGACATCAGCATATCCCCCGCAGCGCCCATACTGCACTCCAAATATAATGTTTTCATATATTCACAGCTCCTTTCAAGCAATAATTTCAACATACATTACCGAACTGTCATATCCAAAAAAACCGTTTTAAAATATGGCTTTAAGCGCTCGCAAATCTTTTCTCTGCATTCTGCCGCGAAAATAAACTGCTCCTCTCTCACCTGTACACGAGCAAAATCATGGTATACCCTGACACGAAAATCAGAAAATCCCAACTTTGACAAAGCGCATTCCGCCTTTTCTATCCTCCGAAGTAAATCTTCTGTGATGCTGTCTCCTGTCGGGATACGTGTTGCCAGACAGGAATATGCCGGCTTGTCCCACGTGAACAATCCCGCCGCATGAGATAAATCTCTGATTTTGTCCTTAGTCAGACCGCATTCACGCAGCGGAGAGCGCACCGCCATTTCTTCCAACGCCTTCATACCCGGGCGCTCCAAACTGTTATCGGAAGCGTTAGTCCCGTCTATTATCAAATGATATCCGTCTTGCTCCGCCCGTTGCTTCAAAAGTGTAAAGAGCAGTTTTTTACAATAATAGCAACGGTTTGCAGGATTTTCCGAGATACATTGCTCCGACAAGATATCATGTTCTATCACCTTTAAAGATATGCCAAGCTGTTCACAAAGCGCTAAAGCATCCGTATATTCAAACTGCGGCTGGAATATGGTTTTAACATAATAGGGCTGCACATCTGCGCCGCATTCTTTTGCTGCGTACAAAAGATATGCCGAGTCTGTTCCACCCGAAAAACCAAGTGCGGCTTTGGGGTTTTGCTGAAAAAACTCTTTCAATACCATACCTCTCACCTACCGAAAAGCGGCTCCGGCGGAAAATACCGCAGCAGAGCCGCTATCATCATTTTTGCTATTCCGTTTTATTTGTTCAGTTTGCAGGAGAAGCGCTTGGTGATGCTGACGCTGTTGCTGCTGCCGCCTGTGCTTCTTTTTGAAGCTCGGAAGTCAGTTTCAGTTTGTTCAGCGCTTTTGCATTCTTCTTCACCTTTGCTTCTTTAATCAGCCGCTGCTGTACCTCAGACAGACCGACAATTCTTTTAATAATATGATAGCCGTAATCTGTTTCCACCAGTTCACTGATTTCGTTAATACCGAGCGCAAAGGACGCTGCTTCAAACGCAGGCATCATTTCACCCTTGCCGAACGCGTACCCTGCCTTATTCTGCATCTGACCGGGGTCTTGATTGTATTCATCAATCAATGCGTCAAAGTCCTCGCCTGCTTTCGCTCTGCTGAGTGCCTCTTCCGCTTTTGCTCTTGCCGCAGCAATCTGGTCTTCCGGCAAGGGCTGGTTGGAATCATCAACGGTTTTCACCAAAATATGCTTGACCGATGCGGTATTATCATTGATATAAGATGCTAAAGCCGTTTCGTCATCCAAGAATTTGGAAGGGTCTTTCTGATACTCTGAGTCAAAATTCATTGCGGTTTGATACTTAAGAAAGAAGTCCAAATACGACTGTTCGTCCTTAAAATAATTCTCGTTGAGCATTTTGATAAATTCTTCTTCCGACGGATACTGCGCTTTCATCTGACTCACACCGGAAGTCATTTGCTGCTTTTCGGATTCGGTCAGACCAATCCCCATTTCTTCCGCTTTCGCAGCCTTCGCATTGACCAAAACCACTTGATCAAAAGCAGAATCCTTTACTACCTGCGCATAAGTTTCACCATCACTGTTCAGCTTGTTCCAATCAAAATTGTTGATTGCATCCATCAGCGCAGCCTGATCCATTGTCTGCCAGCTATCTCCAAACTGCTCCTGAATGCCCTGAATAAGCATAGTGTTTTCTTCCTGTGCCATGAAAATCCGAATCTGTCCCTCTGTAACTTTTTCGCCGTTGACCGACCCGACAGACACCTCTTTAAAGCTGTTAAAATTCAAAAAGTCCGGTTTGTTGCCGACCAGCAACACCGCAATCACAATCAGCAATGCGACAATAATGACACCCAGCACCGCAAATACAGCCATATTGCTCTTTTTCGGCGGCTGAACCATCGCAACTGAGTCATCATCCATATACAGTGCCGTCGGACCATCGTCTTCAAACATCATGCCACCCGGCATACTTCCGTCACCGTCCATAGGCGCAAAGAAGTCCTCTTTCGCAGGTTCTTCCTCCACAGGAATCACCTCTTCGTCCGGCGAAAATACAGGTTCTTCCTCCGCCCGTACACTCGCTTCCTCTGCATTAACATTTTCCGCACCCTCGGCTACGGTTTCTTCTACCGTTGTTTCTTCCGTTGTCTGCGGATTTTCGTTCATTTCTTCTTCAAAACTGTTCTTGTTTTCGTTATCCACTTTCTTCGCTCCTTTTTGTCCGTTAACATACTATTTATTATTATAAATGATTTCAGCAAATATTTCCACTGTTTTTTGAAAATTTTTGCAGATTTTTTCAGATTTTTTCCTCTTGTCCGCACAGATATGCCGTCAACCTCTTCACCGATTCCAAATATTCTGCCGTATTGCGGTTATTTTTATCCGGCGCAAGGCGGCATCTCAGCTTTGGTTTTGCCGTATTCGCAATCGAAAAATCTTTCGGATACTGCATCACCAATTCCGCACAGCGCTGCATTTCCGGCATATCAGTAATATCAAAAGAAAAAACCAGTCCCTGCGCACTGCCAATCAATTCAACCACTTTATAGCGCGACGCATATGATTTAATCAAAGATACTGTCATCAAATCATACACAACCTGCGGCACTTCACCAAACCGGTCGGAAATTTCATCATAGACATCTGAAAAATCTTCCTCTGTTTCTATCGCAGCTATTCGTTTATACATTTCAAGCCGCAACTGATGCGCCGGAATATAACTCTCCGGAATATGAGCACTGACAGGCAGGTCAATCAGAGTTTCTATTTTCTTTTTCTCAGGCAATCCGCGCTTTTCGCGCACCGCTTCTTCCAGCAAACGGCAATACATATCGTATCCAACCGCATCCATGTGTCCATGCTGCTGTGCGCCAATCAGATTGCCCGTACCTCGGATTTCCAAATCGCGCATCGCCACTTTGAAGCCCGCCCCGAACTCCGTAAATTCCTTAATCGCAAGCAATCGTTTTTCTGCTTCTTCCGTCAAAACCTTATCCCGTTTAAAGGTCAGATAGGCATATGCTAAACGGTTGGAACGACCGACTCGCCCACGCAATTGATATAATTGAGACAAGCCCATTCTGTCCGCGTCCTCAATGATAATCGTGTTGACGTTTGCGATATCCAAACCTGTTTCGATAATCGTTGTGCAGACAAGAATGTCTATCACGCCCTCGGACATATCCATCATAATTGCTTCCAACTCTGATTCGGGCATTTGTCCGTGCGCCACCGCAACCCGCGCGTCCGGAAACCAATCCGCCAGTCGCTGTGATACGCGGTGTATCCCCTGCACACGATTAAACAGGTAAAACACCTGACCGTTTCGCCCAAGCTCCTTTTGCACCGCTTCGCGAATTACGTGCTCATCATACTCCAGCACATAAGTCGCTACCGGATAACGTTCCGCCGGCGGCTCGCTTAAAATACTCATATCCCGTATACCGGTCATGGACATATGCAGGGTGCGTGGAATCGGGGTGGCAGACAAGGTAAGCACGTCAATTTCCTCCCGCAATTCCTTGATTTTTTCCTTATGCGCAACGCCAAAGCGCTGTTCCTCGTCAATAATCAACAACCCTAATTTGCGGAATTTAATATTTTTTTGCAACAGCTTATGCGTACCAATCACAATATCAATTTCGCCGCTCGCAAGCTGTTTTACAATCTCTTTCTGCTGTGAAGCCGTACAAAATCGTGACAGCATGGCACACTGCATCGGGTAATCTTTTAACCTCTGACGGAACGTATTGTAGTGCTGATTTGCCAAAATGGTGGTAGGAACAAGGTAGGCAACCTGATAACCGTCCATCACCGCTTTAAACGCCGCGCGGAGCGCCACTTCGGTCTTACCGTAACCGACATCGCCGCACAGCAGCCTATCCATGGGACGTGCACGTTCCATGTCCTCCTTTACCTCCGCAATGCTGCGCAACTGATCCTCCGTTTCCTCATAAGGAAATGCCGCCTCAAAGTCCCGCTGCCACTCAGTATCCTTTGAAAAACTGATACCTTCAATAGATTCCCGTTTCGCATACAAAGCGATTAACTGCTCTGCCATATCCTCGCAGGAAGCTTTTACGCGCTGTTTAGTCTTATTCCAATCCGCGCCGCCCAAGCGATTCAAGCGGACAGAAACGCCCTCCTTGCCGATATATTTATAAATCTGGGTCATTTGGTCAGTCGGCACATAAAGAGTATCGCCGTCCTTGTAGACGATTTTCAGATAATCTTTTTTCACGCCGTCCACGCTCAACTGTTCAATCCCTAAATATTTGCCGATACCGTGGCTTTGGTGGACAATGTAATCACCCTCGTGCAAATCCACAAAATTATCAATCTTGCTCCCTTTAGGTCGGGCGGCACGACGGCGACGCTTTCGCTCTGAACCGAAAATTTCTTTATCACTAATGATAACCGTACGGGTCAGAACGTACTCCACACCATGACTGATTCCGCCATGGGTCACCAAAATATGTCCTGCAGGCGGCAATTCCGTGAACTCCGATGTCAACGTACTGTGTATTCCCTCATCTTCCAAACGGGTTACAAAATGATGCGCCGCGGTTTCCGCTCCCGCTAAAATCACGATACGGTATTGATTTTTCATATAATACCGCAGAGAATCATAGAGAAGTTCAGGACTGCCGTGAAAACTGTTCAGCGCCTTAGTTGTAAAACTGATTAACTTTTTAGGGATGTAATCGGGACTGGCGTACGTCAACGCCCCCATACCGACAAATCTGCGCTGTGTCAGCCGTTTCACCATTTGACGATAATCCGCGGAATACCCCTCTTTCGCCGCCTCGGCAATCACGCCGCGGGAAAGCATTTCGGCAACGGTAGACGCCAATTCCCGCGACGCATTCTCTGCCATTTCGTTCAATCGAGACGGGTCATCCCAAAATATCAAATATTCTTCGGGAATATAATCCAACAAGGTCGGCTTCTCTTTGCCGTAAATATAAGGGATATACTTGCACAAAGACGGAAAACTGATTCCCTCGCGCAGGCGCTCCATATCACGATTCAAATTGCGGTTAAGTTTATCCTTAGTCTCATCATCTAAATCCGATACCGCGCTTTTTTTACATAGTTTTTCAATCTTTGCGAGCAGAACAGTTCTCGCCTCGCTGTCCAGTAAAATTTCCTGCGCGGGGGTCAAACGCGCCATTTCCACCTGGTCTGCCGCGCGCTGACTTTCCGCGTCAAACAAACGAATAGAATCTACTTCGGTATCAAAAAATTCCACACGGTACGCCATCTCGCTCCATTCGGGAAAGAAATCCACAATTCCGCCTCGCGCACTGAACTGACCCGCGCCCTCTACCAATTCCTCGCGGCGATACCCAAGCGTCACCAGCCGTGCCAAAAATTCTTCGTAATCCAGTTCGTCTCCGACTGATATCGAAAGAGAAAACTTTTCATATTGTTCCCTTGGAGCAGTAACACTACATAGCGCTTCTACTGTGGTGATAATATGCTTTTTTTGCTGACGCCGTAAGCTGTCCAATACATTCAAACGTTTCTTCTTAATATCCCGTCCCGCCGCTTCTACATCGTAAAACAGCAAATCGCTCTGCGGAAAGAGCAAAATATTGCCCCTGTCCAAATAATCCAAATCATCATACAACGCTTTTGCCTGCGCCTCATTCGATACAACAATCAGCGCCTTTGTCCCAAGTTTGGTACAGGCGCTGTGAATGAGATGGGCACGGGTAAAATCCACCCCGCCCATCATCCCGATTGGCGTAATATTTTGTTTTAACGCAGTAACCAACTCGTCAAAGTCGGTCAACTCCTCCATGATTTTCAAAAAACCTTCCATATTTGCCTCACGCTTTCGCGTTAAATTGATTCATTGCCGCGCCGATTCCGTCCTTGATAATAACTTCCACTGCGTCTGCCGCTCGTTTGACAGCCGGAATCAGCAGTTCTGTATCTTCCTTGCTAAATTTACCCAGCACATAATCTGCCATGGGAAAATCAGGGTGCGGCGGTGCGCCGATACCGATGCGCACACGCGGAAATTCCTCACTGCCAAGCTGATAGATAATATTTCTGATACCGTTATGCCCTCCCGGACTCCCTTTGGGACGAATACGCAATTGCCCGACCGGTAAAGCGACATCATCATACAGCACAATAATACGGTCATTGTCTATTTTATAGAACTCCGCAAATTCCCGCACGCTTTCACCGCTTAAATTCATATAGGTCAAGGGTTTGATAAACAGAACCTTTTCCTCCGCTATCCTGCCCTCGCCGCAATCCGCGCGGAACTTTGTCTTGTTGAGAGAAACGCCGTATTTTCCGCACAGCACATCAATCGTTTCAAATCCGATATTATGCCGCGTATTGACATATTCCCGCCCGGGGTTTCCCAATCCGACAATCAGGTACATTCCTCTCATCTCCTCACTTATTTCTTTTTTCTGTCCTCTGCCCAATGCTCCTTTACTGTCTGGCGGCTGCGTGCAATTGCCAGCGCGCCCTCCGGCACTTCATCCGTAATGGTAGAACCTGCCGCGGTATACGCGCCGCGGTTAACCGTAACGGGAGAAACCAGATTAGTATTGCAGCCGATAAACGCATCGTCGCCAATGGTTGTGCGGTGCTTATTCGTTCCGTCATAGTTGACCACAACCGTTCCGCAGCCAAAGTTGACCCGTTCACCGACGTCCGCGTCACCGACATAGGTCAAGTGCGCAACTTTTGTTCCGTCTCCGATATTCGCATTTTTGATTTCAACAAAGTCACCAATCTTTACGTTTGAGCCGACCGAAGAATTCGGGCGCAGATAGGCAAACGGCCCAACATGTGTATTGCTGCCGACTGAGCTTTGCACCCCTACGGAATTGGCGACTTCGGTTTCGTCTCCAATAGTGCAGTCTGTCAAACGTGTGTTCGGTCCGATTTGACAGCAAGAACCGATTGTCGTTTTGCCCTCCAAAATAACCGAAGGATACAAAACCGTATCCTGCCCGATAACAACATCCGCGCCCAACTGAACAGTCGCGGGGTCAATCACAGTTACGCCGCTAAGCATGGCAGTCGTTACCAAACGGGAATTTTGTATCTTTTCCGCCTCCGCAAGCTGCACACGGTCATTCACTCCTAATGTTTCCTCAAACGGCGCAGTATATGTACCAACATTTTCACCGTCGGAAAGTAAAATTTCAATCGTATCAGTCAGATAATACTCCCCTTGAGAATTATCATTGGTGAGACGACTCAGCGCGCCGCGCAGCTTATCCAAATCAAAGAAGTACATTCCTGCGTTAACTTCACAGATAGCCGCTTCTGTCTCGTTAGCGTCCTTCTGCTCTACAATTTTGGAAATTTTTCCATCTTTGCGAACAATTCTTCCATAGCCGAATGGATTTTCCGTTTCGGCAGTGATAACAGTAGCGGCACATTCCTGCTCTATATGACCACTAAGTGCTTGTTTGAGTGTGTCGCCCTGAATCAGCGGAGTGTCGCCGCATAACACCATGACTGTGCCGTTCTTGCCCTTCAAGGGTTCTATCCCTTGCATTACCGCATCGCCTGTACCAAGCTGGTTGTACTGGTAAGCATAACTTGCGCTCTCACCCAAGTACGCCTTCATTTCCTCCGCCTTATGTCCGATAACAACAATGTTTTCCTGAGAGCCCGCTGCGTTTGCCGCATTCAGCACCCATTCAATCATACTTCTGCCGCAAATCTTATGCAACGGCTTTGCCAGTTCCGACTTCATTCGCTTGCCCTCGCCCGCCGCTAAAATAACACTGTAAACCTCCATTGATATACTCATTCCTTTCCGTACCAAAATGTATTCACCAAGTCTCCTGTTATATGCGCAAAGAAGCCAAGGGCACACTCGCCCTCGGCTCTTTTGTAAAAATCCGCTTGTTATATTCCTCTTTACGCCTTGCCGCTGGAACCGAATTGACGCATCTTCGCCGCAACGGTTGCCTGCACATTCTCTCTTGCAGGACCGATAATCTTGCGCAAATCAAATACGTCTTTATCGTTGCCCAAAATTTCTCTGACCTTGTCGGTATACGCACAACGCAAATCTGTATCAATATTGATTTTGTTCACGCCGTTTGCAATCGCCATTTCAATCTGGTCTGCACCAACACCGGACGCGCCGTGCAATACAATCGGCATATTCAAATCGCCCTTAATCTTCTTCAAACGGTCAATATCCAATTTCGGCACACCTTTATATTTGCCGTGCGCAGTACCAATCGCGATTGCGAGATAGTCAACACCTGTTCTCTCTACAAACTCTTTCGCTTCCGCAGGGTCAGTGAACATTGCGTCTTTTTCATCCACGGAAATATTATCCTCAATACCGCCCAGTCTGCCAAGCTCTGCTTCTACAGACACACCCATAGCATGCGCTGCCGCAACTACACGGGAGGTAACGTCTACGTTGCCTTCAAACGGGTGATGAGAACCGTCAATCATGACAGAAGTCCAACCGTGTCTCAAGCACTGCATAGCAGTTTCAAAAGAACCGCCATGATCCAAATGGAACGCAACCGGAACTTTAGCATTTTCTGCCGCATAACGCACCATAGCAGAAAGATATCCGTATCCCGCATAACTGAGAGCACCCTCAGTAGTCTGAACAAAAACAGGAGATTTCTCCTCTTCTGCCGCTGCGATAACCGCCTGAAGCATTTCCATATCTACGATGTTGAACGCTCCGACCGCATAATTGTTTTTACTGGCATGATCCAGTATTTCCTTACCTGTTACTAACATTTTGGTAATCCTCCATTCCGCCTATTCGGCGACAAATATATAACTTTTCATTCTAATTCAAAAACAGTTTGTAACGAAACAAATATATTTTACCTCAAAAAGCAAGAATATGCAAGAGGTATTTGATAAATTTGTAACAAATTATGAAATTTCTCTGAAATAATAGTACAAATACTGCTGTGCAATGCCGGCATACTTGCCGAACTGTTCGTTGATAAACGAATCCTCCCGTCCGCTTTCCACCTGATAAACTTCCTGCAAAATCCGCTTTGTCCAAACATCCTTGGGAAACACCTCATATCTACCCATACCAAACAGCATAATGCAATCCGCAACCTTTGGACCAACCCCCGGCAATCTGCATAATTCTTTGCGAAGCAACGGTGTGGAAAGAGACTGCATTTGCTCAAAATTTATCTCGCCGGAAGCAACCATTTTTGCCGTACCTAAAATATACTTATCACGGTAGCCTGCGCGCAGCGGGGCAAGCTGCTGCGGCTGTAATTCCGCCAGTTTCTGCGGTGTGGGGAAAGCATGAAAAACACGTCCCTGCCACTCTATTTTTTCTCCGAAAAGCGCACAAAGGGTCTGCAATATTTTTTCAATTCGAGGAATATTGTTGTTCGCGGAACATATAAACGAAATCGTTGTCTCCCATACATCCTGACACAGAATACGAATGCCGTATCCGTGCTGCGCACACTTTTGCAAAATTATATCTGTATGAAAACCATTTACAATCTTTCCGTAATTCAGTTCCAAATTAAAATAATGATTCCAAAAAGCAAAATCTTCTTCAGAGGATTCCAGCAAAACTTTTCCGTTTTCTGTCCATGTATGCGCTGCTCTGCCGTCCGCGACTCCGTAAAAATGCCCTTCCTGCTCCTGCGTCCACCGAAAACACTGTCCGCAGGTCAGGGTATGCTTTAAATTTAATTCTGCCGCACTGCCAAGTGTCAGCATGACAATTTCCCCTTTCCTGTAACCCGTATATCTATTGTTTGCTGCCAATCTCCAATGTTTTTACATTCACGTTCAAGCTTTTCACATTCATGGAAGTGTATTCCTCCAAGGATTCCCACACCTTCCTTGCAATGCTCTGAGATATTCGCTTCACATCACAGGGATATCGAAGCGCAATATCAATATCCAAAATCAGCCGTCCGCCCTTAGAAGTAGCAACCTTAATACGGTAAATATGCGTCACACTTTCAAAACGGCGGATTTCAAACTCGCAAATATCCATAATCGCTCTGTCGAGAATGCGGTATTTGCCCAAATAGCTGTAAGTGGGGCGGATAATGGTTTTTTCCTCCATCACCTCTCCGCCTTTTCCTTTGAACCACAAAACCAACGGGTCGATAAAATAGCCGGAAAATTGCTTTTTCACTTCAAAGGTGGGCGCGGGAATCACGTGTTTGCCCTCTTTAAACCGCATATCATGCGCAATTTGCCGTTCTTCCTCCGTGGTTATCTCCTCAATATATATCACATGTTCTATTGGCGGAAGCTGCAAGGCTTCATCAATCATGCCTACCATTTTTTCTGAGGTTCCAATAATCAGCAGAGAGTCTACGCCCGCTTTTTGAATCGCCTTACGCATTTTTTCCGCCAATTCCGGATTATTGAACACTGCACGGCGTACAGAAGCCATTTTGGTTTCCTCCCGCTTTGCAGACTTACCTGCAACAATACGGTTTTCCGAAATCAGTAGTCCATCGTCAATGATATATTCCAACCCGTATTTCTTGGCAACCTCCATACTGTGGTGGCTTTTACCCGTACCCGACTTGCCGACAAGCGCATAAATCCGCATGATACCAGCTCCTTCCTCCGTGCAGTAAAAAGTATGCCCTGCAAAAAGCTGTGCAGGGCGTATCTTACTTAGGAATTTTCATTCTTTTCTTTAATTTTATAAGACAAGCGCATCAAGCTGTCGCTCAAATGAATGTTTTCTACCGCAATATCATCTTTGAGCGTCAATTCGGTATAGGAAAAATTCAAAAAAGCCTTGATACCAAATCCAATCAAGTCCTGCGCTACCTTATGCATTGCTGTTTTGGGCACTGTCAAAATTGCCATATTAGGGCGGTATTGCTGTATAAATTCGCCTACCGTACTGTAATCCCTGACTGCCTGCCCTCTGATTTCTGTTCCGATTTTGTTCGCGTCAATATCAAAAATTCCAACTAACTTAAATCCTCTTGTTTCAAATTTCGTATTGGACGCAAATGCATGTCCCATGTTTCCGACGCCGACAAGTATAGCAGAATAACCGTTATTCAGCCCCAAAATATTGGCTATCTCCTGATGCAGAGTTTGGACATTATATCCATAGCCCTGCTGCCCGAAACCGCCAAAACAATTCAAATCCTGTCGAATCTGCGAGGCTGTCACTCCCATTCTGTCGCTGAGTTCCTTGGAAGAGATACGTTCTGTGCCATTTTTCAATAAATCATTCAAATATCTGTAATACCGCGGGAGGCGGTTAATTACGGACTCCGATACCTTTCTGTCCATTGTCTACCCACTTTCTCCCTCAGGCGCATGTAGGTATACCATGCGCCTGTTATAGGAAATAGTATTGATATAAAAAGTTAAACTTCCTACACGTATACTTAAAGCTTGCTCATTACATAATCTGCAAATTCTTCTGAGGTGGCACCGGTATCACGTCCTGTGATAGTCAGTTTTTTCTCCTCATACATACAAATATCCAAAGCGCGTTCCAGCCGCTTCGCTTTATCCGCGCGTCCGATGTGCTCCAAAAGCATAACCGCCGCGCGAATGATACTGCACGGGTCTGCATACTTATCACGTCCCTCGGTAACCATACGCGGCGCACTGCCGTGAATCGCCTCAAACATTGCGTAACGCTTGCCGATATTCGCACTGCCCGCTGTACCGACACCACCTTGGAATTCTGCCGCTTCGTCCGTCAAAATGTCCCCGTAAAGATTGGGCAGAACCAAAACCTGGAACTGCGTCCGGCGCTTGGGGTCAACCAATTTTGCGGTCATAATATCAATATACCAGTCGTCCAGTTCGATGCCCGGATATTCCTTTGCAACCTCCTGACAAATCCGCAAAAATTTTCCGTCTGTCGTCTTAACAACATTCGCCTTAGTAACCGCTGTCACTCTGGTTTTACCCGCCTTTTTGGCGTATTCAAACGCGGCGCGCGCGATACGCTCACTGCCCTCCTGTGTGGTAACAGTAAAATCAATCGCTAAATCATCGTTAACATGCACGCCTTTAGAACCAACCGCGTACGCGCCTTCCGTGTTTTCACGATAAAACGTCCAGTCGATTCCCTCCTCCGGTACTTTAACCGGACGGACATTCGCGAACAAATCAAGTTCTTTGCGCATCGCTACATTTGCGCTTTCAATATTCGGCCACGGATCCCCTGCTCTCGGCGTGGTGGTAGGACCTTTCAGAATAACATGGCACTGTTTCAGCTCCGCCAAAACATCGTCCGGCAACGCCTTTCCGACTTCTGCGCGGTGTTCGATGGTACAACCGTCAATCACCTTAAAGGAAATTTTCTCCGCATCCACCTCGTCTTTTAAGAGATATTCCAAAATACGGTGCGCCTGCGCGGTAATCGCCGGACCGATACCATCGCCCCCAACAACACCTATCACAATATTGTCCAGTTTTTCATAATCGATAAAATCCTTGTCGGCTTTCATGTTTTCAATCCGCGCAAATTGTTCCTGAAGCAATTGCGCAAATTTATCCTGCGCCTGTTTTATTTCATTTTCATACATGGTGATTCATCCTTTCCAAACTAAATATCAAAATCCAAGTCTAATTTCCCGAAAACTCCTGCTTATGCATTTTCTTTAGTGTAATTCAGCAACCCTCCGGCTGCCTCGTCGCAGCAAACTGCGCTTGTTTGTTTTGACCAAAGAAATCAAAACGTCACCCGCTTCGTTGCTTCTCCTCTTTCCCAAAAACCCACGCGCCAGCGCAGGAGTTTTTGGGAGCCCAGCTTATGCATTTTCTTTGGTATAATTCAACAATCCTCCGGCTGCCATGATGAGGCGCTGACGTTCCGAAAGAGCGACTTCAACCGGAATTTCGATTCCCTTTGTCACGTTTTTCAAAACAATAGGCTGATCCTCCAAAATCTCGCCGCGGATTCCCGCCAAAAGGAGTTCGTCCCCCTCGTCAATCTTGTCATAATCCTCCGCATTAGTAAACGTAAGCGGGAGAATACCGCTGTTAATCAAATTTGCCATGTGGATACGCGCAAACGATTTCGCGATAACCGCACGAACACCCAAATACAGCGGAACAAGCGCCGCGTGTTCTCTGGAAGAACCCTGCCCGTAATTGGAACCCGCTACAATAAATCCGCCGCCATTCTCTTTCGCACGCTTGGAAAATTCAGGGTCGCACGGTGCAAGACAGTAATCCGAAAGATACGGAATATTTGAGCGGAAGGGCAGTAATTTCGCGTTAGAAGGCATAATATGGTCTGTCGTAATATTGTCCTCCACCTTAATCAAGGTCTTACCTTCCACATTTTCAGCCAACGGTACATTAACAGGGAACGGCTGAATGTTCGGGCCGCGCACCACGTCTACCTCTGCCGCTGTTGCAGCCGGAGGAACTACCATATTGTCGTTGATAATGAACTGTTTTGGCATTTCCACCGTCAAATCTACGCTGTCTCCAAGCTCCATCGGATTGACAAGCACTCCTTCGATTGCAGACGCCGCCGCAACTTCCGGACTGACAAGATAAATATTCGCAGACGACGTACCGCTTCTGCCAAAGAAATTACGGTTATTGGTACGCAGAGAAACCGCGTCCGTTTTAGGCGCCTGACCCATTCCGATACAAGGGCCGCAAGCGCTTTCCAAAATTCTCGCTCCCGCCGCAATCATGTCTGCCAAAGCACCGTTTTCCGCCAGCATAGTCAAAACCTGCTTGGAGCCCGGCCCGATTACCAAGCTGACATCCGGGTGTACCGTCTTACCTTTCAAAATCGCAGCCGCTTTCATCATATCAGCGTAAGAGGAATTGGTGCAGCTGCCGATAAATACCTGATCAACTTTGATTCTGCCCACGTTATCCACGGTATCTACCGCATCGGGCATATGCGGCTTTGCCACCAAAGGAACCAAAGCGTCCATATCAACCGTAATCACCTTGTCATACTGCGCATCCGCGTCCGGAAGAAGTTCTATCCAGTCTTCCTCTCTGCCCTGCGCCTTGAGGAATTCCCGCGTAATTTCGTCACTGGGGAAAACCGAAGTAGTTGCGCCATGCTCCGCTCCCATGTTGGTAATAGTCGCGCGTTCCGGCACAGAAAGGGTATTGACACCCTCTCCCGCATATTCTAAAATATATCCCACGCCGCCCTTAACGGAAATCTGACGCAGAACCTCTAAAATAACATCTTTTGCCGTGACCCATTTGCGCAGCTTTCCTTTCAGTTCTACTTTCATAATTTTAGGCATAGTGATATAGTACGGGCCTCCGCCCATCGCAACCGCTACGTCCAAACCGCCCGCACCGATTGCGAGCATACCGATTCCGCCGCCGGTCGGCGTATGGCTGTCCGAACCAAGCAAAGTTTTTCCCGGCTTGCCAAAGCGTTCCAACTGCACCTGATGGCAAATGCCGTTACCAGGGCGAGAAAAATAGATGCCATGCTTTGAGGCAACCGTCTGAATATACTTATGGTCGTCCGCGTTTTCAAACCCTGCCTGCAATGTATTGTGGTCTATGTAAGCCACCGATTTTTCTGTCTTAACACGGTCAATCCCCATTGCTTCAAACTGGAGATACGCCATTGTTCCGGTTGAATCCTGCGTCAATGTCTGATCAATTCTGATAGAAACCTCCTGCCCGGGTTGCATCTCTCCGCTGAGCAAATGTTCCTTGATAATTTTCTGCGCTATCGTCAAACCCATTCTTTCCATCCGTCCTTTCTTTATGTCCGCCAAAACCGGGCGAAAACATCGTATTCCGCACGTCCTTTTGAAACATTCCTTTTTATCCTTATTATTGTATAAAAAAACAAGGGCTTTGTCAAGTCTTTGACAATGATTTTATTAACATAGGCACTCAAACACGAAAAATCAAGGTATATACCAAAATATATAAGAAATCTCTTATTTTCCACATTTTGCATGCGATTTTTGTTACAAGCAGATTACAAAAGCATTACTGTTCACATATTCCACAGAGTTATCCACAGGGGTTTTGCGGATAATTTCGCCGTATTTCGTCTTTTCCACCATTGTCCACAAGAAGTTTGGACATAGAATTGTGGACAACTTTTGGAAATGTGTAAAAATTTTTCTTAAAAACGAGGTATACTTTTCCTCCTCTTCGTCAAGAATAAGCCTGTAACACAAATCCAAATTTTTCAAAGGAGTGACACTCTATGGCAAATCTTACAACTAAGGAACTGGCCGCATTGGAAGATCAGATGGGACAAGAACAGATACTTGTGAAAAAGTATCAAACTTTCGCGGCACAATGTCAGGACCAGACATTGAAAAACAAATGCAGCGAATATGCAAGCAAGCATCAGGCGCACTTTAACACGCTTTTGGGCTACTTAAATTAAAAGGAGGTAATCAAGATTATGACATTTGGTAACGCAATGATGACAGACCAAGAAATATTCAAAGACTGCTTAACCAGTGAAAAATATATGGCAGCAGGCTATAACAGCTACGCAGACGAATGCGCGCACCCCGAGCTGCGCTGTACGATGATCAACATTTTGCAGGACACACACACTATGCAGGCGGAAATATTTACGGAAATGAATTCCCGCGGATGGTATCCCGTCAAACAGGCACAGCAGGCTGACATTGACCAGGCAAAGCAAAAGCTGACTTCCGGTCAGTAAGCGACCGTAACAACTTTAATTCAGCCTCTTTTTCAATTCCCCCTTTAAAAATAGAGCGTGGCGCATAGCGTCACGCTCTTAGCGTGTCGATAAAATCGACACGCTAAGAGGCTGTCGAAAAACGAAGTGATATTTTGTGAAAATGTTTCCGTCGGCGTACGATGGTACGATAGGGAAGATTTTCACAAAAAGCAAGCAACCATGCGGGTTTCTCGACGATACCCGCATGGTTTGTAAAATAAAAAATAATTATGTATTTTTGAATTTTTATTTTTCCGCTTGCGGTAGGACGAGTTTTTCGACAGTCTAAGAGCGTGGCGCATAGCGCCACGCTCTTAGTATATCGCAAACTCTTTCAGCCGTTTGTCTTATTTACCGAATACTTCGCATATTCCTCCACCGCGGTCTGCTTATCCGTCTCCAACTGCTGCTTCAGTTCCTCGTAAGAGCCAAATTTCACTATTCCGCGCAGACGGCGTAAAAATTCCACTTCAATAATCTGATTGTATAAATCTCCGCAAAAACCTATCACATGCGTTTCAATATTCCTTCCAACCGCCGTCACGGTAGGTTTTCCGCCAATATTGGTAATGGCGGGATATGTATTACCATTCAGCCTGACACGGCTGCTGTATACGCCGTCCGGAGGGATTGCCAAATTTTCGGGGATATCCATATTTGCGGTTGGAAAACCTATCGTTCGCCCAAACTGATTGCCGTATACAACCTTGCCTGAAACAGAAAATGGTCTCCCCAAGAAGCTTTCTGCCGATTCAATGTCTCCCGATTCTATCAACGCTCGTATACGGGAACTGGAGATAATCCCTTGCTCGGAAACACAAGGAAGAATTTCACATTGAATGCCATTTTCTCCGCAAAGACGCTGTAATTCCTGCGCATCTCCTTGTCCGTGTTTGCCGAAATGATAGTTAAATCCGGCATATACCGCGCACGCTCCCAAATTTTCCTTTAGGGACTGCACGAATTCCGAACAGGAAGTCTGTGCATACTCCAAATTAAAATCCTCAACTACAGCTGTCTGAACACCCATTTCTTCCAAAATTTTCAGACGTTTTTCCAAAGAATTCACACACTTTACATCACCGCTCAAAATTGCTTTGGGCGGAATCCGAAAGAGATAGACAACCGCTTGCAGTCCTGACACGCGGGCACACCCAACAGTGGCTTGTATAACCGCTCTGTGCCCTCTATGCATCGCGTCAAAAGTTCCCAGCGCCACCGCGGTATTATGTAAACGCAAAGTATGCATAGCTTTACCGCAAATAACCCGCATTGTGCCCTCTCCTCTCATTTTCCGTAAAAGCTTTTTGTCATCTTCAAAACTCCGCTTGTCTGTGTGGAAATCGACAATAATTCGCCGCGCTCATCATAGACACAATAGCTTTTTCCCTCGTCCAATCCTTCTACCTCCGCGGGTATGCCGTTTCTGATTCTCCAAGCGTTGCGTTCAGCAACAACGATTTTAGGATATTCCGGCAAGGCGTCACTAACGGAAAGTATAAAGTCTGTTTTGCCTTGCCCTACTCGCTCCTCTACTTCTTCCAGTGTGACAGAGTTCTCAATAAAAAAACGACCGGAGCGCGTGCGAATTAAACCGGACATATGCGCGCCGCATCCCAGTGCCTCTCCGATATCCTGACACAAGACGCGAATATAGGTTCCTTTAGAGCAATCTACCTTCATGCTAAACTTATGATTTTCCAAGTCAATATTTAGCAACTCAATTCCGAAAATTGTAATCTGACGCGCCTCACGCTCGATTTCTTTCCCTTCCCGCGCCAACTCATACAATTTTTTTCCGTCTATTTTTATAGCGGAATACATCGGCGGAATCTGTGAGATTTCTCCGATAAACCGCTGTAAGGTCTGTCGAATCTCGTTTTCATCTGTCGTGACGGGAGCGGTGCGCAACACCTCGCCCGCTGCATCTAGTGTATCCGTTACTACCCCCAAACACACTTCGGCTACATACTGCTTCCGTGCCGCGGTAAGCAATTCCGAAATCTTTGTCGCCTTTCCGACACATATCGGAAGAACTCCTGTCGCTTCAGGGTCTAACGTACCGGTGTGCCCAATCCGCTTTATATCCAAAATACGACGCAGACATGCAACTACATCATGCGAAGTCATACCTGTCGGCTTATTGATATTGATAACACCTTCCATTGCAATCCTCCTGTCAAACACTCTTGTCTAATTTTGCAAGTATGGCATCCTTCACTTCCTGCTCTGCGGAATTAAATACGGAATATCCTGCCGCACGGACATGCCCTCCGCCGCCCATCTGTTCCGCAAGCTTAGCGACATCAACATAGCGATTAGAGCGGAGACTGACCTTATATTCACCATTTCCGCGCTCCCGCATATAAATACCGACCTCTACGCCCTGAACGGTACGAGGAATCGTTACAATTCCGTCCGCTTCCGCTTCTTCCAATCCCGCGGCTTGAAAATCCTCATTTGTCAGGCTCAAAAGCGCAACCTTCCCGCCGCAATGAAGCTCTAATTTGCTGAGTGCGGTTTGCATCAGTTTAAAATATTCATATGATTTTGTATCAAACAAAACTTTTGTAATTTCGGAAAAATCTACGCCGCATTCAATCAGGTTTGCGGCAATGCGATGCGTGCGCGCGGTTGCGCAGGAATACTTAAAGTTCCCGGTATCGCTGACGATGGCGATATATAAGTTATGCGCCATATCCTTATTGATTTTAATATCCAGTTCACGATAAACGTCATACAAAATCTCACCGGTTGCCGAAGCATCAGGTACAACCATACAACACTGCGCAAACTGTGAGTGAGTGACGTGATGGTCAATTGCGACGGTATTTCCCTTAAACTCTTCCCCTGCTTCGCCCAACCGGGCAGCGTCTGCGCAGTCCAGCGCAACCTTCAAGTCGCAATCCGATATTTTTAAACCGGACGGTTCTTTCCCGCGTACAATAGCGTAAGCCGGTGTGTGGCATTCTTCTGTCAGAAACACTTCCGCCTGCTTCCCCATGCTCTGCATTGCAATTTTAAATGAATATGCGCTGCCCAAAGCGTCTCCGTCCGGATGGATGTGAGTAAAAATTGCCACTCTTTTCGCGTTCAATACTTTTTCTTTTAACGCATGATCCAACATATCGGCATCTCCTTTTCTAATTTATTTACAACAGCACAGCCCTCGTCCTGAGGGCTGTGCCTAACTTAAATTCTATAAATTTTTCAGCACCTCACTGATGTGAGAACCGTATTCAATCGAATCGTCCTCCACAAACGTGAACTCCGGAGTTGCGCGCAAATCCAAACGGTGTCCGATTTCACGGCGGATAAACCCCGCCGCGTTGTTCAGTGCATCAATCGCACCCTTTTTCACCTGCGCGTCTCCCATGACACTGATATGCGCTTTCGCAAATTTTAAATCCTTTGTAACTTTAACCGCAATTACCGATACCATAGTCGGCAAACGGGGGTCTTTCAATTCGCGGATAACGGTACTAAGTTCCCGCTTGACCTCCTCCGATATACGGTCCATACGATGACTTGACATAATTTATTTGCCCCCTATACAATACCTACAGCGATGCACGGCGTTTGGATTTGGCACAAGACGCGAAAAGTATTTAGACCTATCTCGCTACCTCTTGCATCTCATAACACTCAATTACATCACTTTCTTTGATATCGTTAAACTTATCAATGCTTAAACCGCATTCATAATTGCTTGCGACTTCCTTGACATCATCCTTGAATCTGCGCAGAGAACCAAGTTCTCCCTCGTGAATCACAATGCCGTCACGCACCACACGCACCTGACTGTTGCGTCGAATGCAACCATCAGTGACATATGCGCCGCCGATTGTTCCCACGCCGGACGCTTTGAAGATAGAACGAATTTCAGCGTGACCGATAACAACTTCTTTGAACGTCGGAGCAAGCATCCCTTTCATAGAAGTTTCGATATCCTCTATCGCGTCATAGATAACACGGTAGAAACGAACATCAACATTCGCGTCTGCTGCCGCAATATCCGCGCCATTGGTTGCACGAACATTAAAGCCGACAATAATCGCGTTGGACGCGGTAGCCAATAAAACGTCGGATTCCGTTACTGCACCTACCGCACCATGAATAACATTCACGCGTACTTCCTCATTGGAAATCCGCTCCAAGGACTGACGTACCGCCTCAACCGAACCTTGTACATCCGCCTTAACGATAATATTCAAATCCTTGACGTTGCCCGCCTCAATCTGTTCAAACAGATTTTCAAGCGAAACGGTCTTTTGCGCAGCCTGCTGCTGTTCCTGCTTCGCCTTGAACTTTCTTGCCTCAACAACTTCACGTGCTTTGCGTTCATCTTCAACCGCATAGAACACATCTCCGCCGTCCGGAACTTCGGAAAGTCCCAAAACCTCAACCGGAATAGACGGGCCGGCTTTTTTGATACTCTTGCCGCGGTCGTCATTCATGGCGCGCACTCTGCCTACTGCCACTCCGGCAACCACAACATCACCGGTGCGCAATGTTCCGTTTTGAACCAACAGCGTAGCAACAGGACCTCTGCCCTTATCCAACTGCGCTTCAATAACCGTTCCTTTTGCCATACGGTCGGGATTCGCTTTTAATTCTTTCATTTCCGCTACCAAAAGTACCATTTCAAGCAGCTTATCAATATTGAGATTCTGCTTTGCGGAAATCTCCACGCAAATGGTATCGCCGCCCCATTCCTCAGCAACAAGACCGTATTCCATTAACTGCTGCTTAACCATATCCGGGTTCGCGCCGTCTTTGTCTATCTTGTTGATAGCGACAATAACCGAAACGCCCGCCGCTTTCGCGTGATTGATTGCCTCGATTGTCTGCGGCATAATACCATCGTCAGCCGCAACCACCAAAATAGCAATATCCGTCACCAACGCACCTCGCGCACGCATTGCAGTAAATGCCTCATGTCCAGGCGTATCAAGAAACGTAATCTTCTGTTCCCCTACCCGCACACGATAAGCGCCGATATGCTGTGTAATACCGCCAAACTCGCCCTCGGTAACATTCGCATTACGAATTGTGTCAAGCAGGGATGTTTTACCGTGGTCAACATGACCCATTACAACAACAACGGGAGAACGCGGCTTGAGTGATTCCGGAGCGTCCTCAACGTCATTAAATAGTTTATCCTCTTCGGTCACAATTATTTCACGTTCTACTTTGCAGTCAAAATCTTCCACAATCAGAGAAGCGGTATCGAAATCCAAGGTTTCATTAACAGACGCCATGATTCCGAGCAGCATCAGCTTTTTCACAACCTCAGCCGAAGATTTTTCCAAACGTTCAGCAAGAGTGCCGACCGTGATTTCGTCGGGAACTAAAACAACTTTTTTCTCCGCTTTTTTCTCTTTTTTGGGACGAAGTTCCTCTATATGTTCCTGCTGAACAGGTTTACCGCCTTTCTGTCCCTTTTTGGGCGCTTGTTTAATTTTCTGTTTTTTAACCGAGGTATCCGCCTTGACGTTCTCCGGAATCAATTCCTCTAACTTTTCATCATCCAGTCTGTCCAAATCTACCACATTCATACGCGTATCTACCACACGCACCTTGCGTCCGATTTCTACCTCCGGCATAGGTTCTTCCACCGTTTCTTCCGCCGCTGCAGATTCTTCCTCTGCAGGCTTCTCCGGCGCTTTCGGTTTATCAAAGATAAAGGAAAAATCCTCTACCTGATTCTTCTGTGTAAAATACTCAAAAATGACATTCAACTCATTTTCGTCCAGCGCGCTCATATGATTTTTAGTCGAAACCTCATAATCGTGCAACACCTTGACGATTTCCTTGCTCGGAATGCCAAAGCTCTTTGAAAGCTCGTATCCTCTAATCTTCATTCGATTACCTCCTACTCTCTCTTGTCATTACCATCGGCGTACAGCTCTGAAAGCCGCTTTGCAAAACCAATATCTTCTACCGCTGCAACCACTGCAAACTCCCTGCCGAGACACGCTCCCAGTTCATACCTATCCGCCACAGTTATCAATGGCGTATGATAATATGCGCACTTGTCCCGAAACTTTTTTTTCGTATTATCGGAAGCATCAACAGCCAAAATCAGCAGTTTTCCCTTTTTTGAACGAATACTTTCTTCCGCTCTGCCCTCACCCAATGCCAGTTTTCCGGCTCGCATAGCCAGTCCCAGCAAGCGCAGCAAATTTGCATCCGTCATAACTACTCCTTTTCGTCGGTCAGATAAAGCAATTCTTCATATATCTCTTTTCCCGCTTTACAGGAAAACGAGCGTTCCACTACCCGCCGTTTTTCTGCCTGACGGATACAAGCGACATCTCTGCAAAGATACATTCCTCTGCCTTGCACTTTGCCGGTCAGGTCAATCTTCGGGGCCGTTCCCTTGACACATACTATCCGAATCAAATCCTGCTTTTCTTTCCGCTCTCTGCACACCATGCACATGCGTAAAGGACGCATATCGCGTCACCTCGCTTACTCTTCTTCTGCCAAAATCTCTTCTTGTTCGTCAACCTCTGCTGTCGGAACAGAGCTTGCCGGCGCTGCCTTCAAGTCAATCTTCCATCCGGTCAAGCGTGCCGCCAAACGCGCGTTCTGCCCTTCCCGCCCGATTGCCAAAGATAATTGATCCTCGGGCACAACTACATTGCAGACGTGTTTTTCCTCATCCACTTCAATAGAAAGAACTTCTGCCGGGCTGAGCGCCTGTGAAACATAGTCTGCCGCGTCCTCGCTGTAACGGATAATGTCTATCTTTTCGCCGCGCAGTTCGTCAATAACAGCCTGCACTCTCATGCCGCGCGGTCCGATACAGGTGCCGACCGGATCAACATTCGGGCTGTGCGACATAACCGCCATTTTGCTTCTCGACCCCGGTTCACGGGTCAGCGCCTTAATCTCAATCAAGCCCTGCTTAATTTCCGGCACTTCCAATTCAAACAAGCGGCGCACCAATCCCGGATGGGAACGTGACACAACCAAATGCACCCCTTTTACCGAATTGGCAACCTCTACCACAAACACCTTGTAGCGTTCGCCCACGCGATAATTATCACTGCGTACCTGCTCATTGGGCATCAGCACCGACTCGGTATCGCCCATCTCGAGCATCACATTTCTGCGTTCAATCCGACGAACAGTTGCTGTCATAATGTCATTCTCTCTATCCGAGAATTCATCAAACATCTTCTCACGTTCCGCCTCGCGAATTCGTTGGAAAACAACCTGCCGCGCAGTCTGTGCCGCAATTCTGCCGAAAGAAGCCGGTGTTACTTCCACCTCGTAGATGTCACCGATTTCATATTCCGCAAAGCGATTGCGCGCCTCTTCCAAAGAAATTTGCGTTTCCTTATCCTCAACTTCCTCTACGATTGTTTTCTTCGCGTATACCTTAATCTCTCCGGTTTCTTCGTCTATCCGAACACCTGCGTCCTGCACCGCGCCGAAATGCTTGCGATACGCGGACAACAGCGCGCTCTCCAGTGCGTCCAGCACAACGTCCTTGCTGATGCCTTTCTCCTTTTCGATTTCCTCCAATAAAACAAATAATTCTGCACTCACTTTTCGACCACTCCCTGCTATATTCCTTTAAATTTCAATTTTATCAGTATCAATTTTTACGCTGCCTGTTAAAACTCAAAATGCAGCTTGACATATGAAGTTTCTTTCAGCGACAATGTAATTTCTTCACCGTCCGCCTCGATTGTGACTTCGTTTTCAACCAAACCTTTCAGCACTCCTGTCAGCGTCTTGCTGCCGTTTAGCGCGCGATAAAGTCCTACGTCTACCGTCTCTCCGGTATACCGTGCAAAATGCTCCGGTGTCTTCAATCTTCTCTCCACCCCCGGAGAGGCAACCTCTAAATAATAGTTCTGGCTGATAGGGTCTTTCTCGTCCAAAACCTCACTCAACGCGCGGCTGACCGCTTCACACTCGTCCAAGGTGATGCCGCCTTCCTCTTTATCCGCAAAAACGCGCAGGAACCACAGTCCACCTTCTTTTACATATTCCACATCATAGATATAGCATCCGTTCTGCTCCGCAATCGGCTCCGCTAATGCCAGCACCGCCTGTTCCACTTTTGAATATGCCATACTCCACCTCATTCTTTCCTATCAACATGAAAGAGTGAGGTCTCCCTCACTCTTTCAGTCAACTATCCATATAACTTTTATAGTATACTATAAAAACACAGTTTTGTCAAGCATTTATTTCAAGAACTGCACAACAATACTTACAATTCCAACTAATGCTACAATTCCTCCGCCAATCCTTGTACTGATAATATACAAATCAGAAGGATCCCCCGAACTGTAACTTTTCCAGCTTTCCGTCATTTTAAAAACCGTTTCGGGGCTAAAAAGCATCAACATACCGATTATAACAAATACAATACCAATAATGCAATACACTGCAAATGCCTCCGATTTTACTTTTCATCCTCCAGCCGTTTTAACTCTTCACGGAAAGTATCCAAATCCTTGAACTGTTTATACACCGAAGCAAAACGCACATATGCCACCTCGTCAAGCCGACGCAGGTGTTCCATGACCATCTCTCCGATTGTCTCGGAAGAAACCTCACGTTCCATCATATTGTGCAGATTGATTTCAATATCATCCGCGACCTTCTCCATTTCCGACATGGACACCGGACGTTTTTCGCACGCGCGAATCAAACCGTTCATCAATTTTCCGCGTTCAAAGCTTTGACGCGTTTTATCCTTTTTGATAACGACAATCGGTAAAAATTCTATTTTTTCATAAGTGGTAAAGCGCTTGCCGCAATTCAAACATTCCCGACGACGGCGAATCGTAGTTCCCTCGTCGGTGGAACGGGAATCAATTACTTTACTTTCCAAATATCCGCAGTACATACACTTCATCCGTCTCATCCCCATCGTCAGCACAAATTTTCTATACCGTTTTTCTTGGTATGCAGAAATCTATTTTTTATAGTATACCACAAAAAAAGGAAAATTTCAACTATTTTTTTACTTTTTTATGAGAAAGCGGAAAATTTATACAACACTTCTATCTGCCATACAAAAGCGGCTGTGAGGAAACGAGAATAATATCATCTCCGATTTTTTCGATATTCTCCCATGGGATTACAATATCGTTTTCTCTGCCGAGCATACCGAAAAACTTATACCCGCCCGGTATGACAATCGACATAAGCTGTCCCGTTTCCATATCCAGTTCCACATCGGCGACAAAACCGTAACGCGCGCCGTCGGAGATATTGATAACCTCTTTCGATTTTAAATCATTGATGGTACAGTTCATAACGGCAGCCCCCTGCAAATTGATATACAATTAGTATATGCGGGACGCCGTACACGATATGTCTTTACTTTTCCGGTTTCACTTTTCGCATATGAGCGAAATACTCCCTCGTCTCTTTTGCGACCACACCGCTGAGCGCAAGCAAGGCAATCATATTTGGCAGCGCCATCAAACCATTGAAAATATCCGCAATGTTCCACACTGCCTCCACCGTCATATACGGCCCGACAAAGACCGCGATGATATAAAGCCAACGGTAAAACATTACCGCCGCACGGTTTCCGCCCGAAAGATATTCCAAACAACGCTCTCCATAGTAATTCCAGCCCAAAATGGTGGTAAAGGCAAAGAATACCAAACAAAGCATCAAAATAAAGGAACTGACCCACTCCGGCAGGAAAAACAATCCCTGTCCGAACGCCGCGGCGGTAATTTCCACCCCTTCACCATGTCCGGCATAAGTTCCGGTCAGGACAATGCACAAGCCTGTCATGGTACAAATCACGACAGTATCAATAAAAGTTCCCGTCATGGAGACCAAGCCCTGACGAACGCAGGATTTGGTCTGCGCGGCGGCAGCGGCAATCGGCGCGCTGCCCAAGCCCGCCTCGTTGGAAAAAATACCGCGCGCCACGCCTTTTTGCATGGCTATCCACATAGCGCCGAGCGCACCGCCCGAAATCGCACGTACACCAAACGCCCCTTCAACAATTGCGGCGAATGCCGCAGGAATTTTACCCGCGTTACAAATAAGCAGGACCACACAAATCACAATATACAAAACTGCCATAAACGGAACAACCAATGTGGAAACATGCGAAATGCGCCGAATCCCACCAATGATGACCAAGGCAACACACAGCGTCAACACCGCGCCCGCTATAATAACCGCCCACGAATATTCCATATTGAACAGACGAACGGTATGTACTCCCTCCGCGTCGAAAAATCCTTTAACCGCCGCAGTGATTCCGTTCACCTGTGTAAACGTGCCAATACCAAGCAAACCGACCCCCGCGCCAAAGAACGCGAACAACTTGCCCAACCACTTCCAACGAGCGCCCATGCCTTTTTCGATATAGTAATACGGGCCGCCGAGCACATGTCCGCTCTCATCAATATGACGGTATTTTACCGCCAACACACCCTCGGAATACTTGGTCGCCATACCAAACAGCGCGGCAATCCACATCCAAAATAACGCCCCCGGACCGCCCCAAAAAATCGCAGTCGCAACGCCGACAATATTTCCTGTCCCGATGGTAGCAGACATCGCGGTGCAAAGCGCCCCGAAACTGGAAATCTCGCCCTTTCCGTCCTCTTCATTTTGCACCATGAATTTTAGCGCTTTCGGTAAGTGACGGATTTGCAGTCCTTTCAGTCGGACGGTAAGAAAAATTCCGCCGCCCAAAATCAAAATAATCAGCGGCAGTCCCCACACTTTTTCATCTATCCATTTTATCGCTTCGTTAATGATATCAAACATCGTGTTTTCCCTCCCGGAAAATTCTTTTTCGCATTGATATAAATAAAATTATACCTTGAAATCTATAAAATTTCAAGAAAAATTTTCTTTTCTAATTTTCCCGCTCGCAAACGGCGGTTTCAAACCATTCGACAATCGGGCATGTTTTCCGACAGTATAAAAGTGTTTCGTCATGCAAATAATGTAAATATCGTTCGGCGAAACACGGCTGAATTCTGCACTGCTTTTAAATTCTTTATGTCTGCGGAAAGGGTGAATCATGAAAAATGATTAACAAAGTTGAAATCTGCGGGGTCAATACATCAAAGCTGCCCGTACTCAGTGAAGCGGAAAAGAAAGCGTTATTTGCCAAAATACAGGACGGAGACAAGGAAGCCCGTCAGGAATTTATATATGGAAATTTGAGACTGGTACTCAGCATTTTGCAGCGGTTCCACAACCGAGGAGAAAACATTGACGATTTATTTCAGGTAGGCTGCATCGGGCTGATTAAAGCATTGGATAACTTTGACACCTCCCACGACGTCCGTTTTTCCACCTACGCCGTCCCAATGATTATCGGTGAAATTCGACGCTATCTGCGGGATAACAATTCTATCCGCGTCAGCCGTTCCATTCGTGACATTGCTTACAAAGCGCTTGCCGTAAAAGAACGTTTGACCAACCAAAACGGAAAGGAACCGACTATTGCCGAAATTGCGAAAGAGCTTGAAGTCTCTAAGGAGAGCGTCTCTATGGCGCTGGACGCCATTATGGACCCCGTCTCTCTGCACGAACCCGTCTATCATGACGGCGGCGACGCAATTTATGTCATGGATCAGGTCAAGGACGAAAAAAACATTGACGAATCCTGGCTGGAAGAGATTTCACTCAAAGAAGCCATGCAAAAATTGAGCGAGCGGGAACAACGCATTTTGAATATGCGTTTTTTTCAGGGAAAAACACAAATGGAAGTCGCAAACGAAATTTCCATTTCACAGGCGCAGGTGTCGCGATTGGAAAAAAACGCACTCAGTCATATGAAAAAATATTTGTAACAGTACAAAAACCGCAGTTTCCCCAAAAAGGAAACTGCGGTTTTTGCTTTATCTGCCGCTGAACTCTATGCGAATACTTCCGTTGCTGTTTTCTGCCTCAAGCAAGTAAGGACGGGCAATGTCCGCGTTGCTGTTCAGATTGGACGAGCCGTTTTTGATATTGCTCACAATACGCCACTCTGCCTGTCTGCCCTCAATATTCCCTTTGATGGAACCATTATTATTTCGGAGTGAAACAGTAGGCGCAAAAATATCCTCTATCCGAATACTGCCATTATTATTTTGCGCTTGCAAGCTCTTAGAGGCTGTGACCTCCTCCAAAGAAATTCTGCCATTCACATTACGAAATTCTGCTGTTTTCGCCTGAACAGTTTCTATTTTGACAGCCCCATTAGAATTTCGTGTTTGCGCTTCCTCCCGCACATTCACTTGTTCCAGTTGAATTGCCCCATTTGAGTTAACCGCTGTCAAGCTAAGCGCCGATGTTTCCTCAACAGTTATCGCGCCGTTGCCGTTAGTCATAGATAAATTTCCATGCAACTGCAATTCAGAAACGGAAATCGAATTGTTTTTGTTTTCAAGAGCAATATTGCCCATATATCCGCTCGGAATCTGTATCACAATTCCGTTAAACATAGTTTTCAATCCGCGAAACATGTGGAACGAAAAAAAGGTCGGTTTTATCTTTGCCGAAATGTCGAGAACGCCGTCCTGCTGTTCTACGAGAATATCAGTCTGCTCGGTGACATATGCCAAAACATGAATCTTCCCGTCCTCCGACTCCTCCGCTCTGACAGGGAAATTCTCTCCGATGACAGAAATAATTTCTATTTCACTCGTCTCAAACTCCCACTTCTGCCACTCTCCGTTGTCTGTGTCCAATCGTTTAAAGTCCCAATTCAACGCTGTCATAGCCAGCACTCCGATTCCGCATCCAATTATAATCAATATAACTGCTGTCCATATTATCCATTTCCTTATCATACCGCCACTCCTTTACGAAAAGAATATCGTATACCGCGGCAAAGCCATCCGGTCATTTTCAGCCAAAGCTTCGTCAGTTCCCAACTGCCGCAGCCAAGCAAAATTCCACAGCCGAGCGCAGTAATACAGATTCCAACCTGAAACCATCCCGCAGCGCCGTCAGTCAAAATTATCATTACGGACGGCGCCAAACGCACCACTCCGGCAAGAATACAGGAAATAGCAGAAGCAAACAGAGCGGCAAGCACACTCCATCCAGCCGCGTACAGCGGCAGCCATATCGGAAAAGAAACAACGGCAATCGCCAATCGTTTGCCAAAACCGCTCGTCGGCAATTTGTTTTTTTCGTCCTCTTCCGTTTCGCCTTCGCTGCGTTCGGCAATATATTCACGCAGAGTTTGCTCCGCAATCGCGTCAATACTGCCGCGCCGCGATACTGCGTCTACCTCGCTGTGTCCTGCTTCAATTTCATCCTCAATCATCTCGCTGTAATAATCCAATACCCTTTGTCGCTCCTGCGGCGGTAAAAGGCGCAGTTTTTTCTTTAGCAGCTTTAAAAATTCATTTTTGGTCACTGTTGTCCACCTCCAAAATATATCGATATACCCGCTGAATTTCGTCCCACTCCCGCACAAATTCCGAAATCTTTTCACAGCCGCTCGGTGTTATTTTATAGTATTTCCGCAGCCGACCGTTATACTCGCTCGTATAAGTAGTCAGATATCCTCCGCTGTCCAGCCGCTTTAAGATAGGATAAAGCGTGGATTCCGAAATCTCAATATACCCAGAAACGTCCTTGACAATCTGATATCCGTAGGAGTCTCCACCTTTGAGCGAGGCGAGCACGCAGACCTCCAGCAAGCCTTTTTTCATTTGAGCATCCACCCAAACACCTCCTATGCATAATATTATACATTACATAGTATTGTGTGTCAAGAGGTATTTAAAAAATTTGTAAAAGAACAAAGCGCCTTCGGCGCCTCTAAACATGGCTCCCAAAAAATTCGCAGTTAATTTTTTGGGAAAGAGGAGCGATGACGAAGCAAGCGGAAGTTTTTGCGCAGTAAGCTAAAACGGAGCAAACGAAGTCCATCGCGACGATGCGGCGGGCATAGAAGGATAACGCTTTGTTCACGCCCATATGCATTTCCGACCGTAGGGAGGAAAATTTCGCATGGGCATTTAATTATGTTTTTAATTTATAGGAATTTCCTATAAATTAAAAAACTGCCCCTTGTAAAAAGGGACAGCCTTTATATGTAAAATTAGGATTCCAAATCAATCCACAAAGCGGGACGCACCGCGTCACTACTGTTGCTGACATTGCTACCAAGATAATAGACCGCCCCGCCGGTATCGACGTCTGCCGCATCCCTAGTCCTGCTACCGGGCGACCGCAGCCACCACCAGCAATTTCCATTATCCCCCTTATACGCGCCTTGCGCATATGCATAGGCTGTACCCGCGCATTGTCTTTTACCGTCCGAAGTAAAATATTTTTCCGCTTCGTTTGTGCTCAGCAAAAACACCTTGTCCTCTGTATTCCTTCCGGGATTTATAGCATATTTCGGGTTCTTATCCGCCGTAACTGTGGTGGTCGCTATCGCAGCTTGCTGCGATCCATCAAACGCCGCGTTGTAAAAGTCATTGTTCAGCCATTGGCGCAACGTACAGCTTTCCCATGTAACGTCTGTCCGCGAAGTATTATATTTTTGGCAGTCCAACGCATATTTGCTAATGAGCAAAGCCTTATTCCCCTGCTTATCCAATACCTGCCATTCTATCGGCTCTTTCCCGTTTGAGGTATTGTTGTCTTGTTCATACGCACCAAATTTGAAAACATCCCCAACTTTTAAGTTTTTTGCCGAGTTTACCATTTCCTCGCCGTATAGCTTAACCGCTTTGTTATATTTTACAGACGGAATTATCACAGTGTTTAAAATTATCAAAAACGCAATTACGACTACAACAATCGGCGTGCCTATCACCGCAATCTTTTTTGTCAGTTTCACCCTGCGCTCATTTTCTTTAATCGCGTCCTTTCTTGCCGTTTCCGCTTTTTCCGCACAAGTCGCCGCGTGCTTGTCCGCGTCCTTGTACCCCTTGACGAAACGAAATAGATTTGCCGCAGTGATATATTCCGCCTCAGTCCGAGCGGATTTTGCCCGACTCCCCGCGTCCTGATAAATTCCTTCCAAACTCGAAATGGCAAGAATTCCCTTTTGAATCTCGTCTATCGCCTTTGCCTCTTCCTCATACACCGATTTTTGATAGCCGTCCGCGTGTTCTATCGCGGATTTATAATCCGCGTCCGCAAATATTGAGGTATATTGCGCACGGTTGACTGTCGGCACGCGTTTATGCGTGGCGGGGTCTTCCACATACTCTATGCCGTAGCGGCACAGCACAAGAGACCAGTACGCCTCCGCGTCATTGCCGTCCTCATTGAGTATCTGCTCGTATATCCCCATCGCCTTGTCAAACTCATTGTTCCGGCGGAAGTGGTTGGCGCGGTCATACAGATTCGCCCGTTTTTCATCGTCCAATTTCGGCAGGGTTTGCTTTGTACCGCAATACTGACATTCCGCAACGCTCATGCCCGCCGCGATTTCCAAATCGCCTCCGCACATCTTACACTTGAATATCGACATAATCAATAACTCCTTTGCATTTGAATACTCCGTATCAGCAATATATTCCACTGATACAGGACGCAAAACGACTTCATTATTACTAAAATTATAGCATGAGAGGGGATTTTTGTCAAACCGCGAAAAACAGACCGAAGCTTGAAAATACTTGCTTTCGGTCTGTTTATGATACGCAAAATTTATTTTTTACTTGTTACCTTCTTCCCGCGAAGAAGGTAACAGTGAAACACATCACACGATTTTCGCGCCGCTTTGGATTTCATCCATTACAGTAGTGACAACTAATTTGCCGTCATGCTCCGCAGACAAAATCATGCCCTGCGACTCCTGCCCCATAATTTTCACAGGCTTCAAATTAGCGACAAACAAAACATTTTTGCCGATTAACTCTTCCGGCTTGTAATACTTTGCAATGCCGGAGAGAATTTGACGGGTTTCGTTTCCGACCTCTAAGGTGAATTTTAAAAGTTTGCTCGACTTGGGCACTTTTTCACAGGTCAAAACCTTTCCGACGCGGATATCCGGCTTTTCAAATTCCTCAAATTCAATCTGCTCCGCAAACGGTTCAATTTCCACCTTTGTTTCTGGTTCCGGACTGCCAAATTCCGCTTGCAGTTCTTCTAATTTTTTGTCAGCGTCAATGCGTGCAAAAATAGGAACAGGCTCGCCGACCGCAACACCTGATTTTGTCACGCCGAATTGCTGTACACTCTCCCAGGAAAGTTCCTCCGCTTTGGTTTGCTCCGCAATCGCTTTTGCGGTATCCGGCATGAAAGAAGAAAGCAGAGAGGTGATAAAACGTATTGCTTCTGTCAGGCAATACATCACCGTTCCCAAGCGTTCCTTTTGCGCCTCGTCTTTCGCCAGTACCCACGGGGTAGTTTCGTCAATGTATTTATTCGCACGGTTGACCAATTTCCAAATCTCGTCCAGTGCGTCAGAAGTGCGGTATTGCTCCATTTTTTCCGCCGCTGCCGCTGCCGCTGAGAGCGCGGTCGCTTTCAAATCCTCGTCAAAGACCTCCAGTTTGCCGCAAGCCGGAATGATACCGCCGAAATACTTTTGAATCATAGCAACGGTACGGTTCACCAAATTGCCCAAAGTATTTGCCAAATCGGAATTATACCGCGCGATAATCGTCTCATAGGTAATAGAACCGTCCTGCGCATAGGGCATTTCATGCAGCAGGTAATAGCGCACCGCATCTGTGCCGAAATGGCGAACCATATCGTCCGCGTAAATCACGTTGCCGACAGACTTGCTCATTTTATCTGTACCGACCAACAGCCACGGATGCCCGAAAATTTGCTTTGGCAGCGGCTCCCCCAGTGCCATCAGCATAATAGGCCAATAGATGGTATGAAAACGCAAAATGTCCTTGCCGATTACATGCACATCAGCCGGCCAGTATTTTTGATACAATTCACCTTTGCCGTCCGGCGAATAGCCCAGCGCGGTGATATAGTTGGAAAGCGCGTCAATCCAAACATAAATGACATGCTTATCGTCAAAGGTGACAGGAATTCCCCAGTCAAAACTGGTACGCGAAACGCACAAGTCCTGCAAGCCCGGCTTTAAGAAATTGTTCACCATCTCTTTTTTGCGGGATTCCGGCTGAATGAAATCAGGATTTTCCTCAATATGTTTCATCAGGCGCTCCTGATATTTGCTCATTTTGAAGAAGTACGCTTCCTCCTTAGTGACGGTTACCTCACGTCCGCAGTCGGGACATTTGCCGTCCACAAGCTGCGTTTGCGTCCAGAAAGATTCGCACGGGGTACAGTACCATCCCTCGTATACATCTTTGTAAATATCGCCTTGGTCGTACAGCTTTTTGAATATCTTCTGCACTGCCTCCACATGATAGTCGTCTGTGGTGCGGATAAATTTATCGTAGCTGGAATTCATCAAATCCCAAATTGTCTTAATTTCGTCCGTAATTCCGTCCACATATTCCTTCGGCGAAATTCCGCTCGCCTGCGCCAGTTCCTGAATCTTTTGCCCATGCTCATCTGTGCCGGTCAGAAAAAATACGTCATAGCCGAGATAACGCTTAAACCGCGCAATCGCATCGCTCAAAACAACCTCGTAAGTATTGCCGATGTGCGGTTTACGCGATGTATAGGTAATTGCTGTCGTCAAATAAAACTTTTTATTATTACACATATCTATCACACGCCTTTCTTATCATCCTTGTTGGTTTGGAAACGGCAGTCCGAAATGCTCGTACGCCCGCTGTGTCACAATTCGCCCGCGCGGCGTACGGCTCAGAAAACCAATCTGCATCAGATATGGTTCATATACATCTTCGACCGTGTCGCTCTCCTCGTTAATGGTTGCGGCGAGCGTGTCAAGCCCTACAGGACCGCCGCTGTAGTGCTCAATCACGGTCAGAAGCATTCGCTTATCGTTTGAATCCAGACCCAACGCGTCCACTTCCAGACGGTTGAGCGCATCGTCCGCTGTGTGCTTATCGATTCTACCGCCGCCATTCACCTGCGCGAAATCGCGTACACGGCGCAAAAGGCGGTTAGCGATACGCGGCGTCCCGCGGGAACGCGAAGCGATTTCCGCCGCCCCCTCCGCTTCAATCTCTATCCCCAAAATTCCGGCGGAACGAATGACAATCTGCATCAATTCCTCCCTCGTATACATTTCCAAACGGCTGATAACACCAAACCGGTCACGCAGCGGCGCAGAAAGCGCACCTGCGCGAGTGGTTGCACCAATCAAGGTGAACTTTGGCAAATCCAACCGAATAGAACGCGCCGAAGGTCCTTTTCCGATAATAATATCCAAGGCATAATCCTCCATCGCCGGATAGAGAACTTCCTCTACACTACGGCTTAAACGGTGAATTTCGTCCACAAAAAGGATATCTCCGGGCGCAAGATTGGTCAGCAATGCCGCCAAATCCCCTTGCTTTTCAATCGCAGGGCCGGAGGTAATACGGATATTAACCCCCATTTCGTTAGCGATGATACCGGAAAGCGTTGTTTTACCCAAGCCCGGAGGTCCGTATAGTAAGACGTGATCCAAAGGTTCTCCGCGCAGTTTTGCCGCCTCAATAAAGACTTGCAGATTCTCCTTCGCCTTTTGCTGACCTATGTATTCGCCCAAATGCTTAGGACGGAGACTGTATTCGGTTTCATTATCTTCGCTGATTTCGCTCGTGGTAATGATTCTGTTCTCTTCCATCATAACTGCTGTACCTTTCTGCCTATTGTTTTGCTAAGTTCTGCAAGCCGCGCTTGACAATCTCTTCCACACTGCCTGTCAGCCCCGCAATCGCCTGCCGCGCTTCCTGCGGCTTATATCCAAGTACAATCAAAGCGGAAAGAGCGTCGCTTTCCTCGTCTCCGACCGTGGCGGGAACATCCGCAAAATCCTCCCCGCTAAAGCTGTCCATTTCAACGCCCTTGAATTTGTCTTTCAATTCCAAAATCAGGCGTTGTGCCCCTTTCAAACCCAGTCCGGAGGTTTTTTCCGCCAAATATTTCGCGTCGTTTGTCACAACACAGAGCGCAAATTTTGAGGGAGAAACCGCTGATAAAACCGACATTGCCAACTTTGCTCCCACGCGGTTGACGCCAATGAGCATTTCAAACAACGCTTTTTCCTCCGGTGTTGCAAATCCGTATAAATCTATGATATCAGACGCGGATTTATAATTCAAATATGTGTACAGCTTTGCAAAGGTTCCCTCCGCGCCAAGGCTGTCTAACGTCGCTGCACTGACATAAATCTGATAACCGACCCCTCCGGCATCAATCACGGCAAAGTCTCCACCTTTATACGCCAAAGTTCCGGATATATAATAAAACATATGAAAATTCTCCTTTGCTTGATTTACTCGCCGCGGTTCACTTCCTGACTCATGTCAATTTCAATTCCAAAGGCAGAAAGAGCGGCTTCCAACTGGCGGTCAACCGTCACAGTGCCATTGTCTAAGTGCGTACGCAAAAGTGCCTGCGTTGTTCTGTCCAATTCACCGTAAGAATACACGCCGCTGATACTTTGGAAAGTCGCAACTGCGCTTTTTAAATTCGCATCAAAGAAATCATCGATTTCGCCCAAATACAATCCGAACAACTGCAAAATCTCTTTCGCGGTGCGGATATCCGCGCCGGTGTCGCCTTCAACATAAATCTGTGACATAGAGAAATCGGGAATTTGACTGCCGTCATACGGAATTTCCTCATTCAACACAACGCTGTCCGGCTCTATTCCCCTTTTATGAATATTATTACCGTTCGGCGTGAGATAATACGCCATTGTGTATTTCATGGAGTCGCCGTTATTGAGCTGAATCAAAGATTGGACTGTCCCTTTGCCAAAGGATTTTTCTCCGATGACCTTTGCCACTCCGTTTTCACTCACCGCCGCGGTTAACACCTCGGACGCGCTGGCAGAATTGCCGTTAATCAGCATGACAAGGTCATATTTTTGTTCTTTCAAAGCAGAGCGATATGTCTTATTAAATATATCCGCTTTGTGGTCTTCAATCGTGATAATTCCGTCCTTTGGTACAAAATTACCCGCAATCTTGACTGCTTCTTCCAAAACACCGCCGCCATTATTCCTCACGTCAATAATGATATTGGTGATTTTTTGCTTATCTGCTTCATCAAGAGCCGCGCGCACCTTATCTGTCGCATATTCATTAAAGGAGTACAGGTGGATATACATCGCCTTTTTATCTCCGTCCTCATAAACACGGAAAGAAACAGGATTATCAATGATTTTCTCCCGCGTCATGCGGAAGTAAATCACATGCTCTACACCCGAGCGGCTCACTCCGACCTCAACCTCGGTGCCTTCTTCTCCGCGGACATAAGATAACGCCTCATCCATCGCCATATCATTAAATTCGATGCCGTCCGCGCTGACAAGCACGTCCCCCGCACGAATACCGGCTCTGGCAGCGGGTGTGTCGGGAATCGGTTCATGCACCACCAATCGTCCGTCCATCAAGGAAACATTTACCCCGATACCGGTCACACTGCCCGTCACTGCTTTCGTAAAAAAGTCCTCCGTTTCCGTCGGATTGAAATAGTTGGAATTTTCGTCAATGGAGGACAACATGCCTTTCATAGCTTCCTCATACAATTCAGGATGCTCGTTCATCACCGCCTGCAACGCGCCGTGATATAAACTCTCTTTATCTACCGCGCCATACCGCGCCCAGGTAGATAAATACTCTGCCACTTCCTCCATATATGCAAACTGTTCCTCCGCCGAGTTGTCCGCTTGCTCTGCAGGTTCACTTCCAAAGACCGTACCGCACGCAAAAACTGTCAAGCACAACACAAGCAGGATAGAAACAAATCGTTTTCTATAATGTTTTCTCATAGTTATACTCATTCCTTTCGCTTGAAAAGATAATGCTACTGCATATGAAACCATATTACCTTATAACCGTAGCCACTGCGCGCTACCAAAACCTGTGCTCTTTGATCCAAACATGACTCGTTTATATTCTGCAGGCTGATTGACGCGCCGTCCTTGTTAAACAACGCGCGGTGAGTAATCGGAATTTCCGTATACTCTATTGCTGATTGCATCTCCTGCGCAACGTCGTCCGTTTGCCATGTTGACACACCTTTGAGCACAATCGTGCGATTGACCGAATCACACACATATACATTCGCGGTATAGAGCGCCATATTCGTATATATAGCATTCGCATCCATTGCGAAAGACGGCGCACTGCCAAACACCAAAACACAGCATAAAGCGATGCTCGCTATCACTTTTCGTTTCCAATGTTTCATCTGAATTGCCACAGCCTTTCTGCCAAAATTTCATTACATTTCACAGAGATGATTCCTACATTTTTTCGGGCGCGCTGATTTTGAGCATATTCAAAATACCGCGAATCACAATCCGCACGCTATCCGCCAACTTCAACCGAGCATTCATCAGCTCCTTATCTTCCACCCGAACATGACAAGCAGTATAAAAGGAATGGAACACTGTTGCCAAATCCACTACATAACGGGTAATACGCGCAGGTTCCAAAGCTTGTGCCGCCAGTCGGATTTCCTCCGGGAAATCGCAAAGCTTACGCAGCAAATCCAACTCTTCTTCCGCCGTCAGCACTGCCGGATTGATGGTATCGTAACCACATACTGTCACACCTTCTTCCTCTAAGCCGCGAAGAATGCTGCAAATCCGAGCATGCGCATACTGGACGTAATACACTGGGTTGTTACTGCTTTGTTCCATTGCCAAATCCAAATCAAAATCCAAATGGCTCCCTGCCGCACGCATATTGAAGAAGAAACGCGCCACATCAATGCTGGTATCCTCCAGCAAATCAGAAAGAGTAATTGCCTTGCCCGTCCGCTTGGACATACGCACAATCTCTCCGTCCTGCACCAAACGTACCAACTGCATCAAAACAACCTCTAATTTTTCCGGCGCAACACCTGCCGCTTCCAGAGCGTTCTTCATACGGGCAACGTGACCGTGATGGTCTGCCCCCCATATATCAATCGCTAAATCAAATCCACGCGTTTGCAGTTTGTTCAAATGATACGCAATGTCTGCCGCAAAATAAGTAGGAATTCCGTTTTGGCGAACCAGCACTTCATCTTTGACTTCCTCGGTATTCTCTCCCTTTTCCTGCGCCATTTTCACACAGTTCAGCCAAATTGCGCCGTCGTTTTCATAGGTGTACCCTTTCTCTGACAACAAGTCAACCGCCTTTTGCACAGCGCCGCTCTCATGCAGGGTGCTTTCGCGGAACCACACATCATAAAAAATCCGATACTTCTCCAAATCCGACTTCAAAGCGCTCACATTCTTTTCCAATGCATAATCCACCAGCGCTGCCTTGCGTTCCTCCTCTGAGGTATTGAGATACTTGTCTCCGTGAATCGCCATAAAATCCTTTGCGTGTACGCGGATATCGTCACCGTGATATCCGTTCTCCGGGAATTCAATCGCGTCCTCGCCCTGCAATTCCTGAATATAGCGCGCATTTAAAGAAGCGCCGAACTTTTCAATCTGATTTCCGGCATCGTTGACATAAAATTCCCGCGTAACATCATAGCCTGCAAACTCCAGCACACTTGCCATGCAATCACCCAAAGCACCGCCGCGCGCATTGCCCATGTGCATCGGACCTGTCGGGTTAGCGCTTACAAATTCTACCATAACACGTTTGCCCTTGCCGTCCTCCACCCTGCCGTAATTTTCTCCGCAGACTTCAATTGCCTGCATGGTGCGGTACAACCAATTATTGCTCAGTCGGAAGTTGAGGAATCCCGCTCCCGCTACCTCAACAGCGAGAATATCTTCGTCCGGCTGAATTCGTGCCGCAAGCTCGTCTGCAATTTTACGAGGAGCAATACGCAAAGGGCGTGCCAAAAGCATGGCAAGATTGCACGCAAAGTCCCCGTGCTGCTTGTCCTTTGGCTTTTCAAGCATAATCATTTTCTCTACCTCCGGCATTTCCTCCGGCAGAGATAAAGCGCCTTCCTGCACCGCTGTTTCAAACGCATGCAAAACAGCTTGTCCGATTTTATTCTTCATTTCCTCCGCAATATTCATAGTCAACCTCCGTTTTTTTGTATCGTAATTTCCAACTGATTATGCGCAAATGTCGTATTATCTGCGTCCAATAAATAATCAATCAATAACGCTCCACCCTCCGGCGTAAGATTATTGACAATTTTCTTGGTATCCACTGCGACAACGATGTTGCCGTATAACGTCTCGTAATAGCAAAGATTCTTCTCGCCCGTCTCATATGTCATGCTCATATTGTATTTACCGCTGCGCGACATTTTCACCCTGCTATCCGAAACCATGATTGTTGTGACCGTCTCTTCGAATCCGGTCAGTTCCGTTTCCTCATAACTGATATAATACTTACCGTCCCGCTCCGCAAACTTTCCACAGGTTTGAAGTTCAATCACATCTTCTTCCCCGTCTACCGTCTGCGTGGTATGCATAAGTATCGTTGCGTTGTTTTTCAAAATGATGTTTCCTTTCTATATCTCAAATACCGTTTCAATCAGTAGCGCTCAATTTCTATCTTTTGCACATGACCGGAAAGCTTTCTTTGTAAAAATCTTCCCCCAAGTTCTTCAAAATTTTCCACACTGTCGCTGACAAAATATTGTGTTTGTCCGGTCTGTTCTCTTTCACAAAGCATATGACCTTGCATCATTTGCCGCTTGGCATACTCCGCAGCGCAAGCGCCTGAGTTAACTAAAGTAACCCCATCTCCCAAATATTCCTGTATCAGTTCAGATAACAAAGGATAATGCGTACAACCCAATATTACCGTATCCGCTCCGAACTCCTTCACAGCCGGCAAATATTCCTCCATTACAAGGCGAGCCAGGTTATCCTTTGTATGTCCGCTTTCCACAATCGGAACAAAGAGCGGGCAAGCCTGCTGCAACACCTGAATTTCTGAATCCTGTCCGCAAATTGCCTCCCGATACTTTCCGCTGTTAACCGTTCCCGGCGTACCAAGCACAGCAACCCGCCCGTTACGGGTGAGTTCCGCCGCACGGAAAGCAGTCGGTTCTACCACTCCGCAAATCTCAGTGTCAAATTCCTCTGTGATATGCGGCAACGCGGCACTGCTCGCCGTCCCGCAAGCGATAATGATAAACTTGATGTCAAAGCTCCGCAAAAAACGAATATCTTGTCTTGTATATTTGACGATGGTTTCCTTGCTCCGTGTTCCATAAGGTACGCGTCCGGTATCACCAAAGTATATGATATTCTCATTAGGCATAATATCTAACACTTCACGCACGCAGGTCAGTCCGCCGAGTCCTGAATCAAAAATGCCGATTGGCCTGTTATCCATTCTTATGACCATTCCTTTCCGCTGCGCATCAAAGCGCAAAACAAGGCTGAATAAAATTATTTAGGTTATACATACTCCGCACTGCACCGTGCGATGTGCCCCTACCCCAAGTCAAGAACATGAAAATAGGCGATTTATTCAGTTTTATTCCTCCGCAAGTTCGATTAACCTATCTAACAATTCGCCGCATTCCATCCCCGAAACCGCCCACAATTTCGGATACATACTGATTGATGTAAAGCCGGGCAGCGTATTGATTTCATTCAAATAAATCTCTCCCGTGGTTCGCTCTATAAAGAAATCTACCCGCGCAAGCCCCCGACATTCGCACGCGCGGTAAGCCTTAACGGCATATTCTTTAATTTTTGAAACAGTTTCCTCCGGCAACGGAGCCGGTATCATCAGGCGGGAATTCTCATCCTGATACTTTGCCTCATAATCATAAAATTCCTTCGCGGGAGCAATTTCGCCCAGCATTTCTGCCGCACGCGGCGAAAGATTCCCCATGACGCTGCACTCCACTTCACGGCAGTCAACCATTGGTTCAATCAGAAGCTTGTAATCCTCCGCAAAGGCAGTTTGGATCGCTTGCTCCAGTTCTGCGCGGTTCGACGCCTTGCTTACCCCGACAGACGAACCTGCGTTAGACGGTTTGACAAAACAAGGATAGCCGATTTTCTCCTCTATTTCTTCCGCACAAAGGGGGTCTCCGATTTTGCGTTCCACCCAATCCGCCTGCGGAATTCCCATATGTTTAAAAATCGTTTTGGCAATACATTTATCCATACAGACTGCGCTGCCGGTCACCTTGCTTCCCACATAAGGGATTCCTGCAAGTTCCAGCAACCCCTGCACTGTCCCGTCCTCACCATTTTTACCGTGTAGAACAGGAATCACCACATCTATCGGAATACGTTCTACGCTTTCTCCGTGAAATCTCAGAATACATCTGTCGTCCCTGTCCGGCGAAAGGACGGCACGATCAAACCCGCGCTTTGAAAAATGCCCTTCCGTAATGCGCGCCACCTCGTCATCGTAGTAAAACCACTTGCCGCACTTGCTGATAGCTATCATATGTATCTGATATTTTTCCTTATCTAAACTGTTTAATATAAATTGAACAGACATGCGTGACACTTCATGTTCGCTTGACACGCCGCCGAACAAAACACAAACCTGTTTTTTTGACACGTTCAATCCTCCCGAGATATTTCGTTCTTTATTGAATTTCAATACATCTTAATATTGTACATCTAATTCTATGAAAAATCAATATGTATAAGAACTTTTTTTCGGGCAATAATTCATTTATTACATTTTAATACCAAAACGGAGGAATTACATAATGAAAAAATGTGAAATATTACACTGTTTTTGTTTAAACACGCCGCGTCTTTGCGCACTCTTTGCCGCAATGATACTTCTTTTTTCCGCACTGCTCTCCTATGCGCACAACACGCAGGCAGCACTTGCGGATAGTGTACTGCGCCTGCACGTCATTGCGGACAGCAACACCGCCACCGACCAAGCGCTGAAACTAAAGGTACGCAACCGCGTCCTGAAAGAAACAGGCACATTTTACAGCAACACGTCCAATCGTGCCGAAGCGATACAATCTATCAAAACACATATCGACGAAATAGCCCAAGCGGCACAAGATGAGGTTCAGCGCAACGGATACCATTATCCTGTTCAAGTCGAGGTCGGACAATTTGCCTTTCCGACAAAATCTTACGGCAATGTCATGCTGCCTGCCGGTAAATACGAGGCGGTACGAGTGAAAATCGGCAGCGGGCAAGGAGAAAATTGGTGGTGTGTCATGTTTCCGCCGCTCTGCTTTGTGAACGGAGTTGCAGAACTTCCGCCCGAATCCGAACAGCAACTGAAAGACACACTTTCGCCGGAGGAGTATGCGTTAATCACCGAACAGACCGGCGGAGAACTTCCGATACAAATTAAATTCAAACTGGTGGAGTTGGCAGGCAAACTCTTTGAGAGAAAGCAATAAAGTTCCGCATGCCCCGGATATTGACTCTTTATTCTAAAACACGGACAAAGCGAATATACATGAGGATAAAGGATCAAGACAGGAGGAATAAAATATGAAAGTATGGATTGTCAGCAAAAAAACGGGAGTGCTGTACGCGTTAATTTTAGTACTATTGATTTCTCTCGTATACATAGGAAAAAACGAAACAATCAGTGTTAGCAGTACAAAACGAGATTTGCCCATCTACTGTGTAGATAAACCGGAGGACGACAAAACTATCGCTATCAGCTTTGACGCAGCATGGGCAGCGTAACACCTTGTGCAAAAATTTAACTGCTTTTTTGTCGTTGCTCCAAACATTCGGATATATTATCCATTTTGTCTTGGAACGCAAATTGAATTTCAATACGCAAAGGCTTGTCTTTGCGCTCGGAAATAAAAATTCTTTCAATAAATATTTGTATTACTTCTTGAGTTAGTTGCTCCAGTTCACCATAGCTTTTCATTTTTTGAAACCACGAAGCCATAACATCATCTTTTAACGGACTGCTCTGTTCTTCTGACAGGGCGGTTATCTTTTTTTCGAGCAATGTTATTTGAGATTCATACTCATTTTTATACTGCATATATTCTTCTCTGTTTAAAATACCGTCTCTGTAATCTTCATATAATCTGCGCTTGTTATTCTGTACCTTATCTAAAGAATTTTGTGCCTCTCTTAATTTTACTTTCATGGTTTTGCTTTTTTTGTCAAGCATGTCCGCATTCAGCACAATTTTTTCTAAATCGCACAGCCTTTGAATATGCTCATTGATAGCTTTCAGCACAATTTGGTATAAATCGTCAAATAAAATATTATGAGCGCTGCAATGACCCTTGCCCGCTCTTTTATATGTACCGCAACTCAGATATGCTTGTCCCCGGCGGGTTATTTTGACAAGACCTCTTCCGCATTCCCGACACTTTATAATTCCCGAAAAGATATGTGCGCTGTTAACCGCCACCGATTTGTAGCGCCGTCCGATAAGCAACTGTGTTTCCTCCCACACCTTTCTTTCTATAATGGCGGGGTGTGTATTTTCAACAATCAGCCAATCACTTTCAGGCAGATTTCGTTCTCCGTAGTTGTATCTTGACATATTTGCCTTATGCTGAACCATATCGCCCGCATAGATTTGTTTTTTCAAGATATTTCTAACTGTCGAGTATGTCCAATAGGAAGTCGATACCAATTTCTTAGCATTTGAATAATTTTCTCCATTCAGCCTTTTGTACTCCGATGGGCACGGTATTCCTTCATCAGTCAAAATTCTCGCGATTGTCTGAAAACCGTAACCACTGCGAAACATAGAAAAAATTCTTCGCACAACCTCTGCAGCAGGCTCATCAATAACAAGCTTGTTTTTATCATTAGCATCTTTTTTATATCCATAAGACGCAAAAGAGCCGATAAATTTGCCCTCCCGCTGCTTCGTCCGTATAGAGGAAATCACCTTTTTCGATATATCCTCCGCGTATTGAGCATTCACTATATTCCGTATCGGTACAGATATGTCATACCGCTGATTGAAATTATCAATGTTATCGTTAATCGCTATAAAACGAACACGATGCTGCGGGAAAAATCTTTCCAAATACTGTCCCGTGTCTATATAGTTTCTGCCAATTCGGGATAAATCCTTAACAATCACGCAATCAATGATACCATTCTCTATATCGCGTATCATTTGCTGAAATGCGGGTCTCTCAAAATTTGTTCCTGTATATCCATCATCTATATAGAATTTGTGGAGCCGCATATCATCCTGATTTTTTATGTACATTTCAATCAAGTCACGCTGATTTGCCACACTTTCGCTCTCGGCCTTGTCGCCATCTTCGCGCGATAGCCGGATATACGGAGCTACATTAAAAATCTGAAGCATTTGCTTTTGTCTACACATTTCGGTCTGCACCGTAACACCTCCTACAAAGTCCGAAACGCATACTATTGCCTTGCCATTATAACATAATATGCGTTTCAAAGTCAATGTCAGCTCAGCTAATCACATAAATGATGAGCAAAATAAACAAAGCCTTACCGAATTATGTACACATTATTTTTTCTACCATCGTATCTATATAATTTTGAAGTTTATTGTGCATAAATCCGCTATCAGAATATTTGTACACAATTTCGTATCTATTATGATAATCCGTCACAGCAGTGACTGTCATTTTTTCATCTTGTTTCATATCGGTTCCTCCTCTTTTCTATACTAAATCCTATTCAAAAGCAGAACGATATATGAATTTTAATAACAAATATTTCAGATGCTACCAGCCACATCTGCCTTAGCACGATCAATATTTATATGTAATATTGCCCCTTTTGAACAGCCTTTGGCGTGGCATACATAATACTGCCTTACTGTAATACGAATAAAGCAGTACTCTCCCGGGTTCTCCGCAAGGTGCGTACACAAGTATCATTATAACTGCACGTTTCATCGCAAGCTATCCTGCCTCAGATAGTTTTCGGGGAAATGCTTTTCGCTCTAACATAGATGTAAGACTTGCTTTACGCTATGCTGTCACCGCGCATTCACCGAAGCTGCTGCCGTTTTATCGGCCGTACAGTTTTACGATTAAAAAGGGGCTATTCAGTTTTCAAACATCAATCTAACCTCTGCATGGGTTTTCAGGAATATCACTTTTTTGCCTCCACTTGAATGTAAATAAAATATCCCTTCACCTAATGCAAGTTTAAAGAGGTTTTACCACCCTTATTTACATAAATTTTTAATTCTATTTTTTGATTGTTCCACACTTTTCCATCCAGCGCTTTGATTACATCCTTCAATTTCAGCGATTTTCACTGTTGATAATCCTTCTAAATATATAGGGAAACGTCGCATTTGTATCTTCGTTAAACATCTTAGAGCTAATTCTCTTACAGTTTCCAAATCCGGTAAGACAGGTTTTCCTCAAAATATATTTTTCAACAAGAAAAACAATTTTTATTGTAAAATATGTATTTTTATATAGATAACACCATTTTGTTATACTAACATAAAAGTCCGGCAGCCACGCATAACGCAAGCTGCCGGACATACTGAGCGATGTCACGCCGCCTATCTTTCTATATCAACCATCGTCTCAAACTATCTACATGTCCTGTTTTAACTCCTTAGACAAGGTATTGCCGGAAATTGTTTGCGTCTGCAATGCGCGGATAACCATGTGTGCCACTGCACCTTCGCTTTACGTGCTCTGCCGGTGTTCTTTTTCTTCTTGGCATAGTAAAACCTCCAAACTTGCATTTTGTTATGCACCTGTTTGGAGGTTTACACAATCTTGATTGAAGCGGTCTCTTTTTAAAAATCAGGTACCCTGCCGGAGCGTAAAAAGACGATTCCGTCTACTTTGTCAACAAGTCCGATTCGGGATTATCTCTTCGTTTACAAGTCGTATATCTTTGCCCATAACTATCACTCTTTTTATATTGATATTTTCATCAAAAATCAAAATGTCTGCATCATTTCCGGCTTCCAATACCCCTTTTCGCGAAAGTCCCAGAGCTTTTGCCGGATTCAGGGTCATCATTTTAACCGCGTCCCAAAGCGTCACATCTGCTTTTTTTACCATGTTTCTTACTAACCTGTCAGCAGTCGCTACACTCCCCGCAAATCCTTTTCTGTCACAAAGTTTTGCCACTCCATCTTCTATAATACACGGAACAGATTCTCCCTTTCTTCCAAGCTCGGATTTACCCTCGCCCATTCCTGCGCCGCGCATTGCATCTGTTACAAGACATATATTATCACTGCCAAGAATTTTTACAATCAGCCTCAAAAGCTCTGCAGGGAGGTGACAGCCATCAGCAATAACCTCTGCCGTCACATTGTTAAACAAATACGCAGATTCAACAATTCCAGGCACCCTATATCCGCATCGACGTGTGAGACCCGACATTCCCGAATATAAATGCGTGACCATCCTGAGTCCTGTGTTGTATACTCTTTTAAAATCTTCATAAGTTCCATCGCTATGTCCAACTGAAGGTATAATACTGTTTTCAATTAAAAACTCGCAAAACTCCTCACTTCCCGAAAGCTCTGGGGCAAAGCTCCACTTTTTTATAAGGTCTTTGCCCTCACTGATGATTTTTTTATATTCCTCTTTTTGCGGCGCTTTTATATAATCGGGATTTTGCGCTCCACACTGTGATATGTTAAAATAAGGTCCTTCTAAATGTGCCCCTATAATATTACACTCGGATAAATTCTCCTCTATAACATACCTCAAATCTCTCAAAAATTCCAAAAGTGTTTCTCTCGAGCACGCAAGCGTTGTAGGCAGAATTGATGTTGTTCCGTGCCTTAAATGCAGCTTTGCGCCGTTTACAATCGCCTCTGCACCGCCATCCATAAAATCATATCCTCCGCCGCCATGAACATGCATATCGATAAAGCCCGGTGAAACATAATCGCCCGAAGCATCAATCTCTCTGTCAAACGGCAAATCTGCGTCCGTTATATTTTTTATGGCGATACCTTCAAGGTATACATACACGTTTTCTGTTATTCCCTCTTTTAATATACATTTTCCGTTTTTAATTTTGGTAATCACTTTTCAAAAATCCTCTTTTGTTAAAGCGTTGTTCCCGCCGAATTATTATCTACGAATAAATAAAAGTCGAAATGTTCTTTCAGCAGTGTTGCTGGTACTGAATTCGTAGTTTCCTTACTCTCTATCATAAGTCTGATTGCCTCAGCCTTTACTGCATGAGGAACTGCTGATATTATCGTTTTACACTGCATTATTCTGTACGCCGTCATAGAAATCGCCTGTTTCGGTACATCCTCTATTCCGGGGAACCAGCCTTCTCCCACCTGTTGTCTTCTGCACTTTTCGTCAAGAGTTACTATTATGTATGATTCCTTTGTTTCAAAATCCGCCGGAGGGTCATTAAACGCAATATGCGCATTTTCGCCTATTCCTATAAGTCCCACATCGATGTCTTCTTTGGTAATCTCCTCCGTCAGATTCTTTATTGTTTCCTTCGGATTATTTCCATCTACAAAATACACTTTCCCCGGATTTACTATATTCACAAATCGCTCCTTTAAATACTTTCTAAAGCTTGCAGGATGCTCTTCCGAAATACCCACATATTCATCCAGATGAAACATCTCCACCTTTGACCAATCAACATTTTCCCTGCAAAGAGCCTCAAGAGTATCGAACTGCGATGCGCCCGTCGACAATACAATCCTTGCCTTTCCATTTTTCGAAACTGCCTCATTGATTTTTTCTGCTGCGAGTTTTGCTGCTGCTGCCCCTAATTCTTTTGACGTATTGGTTTTAATTACTTTCATAATTCTTTCTCCTTTTTGTATTTATTATACCATAATTGCAAACCGCCAATCGGCTTGCTTCACACCGGTGCAACAAACACATATACGAAAAGCGTTCTTCGCTTTTCCTCTTTGACGTTGTGTTTATTATACCAATAATCACTTTAAAACAGTTTAAGGTAGATTATAGTGAAATTCGCTACGCTCATTACACCACATTATTGCTTTATACTACCTACTTTTATTTTTTAAATTTATTGTGTTGCTATTCAGGCTTCTTCTCAAGCTTTAGCGGAAAATCGCCGAGCTTATTTACCTTAAATCCATTTTTCTTATATTCCTCATAATCAAACGCTTCAAGTTCATCAATTGCAAGCTTATGAAATTCATAAAAATTCTTCCACCATTCATAACCCGAACCTAACTCTGCATTAAGGTATGCGTCCGCAATATCACAAGCCATCGCAGGGGCAACATAAAACGCTCCCATCGCTAAAACGTTTACCCCGTTGCCTGTTATTGCGCGAAGCGCCGCCGGTACACTTTCAACAACGCCTGCATGAACATGCGGGCACTTGCTTGCCGCTATATGTATTCCCATTCCCGTTCCGCAGAAAAGCAACGCTCTTTCAAATTCCCTCTCCGAAATCATTGCCCCTGCCCTTAAACCTACTCTGTGAAACATCAAATCTGTGTCATTGGAATCGGAATCCGCTTTCACCCCGATATCCGTTACTTTCCACCCCTTCTCCCGAAGATGCGCTGCAACCGCGTCCTTTAACGGCTGCCCTGCAAAGTCAGCACCCATAAGTATTTGCTTGTCTTTTACCGTTTTCATAACACTCTTCCTCCTATAATTAAACCAAATTAGTTCGCAAACATTGTTGTTATCAATTCATAGGCAAACAGCCAGTGCATTTTTTCAACAGGGTGATTAATCCTATTTGCTAACAAATGGTTTATATTGACGCTGTTCTCCCTTAAAGTCAGCCACTTTTTATAGCAATCACAGACAGGTACGTTTTTCTCTGCACAAATTTTTTTTGCCTCATCTATATATTTTGAAAGCCATCCTAATCTTTCATTTTCAGCCGTTTCTTCAGCTATTTTATTAAATGCTTCTTCAATTACGACATCTACCTTGTCCGTTTTAAGACTCGGAGTCATAAAAATGACCTCGGCGCCAATATTCCGAATTTCACCAAAAATTTTAGTTAAAGACTCTTTATATCTTAAAATTCCGTCAGCTTCAAGGCTCGAATCATTTAATCCAAAGCACACAATCACCAAATCAGGATTATAGCTTAAGACATCTCTTTCAAGCCTTAGTGCCCCGCCGTAAGCAGAATCTCCGCTGATTCCGGCATTTATAATGTTTATCGGAACTGTGGGATATAAAAATTCCAGAATTTCTTTCACCTTTGCGGCATAACTGCAATCTGACCTTGTTACGGGTTTTATCTTTCCCTCTCTTACAAAAAGTTCAAAACATCCTTGTGTAACACTATCCCCTAAAAACGCAATAACAGGTTGTCTGCTTTCATGCAAATTTTCTTGCTTTTTTATAATCTTCTCAATAATCTTCATACTGCTAAATCCCCTTATACAGCCTTATCTTGGATAAGCCGAATTTCAAACTGTCTTTTTCAAAAGAAATTGTCTTTTCATTATACGAACCGATATATTTTTTATCAATTTGCGAAAGATCCGCATAATAAAACGCATTCGCCGCCGTATTTGTTACAACTATGCTTAATATGTTCTTTTCCTTTAAATATTTCTTGTCTATCAAAAGCTTTTTAGGTGACATTATTACCGTTCCTATTTCATTTTCATTTACAAAAACCTTAGCATAGTAATAAAGCTCGTCAAACTCCAATAATAAATTGCCATTGTCTTTATATTCAAATTCGCATCTATAAATCGCACTCCCCGAAAAACTTTTGTCTATATATATTTTTTTATTATAAATCTCAAGCTTGTCTTCACATATTAAAAGCTTCTCCTTTGGTATAATTTCAAATTCATTAATCTCCATAAACAACTCAGCTGTTTCTTCTTTTTTTATTCTTTCCCAAAACAATTCATTCTTATAGACAACCACATAAGCCTCTCCTGATACTAGATCAATACTTATGGTATTGCTTTCCAGCTTTTCAATTTCACCATTTTGAGCATTTAAATAACAGCCTGCATTTTCTTCAGGTATTTCAATTGTTGCAAAAACCTCATGAGGGGATTCATTGTAAATTACATACACTGTTTCATTTTCAGATTTTTTCTTCATTGCCCGAAGATTTTTGTTATCTGATTTTATAACGCTTTCGGCAAGAATACACTCTCCGCTGTATGCCTTTATCCCTTTGATATTTCCAACGTTTCCGAATACATTTCCGCCTTCTTTAATAAATCCTTCTAACTTTCTTATGCCTTCTTTCGACATATTATCGCTCTGAGGAATATATATATATTTATACTTTGCGTTCCCCATGCATAGACAATTATCGCAAATCTTACATTCCGCTAGAAAATCATCGTCAATAATATCAAAATAAATCTGCTTTTCCTCTAACTCTTTGCCCATTTTGTTATATCTGATTTCCGCATGACTGCTTCCTATCCATACATCCCTTACAGGCATATAAATTGCGGTTTCCGCTGTATAGTTGCCAATGGAACATATATACATCATTCTTGTTATATAGTCATTAAATTCTTTCATGTATTCGGCTGCGGGCAATTTCTTTACAAAATGCGGTCTTAATTGTCCGAAAAGAAATCTGTCCTTGCCGGAGGTTATACTCATTATGTTTATAATGTTTATACCTCTGACAAATTGGTAGTTTGCAACATAACGCATCTCATCAAATGTAACGCCGCTGCCATATGCCGCAAAACTCTCGCTCACCGCAAAATTACCACCCGTCTGATGTGCTGCGGACGAAGCAAGTCTTGGAAAAAAATTATTTTTTGTATTAGTGGGGAATATCTGCCGCCATATGGCATCAATGCCAGGAATATCAAAATGACGAAGATGCTTCATAGGGTTTCCTATGCAGTGCCAAAAATTTTCCAGAATATCTTCACCGGACATATGCCCCGTAAACAGTATATCGTTATCTGTACACCACTTTCTTAACCGCTTCATATACTTTTCTTCAAATTGCTTTGCAGCGTATTCTATATAATATGTCTTGAAGGCATCCGCCTTCTTGGAAATACCGTTATGAAAAATTGCCGGAAGATTATCCTTAAAATTGTACCCACTTTTATTTTCAAAATCTTGAATATCTATACAATACGGAAAACTTAAATTCGGCTCATCAGAAAAAATTGCAGATACATAATTTCCGAAATAACCGCCCAAATGTTTTTTGTATCCCTCGTACGTGCTCTCTATAAACTCATCCATCACCCTGTCATCCAAAACATAAGTATATATGGTATCATGAAATCTTTCGGAATACACATAAACCTCAATATCATTTTCTGCCGTATATGGCAAACTCAATCTTTTAAAATCTTTTGTAAATACCGCTAATTTATCATTTTCATTCGCTGTTTCACCTTTTTTAAGCAAAACCGATTCTTCTTTTATGTATTTCGCAGTCGTGTCGGGATATTTTTTTACTATCCGCCCGCAGGCACTGCCCGACGGCCATCCTCCCTCATCATACAGCCATACGAAAATATGCAATTTCTCAGCCGTCGATACGGCGTATTCCACAAGTTCAAAAAACTCATCTGTCAAATAATCGGGCTTTAACCGTGTAGCCATACTGTCGGGACGAAACTCCTTAGGTTCGGGTAATATATATACACCCTTTATTCCCTGCTTCTTCATTGTCAAAAGTTCTTCATCAATATATTCTTTCGTAATCTCACTGTTCCATATCCAGGAATATATCACCCCCATCTTCAAATCCGAAACATTTCTAAACTTTTCTTTATCAAAGCTAAAAATCTCATTTCTCACAGCCGCCAATCCCTTCCTTTGCCTCCGCAGCCTGCACCCCGTTTTTGCACAAAAAGCGCCTTGATTAGGGCAAAAGCACCAAGCAATTTGCCCCAATCGCTCCATTCTGCATTATTTGTATATGTATGTCCCTCTGTATCCGCCGCCGCCCGTCTGATATATAATCATTGAACAAGCACTGCCCGATGAGGCATAGTCATTAATATCAGCAATGGTTCCAACATATATTTTGTTGTTATCTCTCCTGCTTGAATCATATACCGTTATGCCGCCTGATATTTTTGCAACTTCATCATATTCATAATCGTGTTCGTCTTTATACTCGTCATTAATTATCCATTTCCAGGCTACCATGTTATCCGATACCTTCTGAACATAACCGAATGAAAGCTGAAAACCACCTCTGTAGTAATCATAAGCAGCTTGTGTCTGTGCCGTATAGAGGCTTGGATATCTCTCATGATTATTCCATCCGGGCGTTCGGTTTTCGATTATATCTTTTGCCTTGCATAATAAAACATAATCACTGCGTCCGGTCTTTTTGGACGATACAATATCCCCCTTTACGCCGTAATAAAAATGCAGAAGGTCACCATGTTCAAGTGCGCTTAAATCAATTTCATAAGGCACCTTATAGGTTTGCTTAACGCCTCTGCTATAACCTGTAAGTTCCCAATACTGCTCGCCGGCCTCATTAATTGCAAGCGCAACTGAATCAAACATAATAACAATATTATTGTTTCCTATATTCAGGTTGAGGTCTGCTATATTGTATTCACATACAACCGCGCCCGTCATAAGGTTAGCTTTACCAAAACGGTATATATTCGTCTTATATTGTCCATCTGTTGCCATATAAAACGAAGTATTACCGCAGTAAACCTCCTCTTCGTCGGGGAACTCAACGCCACTCGGTATGTAAAACACAGGTACCGTACTGTCTACAAATGATTTTACACCCAGGCGCTGGCTGTTAAACCAAAGATTTGTTATCTTGTCATATTCTTGAAGCAACGCGCTGTCCTCGGTTTCCTTACCATAGTTAAACGTGGCTGTATCAATGGAAATTAACCGACCGTCTTCACCAACAGTATACAAAACTATTTGACACGGTACGCCTCCTTTAAGCGTGGCATTTGGAATTTGAGAAATAAATTCAGAGTATCCCTTAATCTTAACTCCGTCAACTCTTATCGTTTCGATGTCATAAAACTCCTCTGTCTCATTGTTGACATTATATATCCGAATATTAAATTTTTCATCGAACACGCTCGAGGATGACTCCGAAGTCCTTAGTAAATATCCGACCTTTTGCCCTGTTGACACCGTTTCTATATAACAAACATTTCCGAGATGGTCTATTTTGTAAAAAAGTGTATCGCTGAGTAAATTATACTTCGTTGTACCATATTCATCCACAAACGATTTCATATAACTTTTATCAAATTTGTACTCCACACCGTTGAGATTTACAATGCCCTTGTCCAAATTATACATTTCCGCTTTGGCGCGAACTTCGGTAAAGGATGCTATTACCATTATCGCCTTATCATCAATACTTTTGGCGACCGACAGAATATTACCGACTGCAATCTCCGAAAATTCAAAGCTCTCACCTGACGAAAGCCGCGCTGTCTTTGTCTCACATTCATCATAATCAAAATACTCACCCGGATTTAATTTATTGTATATCTTACAGCCGCTGACAGCGCCTACAACGTAATTTTTGTAATCCCAGATTATTACCGTGTCAAATATTCCATTATCATCAGAATCCTTTAAAATAATCTCGCCTTTATTAATATTTGAAAGCGCAGATTCATAAGATGACAAAAGGGGCATACCGTTGTATACAAAGTTAGTCGTTTCCAACTTTTTACTGGTTTTCCTATCATAATTCTCATTATAGTAGGTTATTGTGTTATTTTCATAGCTTTCATAACGCGAAACATCTATAACAACATTTTCTGTTCTGTCACGTACCCTTGCCGCATGAATTACAATTATGTCATTCTTTTCCGCAGTGCCCCTTGTCCACACGTAGCAACAATTGCCCGCTAACTCGCTGAGGTCAAGTCCGTCTGCTGTTTCATACCTTATACCATTCACATAAATTTCATTTTTCTCTGAAATATATCTTCCGTCCGTACTTAAGCCATACACCGAATCTATTTTCCCCTCAAGTCTGTTCAAAGAAAGATATACAGACCCCAGCGTTTCGCCTTCACTTTGTGAAAACATATAATTTCCGTTAATTATCCCCGAAAGATTATTCATTTCTGTATGCAGTGCATTGTATAATAACAGCAGTACGTCTTTTTTTGTAAATTCGTTTTCGCTTAATCTGCCTGCAGGCAGATTAAGCCGAGCTGCTCCGCGCACATAGCCTGTTGGATATCCTCCGTTTGCCTTTGCATAGGAATCGTATCCTAAAACACATATAATCATCTTCAACGCTTCATTTAACTCTATATTATCCATTGGTCTGAAGCGATTGTCATCGGACGGAGAAATAATGCCGTTCTCATACAGTGCATTTATGGCGCCGACTGCATATCCATCTTTTTCAACATCATTAAAATATCTTACATCTGTTTTAGATGTATCAAGCGACAGAACTCTTGCAATATAAACTGCAAAGTCCTCTCTTGACATTCCCTGATTCAAATTTCCCAAATCCTCATCTGCAATCTCAAGCTTTTGAAGCAGACTGATTTTTTCAATCATACTGTCGTCACTTTCAGCAGTTCCCGCAGAAGCAGCGTCTGCAGAGCCCGTAAAACAGTATGTCGTAAGGATTGTAACGGATATCATAAAAACAATAATTCTCTTCATATCAAATTCCTTTCTCACTGTTTTACTTCATTATCAGCCTATAAATCGTCTTTGCCGTTTCTGCCCTTGACGCAAAATCTTTCGGAGCAAAAAAGTCAAATTCCTTACCGTTTATAATTCCCATCTCCGCCATAGACGCAACTGCCGTTTTTGCATAATCCGCAATTTCATTTCCGTCTTTAAAAGTCAAAATGCTTTCTCCCGCTTTGGCAAAGCCCTTTTCAAGGGCAACTCTGTATAAAATCACTACCATATCTTCTCTTGTAATATTTTCGCCGATTCCAAATTGTCTGTCGTTATACCCGGTTATAATACCTGCATTATAAGCCTTTTTAATATATGGTACATACCACTCTTCAGCGTCAACATCTTCAAAAGGAAGTTCCTTTTCTTCTTCATCGGCTAAAAATGCCCCTGCCACAATTTTGGTAAACTCTTCTCTTGTAATACTATCCAGAGGATAAAACTTTCCCTCGCCCTTACCGTTTACTATTTCTTTTTCAGCTAAATAAACAATAGCAGCTTTTGCCCACCCGACACTCTCTATATCTGTAAAAATCTCCAACGGTAAGCCGTCTCTTTTAATTTCCTGCTCAAGAATATCAGCAGAAACGCCGTAGTTTCCGACAGAGTTCCCCGATCCGCCTGAGCCCCCGAAACCCTGATTCGATACTGAATCTTTTTCGCTTTTATAGGCTTTTTTATAAGCATCCACCAAATCATCCAAAGACTTATAACTCACATTCATAATCTTCCTGTATACATTAAGATTACTTGTCGGTTCAATTTCCAACTCTTTTTCAAACGCATCTATAACCTCTTTGACATTTCCCACGCCATCCGATTTTTTAACAACAGATAAAATAAACAATTCATTCAGTAAGTTGTAAAACTCATCAAAGCTTTCTATCGGCTTGTTCACAAAACCCTTTGATATTTCCCCGTATAATGATACGGCATATTCTTTTTTATATAGATTTTTAATATCTGAGTTATCTATCGAAAGCTCTGCCGTATAATCAAATGCATCGGCAACATTCCCGGTTGTAAGCCCGTCTATCAACGCTGCTTTTTTCATTATTTCCGCACAAGCCACCGGAGAGTCTGTATCAAAGGAGTTGCTTTTAATATAATCAAATACCATTTTTGCTATATTTGTTTTGTCTGCATTCTCATAAAATGCGTATGGGACACCAACTCTGTAAACATTTTCGTTCAGAAACTCCAGAACCTCTTCGTATGATGATTTTTCTTTGAGTTTCTTGAATGTTTTTGCCATATCATCAAAATTTGTAAATAAAAATGTTGTACTTTCACTGCTGTCGCTGTCCATCGGCCATACAATCACCTTATATACTCCGCTCAGCGCATCGCCCTCTATATCGGGATCATCAACTACGCTTATTACGTGTTCAAATGTCCCGTTCTCATTACTCTTAACCTCATAGCGATGTGCAAGAACCGTCGTTGTATCTCCGCCGTTTTCAATGACTTGTTCCAGATCCGTATAATCCTTACCGGGTGCAAAAACATCTATGGAAACCGGAACATTTGCCTCACCCGATGAGATTGCGCCGCTTATCTTAACAGTTTGTCCATCGCTTTCACTGACTGTTGTTACAGATGAAAATACAGTACCCGTCATAGCGAATAACAAAATTAACGTTATTAAAACTGCAAAAAATCGTTTACTGCCCATTTTTCTTCTCCTTCTTCATAAAATTCAGCCTAATTAATAATAACAGCTTCGACTCGCGGTTTTATTTTCGTAAAGGTTTCCCAAGCGTAAGCGCCGACCAATAAGCCTTTAACATCTTTTACAAGAGCGGATATTGTATCTGACTCAGCATAACCAACCCTGAGCTTCTCCCCCCGAGAAACCATAAATTCTTTTGCATCCATGTCCTTCATTGAATTATCGGCATAAGTCGCGATTGAAAACATAACGCTTCTATCTTCGTTTGTTGTATTGATTACCTCTGCTTTCACATAAACCCTTTCATTGCTGTCTAACCCCGAAACATCTTTTATTACAACGCCATTTGCATCGGTGATTTCCAAATCTATAACAAATTCCGACTCCTCCGATGTAGTAAAACTTGCTGAATAATCTCCGATATCGCTTCCTGATGCTGTCTTTAACCCTGTAACCTTTACCGTGTATGCTTCCGCCGGTCTCAGAAGTGAGTCTAAAACCGCAACAAGCTTATTATCCGTAGCATCATAAGTCCATGTCGTATTAATGACATTTCCCGCTTTATCCTCCAGAGACACTACGGCTCCGCTGTAATCAAGCTGTGCGCCGAAGTATACCTCTGCCTCAGCCGCTGTCGCACTCACACCCTTAGAAAGCATAGCAAATCTCTCTCCGTCCCTGTTTATTATTCTTACCTTTACTACCTTCTCACCGGACGAACTCTGAGAAACAGTAAAGTTATCAATATACACTATATCTGTATATTTTGCCGACACATCGCCTGAATAGTACATACCAAATCTTATACCTCTAAAATAATCCGTTGCATCTTTCTGATGAACATTTGTCTGATTTCCAAAATATGTACCGTTATAATACCAGTCTGTATTATATGTACCATCCGATATTTTTGAAATCACAAATTTAAGCGTCACCCAGGTTCCTTCCGTATAATCACCCGAATGATAGTAATTTTGGTTTCCGTCCATCGAATTTTGATGAATCATTTTCCCATCGGCTCTTGTATTAAACTTCCGTGATGTTTCCTCACCTTGTGAAATCTCCCTGCAAAATACACTCGGAGCCTGAAGCATACTATATGCTATATTTGAACTCTCAAACGAGTAATCTGATTTCATTCCACCGTAATTAACTTCAATTTCCGGACTTGAAGCAACATCCGTATTATACGAATACGGCATAATATCAAATGCGTATACATCGGAAAGCTTCGGAATCATAATATCAAATTCTCCCGTAACCGGGCCTTTGCTCAAATCCATAACCTCGTCTGTTATAATACCAAAGCGTACGTCCTTACTGAGGCGCGGATTGGTCGGTGTGTTTCTTACCGTCAAAACTGTATTTCCGCCTTGCTTTTCAAAGCCTAACAATCCGCTTTGCGGCCATGACGATACTGCTGAAATAAAGTTTTTGTATATAGAAGCATCACCGATTGCCGATGTTATTGATGTAACATTTCCATCCTCGTCCGTAACATCTATGTCTGAAGGATATTCTTCAAACTCATAGATATTTTTACTTAAACCTGTACCTATAAAGTATATATCGGCATAAATATCAGTTCCTCTCACACTCTTAAAGCCGTCCGGCATGTCAATTACATATTCAGTTCCGCTCAAAAAATCCGATAGCACATCTATTGTCATTACGCTGTCCGAAATCACCGGCGTGCTTATGCTTAATTTCTCGCCCGTTTCGGTATTATATATCGCCACACCGCTTACATCTTGCCCATTAGCGGGAGTTTCCGAGAATGTAACCGTAAGCTTATTTCCATCTTGCGTACATGAACCAACAAAGCTTTCGTCTTCACAGTCGTAAGTTGTCAAAAGTATGTTTTTTAAGTATAATCCTGCATCCTCACTAGGTACGTCTGTTGAACCGTTTTTGCCGGGAAGCACCTGGAAGCCCTTGAACGCATGATCGAAACCTTCGTTTATTTCTTTGTCGAATACCGCTTCTGCTGTTCCCACCGAGTCTCCGTCAATATACAAGTGCGTTACTTTATCACAAACATATATGTCTACCGTATGCCACACGCCGTTTTTAATCTTCTTTTCGCCTTTAATTGTAGATGTGTCACCATTATTAAAAGTTACTGTTGTAACATAGCCATCGGTTGTCAAGTTGGATGCAAATATCATTTCACTGTTGTAGCCGATATTATTTCCCGAACCGCTGATGGTTTCACTTTCGTATCTCGTATAACAACCCCTCAATGATACATAGTAAACCATCTCCGGGATATAAACTTTGAAACTCAGCCTTTTTCCGAGGCTTTTATTATCCGACAACGTCCAATAGTTTATCTGACGCCCTGCAGCCGGCTCCCCTGCCGCATTTCTTCCCAGTACCTGAATGACATTTTCACCGTCAAATTCTTTAACCTTTAAAGAATTTACTAATGTCGTGGTTGCTGCATTCGGAATAGCGTTATCGCCATTCCAACTCATAAGCTTTTCAAATCTAAACTCCGGATCTGCTGCCGCAAAACCTGCTATATATGTCGGCAACAGTATAAATATACATAAAATCAGCAGCAAAACCTTCTTGTATTTTTTCATTGATTTATTCGCCTCCTGCATTTTCAGATTTTTCGCAAAACTTTGCTTGAATTGGTTTTAATGTCCCTGATGCCCATAAGAATGCTTTAACCTTTGTTGTCTCTTGAGATAAATTCGCACTCACCATAGCGCCGACCATCGAACCATCCTCAGCATCCTTTAAAGCCAATTCTTTTAAATTTGATTCTATCAAAGCGCCGTCATCTCTATACTGCGCCAAAATAATGCATGCGTCATCCGACATCTCTTTATTCTTGGAAATAATAACACCTGCATCAACACTTTTCGTTCCTGCCGCAATATTGTCTCCTATAATATTTCCGAAATTATCTGTCAGTCTGAAAGATAAAACGTCATAGTTGGTATTAGCACCTTCATTGAGATACATTTTCAAATTATCTATATAATACAAATCTTCAACGCTTGCCGAGGCATTGCCCGCAACCGATATAAAGCGTACGCCGCGCACATTATCAGTTGCCGCCGTCTGACGCGCCTTTTCCACAGTCGCTTCTGTTGATTGTTCGCCAAAATATATATCATTTAAGTATATTCTTGTTTTATAGCTTTCCTCTCCTACTTTTGTTATAACAAATTTAAGATTTGCCCACTGTCCCGGAGTATACGCATCCGAGTGATAAAAGCCGGGGTTTCCGTCAAGTCCTGTACCTAAATAAATCTGCCCGTCTTTTCTTATATTGAATAAGCTCCCCGGCGAAGCACCGGGTGTAACAAGAGATGCGTAAGCAGTTCTGGTATTCACTTGCGCCACATTGTTGATCGTTGCATCAATTCCTCCGATATTAATTTCCGCTTCCAAGGCTCCGTTTGCCGTATTATGCGCAAATGGCTGTATAATAAGATTACTCAGTTTACTCGGATCCGGTATGTTAATGTCAAACTCGATCGTAACTGGTCCTCTCTTCAAATCAACGGGCTGCCCCATCCAAAATCCGTATCTTAAATCCCGGTTGTTGCCAGCACGAGGATTATCCGGAGTGTTTCTTGCAACAAAAACCGTCTTGCCGTCGCTAAGCTTTTTAAATCCCAATATACCTGTATTTGCATAGTTTGCATCAATGGTAACAAAACTATTATAACGCGGTTTTGTTGAGTCCAATAAGGGATGAAGCGCAGAATTAATATCTGTAATATCACCACCGTCCAAAACCTCGGTATCAATAGGATAGTTTTCAAAATTATCATCTAATATGGTACTTCCGACTTTAGGTGCAAATGATGAAAGCTTTAAGTTCCTGATATACATTCCGTCTTCCGCGCCTGTTGTAACTCCGTTTTGTCCTATACACATCTGAAAGCCCTTAAAAGCGTGGTCAAAGCCATCGCTGTAAGTTTGTTCTCCGATTACATCGGTATCCCCGACATACTCGTAATCCACAAAATATGATACAGTTTTGTCGTTGACATATATATCGACATTATGCCACGCATCAAGCTGCGAAATCCCCTTTGTCGTTACAAGAGAGCCTTTTCCGTCATATACTCCTATAATAAATCTGTTTTTTTCAGCATCTGTCGCAAAAGTAAACTGGCTTATATTGTTCAGATTTGCGTTCGTTATTCCCTGCTCGGTGTGTCTTGCAGAGGCAAGTCTCAAATCAATGTAATAGTAGTTTTCGGCGGGAACATAAATCTGAAACGACAAACGCTTGTTAAGATTTCTGTTTGTTGTAAGGGACCAATAATTTATTGCTCTTCCGCCTACAGGCACACCGTTTGACTTTGCAAGCAGCTGAACAACCTTCTGACCGTTAAAATCAACAACATTTGCAACATTGCTTAAATCCAGACCGTTTAAGTTGGTAATAGTATTTTCACCGTTCCATGACATTAAAATATTTCCTGTTTCTGCCGCCGTTACTCCTACCGTATACGTAGACAATAGTATACATACACTAAAAATTATCGATGCCAGCTTTCTTATTTTTCTTATCATAGTTCATTCCCCCTATTCTTTCAATCGACATATTTGATTTTTTATTTTAAAAGCGGCATTGAAATGAAGTCTGCTGCATTCTTTGTTGTACCTATGCCTCCGCTAAATTCAAGAAAACCTTTTCTGCCTGAACCGTCGTTATCATTTATGAGTACACTGAATACTAAGTTACTCATATTGCTGACATTAAAATTTTCCCCATAAATTTCTGTCCATGGAATCAATACCTCATAGTATGTTGTTCCACCATTAACCTTCACGGCTACCTGAACCTCATCCTTAACCCCCTGATCTTTTTCCATTGCAACGCCCGTACTTGTTACCATATAGCTTTCTCGCTTATATCCGGCTACACCGTCTATTTCTCCTATGCTGTACTCCGTCCTGAGACCTGTAGATGTTCTTCTATCTGCAAAAGCAATTTGTATGCCGTCTGCTGCCCAGTAATATCCTTTATTGTCCGAGGACGAATGAATGTTGTCGGTTACAATCGCCGCAAGATAAAAATTCTTATCATCATAAGAACCATATATCTTGCCGCTTACGTCACCGTTTCCGGTATACTTTTCTTTATTCAAGGCAACATATTCAACGCTTTCATCAAGCACAAGAGGCATATCCAAACTCCAATCCTCCAAATTTCCGTCAATCACAGGCATATTATTTATGTGAGTGAATCCCGCAAAATACACTTCATCGGCAAAATCATAGCTCTTTCCGTTATCTGCCACAAGCTGCCCGGAGAAAAACGCCTTTGTTCCCGTAAATTCCTTTGGCAAAATTATACTTATATACGAAGTATCTTTTGGTATTATTGTATCGAAATTTATTTTCCTTCCCGCTATTGGCACATTGCTCGGTTTTTCTATCGTGAAGTATCCTGATACACTTTCCTTTGCTGAATTATTTTTCAACTCTGCCATCACATACCACATTCCGTTGCGGAAATATTTTGATTTAAAATTTAAATTGATTATATCGTTGTATTTTACCTTTAACTGATATGTATAGTATACGGTTCCTGTACTTTTATCTTTTACGTATACTCTTATTGATTCGCCTTCTCTGCCGCCGCTTAATGCCTCGAGCGTAGCGCGTGTACCAAAAACATTATTTATTCTAATATTATCCGAAAGCAAAAAGTCCATGGTAACATCTTTTGAGCTTAGGTTATTTGCACTTACCTCAAAGTTTTCGTTTTCGCAGGTAACAATTTCTTCAGTTATTTTGTCGAACTTCGCCTCATCAATCTTTGCAGATGTAAAATCACCTATTAAATATACCGGCTCATCTGATATATCAAATGTAAATGTACCGTCCAGACTGCTTATTTCTTCGCCGTTTCCGTTAATGTCATATATTACGGCTTTTTCAGCATCTGTGCTAAATCCCAACGTTTGCTTTACGGCTGTCCTGTTCCACACAACAAGCGCCTGCTTTTTATCTTCAAGCTCCATTCTGTATGCGTAAACTGTATCATCACCACAATCCACACGCTCAATAAGTTTTGCATTATTACTTATTTTGTTATAAAACGCAATCGCAAAGAATGCGGGTCTTGCGGAGTTTGCAGGATATGGCTTTGAATATGTTTCCGAATCCTCACGTGTTATGCCGAAATAATCTTCGCCGTTTTTATTAATATATAAATTCTGAAATGTAAACCACTGAATATGGTCATATCTGTCATAATTCATCACAGCATAACGCACCATATACTTGCCCATTCTATCTTCCACGTCAACTGATGAAGACCAGCCAAGCTCGGATATGAAAACAGGCTTGTCGGAGCAATTAAATTCTTCAAGCATTTTATGTGTATCTGTAAGAAGTCGTTCTCTTGCCGTTTCCGCATTTTCCGGAAGTGATTTTTCAGGGTACGCACTGTCATGAACATAAGTATGGACATCCACAATATCCATATAGTTTCCTATTCCGAGCTCAAAGCATTCACGCATAAACTTTTGAGCCTCGTTAGGTTCATGAACAGGTGATACTGCAAATCCTACAACCTTGGCTGTTGGGTCTTTCGCCTTTACCGTTTCATATGTTTCTTTACAAAGTCTGACATAATGCTCCGGCTTGCTCTTTGTTATGTTAAACATATCGCCGTTAACTTCGTTAAACACCTGATAGTAGTCAATTACATCGCCATACAGCGCTATAACCGATTCCACGTATTTTTTCCAAGCTGCAAAACCCGCCTCCGTTACCGGCGGTGATTCATATTCATGGCTGTGAGAGTCTAAAAGAAAATAGTTGTCCAGACCGTGTTTGTTTAGGATTTTCATTTTATCATTCTCTGTATCTTTAAAATAAAACCCATTTTCTCCTCCGACACCCATATCTTGTATTGATACGCCTGTTCTTACCGTGCTGTAGCCCAGGTTTTTAATCATTTCAACCTGCCTGTCCGCCTCACCGTACGGAAGCCTATAATAAACATGACCGTAAAGAAATGCATTTGTGCCGTATTTTTTATTCTGCACACCCTCGTCTATCATATTTGCGTTACTGTATATAAGCTCATTTTCCTGTAGGATGTTTCCGACGCTATCATAAAGTGTTGAGTATAATGTGTGATATCCGTATCTTTTTAATGATAAAGAAAAATCAATATCTAAAAACTCACCCTTTTTTACGGTAACCTTTTTTTCTGTCTCCCCGTCCTTCTTTTTCATATCATCCAACGAATAGGCTTTTAAAGTAACTTCTGTATCCTCGTCAGATCCATTATAGAGCGTTGCAATAAATTTTGCGGAATACCCTCTGTATATAAAACCAAATTGATTTTTAAGAGGATTGTAATTCAGGGACACCTTTTTATCAAACCCCTCGGGGACTGTCACTCCCTCAATATTTACTTTCTTGCCTCTCGATGGAAAATACGCGATTTTTACATTGTCAATTCCGTGAGTTCCGCCTCCGTTTGAATTCTGGACTGTATATCGAAAACCGCCAAGCATTTTAAAGTTCTCCGCCAGCTCTGCGGAACCAAAATACGCGCCATCCTTATAATATTCTACAGTATTCGAGATTTTATCTATCCAAATATCGAAATGATACCATGTATCTTTATGATATGCATCTTCACCGCCGTTTCCTCCGCCCCCCTGATTAAACTCGGTAAAATAAGCAATTCTTCCTGTATGCTTCAAATACAAAGCTCTGTGTATGTGATTGACGTCAGTTAAGTAATTTCCCTCTTCATCCGCTTCAAAAAGTTCCAGCACTCCTCTCTCGCTGTTAACTCCTGCGTATATATCAAGAGACAAAAGCACTGCGTTTGTATCAATAGGCTTTTCTGCATAAGCATTCACTATTCCGTCCCCCGGATTTGAGGTCAGCATAAGAGTTTTTCCATGCTCTTTATCTATTGTCTCATAGTAACCTCCGCTAAGCCCTATACTGCCGATTTGTGGCTCATCATCAGAAAAATCCGCCGAAAAACCCTCAATATGCTTAATATAATCATCTGCATATATAAAGCTTTGTGGAAACACCGCGCTCAGCATTATCAATACGAGTATCATTGTTGATATTCTTTTCATATCACACATCCTTTCTCTACTTAATTGTATACATAAAAGTTACAGGTATCATCGAATCCTCTGTCCACGCAAACAGCTTTACGGCCGATACATTTTCTATATTACTTACATTGCAAGCTACGCTTCTGTCTTTCTCTGATGACGAAAACACCCTTTCATCTACCGCCAAAAGTCTACCGGATTTATCATAGCTCGCAAGAAGCAACTTTACGTTATACTCTTCACCGCTGTTATCTTCAAACACCGCTCTTAACACGTCCCCGTTTTTCAGCTGCGAAAGCCGCATCACTCTTTCATTATTACTTATTAAGTAAGCAATCGGTATATTTGCCCTCAGAGTATTGAATATAGTTTCTGTTTCATTTGAAAAACCAATGCCCAGAGTGTAATTGTCATCACAATCTATCTCATCCACGGGAATTAAGATGCTGTACGAACCGTTTTTATTGGTTTTTTCTTGGGCCACACATACAATTTCCGTTCCATCGGATGTATTTTTGTAAAGCACCGATAATACATCCGTCTCTCCCGTTATATTACCCTTTACCCATAGTCTCTTTTCCGATGCATCCATATACATTTCGTACTCCTCCGGAGTCACAAACTTTACATAGACCGGCGATGTACTTACATTAACAGTTATCGTACTGTCCGAAGCTTCTGACGACTGCACTATATTTCCGTACAAATCATATACCTCGCAGATTTTTCCGTCCGTATTATATGTTTTAGAGTTTGTACCATTTCTTACCCAAACAATATTAAGCTTATCTCCATCTGCTGTTAAATACTCGTAATCGTAAATGCCATCTTCAAAAACATTGCTTTTAAATACTGCGTCCGTCATCAGAGTGTTATAATTGCAAAGCGCCAAAAAAGCGGGCTTTGCCGCATATTCGGGATACGGAGCCGAAGCAAGATAATTATCTTCTCTGACAAATCCAAGGTTTCTTTGAAACTCCCAGCCCGAACCCATTGTATCTTCCGTAAATCTTAAATTAATGTCACGATACCAAAAAATACGCTCTATATCTTCTCTGTGAAGAGTCATATACCTTACAAAATTTTCAGCATGCTTGTACTCTCCCTCCTCCGAACTTTCACTGTAACCCATCTCCGTTATCATAACAGGAAATTCTCCATGTCCTATTTCTTCAAGCCAATCCTTTAGTTCATATATAAACCTCTCCCTCGGAGAACCTCCGTTATCCTTTATCGTAACCTCCGGGTCATTATAGACATAAGCATGAACAGACATTATATCCATATACTTGTAGCCCTCATATGTCCAAAAAATATCTTTCATAAAATCAATGGTATCCTGCGCATATCCGTCCGCTGCATTACAGTTAGCCCCGGGATTACAGATTACCTTTGCGGTAGGATCATATTCCTTTATAGTTTCATAAGTAATTTTTAACAGTTCAACATATTGCTCTGTTGTATTATTCCCCTTATTGAACACCGGTGAATTAAACTCATTCCATACCTGATAATAATCTATTTCATCACCAAAACGCTCACATATATTTATTACATAGTTTTTCCATGCAGCTTTATCGGCATCTGTTACAGGAAGATATTTATGAGTTTTACTAAGTATTATAAGCTTCTCCCTCGCATCATACTTCATATTTCTCTCAAAGATTATATGTTCTCCGTTTACCAAATCAGAGCGGTTATGCTGCTCCTGTGTAATATCAAATCTTGATGCTCCGACCCCTGCATTTTCAAAAAGCTTTGTTTTTCTTTCCAAATCCATAATACCGAAGCACTCGTTTCCGCCGGTCAGCGCATAACCGTTAATTCCCACTTTTTTGTTTCCTACAAGCGCCTTTGGCATATTTGCCGCGGAAATCTGAAATTCATAACTGTGAAGCAAGCTTCCCGATTCGTCGTAAACTCTTGTTTTAACATAATGATATCCGAAACACGCCGCCTTTAAGTCTATATTAATTTTTTTGGTTTCAAAAGCGCTTAGCCGAATAATTTCCTTATACGAAGCTTCCGTTTCGCCGCTTTCCGACACAAGCTCCGACACCACACGTATTTTCTTGCTTTTTTCCGTACCGTTTGCAGCCGTGACTTTTAAATCCACATTATGCCCATCGAAGATAAAACCTATAGGATTCTCACTGCGAGGGTACAAAAAAGCAATGCCCTCTTTGAAATTTTCGGGGATTCCCTGTATTTCTCCTGATGTAACCCTGCCTCTTGAGATATAATTCTGCGCCCTCACATTATCAAGGTAATGAGCCGCTCCGCTCCCCATATCATCGAAAACATATCTAAAGCCGCCAAATCTTTTGAATCCATCGGTCGGAAGCTCTCCAATTAACATTCCGTCCCGATAGCATAAAACGTTTCCCAATATATAATCAATCCATATATCAAAGTGATACCAGCCTGCGCCGTCATATTTTTCCGTGCAGCCTCTTCCTTCACCTCCGTAGTTAAACTTGTTGAAGGTTGAAATAAGTCCATCTTGTCTTATATATAACGCTCTGTGCAAATTTGCATTTGCAATATATGTACTCCCATTTGCAACAGGATCTAAAATCTCCAGCACTCCCCTTGCTGTATTTGTTTCGGCATATACGTCAAACGAAAGCGATGTTGCCTCATATCTACCCCCATCAATATCCGCATAAAAATATGCCGTAGCAGACGGGCTGCTCATTTTATAAGAATTGCCGTAGGCCGAATCAACAGAGGCTATCACTCCTCCCTGAAACAACCCATTCTCTGCTGCCTGTGATTTAAAATCTGCATACAGCACAGTTTTCGCGCTTGCAACATCTGAACAATACGCATTCGCTGACGGCATGTAAGAAACGATTAAAAACAATGCCAATAGTATACTGATTTTTCTTTCTAATCTCATTTCCCCCTCCGTTTCTTTCCTATCACATATAACGTATCAAACCGAATAAAATCAGACTGTTAGAATTTTTACACATTCGCACCTTAAAACCGTGACAACTTCGATTATCCCCTCTGCCTATAGAGACTGGCATCTGCGTGCGGTTATAAATCTTCAAGATCTGTATAAAATTCGCCGAGAGCAACCCGTCTTTTTTCTTGCATGGATATATTTGCTGCCATCCCTATCCCTATCGCCATAAGTCCTGCATTAATATCCGCCATCTGGCATAATTTATCATCAAATTCATCTTCTTCAAACAGTCTCTCATACAAATTATTATCTGCTCCGCCATGTGCCGCATTGTCATCCAATACAATGTCATACCGAATTCTTTCACCGTTTCTTTTAAATACATTTATATACTGTGTGGATTCAGAGGTATATCCGGTAATCTTTTGATGAAACATACTTGCTTCAATTCTTCCCCCTGTGCCGTTTAACGTAAGATTCATTCCCTCATAAGGTGAATGTGCGGTTAAGGAATAGCTCATTATTGCACCGCCGCTGTACTCAGCATTTAAGCTTATCGAGTCCTCTATATCAATATCATCCGCAAATACACATCTGTCTCTTATATATCCATCTTCACTTTCACAATCCAGATAGATCTCCTTCAAATTTCCCTTTGCAATATCAAGATAAAATTCACACTTTTTCTTATATCGGCAGTCCAGACATCTTTCACTTCGCTCTGCTCTTGCAGGTCCGTAAAATCTTCTTGTTCCAAAAGCATTTACATATAGCGGTTTTTCTTCCAAAAGCCAGTTTGCTATATCAAAATGATGAGACGACTTATGTACAAGCAACGAACCTGAATTTTTGCGGTTACGATGCCACCTTCTGAAATAGTCCGCACCGTGGCTTGTGTTTAACATCCAGTCATAATGTATACTTAAAATATCTCCGATAAGACCGCTCGATACAATTTCCTTTAATCGTATAAAGAAGTTATGGAAACGAAGGTTAAAGGTTACAATAACTCTGCCTCCCGTATCTTCCTGCGCTTTTTTAATCGCAAGCGCCTTTTCAAAGGTTGTGGTAAGCGGTTTTTCTACTATTACGTCGCACCCTGCGCGCAGTGCTTTTATTGCATAGTAATCATGATCACAGTCTCTTGAGGCAATAATCACCCTGTCGGGTTTAACCTCAAAAAGCATTTTGTCAAAACTATCATATGTCTTTATATCCTTATTTGTAATCTTGCTTACGAGTTCCGCTCTTTTTTTATTTGTATCATATACCCCGCATAATTTTCCGCAATGCGAATATTTTTTTACAAGCGGTTCTGCATACGCCTCTATTCCGCGTGCTCCACATCCCACCAAAACATACTTTTTCATGCGCACCATCCCTTACTGATTATATACAATTATTAAAACATTGCACGTCTAAATTATAACATCATATTTTATTTATTCTCTACAAAATATTTTACCATTTACATCTATAAATATTCTTTTTTTGACTTTTCCACGGTTTGTTTTTCTAACACCATTTTATAACGCATAGGTTATTCAATCAGTATTTAAATACTGCAATCCATTCGATGAAACGGAATAAAGTTTAATGACATTAACGCTCAATTACTTATTTAATATGTTTTTTGATTTCTTTCTCTATAATATTTGCCATACACATAAAACCCAAATCATTAGGGTGCGAGTTATCTACAAACATGCTGTCTCCCGCATTTAATTCATACCAAAAACTTGACCCTTCTATAAAGTATATATTACTGTCCCCCTCCTTTTTCGCCCTGTCTACCGTTGCTGAAACTATTCTGCGATATGGCTCAAATTCTTCCGCATTCGTAAGATAATTCACTCTTGATACACAAATAATTGGAAGCCTTGGATTTTTATTCCTTATAGTTCTATACATATTGTAATGTGTTTTTTCCAAATGCTCGGGTGTATGAGCATTGTAATCATAACAATATACAAATACACTCATTTCAAGATCCGCAATATAGTCAGCCATTGCCTGTTCTCCTTTCGCGCTTCCGGAAAAACCCAAGTTTATATGATTACAGTCGAGACGACGGGAGATAATATTAGTATAAGCATTGCCCGGTCTTGACGCACACCCTCCTTGTGTTACGGAAGAGCCGTAATATACTACCGGCGTTTTATATTTATAATCTCTGCAACTTTCCACCCTTGCATTTTCACTGAGTATCACATACAGACTGGTAACGCCGCTGTAAAGAGGAAAATTAATTGTGTATTCTCTCATCTTCGGATTTTTCACCGTAAATTCCGATTTATAGAAATCATTTGTATTTTCAGGGGGTACAAAAGTTTTTAAGCATATCTGTTTTCCGCCATCTTCACAATACATATCAAACCCGATACTGCCTGTGTACGGCATATGAGACATTTTACACACACTGTTAAGTTTTGCATATATGCCTATATAATCAGAATCTGTTTTAAACCTCACCCTTCCCCCTGCTGTATTTTTTGCTAAAAACTCCACCCCCTCACTTATATTTCTTGCCGTCTTTTCAGGAATACGTCTGAAACAATCGTTTTCGTCCTTCGGCAAGATAAGACCATATACCGTAAACGGTTCTTCCGAAACATTACAGACTTTTATATCCTTTTTACTAAACTCTTCATCAAACCTAAAATTCTTATCAATATCTTCTATTTTCATCTCTTCCACTCCATTTTCCGGTCGTTTTCCGCTGTATTTTATTCAACATTTTACTTTTGATGCAAAAGCAAAAAGCATTCCTTTTTTCACTTTTGGTATTACAATATATAAGCATAAATAGTATGAAAACCTTGCGTATTTCTTTGATATGCCATAACGGTTATGTTAAATTTATCCGATTAAATGCTTTCTGTAATTCAGCGGAGAGCAGCCTATGTGATTTTTAAAGGTTTTGCAAAAGTGGTTCAAAGAATTAAATCCCACCTCTGCTGCAATTTCGGATATATTTTTGCTTGTATTTTCAAGCAGCTTTATAGACATCTGAATTCTATGCTTGTTCAAATACTCGGAAAAAGTAAACCCTGTTTGCTTTTTAAAGACTCTGCTTAAATATGCCTCATTCATGAATGAAAAAGCTGCCGCAGACGAAAGAGTAATGTTTGCGCTGTACTCATTGTGAATATAGTTTATTACCTTTTGTATGGCATCATTAACCCGTGTGTTTTTAACATCCTCTCTTTCAACATCCTGACATCTTGTGAGAAGAGTTAAAAATACATGCAATAAGGATTTTATCATAAGCTCACTTTTTTCATTCTCAAACTCCGACAGTAAACACATTAGAATTGTTTTTACACCGTCATTTGAGCCTAAATGAAAAACACCAGAAGAAAGAAACGCTTGGTATTTCAAAAATTCACCGCCTAAACAATTCTGATTCAAATATAGAAGAATTCTCTTTCTCGCCGAGTTATTCAGTGCAATTGATTTATGAAGTGTATTTGGGGGAATTACAACCACATCGCCTTCCCGTACAGAATAAATGCTTCCGTCCACCAGATAGTCAACTTTGCCTTTGCACAGAAAGTAAAACTCATAAAAAGGGTGAAAGTGACGTGACAGCGTATTAATTCTTCCGTCGTGAAACTCTATTGAGAAGTCCACCTCAGACAAGTACTCCGCGCTCATAAACATACCTCCTTTCGAGGATCTGCTATAATTTATTTATTAAAGGATTTCGGTCTATGGCATATATTTCGGATAATCGGGTAAAATATTTCAGTTATTTTTTATATTGAAGCAAGGTATTCCATGAGATAATACCGTTAGAAATATACGGATAGAATAAACTGAATGTTTTATTTCGTAGGTTTTTGTCTCTATTGTTTTTAGGGTTTTCGATATCAGACCGACGTCAGTCTAACCAGTCTAAATACCTGTTCAACCGTGTCTGCCATATTTTTATATGCATTTTTACCATTCATTGCTTCTTCTAATGTGCATACGCTCCTTAAAATCGGAAAATAAGCGTCTATCCCGCAGTCACTGCAAGCATTGCTCTCACCTGCTATACAACCGGCAAAGGCTATAACGGGTATGTTATGTTTTTTTGCCGCTTTCGCCACTCCTGACGGCACCTTACCCATGGCAGTCTGCGCATCCAATCTGCCCTCTCCCGTTATTACAAAATCTGCGCCTTTAACAAATTTTTCAAAGCCGGTTTCCTCTAATATCATTTCTATCCCATTTTTTAACGTTCCGTTCAGGAATGATAAAAAAGCAAAACCCATACCGCCTGCAGCGCCCGCTCCCTGGATGTTTTTATCCGCATTATGATTTCTGTTTTCAGTAAGCCTCGCATAATTCAATAACCATTTGTCCATCTCTTCAACCATATCAGGATCAGCGCCCTTTTGAGGGCCGTAAACCGCACTGCATCCGTTTTCTCCGCATAACGGATTTGTTACGTCGCAAGCGATATTAAAAATACACTTCTCAAGTTCAGGCGACACATTTTCGTCAGTAATTTCACGCAGCTCACTCAGCCCTCTTGCCCCGAAGGAAACCTGATTACCGTTTTTATCAAGCATTCCGTAGCCTAATGCTTGCAGCATACCGATTCCTCCGTCGTTTGTTGCGCTTCCGCCTATGCCTACAACAAAATTGCGACATCCCTTTTTCACTGCGTCAAGTATTATTTCCCCGACGCCATATGTGGTTGTATTAAGGGGATTTCTTTCATTCTCAGGGACGAGTGTAATCCCCGCGGCGGCAGACATTTCTATAACTGCTGTATCACGCTCAATGATGCCGTATTCCGCCTTTACAGGCCTTCCCAACGGACCTGTTACGTCAACAGCATATTTGGCGCCTTTCAAGCCCTCAACCAACGCTTCAACCGTTCCTTCCCCTCCGTCAGCAACAGGTCTTATAACAATTTCCGCATCACTGTATACTCTTTTTACTCCTTCCATTGCCGCTTGCCCCGCCTGCATCGAAGAAAGACTTCCTTTAAAAGAATCAACTGCCATTATTATTTTCATAAGCAACCTCACTTCTTCTCTCCTGCCACATTTTGCGCGTTTATATTTCTGATAATTTCGAGATTAAACTTAAATTTTCTATCGTAAGTCATCAACCCGCTGCGCTCCTGCTCCACATATAAAGCCGGGTATAACACAATCCGAGAATATGTTTATTTTGGAGCAACGCTTCTGTAAGTTCTTTATACCTCTCAATAAACCCCTCTGCCGTTTTCGGATGGTCGTTGTGATCCAGTACGTCCGTAATGAAGCCCCTCTTTCAATACCGATAGAAAAACAGCGTCCGTTATTCGTCCCTTTTCATTTGTCTTATCCTTTTACTCCACCGATATTTACACCGCCCATAATATGTCTCTGGAAGAGAACAAATATTAAAAACGGCGGCAAACTTGCAAATACAAGTCCCATAAATCTGACATTCATCTGCACCGAACTATCCGACTGCATTCTGTATATTTTAAGCGGAGTAACAACATTCTTATCCAGATACAGCAGAGGGCTGAAAAATTCAGACCACGCTCCGCTCAGCGTTCCTATTGACACATATATGATGACCGGCATCGACAGCGGGAACATAATTCGGAAAAATATTCCGAAGTTGCCACATCCGTCAAGCTTGCCTGCCTCAACATATGCCTGCGGAAGCGCATCAAACGCATTTTTAAACAATATTACATTGAATGCATTTGCAGCGGCTGCAAGCCACATCGGCCAATATGTGTCCAAAAGGCTTATACCAAAACCCATATCATATGCAAACGGAAAGTGGAGCATGGAGATATAGTTCGGCACTAAGCGCATCTGCGTCGGCAGCATCATTGTCCACACCACCAGCGTAAATACCAGCTTGGAGCCCTTAGGTTTAAGTTTTGACAACACGTATCCTCCAAAGCCGCAGACAACAACCGTTGATACCAAACTTCCGAAAGACATAATAATCGTGTTTAGAAACGAATTTCCAAGCTGAAGCTCGCTCCATGACTCGGACAGACGCTTAAGTATATTTCCCCAGGACATATCTCGGGGAAATATGCTGAATGCACCGTAAATTTCCTGTGTCTCTTTGAATGCCGTAAGTATTGTCCATATTGCAGGGAAAAGCGATATTACACATGTTATCAGCAACACCACAAAGAACACCCAATATATTATCCGCCCTTTAAGGGTTTTTAGGTCGGAGCTGCTGAGCAGCCCCGTCTGCTTATTATCAAATCTTTTCATTATATTCCGCCCCCTTAATATCTATCTTCTACTTTTTTATTCAGCCGGAAGTAGAAGCTCGTAAATACTATAAGAATAAAGAATATAATTACACTGAGCGCCATCGCCTGCCCGGTACCCTTGCCTCCGCTGTTAAAACCGTATTGATATAGCTGATATCCAAGAGATATTGACGCGCCGTTCGGGCCGCCGCCCGTCATAGCAAGCGGCTGCTCCATTATCTGAAAAACGCCTATAATCTGACGCACCAGATTTAAAAGCAGTATGCCTTCAAGCTGTGGTCTGGTTACATGCCAAGCACGTTTCCATATTCCCGCTCCGTCAATCAGCGCCGCCTCGTACAATTCAACCGACACCGCCTGTACCGACGCGTAATAGAGCAGCATCGTACCCGCAAAGCCGTGCCATGTGGAATATATCATTATACCCGGAATTACAAAGGACGGATTGTTAAGCCACTGAAACGGCTCCATTCCAAATGTAGCCAAAAGCATATTTAAAAGACCCGTCTGGTCGGGATAGTATATATAATACCACATAAGCATTGCCGCAATCTCTGGGATAACCGCCGGCAAATATATCATTACTCTAAATCCACTTTTGAAATGCACCATTTCATTTACTATTACCGCAATAATTACGGGCGGCAAATATCCTAAAACCAAGGACCACAGCACATATTTAACCGTGTTCCATAATGTGGGCAGAAACTGTGTATGCGTAATAACCTTTTTAAAATTGTCAAACCCGCAGAAATCTCCGGGTGTATATGCGTTCATCTTAAAAAATGACCATACGCCTCCCAGAACTGTAGGCCGCCATATCATCAAATACAGCACTATGACAGAGGGCAGGAATAATATCCACGCGTCCAAGTCGTTTCTGAAATGTGACTTCCTTTTCATCGTTTTCTTTAAATCATCCGTGTTAATCTGTAAAGTTTTCACTTTCAACCACCTTTCTGTTATTGCGTTATAGGTACATTTATATAATAAGTATGCAAGTATTGCAGCAGGAGACGGCTCCTCGGTTTCCCGCCCCTGCTTCCTGTCTCCGAGTCCTTATCACATCTGTTTTTCCGATATTAATAATCCAAATTATCAAGGTAGTTCTTCTGGAAATCTGAGCAGGCTTTCTTCAAAAGCTCTTCACAATCCGCATTTTCATTTACCATTACTTCCTGTATACAGGAATCCAGAACTCCGTAAAGCTCCTGCGCACAAACAGGCTCTTCGGGTCGAATTTCGCACTCGCCGATGTCTGCGGTAAAGTCATTGTACAGCTTAACATGGTTGATATTGGCATTTGTTTTCTCCTCAACCAACTGATTCACAAATTTAACCGAATCAGTGTTATTATCCCAAACCTTAAGCGACTTGATTGATACAAGCTGGTTTTTTCCTATAGCATTCTCCAAACTTGTGATTGTGTTGCTCTTAAACTCATCCGTCAATTCGGGCGTATACTGACCCTCTATCCAGCGAAGCGCGGCATCAATCTGATCCTCTGTCGCCTTGTTTGACAGCGCGTATATCTTCCCGCCCAAAAGTGTTACGTGCCGCTCAGGTCCCTTAGGCATTGCCAGCATACCATATTCATCCGGCTGCATACCGTATTCAGTCAGCCTGTTTGGTACATCGCCTGCGGTAATCAGCATACCGGCATTTTTCGTGCCGAACATTTTGTAATATTCCGTAGCGTCAATCAGTGTATTTGCAGGCAGCACGTCATATTTCCACTTTAAGTCTTTTATCCACTGGAGCGCTGCCGCTGCCTCGGGACTGTCAAAGGTTGCCCTCCACTTACCGTCTGAATCCCGCTTCATGAATTCCGTACCAAACGACCATGCCAGACAGGTGAATATCCAGCCGCCGTTATTGCCTGCCGTCGGGAAAACAAAGCCCGGTTTGCCTGTTGCTTCCTTAATCTTAACCGCAAACTCTACAACCTCATCCCAATCCTTGGGTTGCTTTGGTGTCCCGTCAGCCTCCATCAGCCCCGCTGCTTCAAACATATCTACATTGCATGCCATACCCAATATATAGGCCTCAAATGGGAAAGCATATACCTTGCCGTCCTTGGACACAATATCCAAAACCTGCTTGTTAAATTTATCATATAAACCGCGTTTTTTTAGCGCCTCAGTTATATCTGCCGAATATCCTGCGGTTATAATCTGCGAAACCTCGGTAAAATGCGTATTGTATATAATAGGAAGTTGTCCCCCCGCCGCTTTTGCGTAAAAAGTCTTTAAATCAAACCTCCAATTATCGGGTTGAATGACTACATCTCTGTTTGCCTCCTCAAATCTTGCCTTTCTCGCCTCAATTGCCTCCTTATCGGCTCCTTCCTTGGCTGGCCAGCCTCCAACAGACAAAACGGTTCTGCCTTTGTCATCTTTGTCAGCCGCCTTATCACTGCAGCCCGCAAGTGCCCCTGTCATCAATGTAACTGCAGCAAACATAGCCAACAGCCTTTTACCACTTTTCCATGTCATTTTTTTCATTCTTCTCTCTCCTTACATTATGTAATTGGTTTTGCTTATTTCGATTTTAATTATAATGCCACTATAGCATAATCCGCAATATTCACTTTTCGTTTTTGTTATGAAAATTCGTACTTTTCCCATATAAAACAAACATTTTTTCGAATTTTTACCCATTTTCAAGCCGATTTTCTTGACTTTTTCGTAATACTAAAGTATATTAAAAGAGCAATTTTAAGAAATTGCACATTTTGATAACACAACGATTTTAAACAAAGGAAGTATGAATTATGACGTTTAAAAAAACTATTATGGATACATCAATCTTTAAAAGAAGAAAATTTGTGTACAAGTTTTTTCTGCTTCTTTGCCTTCCTATTTTAATTGTGGTATTTTTTATACACAGCAGCACTGCATATTACTCAAACCAATATCGTGATATTTTAACGGATGTATACTCTGTCGATATGAACAAGTTTTTGCAATCAGCGGAAAATGAATTTTCAAATCTCAGCAATGACGTGTCGCTTCTTTTGTCTATACCTGCTGTCAGTAATCTGTCATACACAAATTTAACGCACGCTGCCTTAAACACTGATGAGTCTCGAACCGCGCAGTTGTCACTGTATTCTTTTGTAAGCCGTATGAAATATGCAAAAAACGTTATTATCGCAAACCGTTCGGGTGGATTTGTCATAAGCGCCGAAGGCGTCTTTGATTTTAACGACTATTTTGAAAATATATGCGTATACGATAATTACAGTACGGATTACTGGAAAAACTACCGAGCCACATCAGGCTCTATAAGACTTTTAAACCCAACCGACATAACCGACTATTCATTTTCCAATAAAACCTTTATTCCCGCTGTGTTCCCGGTTATCGGCTCGGAGGGCAACAGCCTTTTTATCTTTAATATTGACGCACAAAAGATCTACGATGAATTTAATCTGTATAAATTTACAGACAATACCCGTCTGTTTATGGTAAACAATACTACCGGCGCAATATATACCGGCAGCGAGTCCGCTTACGCCGATTTCAGCCCCGACCTTTCACAAAGCGAGCTTTTGTACAACACTATATATTACAGTATATCCAATCTTAATATAAACAATGAAAAATACCTTTTACTGTCATCGCAGAACCGCTATGGCATGTTTGGATTTTCGTATATCGGCGCAATTCCGTACAGCGATATAGAAATCAACACACACCGCGTATTGATTAGAATTCTACTGCTGGCAATATTATTCATTCTATTAATGTTGATATATGCATACCTCGGTTCGCTTCGACTGGCAAAGCCGTGGAGCACCCTTGCAGACAGGTTGTCGAATATCAATGATAACACCAATAGCAAAAACATAATCTCCTATGTCAACGACGCGGTGACCTCGCTTATAGACAAAAACAGTAATTTGTCACACGATCTGGCAATATCCCTATCTCACGGACAGCAAAAATACTTGATTGATATTCTGAATAATCCTAACGCTCTCTGTGATGATGAGATGAATAAACTGATATTTCATCATGAGTACTTTGTGTCGATTGCAATAAACATATCATTGAAGCAGAGCACCGCATTCGATATCAATGTCTTAAATCAACAGCTTTATACAGAGGTATACAGGGCAATTGAGTCCATATTTGCCGCAAGTTTTGATATATTCTCGCTGCCAAGCACCAACAACACCTTGTATATTATTTTAAACACCGAAACCGATAACTGTACGGATGCCATTGAGGACACAATTGCACAAGTTAAGTCGCTTCTCTCAACCGACAGCGAATATATCAACATATTTATGGGTATTGGTAAAATCTATAACGGCATAGACGGCCTGCGACTGTCGCATCAGGAGGCATTATCCGAGATTTTCAACGATATGAACTCCGACAAAATACGAATTCCGGATAACAATAATCTGCACGAATATACCTTCGGCGTATCCAATGAAAATATTTTGATAAACTATATTCTGACAGGGCGCGCAGAGGATGCAAATGAATTTATTCGCAATGCATTCAAATCTTGCGCAGGCAGCTCGGCCGAAAGCCGAAGCCGTGTGTACTGCGGAATATACCGCGCGATCGACAGGGTTATCAAGGCAAAGAAAATACAAACCACTGACTTTGTGCTCAAAACTACCGATGAAATGCTGACAGACATACTGTTAACCTCAGACGAGACGATTATGAATTATCTGTTGACGCTTAGTGACAATATAATTAACATCGAAACACCATCAAATAAAATACGCATTGCAGAAATTTCAGATTACATAAAGGCTCATTTTGACGAAGAGCTGTATTTAGATACCCTGGCACAAAAGTTTGACATAGCGCCCAAATATCTGTCAAAGGTTTTAAAGGATCATTTGGGAATATCGTTTAAAACATATTTAACTCAGCTCCGCATTGACAAGGCAGAGGAACTCTTGACGCACGACGATATAAAAATAAACGAAATATGCAATGCAGCAGGATTTGTCAATCACTCCGCATTTATCCGTGCCTTTAAGCAAAAAAATGGCATTTCACCCAGCGAATACAGGAGGCTGAATAAAAAATAAAGTGCTATGACTCGCACTCCCCCCTCCCTCTTAATCATGGGGGAAGGCTCTTTTATTTTAATGTTGGTTGCGATATAAAATAAATACAAACCAATGAATAAAATTGCTTAGATTGTGCGTACTCAAAGAGGGCGCTGTGCTTGTGCACCGTTCCGAGATGCGGACGTACAAGATGAGTGATTTTATTCAAGCTTTTACTCCCTCTTTGCCGGCTGACGAAAAGAATTTAAGTATGGGTCAATGTGCAGAATTGTGTATTCCTCCGTGATACTGTTAAAAATTACACTCATCACATAGGCAGTCATGTTTCCGATGGGCTTATCATTTTTATGTAGTTTGAAAAGCGCCATCCGCAATGTTTCCGCTGTGATTTCATACATACGGCTGCGCACCTTATCCTGCGGAAGTATCGCATTGCCGATTTTTAGATTTTTACTGTAAAACAGTCTTTCCAAAGCGTCATATAGGATTTTCCGTTCTTCATCATCAAATCTTTCCAGCTCGCAGTTTTCAAGAATTACATCAAGGCTGTATGGATTGTCACTCCGTCCGTCAGAATCATATTTTTCTTCGCCGTGAGCATAGTTTACTCTTCTTTCAGGGTTCCCGAAAAAGCGAGCCGATGGCGAAACTTTTTTGGGAGAGAGAAAAGGCGGCGGAGCAGGCGCAGCTTTTGCGTTTTCAGCAAAAGCGAAGCAAGCAGAGTTTGCCTTGACGACTGACTGACTAATCTCAGTATGATTTTTATAAGTCTTGTTATAATAAGTCTGATTAGTGTGCGATTTCGGCATATCTAAAACTTCCGTTTCGGCAGGTCTTGATATGCCGTTTTGGAAGTTCTTGATATCCGATTCCGGCAGGTCTTGATTTTCTTCCTGTGATTCAAAACCACTGCTTTCACATTCGGAAATATCCTCAGCATTTTCAAGATGTGCTGTTTCGGCAGGTTTTACGTTTTCCCGCTTTGCATACTCTTTTGCCTGTTTCGCCGTCAAGTCCGGTTTTACAATATAGATTTTATTGGGAATTCCGCGTCCGCTCCTTGTTTCACAAATGAGTCCGGTATCGGTCAATTCCCGGAATGCCGCTATTGCTTTTTTATACGTCAGCCCTAAATCCTGCGCCAGTTCCTCACGGGTGTAAATTAAATAAACTTCATCATTTTCGTTCATCCAGCCATTCAGTTTGGACAGGAAAAGTCTGTCATACAGCAAAGCATAAGCAAGTTTAGCATCCGAGGAGAGTTTTCTGTATCTCTCATTCGCAAATATCGCCTTGGGTATCTTTAAAAACTCACAGCTTATTACATCATTGATTTTATACACATTCATTTGATAATCCATCCTTCCTTAATTATATTTCAATCATAGCACAATTTACAATGACATATCATGCCTTGATTCCTGAAAACAAAAAAGCAGACTGCAATTTTGCAATCTGCTCTGCAACACTAATTTTATTCAACTGTACCAACTATATTTTGGATTCTTCGCTCAGCTTCTTTGTATACTGCTTCATCGTCCCGTATTCCTATCACAATAATTTTCATGCAATTATTTTCGCGCTTTAAACCATATACAATACGATAGCCAAGGTCACGAAGCTTTATTTTGTAATAGCCGCTTAATTCGGAGGCTTTGTAATTTCCTAAAGGCTTTCCGATTCCATCCGGAGGCGGAAGCGGATGTTCTGCCGTTTTTTCAATCGCTTTTAATACCAGCTTCCGATTGTACGGATCCAAACGTTTCAAATCCTTTTGAGCCTCTTTGATATATTCAATATTCCATTTCATATAATAAGGCTCCTTTATTCAATTTCGACATCGACCGAATCCAAATCCTCCGATGTAATACCCAGTTCTTTCATCATATCTTTATGAGAAATGTTTTCTGTATCATTATTAACCATCATGCGATTTTCCGCTTCCGTATAAAGAATATAGTCTGAAAGAGTTTCCATTAAGTTTTCATACTGCGCCGGAGAAAGCAATACACACGCAGGCTTATTATTCTTCATAACAATTTTAGTACCGCTTGCTTCTACTTCATCGAAAATTTTATTTGCTTCCCCTTTATTAAATCGCGTAATCGGAACAATTGATTTCATCATACCTACAACGGACATTTGATTCATATATCTCACTCCTTCGAGAATATTATATCTAAACCTAATAATATTATACTTAACATCGCTTAATTTGTCAATATTTCTGTCAGTATATTTAACAACATTCTTATTCATTCAATATATCGTCTGTGTTTGTCTCGGTATAACTGTTTGGGTCAAATACCGTTTCTTCGAGCGTATCATACATAAAAAACTGTTTTAATGCCCGAAGTATTCTCTCAACCTTAAAGTCAATCGCTATGATGTACGGAATATTACCGAGCATCCCGTCGCGTTCCGAAAGGCCCTCTCTCAGTGCAGTGTCACAACCAAAGGCTCGGGCAATGGTATCTCTGTATCTCCAAGTTTTCACTATTTTCATCTGCATTACCCCGCCGCGTCCAAATGGCACAAGCAAATATTCGTACCCCAATTCCTCCAAGGCTCTGTCAATTCTTCTGCTCCCTTTCGGGCTTTTTCCCTCCGCCGTATTCTGAAGGGTATATGTCCACAATTCCTCCAAAGTTCCTCCGCAAAGAATCAGCCGTATTCCCTTTATATCCTCCACAGATTGCAGTTGTGATAAAAATATCTCTTTCTCACATCCGGGGATTATCAAAAAGTTTCCATCTTCCAAGCAATAGGGAATATATATCATGTCCTCAACTTTAAGTATTCCTAAAAATTCAGTCGCGCATCGTCGGGAAAACAATACCCTCTTTCTTCAAGAAACGTTATGCCTGTTCTTGTCAGCTTATAATTGGAATTATCCGTTTGCTGTTTTATCAAACCGTGTATCTCCAAATTAAATACGACGTTCCTGCAAAGCACATGAGCGTCGTATCTTTTTTGCAGGAACGTCGGTATATATCTACACAGTCCGCACAATTTTAAAAATTCTATATCAGCTTTTTCATAAATCATAGAGAAATCACACCCTTTCGCTCCACCCTTCATACTACTGTGCTATGCACTCAAATTTGCGCTGTTATTTGTAAGCTGTATCGCTTAGTTTTACGCGTAATTTTTAACATTTAAGGGTGGAGCGATTTGATTTTTGCGCCATTCTGAAAAAGCCGTCAAAAAAATTTGATCGCTCCACCCTTAAAGGATATCTAAAGATAAATAATGCCTTAAAAGCTGCCCACACCTCGCGGCGTTGAAACGCACAGATGTAAGAAAAAATTTCTACACTCGAAATTTTTTCTACCTAAGCGTTATAATACATAAAATCCGACGCGTCATCCGGCGGCAAAATATAAATTTCACAACCAATATCTTCAGATATTTTTGTAAATAAGCCAACACTCAAATGAAACTGTGTATCATCTTTAACCACTCTGTCCTTTCGTGCGTTCGGCATCATTTTTCGCCCTTTGTTATCACATGAGTTTTCAAATTCACAAAGATAATCGTCCATCTGCGTACCGATAACATTTGCCGACCTGCTGTTAGACATCAGCATTCTTGAGATATACTGCATTGTGTGAATTGCGTCGCTTTGCAATTCACTCAGCTTTTCCTGAAATGCTCCATTACTTCTCCTCCGTTTCAAACAAAAAGCCTGTCAATGATTCATCAACGGGTTTCTCTGTATTTTTGTAATATTGTTTATTCCTCTTTATCTTCTGCAACACCTTCAATAAGTTCGGCTACAACCCGATTTAACTCTGCAGCATTTTTAGCGGTAATAACAGGCGTTCCGGTTTCCGATTCAATACTTCTCCTCGCATCTCCGGCAACCTTACCGCCTTTTTGCGCTATCTGCACATTCTCTTTAAAATTTTTCGGTTCCTGTGTTTTATATAACTCAGTTGTAGTCGCCTCCGCCAGCATATTCAATACCAGTTCAAGGTCGCTCATATTATCTCTGAGATTTTCTTTTTTCAAACTTTTCAGCCGCTTATGCTGCCGAGTTGACATACCTGACCACGCTTTTGAAATCTCATCGGTAAGGATGGCATATTCTATCCCTTTCCTAACTCCGCGATTATCCCATTCCTCAGTCAACGCATTCCTTACGCGAATGGTAGGCAATCGCTGATGTATCCATTCATCACTATAACCCTTTTTCTGATAAGTTTCTAACGCGCGGCCAATTGCGCGTTCAGGGTCAATCGTTTTCTCTTTCAGTTGTACAATTTTTTCGTACAACTCACTGCCTGCTGATTTTAACTTTCGTTTTAAATCGCTCCAATATCTGCGTGGATTTTCTGTGCCTGTCAAGACCTCGCACACATCAACAACTGATTGTTTTCGGTACAAGCGATGTATCCGCATTCATTAAATTTGGATAGCGCGATTTTCTGTAATAATATAACTCTGTGTACCCGTTCCCGACGGCGTGACCTTTAACGTAGTTAGTCAAAAACAAGCGTTTCCACTTATCCATCCTCCGTTGAAATTTCAGCTTGTCCTGTACTTTCCCGTTTGCCTTTTTGAAAATTCCTCAATAGGACATAACCCCTGATTTTCATATATATTTTCCTTATCTTGTTCCTTTCTAACTGTTAACATTCACACAAAGAATCCATTCCGTATGTTAAGCGAATAATCGAACTTATAAAAGATTACTCCATCCAATTTATGCATAAAAAATTACAAAAGTATGCGTTTCATATTTTGCACACTTTTATACGCTGGATGGGGCAACGAGGATACACAGCAGCTCATTGATATTTTGGGAAAATACAACGTTAAAACTACATTCTTTGTCGTCGGCGGCTGGGTAGATAAATATCCGGAATCCGTCAAGGCACTTGCCGACGCGGGTCATGAAATCATGAACCATTCCAACACGCATCCGCACATGACACAGCTTTCCGCAGAAGCAATGAAAGATGAAGTCAAAAAATGTGATGAGAAAATTAAGTCGGTCACCGGTGTAACTCCCACCCTATTCCGTCCGCCGTACGGTGATTATAACGACCAAGTCGTACAGGCGCTTCGCGAAATCGACCACTATACCATTCAGTGGGATGTTGATAGCTTAGACTGGAAGAATTTGTCCGCAAGTGAAATTACCGAACGTGTCACTAAACGAGTAAAGCCGGGGTCTATCGTGCTGTTCCATAATGCGGCGCAAAATACGCCGGAAGCTTTGCCTACCATTTTGGAAACTTTGCAGGGGGAAGGGTATAAAATCGTTCCGATTTCTGAAATCATTATGAAGGAAAACTTCAAGGTAGATTCTACAGGAAAACAGATCAGCGCAGAGCCTGCTTTCTCTGCCGCTCCGCAACCGGAAAGCAACACACCCTCCGAAAGTCCATCCGCTTCGTCAGCGGCTTAGAGAAACAGCCTTTCTTCGTTCCGATTCCGTCAACAATGACGCGCTTTTCATCATTCAAAAAACAAGTCAGCAATCATGATAATGAATGCTGACTTGTTTTTTGCGACATATCTCATCTGCACTAAAAAGACCAAGCCCGGCTTCTACTCCGACAGGCAATTTTCGTCTACGTCCTCATCGCGCATAATCAATCGCGCGGAGCGTACCGGAACCCGGTGCAACGCGCCAAAACTTTCCCGTGCAATATCGCTGAAATAGAACGCGGCTTTGTCTGTTTCTTCTTTCTCCAATATTACGGTAATGTCATTCAGGTACAGTCCGTCAATATGCGCAAAACTCATATACGCCGGCTTTTGAATATAAATAGTATCCTGTTGATTGCGCAAAGTACGGCGACCGGTAACAGCTTTTGTCCGCTCCGCAAAACTGCGGTCTGCCGGAACGCGAAACGTAATATGACTGAGAGAAATATTTTCCAGTTTCTGATACGGCAATCCCTGAAACAGCGCGCCCATTTCAGATTCTATCTGAATGTTGCTGTATATAATATCCCGCACCTTACTCACCCTGGAATCCGCGTCTCGTTTTTCAATGTCAACAAACAACGGAAGTGTAGGTTTTACGTCCTCCAATCCCCGATTTTTAATGGAAATATTGGAAAAAGTTACTCGTTCCACCACACCGCCATCCTTAGCGAAAATACCGATTCCAACCGCCGCGCCCGCAATAACACAATTATCAAAATGAAGGTCACGAAAATCGCCGCGCGATTCCGTGCCGATTTTTATAGCTGTATTGGGCGTTTCCAAAATACAATTACAAACCGTCATGTTTTCTGTTGGTTTTTCGTCCGCAGTCTTAGCGACAATACAGTCATCTCCCGCCACAATGTGGCAGTTGGAAATAATAACGTTTTTACAGCTGTTCGGGTCAATTCCGTCTGTATTTAAACGGTGATAATTGTTAAGAATCTTCACATGGTCGATTTCCACATTCTCACAGCGTGACAGATGCACTGTCCAAAATTCACTGTACAAAAAGCTGATATCACAAATAGACACGTTGGTACAATCCTCAAACAGCAGAAGCCCGATACGCTTTTCCAACGGCGTCCGAATGCCCCACCAAGAGCCCCAGTCCTCCTGCCCGGTTCCTAAAATTTTGCCCTCTCCGGTAATAGAAATATCATCCGCCCCCGACGCATAAATCAAGCATTCTTTTTTCTCTGCGCTGGTAATGGACAAATCTCCCCGAGTCGTATCCTTTTCACAATCATATGCATCCAAATCATCTGTCGCTTTAATGACCGCTCCCAGTTCCAAACGCAAATGTACATGAGAATAAAGCTGAAAGGTTGCGCAAGAATAAACTCCCTCCGGTACAACAACAATACCGCCGCCATCCGCCGCGCAAGCGTCAATCGCTGCCTGTATTGCTCCTGTGTCCAATGTTTTTCCGTCTCCTGCCGCACCGTAATCTCTAACCGAAAACATTCCTTCTCCTTTCTGACTTCCGTCTCCCTTACCGCGGCTTATCCCGATATTTACTGGGCGAAATTCCCTCGTATTTTTTAAATACCCGTATGAAATTATTTGCTGAAGTATAACCCACCATCTGCGCAATATCTTGTATCTTAATGTCGGTTTCCTCCAACAACTTTTCTGCAACGCTGATGCGGTATCTGGATAAATAATCAATAAAGTTTTCGCCAAACTGTTCTTTAAAATATCTGGAAAGATACGAAGCGTTAATATTCACCTCATCTGCCACCATTGTCAGGGACATATTATTATTCTGATAATTTTGTAAAATGTAATTTTTAACTTTTGCTTTCAATTCCTTATTCCGATTAACCTTGTATACGTCCAAATGCTTTTGCAGCGCGTCCAAAACCGTGAGAATACTTTCGTTCATTTCCTGTACGCTTTGACACTGCACCAACTCCTGAACAGGGTTTTTCTCGAAAACTGCATTTATATCAATTTTTAATTCCCAAAGAACCTTGTTAATTGTACTGACAATGTTAAACACCACACAGCGCACCATCTCAATAGAAAGTTTGCGCCTGTGAAAATTTTCCTCAATAATTTCGTTTAATATTTCCAATGCCTTATCCATATCTGAAATCTTAACACAGTTGATAAACTGCATCTCTTTATCCGCCGGATAATAATATCCTTCATCGGTTTCATCGTCAGGTAATTCTTGACTATAGATAACTGCGCCCACACCTTTAATGAGCTTATGCTCTATCCCTTTTTGTGCCTGACTGAAAGCCTTTGGAAGTTCAGTACCACTGCACACAGTGTCACTGACCGATATTGTAATTCGTACATTTAATTCCTTTCCCGCAGACTGAATCCTCTCTATCGTATCGCTTGGGTCACTTTGCACCGGCGTATCGTTCCCTTTAATAATACAAAACTGATTGCGATGCATAGTAATCAGATATTCATTTTCCGGAAGTTGCTCCTGAATATGCTGAATAACCACTGTCCGCAAACTAAAAAATCCCTTTTCCCGTATATCCAATTCGCAATACATAACCCGATAATAAGGGTAAACGAATTCCGCCGCAGTCTCCTCACACAATTCCTGTTCCAAGGTGCCTGCCAAAAACCGTCCGTAAATTTCACTCTTAATAATAGGCAGTTGTCTGCCTATTTCCGTTTTCAGTTCCTCGCGCTCAGTGAGAACCGAGGCAATATTATGCCGGATTTGTTCATACTCATTTTGCTGCTCCTCATTTTCAGCTTCATCCGAACCAAAAATACCCAGTATTTCCTCTAAGGGTCTGTAATTCTGCCGACTGAAACGCAGCGCCATTAACGCTCCCAATATCAGCGCCAAAATTCCGGTAATCCAAATAAGCGCCCACAGAAAATTCATGCGCTGTTCCAAGTTACCGGTTGAAGTCAATATCATATAATTCCAGCCGTGGATTGAGGTAGGAACGCTTTGATAAACATATCGCTTACCGCCAACCTTTACAATATCCCCGTCCGAATTTCCCTCCAACAGCTTCAAATCATCAAGTTCTGTACTGGAAAACAGCACATTTTGTTTGCTGTCTAAAACAGCAAGAATATTCAACTGTTCCTCCTTGTCCGCAGTCACTAATGAAGTTAAAAAGTTCGGATTCAGATGCAGAATCAATTTCGGAAAACGCTCCATACGATACATAACCGGTAAAGACTGTACCAAGACTATTTTTTCTTCCTGACGTTCTCCACCGGTGGAAATCCATAATTTTTCCAAATAGAAATCCTTGTCCGGATTTTGCATCAGATGATTCCACTGTTCGTAAGAAAGTCCCTGATATTGATAGAAATAAGGATAAAACATTTCCTCTTCCACAACACTGCCGCTGTCCACCACAAGTCCGGTATCCGGCAAATACAAATAATAATCTTCAACCAGTCCATCCGTCAACGGAACAGAAAAAGACAAATCCTTCACAAAATTTTGAAGCATTTGCACCTCCTCGCTGGAAAAAGGCTTTTCTATATTCATAACTTCTCTCAAATAAGGGGTCATTGTAATTTTCTGAACCAAGGAGTTCACTACACTCAGTTTGGTATCCGAAACCGTGCATATCTGCTCAATCAGCACATCATTCGTATTTTGTACTTCTTTTTTATAATCTCCGAAAATCACAAAACACAAAATTCCGAAAATAAAAAGCGGAACAAGGAGTATCGTCAAATAGGAAAGCAGAAAACGTCCGAAAACATGCTCCATGTTCTGTCGACGCAGCCAACGCATTCTCCACATTTGCTCTCACTCCTTGTTCCTTAGTAAAATTTTATTTATAAATTACCACAATCTTCGGGTCGGAATAACGCTGAGAAATAAATATCTTATCCTCCATGCCCGCATCATCCTCTTTTGTAACAATATCGCGGTAAGTGATATTGCTGAATCGCCGATCTCCTTCTTTCGTGCTGTCAAACTCATATACATACGCATTGCCCATAACAAAAATATCACTTGACATTGTCGCATAACCGTCATACTGTACAAACAAACAGTTATCCACTATTTTCATAGGTGTGGAAAGCGTGTGTCTGGACTGGTCGGCAAATGCCACCGATACATCCGCACCGCCACTGGAACCATAAACCGCTTCCAACGATTGGTCGTATAAAATATTGACTTTAAGAATTTCGCCCTTATTATTGGTAGCAAACTGAACCACATCGCCTTCCTCTACCGGAATTGGCATTGTACCACCCTTCGGGGTAAAGGAGAGTTCAACATCCTCCGCTACCGGGTAGGTCGCCTCTTTTCCGCTGACATAGCCATTCAGCGACTGCGTTTCTACCTTGTCCGCATTCAGTGTCCGTCCAAAGCTTGTAACCAGCATATACGGGCTGTTAGAACCAACCGTACTCTGCTTACCCGGAATGATAACAAGTTCTGCCGCAACGCTGTTAGGGTTGGAAGAATAAGCAGTACCACCGGGATAATACTCATCATCGTCAAAATAGGCGTTGCTGCTGACTGCATAACCGTCCTCATCATCAAGGTTTGTTTCATCCGGCGTAATGATAGCTCTGGTTCCGTTGCCTATCAGGATTTGACCGCCAATGGTCTTGCTCGCCGCCTTATAACGGTTCTCCTTAGTGTTTGAACCGGCAGGGACACTCCCCATCTTCCGAAAACCTGAGAAAAACATATCCTCATTTGGAAGGTCAATGGTCTTAAGTTTGCCTTCCGCACTTAACGCATAACGAATTAACTGCGGTTTTGCCAACTCAGTCACGATCTTTTCGGGTTCTATCATATCTCCGCTGCTGTACAGTCTGATTTTACCATCGCTTTCCAGTTCAACAAAATCCTCATCCATGGTGAAAACTCTCAATATCAATTCCTTGGAAAAGACCTTGTCTTTTAAAGCGCTTTTGGTCATATAACCATAAGTCAATGCAGTTCCGTCCGTGGTGAGAACAGTCACAATGTCGCCTTCCCGATTCAACGCAAAGCGGTACGTATTACCAAGCATCAGTTCGTCAGAGGAATGATATCTGTAAAATGCCTTGCTCAATCGATATTGATTGCCATCTCCATCCACAACATAGGTATCATCCTGTTCTTTCTTGCCTTTAACTGCAAATTCCGCCTGCTGATGTACCCGAAATATTTCAATCGCTTTTTTGTCGGTGCTGGCACAAATCTCCAAAACATCCTCTACTCCCAGTGCGCTCAATTCAATAGGCGTTCCGTCCTGGTCATAGAGATAGTACCTTTCGTAATCTCTTAAATTTATATTTTTGGAAGAATCTTTTTTATTATACAGCATTTCTGTTACAGCGTCAACCGCACTTAACACCATCACATCAAATGCCGTAATGTGTACCACATCAATTTGTCCGTCACTGTTATTGTCTACCAGTACAAATTGACCGTAATCCGGAATTTCCAGTCCTTCGTCACCTACCTTGATGACATTGTTATTCCAAACCGTAACTGCATAAGGGGAAAGTCGTATCACTTTCTCTTTCTTCCCGTTCTCCGGATAGTAAGTGAATGTACCGGGGACATACGAGACACTTTCGCGGACATTTATCTGTTGAACCGTGTTGCGTTCTACATTCAGATACAAAATTTTTCTTACACTGCTTTGCTCTGTATAATACGCCTTTACATGATACCCCAAATATTTGCCCTCGTATTCCTCCTCAATTTCATACAATTCCTGTGCGATAGTGATTTCTCCGTCCCGCACGCCTTCACCGTCAGGCAGACTGACAAAGCGATTGCCGTCAATAACCCCTTCGGTAATATATACGCCGAAAACTGTTTCCAACAGATTCGCATCACCGGAGGCGGAATATAAGCGTTCTCCTTTCAAAACAGCGCCCAATATAGGTTTGGTTTTTAAAGAATTAAAAACAAGCTGAGCAGCAGTCCCCTTGCTGAGATAGCCGGTCGCATCTACCTGAACGCCTTTGAGCAAATTAAGGCTCCTTGCCGTACTCATATATCCCGCCGGATAACCGCCGTTGGCATCCGCCATCACATCGTAATTCATAGCGCGCAGAAGCATAGAAAGTCCTTCATTCAGAGTAATATTACGTTCTGCGCCAAAAAAGCCGTCGCCATTACCGAAAATAATTCCCTGCTGATACGCCGTCGCAATATAGTCGGCTCCATACGCTCCCGGCTCTACATCATAGAACAACTGTTCCGACTCCTTGGAAAGCATATCGTCCTGAAAGCCCAGCATCCGCATAGTCATCACAAGAAATTCCGCCTTGGTAATACTCTTGGCAGGATAATAATATCCTTCCTCTACCTCAGCAACGCCCAGTCGGGACAGTAGTTCCACCGCTTCTTCAAACTGAGTGTCCGAAACATCTGTTACTGCCGCCTGTACAGAAAATACTGCCGCAGATGCCAACATCAGGCACGCTGTCAAGATAGCTACAATCTTTCTCATGGTTTCATCTCCAATCCGCCGCTGCACATCGGCTGTCAAAAGCGTATCTTCTCTGTCCTGTGCAGAAAGCCTGACAGAAACACGCTTTGATGTTCTTACCTTCCAATAATCAGCTTATCCATTGCGTAGAGCATTTTTGCCGCCTCTGCTCTGGTACAGGAAGCAAGCGGCTGGAACAGATTTGCACCCGTACCACTGACTATCCCGCTCTTTGCCAAGACTGAAACAGCCGCACGTCCGCAGCTTGTAAACTGCTCATCATCATCGAAAAGAATGTACTCGCCATCTTCTTCAAACATTACATTTGCAATATTGCCAAAGCGGTAAATAAGCAAAGCCAAATCCTGTCGCGTCAATTCCTGCCCTGCTCCAAACAAGCTGTCAGACACGCCATTGACAACGCCCAAGCTGTAGCCTGTAGCAACATATGGATAGAACCACTCGCCGCGATTCACATCTTCAAATTCTGCTGTTGCGCTTGCATCTAACAGGTCAAGCATACTGACCGCCATTTTCAAAAATTCCTCGCGTTTTACCGGTTCATTTGGCGCAAAACGACCATCGCCCACACCATGGATAACTCCCCGTGCCGCTAAAACACCAATCGCTTCCGTCGCCCACGGGACATCGTCCAAATCTACAAAAGAGCCCGTCACCTGTTCCATCGGCTTTACCTGATTTTCATTCGTTGATTCGTTTGGAACAATCGCATCATAACCGCCGGAAACTTTGCCGCCGGAGGAAGGTCGGCTTCCGCCGCTTCCGCTTCCACCTCCGCCGCCGCTGCTGCCGGTATTGGCAATAACCGCGTCAACCGCGTCTTTCACCACGGCAAGCAGGCGTTCCATAGAATAGACGTCACGATTGTTATATACGTTTTGACATACCCGTCCTTTCTGATTATCACTCAGGCTTTGATAGCCTGTTCCCTCAAGAAAATCTGCCGAATCCGCAAAGGAGGTGCTGATAGAATCCCAGCTTTTCGCTTCGCCTACCTGCGCAACCAAAATAGCTTCGTTCATTGCCTTACGAAGTGTTTGAGCGGTGTACGGACGACCTGCCGTAATTGTACGATACATTCTTGCTTTTCTTCCGCTGTCAAAGGAAAGGAATTTTTCATATCGCTTTGTCTCGTTTACAGTTTGATTTTCCAAAACCCCCAATTCCTCCGCAACAGAAAGCGCACTGTCACGATTCAGCACACCGCAGACGGTTTCGTTGCTGGCGGAGTGATTCACCAACGCAAGACCTAACGCCTGTCTCAAATTCTGTTTAAACAATTCTAATTCTGTAGCGGCATAATGCTTGGTATTTATCTGCGCCGCAATCTCGTCGAAACTGATGCCCTCATTGACTGCCGCGTTAAAAACAGGAGTATCAATCTCTAATGTCTGCTTTTTCTCAACAAGAGCATTTTTCACTGCCTGTCCGTTTGTTCCTGCCTGATAAACAGCGTCCAACGCTTTTTTTGTATCACCCACATCAAAGTAATCCATCGCAAGCTCGCGGAAAGAATCTGCCGCCTTGCAGTAGGAATAAACGTGATAAGTCCCGCTGCCGTCCTGCGGAATAAATTCAAAGACCGCCGCATTATTTTCACCTGCTGTCTCCTGTCCTGCAAAAGATACCTTTTGACTGAAATTATCAGCGTTAATTCCTTTCATATCGGAAATATCCATTCCCTTTCGCGCAGCTAACAAGGTTACGTCTGCTCCCACAGCCGCGGGAACCGTTACGGTCACCTTAGTTTCCTCCTCGCTGATGACAGTCTGTGAGGATTGCATCGGCTGCGCCGCCGGTTCTTTCGGTTCTGCCCCATCATCTTCCGAGGTTTCCGCCAAAACTGCCGCCGCGCTGTCAAACGCACGCACAGACGTCATCCAAGGATACAGCGTTTCAAAATCCTTCCAAAGCATAACCTTAACAAACAAGTCCTCGTGGTTTGTATAAGGCGTTAAATCAAAACGCGCTCTTAACTCACGAGCGGACAGCTTTGCTACATTCGTCGGCTCACTTGCCGCGACCGCGAGCGGACGCCCGTTGACAAATTTAGCATCTTTCTGATACAGCACAGCCGCCAGAGCAACTGACTCGGTATCATTTGCGTTGGCTTCCGCAAACGCACTAAGCGCAACGTCTAAACTGTCGGTCGATGATAAATCCGTCAGCAAATTCCCGGAACTGCCATAATATCGAATGTGCTCCACTGTGATCGGCGCACCATTTGGCTGAAAATTCGCCATTGCCTGTGTTAAAGCCTCCTGAGCCGCTTCCAAGTCATCCGCATCCACATCGTCTGCCTGATAGATTTGCTTCGCTTCCTCTATTGCAGCGCCGAATGTATCATAATTTTCCTGCAGATATTCTCCCTCTTTTGTTCCGATAACAGCCGTGCGATGCAACTTATCCGCACGGCGAAGTACAGAAATCAAACCGCCCTTGTCAATAGGAGCAGTCGGGGTGTTCTCATTCACCTTAAACACGGAAAAGTTATCAATATGCGCATTGCATTCCAAGCCTCCGGCAGAAAGTCCGGTAAATGTCAGCTTATCGTAAGCATTGACCTTTCCCTTTGTGGTACTGATAAATCCCATTTCCTTAAAAGCCTGCACACCGTCAATATAACCGGATACTTTTTTCAATGAGCTTCCGCCTGATCTAGTCGCGTGAACCACTATTTTAATCCGATACCACCTGCCGTCCTCCAGTTCGGGGACGCCTGCCACCGTTGAATTTGCAAAGCCTTTTGGATTCGCACTCGTGTCATACATCTGTAGCTGCCTTTCGCTTCCGTTAAAGACAAGTCGCTGAATAAAAGTTCGGCTTGTATCATCTTTCCACGACAGCTGTGCCTCCATAGTAGACTTGGTTTGTACCAATCCATCAAACTTAATATCAAACTCCGTGACGACAAGCGCATTCTTTCCTTCTGTAGAAGCGTCTGTCGCGCCTCCGGTGTCCAACAACCAAGTCGGCGAAAACTCTGCCGTTGCCGTTGTGGAAGATTTGCCGCCGGTCAGTTGCAATGCTTTTCCGGTATCCGGATCCGCATGGGTGGAAATCACTGCGTCCTTATACGTAAACGGAGCAATCTGCTCAGGAGTTACCTCTTTAGGATTTGCCGATTCAAAATTGTTTTCTGTTATTATACCTCCTGCCGGAATATCAGGATTTTCTGCCGCTAATGCGACAGGAGCATCCGACTCCGACAGCAAAAACGCTTCCTCTTCCAAAATACTTTCGGCAATCTGTATATCATCGGGCAGCGCGGGCTCCGACGTTTCCGCCAGAGCCAAACCGCCCCAAGTTCCGGTCACTGCAAAAGCCGCCGCCAGAACCAATGCCAGTTGTCGTTTCATTTACACTGCCTCCTCAACTGTAATCTATATATTCTCTACTGCATGGGTTTGCAAGGTGTGAGCGGCTGCATACTGCCCATACCATCCCAAACCATAACGGTTACAAACATATTATTCCTCTGTGCTTCTGTAAAACCGCTGAGATCCAACCGCGCTTCTGCCTTGGCCTTTTCTCCTTGTGTTAATGCTGCCATTCCTGTCGCCGCCTGAACCAATACGGGATTTGCCGCAGTTCCTTCATAAAGCGCTACAATTACTACAGCATTCGCGGTTTCCGGTTCATCCTCACCGACCGTAAAATTCACTTCTGTACGCAAAATATCCGCGTCATTCAAGTCGGTCATCAATTCTGTCGTATCACCCTGATAGAATATCGGGTCAGAAACCTGAAGATTGGGCGAAGTAAATTTTTCCACTATAAAGTTATCAATATCAATTGCCGCGCTTGCTCCCGCATTTTTCATTCTCACCAAAAATTGATTATACTTTGCAATCTTTGAATCGGTAGCAGAAGACAGGTTTGTACTGTGCACAATCTTGTTTTCGTCTATCACATTCACAATCTCTTTTCCGTCTATCTCCAGCTTGAATTTTTTTGAAGCCACGCTATGCGAATCCGTCACCAAATGCGTGACCTTAAAATGAAGCCACTTGTCTTGTGTATATGCGATAGACTCAGAGTTTTTACCGTTGGTCTTATAGGTAAAGGACTCCTTATCAAATGTGATTTGAATACCTGGGGTATTGCTTGTCTCACCCTCGTCATTTTCATTTTTACCAAACTGTAAATCAATGATCTGACTTGAATTGTCAGCTTTCGCCTGAATGTTGTTAAAACGTATATCAAACTCTGTTACAACACGGATATCTTTCCCCTCCGGCGGAGCGGTATCTTTATTCAATCCGGTAGGCGCAAACACAACTTTCATATTTGTTTCTGACGAAGCAGTTCCCTGCAAACGCAAAGCGCGCCCCGCTCTTCCATCCGTTGAAGTGATATACTTCTCCTGTTTACTGGTAGACCAACCCGTTGTCAGTGCATCCTCTTTATCAAAATTGAATGCCGCCAATGTACCTGTCTTCAATTCCAAATCGGGAGTTTTATCATCCCCCTCCGGCACGGGATAAACGGGTTCAGGAGTAGGGTCAGGTTCTTCTGTTCCTGCTCCGTCATCAAAAATTTCACTAACCACTAAATTGTCAATCACCGCTTTAGGCGCTTTATCTTTACCACTCGGCTTTATCAGCATTCCTGCTACATTAGTTAATTCACTGCTCATTTTCAAATCCAAATCTCCGCCGACAGGATCGCCATTCATCCATACCCTTGCTACATTAAGAGCTTTGCCGTCTTCGCGAAATACATATTGCACCTTAAAATGCGGCGGATTTGCTTTCATATCTGCGTTCGATACCTTTGTTATGGTGGAAGATGTGCCATCTGCCGCAACAAACTTGACACTCCAATCAGACATTGTTTCGCCATAATTTGTTGATGTAATTTTCACCTCAAAGCGAATGCCGCCGAAAGAACCGGTAGTAGCAGTTGCCTCCGGCGCACTCAGTAAATAATCAGATGTAAGTGTTTTGCTGGAAGTTGTTGTTACTCCGTCACAGTTGATTACTTGCGCGTCAAATTCCGCTTCTACAATCTGACTCTTACCTGTGCTTTTTATTTCTGTTGCAGTTTCAAAATCTAATCTACCGGCAGGGTTACTGCTGTCATTCTGCTGTAAAGACAGTTTTTTATTATCCTCATCCGCCGCATCTTTTTCCATTGTTGTTTTTATAGTAGCTTTTCCCTCTGTTTTTACTACGCCAACATCCTGTATCTTTGAAGTATTAAACCCATTAAAATCCTCGTTATACAATTCCGTCTTGGTTTCCGCCGCGAATACTCCAAACGTCATTGCCTGCACCGCGATTAGTGCAGAAAGTACCATCACCAAATACTTTTTCATTATTAACGCTCCTCTCTTTTGGAACATATCGGAACAAGCGAAGCTTGTTCCGATTTTTTGTACAAAAAATCCCTTGCGCACAACGTCTCCCTTTTGGTTTTATTTCGTCTGGAATCTGTCGTATGCGTCCTGCTTAATTTTGATGATATCTTCGATTCCCATAGATTTAAGCTGTGCTACAAAACTGTCAAAATTGCTGATAGGTTCTGCACCCATAATAAATCTGTCAATCATTTCATCACGATATGTTTCGATATCGGACATGGTAGAGAACATCTTGCGGTTTTCCTCCAGCGTATAGGACAGGGTGGGAAGCAAATGACCGGTATAGTAATCTTCTTTCCACGCGTCTGTGCTGACCAGCAATGTATCCGGCTTATTCAGCTTAAGTCCGGTATCAGCATTCAGCACCATTGCCTGGTCAACATTCGCAAAGCAGTATTTGGATACTGCGTCACCGGGGCTCTTACCGTCGCTCGAATTCATAATAAGGTCTGTGAACTTAGGCTCACCGTCTGCCATGGTATAAGTCTTACCCTCTACGCCATAGTTGAACAGACGATTGCCTTCTTCGCTGTAAGCGTAATCCAAAAGTTTTGCTGTAATAGCGGGATATTTGTTGTCGCGGGTAATCGCGGAACCGTAACCGTTGTTTGCGTTAATCACGACACGATTGTTCATATACCCCTTACCGTCCGGTGCTTTGAATTGGTGCAGCGCAGTCAACTGGAATGACGGATTCTTTTTCGCCATAGTCTGCGACCAACTGCTGAGTTTGCTGCCCAAGCTGTACATGACGCCGGCTGTGTTGCTGGTAACCTTTGCGTCAATGGCTTTGTCATCGGACAGGGAATAGTCTACGTCCAAAAGCTTTTCCGTATAGAGCTTATTGAAGAATTCCAAAGCATCCTTAAATTCCGGCTCCATAGGACCGAATACAACCTTACCGTCCTTTTGGATAAAGTCTTTATTTGTACCGAACATAGCCATCAACGCCTCAATGCCCTCAGACTTCTTGGAAACCAAAGGAATTTCGTCTGCCTGCCCGTTTCCGTTGGGGTCTTGTTCCTTAAACGCTTTGAGCACATTGTATAGTTCATCCTTGTTGGTGGGAACAGCAAGCCCCAACTTATCCAGCCAATCCTGACGGATAGAGAAGCCTCGGTTCACACGCAGCTTCTCGTCCAGTTTCAACATGGGGAACATGAAATAATCTCCGTTGTCGTCCGTGATTTCCTTTTTGGTATGCGGGTCCTCCTGCATCAGCTTATCCAAATTGGTGGCAACCGTTCCGATATAAGGCGTCAGGCTTTGGATAATACCGTCCTCAATAAACTTATCGGGCGTCTGAGATTGTCCAATCCATTTGTAGAAGATAATATCCGGCAAATCTTTAGACGCCAGCAGCAGATTAAATTGTTCCGAATCCTGTCCAACTGCCGGACTTTCAAATTTTAACTTTACTCCCGTAATTTTCTGAAGTTCCTGCAAGCACTCTACTTCCCCGATATTTCCAACATTCGCCGCCAATTTACTGTTCATCGGCTGCCAATACCGCAATTCAATATCCTGATCTGTAATGGGGAATTGGATATCGTCCGTCACCTTTGCGGTATCCGCACCGTTCTTGTTTCCGCATCCTGCAAGGGACAAAGCCATAACTCCTGCCAAAGCCGCACAATATACTCTCTTTTTTAACATACTTCTCATCCTTTCATATTCTTATTTATTCTCTCAGACTGCCGCGGCAGTCATTTTTTACACGTTTAGCCCTTAATTGCGCCAATCATAACACCCTTGGTAAAATACCTTTGCAAGAATGGATAAACCACTAAAATCGGCAACGTAGACACAATAATCGTGGAATATTTAATCACCTGCGCAATCAGCGCCTTATCATCGTTGACATCCTGCATAAGATTGTCCGTAGAATTGGTAATCAGCAGCTCGCGCAGAAGAACTTGCAGCGGAAATTTCTCTCTGGTTTTCAGATAAATCATAGAATTAAAGAATTCATTCCAGTGGGAAACCGCGTAAAACAGCGTCATAACCGCGATAGTTGCCATCGACATTGGGAGCATGACTTTTATCAATACCTGAAAGTCATTCGCGCCGTCAATCTTTGCCGCCTCCTCCAAGCTGTCGGGAAGTCCGGCAAAAGAAGTGCGCATAATAATCAGATTCGTGGTAGTAATGGCTGTGGGAAGCAGAACCGCCCACATGGTATCTATCAAGCCCAACGACTGTACCAGCAAATAGCGTGGAATCAATCCGCCGGAGAAAAACATGGTAAAGGTAATCGCCATCATGACAACCTTACTGCCCGGCACCCCTTTTCTGGAAAGGGAGTATCCGCCCAAGATTGTCATAATCATATTGATGCTTGTTCCTACCACCACATAAATCAATGTATTCTTATAACTGGTAAAGAACATCGGATACTGCAAAATCAGCTTGTACGAAGTAAAATCAAAAGTTTTTGGCCACAGCAGAAGCCCTGAATGTGAAATAATCTCATCCGGACTGCTGAAAGATGCCACGAGCACATAATAGATAGGGTAAAGCGTGATAACTGATAATAAAATCATCAATATCACATTAAACACATCAAAAACATGCTCGCTAAAGGTTCGCTTGTTCATAGGATTGCCGCCTTTCTGCCCATATTGAGTAATTCGCCTACACCTTATTCAAGGGCATATAAGATGTATTTTTGTGTTAATCCTGCTTTCGGTGATTACCACAAGCTGGTTTCGGAAACCTTACGGCTGATTTGATTGATAGAAACCAGTAAAATCACATTGATAATCGCACTGAACGTATCCACCGCCGTAGTATAACTGTATTGCGCACCTGCAAGGCCCTGCCTGTATACGAAAGTGGAAATGACATCAGCCGTCTCATAGATTTTGGGATTGTACAAAAGTAATATCTTTTGCGCTCCCAGGGACATCATATGACCGAATTTAAGGATAAACATGATAACCACTGTCGGCATGATTCCCGGAATGGTTACATGCAGCATCTTCTTAAACCGCCCTGCGCCGTCAATGGTAGCCGCTTCATAAAGGCTGACATCTACTCCTGCCAAAGCCGCAAGGTAAATAATCGAACCCCACCCGAAGCCGCTCCAAATATCGGTTCCGATATAGATGGTGCGGAACCATTCCGGCAAAGTAAAGAACGGAATACGTTCCATTCCGAAAACGGTAAGCAGGTCATTGATGATACCGTTAGTAGAAAAGAAGTCCAGTATCATTCCGCACAGAACCGTGACCGAGATAAAGTGCGGCAAGTAGGTAAAGGTCTGAATAGACTTTTTAAACCGCTCGCTCCGCAGTTCATTCAGCAAGAGCGCAAATATAACCGGAAACGGAAAGCCAATCAGAATGTTCAGTATATTGATAGCCAATGTATTTTTGAGCAGCCGCCAGAAATAATAGCTGTCAAAAAAAGTTCTGAAATTCTCAAGTCCTACCCACGGACTGCCCATGATACCTTTTCCCACACTGTAATCTTTAAACGCAATCACCATACCATACATAGGCGCGAAGTGGAAAATGAGATAATACGCCACTACCGGCAGCATCATGAGATAAATGTATTTATGCTTCTTTATAGCCTTTAAAAAGCGCGTCTGCCAGCTTTCTTTTTTCTCTGCCCGCTTTTTTTTAGCTTGCACCGGCATTACCGCCGGCTGAGAGACCGCAACCGAAGCGGCGGCCGCCTGTTGTTTTTTCAAAAATCCCTGTCTCATAGAAATCACTCCATTCTTATTTTGTGCAATAAACTGTCACCGGAATGGAATACCCATTGTCCAAGCGGAGCAGGAAACACCCATTGCCTTTGACAAAGGACGCCCCGATTTTTCCGGGTTCTACGGTTACTTTCAGAGTAATTGTGGAATTGGGTACTACATCTCCTTCTACCGCACCGTCCGCCGTTGTTACCGTAAGCCAGTTGTAGTTTTCGTTGGTTCTAAGACGGAATCTGTGTCCTGCCTCTATATCACCAATACTGATAGTCACGGTTTCCTCTGTTTTGGAGGAAGAAAGATTGACCTGATAGTGACTGGAGGTCATATCCACCGGCCGCGCCGGCAGGAATTGAATTTTCCCGCCTCGCTCCAGAGCCCCCATATCAGGCATTCCGTCCGTTACGTAGCCGTCATCGAAGTTGGTCAGTTTTTCACCTTTGTTCAGCCCCATATGATTTGCCGCGGGCATAAAGTCCGCACGTTCCTGCGACTCATATGACGGCAGCCCGTAAATGCCGTGTGATTCCTCTCCTGCCTTAATGTTTACCATTCCTGTGCCGTCCTCTGTCAAACGGTTGCCAAGCAAGTCGTAGTCAAAGGAATTCGCATCCTGATAGAACGGGTCATCAATACCGTAGCCGTCGCTTGCGCTCCGATTTGCCGCCAGAATATTATTTCTGGAAACCGCCAAATACCGCTTTCTGTCCGCGTCGTTGGAATATCCGACAGCCGCCAAACCCTTGCCCATTACATCGAAGGTATTATGAAACACATACTCATGTCCATAGGTATGAGAGGTACCTCCACCATGCTTAATAGCACAACTGGTCTTGCCTGTCTCGTCTCCCAGATTGGTAATAAGATTGCGGAAAATATAGCTTGGTCCTGCTAAATTCGGCGCTGTACTCATTCCGCACAGGAAACCTTCCACCTTGTTCAGATAGAAGCGGGAATTCATCTGTCCGCCGTCCATCTCTATGCTGTCATCCTGACCGAACAGAAGCGTATTACCGTAAATATCGCAATCCTTGGACGGTCCGCCCGAACGGAATCCATTATTGAAAGATTCTATCGCGTCATTCCAGCGGTGTCCGTCACTGCCCGGAAAATCATTATAGCGTATCACCGAATTATAACAGCGATAATGAACTGCGTTGGGACCCGCAGGGTGTACCTGATTCCATGTTGCGCCGTTCCAAGAATTTGTCGTTCCTGTCGGGTCGTGAATATAGCATCGCTCCACAACCGCTTTGGAGACATCCGCCAGCTTCACTCCGGCGTCATTGTTGATAAAAGTTCCCTCATAATCACGCCATCTGCCGTCTACCAAATCATGTACGCCAACCCTGCCCCAATCGGAGATGTCACAGTTAACAATCCGAATATCGTGCGAACCGTTAGCGATATGCACACCGTTCACGCCGGCGCCTTTCATCGTAATATTCTCAAAAATCAAGTAACTGCTGTTGGAAATATAAATATTATCCCGTGTATTTTTGTCTACCTGCAAAACCGTTGCGTCATCGCCTACAACCTTAATCCAGCCATCTTCGCTGCCGTGCACATCCTCAAACACCACTGTATTGCCGTCGTAAATATCCTTTAACTGAATGGTCTTTGCAATAGGAGGATTTTCCGACCATGTAACAACTTTCGCCGTGTGCTCCTGCGCCACGCTCTTTCCGCTCATCACACGGGCACGCACTTCATATTCCGTATTCGGTTTCAGATTAACAATACTGCCGCGGAACTGCTGAATCCCCTGATCCCAATAGGGAGTATAAGCCTCTTTCCATTGACCGTCTTTTTCCCGATAAGACACTGCGCAGGTATAGCTGTCAGCATTCACATTCAGGTAGTAGCTCATATTTTCAAAGGTTGGAACCAGCGTCAACCCGTCACCTTGATAAGCGAACTTATCCATTGTCAGCGGTGTGCCGTCATCCGCATTATTCAAACTGCGCGCCTTTTGCTTGGTAACAAAGATGTCCTCTTTATCACCGTCAAGAATCCGCACCTTTACCTCATAGGTAGACCCCTCTTTGAGACCGGAAACGCTGCCCTTGAATACGCCGTCCCGATAAACAGGTGCGTAGTGCGGCGTCCAGAAGCGGCTGCCTGCCAAGCGGGTGAATACTTCTACCTTTGCGTCCGGATTGGCATAGGGCAGTTCATACAATCCCGCATATCCGACAAGATTTAAATTAAACTCACCCTCGCGCATTTCACGGTAAACGGTATCCGCACTGTTGGTAATGTAAATACTGTTCAGTGATTCGTCATAGCGCCATTTGCCGTCAAAGGTATCCACCAATTGATTGATAGGAACCATCAGCGCTGCGTCCTCCACCATGTAAGGCGCTTTTTTGATGTCTGTCTCTCTGCCGTTGACAATCGCTCTGCGCTCGCCAACAAAATATTTCACATAATCTCTTTCACGCGAAACCAGCCAGTAGCCGTCATGCACTGTCAAATCCGCGCCCATAGCACGCGCCACCGCCTTTGCGGGAACCATATAATAGTTGCCGTCCTTCTTAGGATTGGTATTGAACACCAACCGCTTGTCATCTACAAAGACCTTAATAATCTGCCGCGCTTCCTCACTCTCTATCTCCGCACGTTCCTCTTCGTCGGGCAGAGAACCCAAACCTTTCGGCGTAAACTTGGCGTCATCGGTAACAATCAAATTATCAATCTGCTGTCCCGCCTCACGATACTTGATATTCACCAGATGGTAACCCACATCCCAATTAACAGTATAGACCTTTTTCCAAGTAAAGGTTGGAATCGTAGAAGAGCTAAACTGTTTATACTCCTGATTGTCTACCGAAAACCAAGTTGACTTGCTTTTGGGAGTGGGAGTAATAATCCGCGCCCATACCGCGTAAGTACCTTTTCGTGTAATATTCAATTTATACCGCGCGTGTACCGTTTGTATAGATTCGGGAACATCCAGTTTTTTCGAGCCTACCACTGCGGCAATATACTTTCCGCCCGACGCAGTTTCGTCCTCATATACGGTCATGGGAGAAACCAGCGACCCCTCTTCCGCTTCCATATAAAACGAACCCGGAACTCTCTCCGGCGCTTCAAAAATATCCATTTTCTGATACTTTTCACGTCCCGGAATATACTGTATTTCTTCCTCTTGATCAACAACCTCTTCTTCCGTTTCTTTCAAACTGTCCGCAGGGTTATATTTGCTCTCCGAGGTGATAACCGCGCGGTCAAAAAGGAAGCCTTTTTTCTGACCTTTCACCTTTAACTGATGATTGCCTGCTTTCAAAGTACCCAGCGAGACTTTTTTCCAAACCCAGTCAACGGTTGGTATAGAAGAAATCATTGTGTAGCTTAGACCGTCCGCGGAGGCAAACATTCCGGTCGCTGATGCCCCTGTACTTCGTACCCGAAAATATGCCGTAAACTCTCCGTCCCGTTTGGTTTCAAAGTCCATAATCACGTCAGCGTCCGCCGCGTTTGCCGCCAACAGATTCGGTACGCCGTCCGCCGCCCGAAGATAGGCGCCGCCCGCCGCATACCGATCCTCAACCTTTTGAAAATTTTGGTGAATAACACCGTCTTCCGCCTCTATGACTACGGTTTCCGTCATTGGCTGTTCCTCTTCCGCAAACACCATGGGAGCCATTGTCAAAGATAACATAACTGCCAAAATGAAACTGCCCAATCTTTTTTTCATATTTCTCCGCGCCCGCCTTTCTTTTTATTTTCTGTCACGGTTATCACTTTTTTATTCGAATGTTAATCGGTATGGAATATCCGTCCGCAAACCGAATCAATATCATTCCGTCATAGAATTTTTCGTTCGGCACACCTGCGTGTATCTGAATACTTCCCGTGCCGTCCGCCGCAAGCCTGCCCTCGCTATCTGTAGTAATACAGGAAAAATCTTTACTTTTCTGCACAATAAAGGTCTGTCCCGGCGAACCTTGAATATTCAAGGTTCGGCTCTCTCCGCCCCGCATGACTACGGTATACGCTTCCGCTGCTCCGCGGAAAGGGCGAATCGGAATACAGCCGGTATTCCCTTTTTGCAACGCACCCATGTTCTGTCCGCTGAAGCCGGAAACGGTTACCGCCTCACCGTAACCCGGACTGCTTTCCTGCAAACGGTAGTCGCTCCCGCTCAAATCTTCAAACTGCGGAAGAGCAAGAATACCATGTTCTTCCTTTTCATTTGGAGAAAGAAGAGAAAATATTCCGCCGTAATTCGGGCTGTTCCCCGTATTCCCCGCCAAATCATAGTCAAAGGAATTTCCGTCCGCCGCATATTTTTCGTCAATAGCAGTGCGCCCGCTCCAGCTGTTATAAAACAGATTATTGCGCGTCACTGCCCGGTACATCTGCCTGTCGGCATCACTGCCGTACCCCACCGCGTGGATACCGAACGCAGAATCCGCAAAGGCGGAATTTGATACAAAGGTATTATAAAAATAGAACGTTGTCCCCTGACTGTAGGTAGAGCCGCCACCCGCCTTGACAGCGGAAGAGTTCTTGCCGAATTCGTCCTGTAAATTGTGCACAACATTCCGATACACATAAGAGGGACCAACACGGTTGGGAGCGGTCGAGATACCCGAATATGTTTCTTCCATCCGATTTTCAAACACCCGCACATTCACCGCGCCGCCATCCATCTCAATTCCATCGTCCTGACAGTACGCCAGCGTATTGCCGTAAACGTCCGCGTCTTTGGCGAGCCCGCCGTCGCGGTAACCATTGCCGTTACTTTCAATCGCGTCATTAAAGCGGTGTTCCTGACTGCCTACAATATCATTGTAACGGATGACCAATCCGCCGCCGCTGCGGACAAATATACCGCTTGCACCACCGGGGTGAACATTTGACCATTCCACCGTCTTGCCGTCTATTTCCGCACTGCCTGCCCACGCGTTTGTTTTTGTATTGGAATCATGGATATAGTTTTTCTCAATCACTATGTTTGTCGCGTCCGTGATACAAATTCCCGCGTCATTGTTAATTCTGTTTCCGTCTGCGTCTACATATCCTACCGCATATTTCCCTGCGTTTTCTGCCAGAGTACCGTTACGCCCCCAACCGGAAATATCACAATTGGAAATCCGCACATTATCACAAGTTTCTGTCAGGTTAATGCCGTGGTATTTTCCGCCCAAAATATCAATTCCGTCTATCCAAAGATAAGCGCAATCCGAAATCAACACCGCCTGACTGTCAGTTTCATTATCTGCCGCAATGCCGATTCCCTGCCTGTCCGTAATTTTAATCCAACCGTTCGACTCTCCTTTCAGACCCGAAAGGATAAGTCCGCCGCTCCCGCCGTAAAGTTCAGAAAGGTCAATTTCTCTCGCAACCGATACCTCACTGCTCCAAGTCCTTACATTCTTCTTAAAACTTTTTATCTTGACGCCGTTGACTGAAATCTCCGCCAGAACCTCGTATTCGGTATTCTCTTTCAAATCCACAATACTGCCGACGAACTGCCCCGCCTCCGCCTGATAAACTGGCGGATATGCCTCCTGCCATTGCCCGCCCTTGTAAAAATATACGTTGCAGAGCATACTCAAATCGGTCTTTTCCCGATATTTTATCTTACATTCCGCTCCTGTCAGAGAGTAAGGAACGTAAACGCTGACCGTTTCAAATAACGGTGTCAGTTTCATCTCCGATATAGGCGGCAGAACATCCGCTATCGTATCACCGCCTGCTGCCGCGACGGGTATTGCAATCAGCGCCGCAAGCCATATTGTCACCACAACAAACCAACTTTTCAGACGCATACCGTTTTCCCCTTTCTGTCTATTGCGCCGTCTTATTCCCTCCGCAATATTTCCCGAACCTGTCCGGCAATAAACACCGCTTGCTTCTGCGCAATCTCCGACGTATAATGAACATGATCCACATAACCCTCTTTTCCAAACTGCAAGGTAAATGTGTAAAGGTCAATCAATCCGACCCGAAACTTTCGGCAAACCTCCTGCGCAATCCGATTTACCGTCTGTACATCCTTGCTATACCGCCAAAACTGTTGGATTCTGACATTGTGTATTGTCTCATCCGCATTGGTAGTATTGACAAAAATTACACATGCGCCCTGCCGCTGCAAAATTCCAAAAAGTTCTGCCAAATTGTACTCATATTCTTCATCGCTGACCTGCCTGGCTCCTGTCTGAGGGTCAATCCGAATATCGTGAAGTCCCGCGTTGACTAAGTACAAATCCTTATCCAACTTGCCGTCCCGCTCCGCCGCTTTCACATAATCCAAAAGCATACGGGAATCGCCGCAGTTTGTTCCTTTGGGAATATCGAGATTTTCGTAAGCCTCTTTCCCCTCCGTCTTAGGAACAAAATCAAATTCCTGCAATTTCTCTTTCAGATACGGAGTATAACCCACCGAAATGCTGTCGCCCAAAATCGTAAAAACCTGTTTGTGCATTGTAACCATTTACTCCTTTCTGAAATCTGAATTTTTCGACATATTGCCTACAATCTGATTATAAAAGATTACCATTAGAAAAATCAATCTTCATATTTTTATTTTATGGTACATTTTTGACTTACCCTGTAACTTCGGCGTTTTGCGCCGCTTTCTCCAGTAAAAGTCCCGCCTGAATGAACGCTCCCGCGCATTTATAATCATTCACTGTTTTAGGTTCGCTGATATAATATTCATAGCTGCCGGTACGATAAGGGTCACTGCCCAAGCCTGCGCAGCCGCAAATATCAATGATATCCAAAAATCCCTCTCTGTTCCTTTTAACAAACTGTTTTGTAAATTGAGTAAACATCTGCTCCGCGTCCTTTAAATACTTTCGGTCAAGATAACCCAAATGCGCCGCCTTTGCTATCGCCGCAATCAGCATGATACTGCCGGACGCTTCGGGGTAGTTGCCCTCTCTGCCGCCGCACTCCATCACCTGAAACCAACAGCCCGTGTTATCGTCTCTCGCTTTCATCACAGCCGTGGTCAGCGCTTCCAATATCTCCAATAAAAACTTACGTCCCGGAATCTCCGCCGGAATAATCTCTAATACGTCCACCAACGCCATCATATACCATCCCATCGCACGCCCCCAAACGTGCGGTGACTGCCCCGTAATAGGATTTGACCAGCTTTGCGAAGCCGTTTCGTCCCATGCGTGACGGAGCAAACCCGTTTTAACATCCAAAGTGTGCCGATAGGTGTTGACAAACTGACGAATTACGAAATCGTAATTCTTGGTAAAAGCAAAACGGCGGATATACTCTGCCAAAAAAGGAGACGCCATATACAGCCCGTCCAGCCACACCTGCCCCGGATACATTTTCTTATGGAAGAAAACGCCATCCGCTGTTTTCGGGTGCTGCACCAACTGTTGGTGCAATTGATAAATTGCCAGTGTATAGCGCACCTCGCCGGTTTTATCATACAGCCAGTACAAAAGCTTGCCTTGATTGATTTGATCCAAATTGTAATCTTCTATTTTGTAAGTCGCAATCTGTCCCTTTTCATTGATAAACACGTCCATCTGCTCTTTGATATAGTCCAGATACACTTGCTCCTGCGTGCGTTCATACATAGCCGCCATCCCCAAAAGCAAACAGCCGTTTTCATAATGCCACTTGGGATGCAGTCTTTTGTTCCGCGCCATCATTCCTTTTGCGTATTCCTCTGTAATCATATTTCATCTTCCTTTCCGTCTTTTCCTAAGTATTCTTCCATCAATTCCACTTCTACTCCGGCAAGCATTACAATACCGATTCCGTGCGTATCGTTAGGCGCCCACAGCAGTTTTTTTGTATAATAGTCCGGCTGAAAAGAGTATTGCGACCCCCAGCACACACCATAGATATTGCCTTGCACATCTATCGCCCGTTCCGTTATACCGCGCCAAGCTTTTATCGCCGCACGATAATATGATTCAATCTCCCCCGCCTCGTACAGCCCCAGTCGAATACCGCGACAAAAGGCATAGGTGAACATAGCGGTACAGGAAGTTTCCTCATAGGCATCCGAATCCGTTAAAATCTGATGCCACAAGCCATTTTCACCCTGAACTGCCAGAACACCCCGACTCATCTCACGAAAGAACTCTAACAATTCCGCACGCTTCGCGTGATTATCCGGCAGTTTCTCCAACAGTTCTGTCAGTGAAAACATCACCCAACCGTTACCACGCCCCCAAGGCTGTCCGTTTTTCATTCCGTAGGCGAAGTTATAAACATGACTCATCAGATGAACGTCTTTCATATACAAATACTTGCGGAACAGCAAGAATTGCTCCGCCGCGTCGTCCAAACATTCCGACGCATTTGCCGCCAGCGCATAGCGGCTAAGAAACGGCGTTGCCATATATAAATCATCCGCCCAAAGCGTCTGATAGTGTACGCCCTGCTGCAAACGATAAAACGCGCCATCCGGCTGCCGCTCTATACGATGCGCCATAAAATCCGCAATCTCGTCAGCTAACGTTCGGAATTCTTCCTCCGAAGAATCAAAATACATTTCCAGCATTGTGCTTCCGCAAGAACCGCAGTCATCCAGCATTTTCATATGCACCAATTTTGGGTCAACCGAAGGATAGCCGTAAGTGTCTCTATCCCACAAGGCGTAAGGATACCACTGCGCGCAAAGCCGAATATGCTCTTTGGCATAATCTGAAATATCCTGCCGTCCTAACAGCTTTCCCGCCCGATACAGCCCGTACAGCGTCACTCCCAACGGATATGTCCACCTCCCGTAACGGGAAGTTTCTATATACGGGCGGAGATTCATCTCCGGCATATCCACTCTCCAAAAATGTCCCTGATGCACCAAATGCGGCTGTACCAGTTCTTCATAAGGCACAGGCTGTTCCACTGCTCCGAGATATACCCACGAAGAATTTGTTCCTTTCACCTGATAGGGATTTGTCATTCTGCACGTGTGTCCCGAATTATCCAAAATCTCACAGGTAAAGCCAAAATCACTATCACCGCATTTGGACTCCGCAATCAGCGTATGAGTTCCATAGGAAAGTGAAAGATTTGCCGTAAACGCTCCGCCCTCGCTCTCCCAAACCTTTTCTCCGTCCACCCAAAAACAACATGGAGAATAGCATTCGCCGCGCAGTGTTAACTCTGCGCTTCGCCGACAAAATCCGCTGTCAAAACAAGTCATGGCGTAGGCATAGGTCCCCGACTGCAAGCCAAACATTCGCATCATTTGAGGAACAGCGTTTTCCTGCGCGTTCCACTCTGTACGGGGATACCACCGAATTCCCGTTTCCTCCTCGGTCATGCCGCACAAGAAAAGTTTTTCCTCCGCCAAAGGCTCTGCAAGCGGCTCGCTCCACGCAAAGCCCATGATTTCCTGCTTGCCCCGCCAAGGCAGACAATAACGCTTCGGATCTGCCAAATCCTTCTCCGCGCCAAAAATACACCCAAAACCCGAAGCCACTTTGCGTACCCGAAGGACAAACAAATTCTCCCCCGCGGGAAGCGGGACAGAAAAAATCTTTTTCAGTTCCCTGTCCACTTCCTCCAAGCACTGGGATTGATAAACCTCTGTACCATTGAGCCAAACCGATACAGGGCCGAAACAATTCACCGCCATTGCAAGCTGGCGTACCGGATTTTCCAAATAAAACCGCCCCGCGATATAACAATACGCCCCCATCTTCGCTTCGGGGAACCGCTCATTCATATCCATGCGGTAACGTCCGTCGTCCTCCTGGCGAAAGCCCGCCGCCGAAACCGCATGAAACGCAAACGGCTCCACAGGGTTCATACCGATATAATTCTGCGCGATTGCGGCGATGGTATTTTTTGGGTCGTTTCCTCGACGTACCGCCATGCTCTTATTCAAATCAAACTTTGCCATTCCTATCATCTCTTTTCTTTGGGTATCACTCTTTATTCTCATTGTAACGCCTAATTGTAAAAAAAGCTATCTGCAATATTTGAAACTGTAACCGCTTTTTTACTTTTCCATTAAAATTCAGGAAATTCGTAAAAAAATGAACATTGAAGTAAAACACTGACGCTTTACTTTTCCGACAGTTGGGTCTACAATAAAATTACAAAAGAATTAAACGAAGGGAGTTGTTTATCACGAAAGGCACAGTGATACACAGTACACCAATCAAACGAAAGGACCCGATTACCGGGGTAACCGTTACCCAGTTGTCCGACGACCAAGGAAATACAAACCATTCCTATTTTACGATGCCGAGCATTGATAAGGAAAATAAGTTTGTACTTTGTAATTCCGACCGAACCGGAACCAGCCAGATTTATACATTGGAACTTGCTACCGGAACGATGGTACAGATTACCGATGAAAAAGAAAGTACCGGTTCCGGCTGTCTGGATATGGAGAAAAATATTGTCTACTATATGGCAGGGCGGGAACTGAAAAGCGTCCGTTTGGACACCTTAGAAACCCGAACTCATTTGGAAATACCGGAAGGTTTTCATGCAGGGCTGCTTTCCATCACAAATGATGGACGGTATATCGCCTTTGCGTATTCGGAAAATCTGAACCTGATTACACAAAAGGGCGTCCTGTACTCCGGTATGCGTGAAACCATGTTCCGCCGTCCCACCTCGGTTATTGTGCGGTATGATACCTATGAGGAAAAGGCATATGCGGTCTGGGGTGAAAACAACTGGATCAGTCATGTGAACATCAGCCCGATTGACCCGAATATCATTCTGTTCTGTCATGAGGGGAACTGGCATTTGGTACAACGGCTTTGGATTGCCAAGGTTGCTACAGACGAAATTTATCCGCTTGTGGAGCAAAAATATAACATGGAGCGGGTCGGACACGAATTCTTTTTAGAAGATGGTCGCGTGGGAGCGCAGTACACCATCCGCCACGATATCAACACACACTTTTTCCGTGACGCACATTTCGGGGACGTTTTTGTCAATCCGGACGGCAGCAACCAACAAATTTTCTTTTACCCATACACGCGGCCCATGCACGTCCAAATGAACCACGCCATGACCATGGGCGCGGGTGACGCGGCGCATATCCGCAAGGAGATGCCCGACAACCGCAAATATATCGGTTTGAACCGCTATGAGGATAACAAGGTTAAGGTGGGTCTGCTTTGCCGACATGACAGCACATTCAAATCCCAGGCAACTCACCCTCATCTGATTTTTACCCGAGACGATAAACACGTGCTGTTCTCCTCCGACTTCGGAAAAGGGAACGCCAATGTTTATTTGGCGGAAGCAAACTGGGAGCAGTGTATCTTTGAATAAAATTGCTTTAACTTACAAGTAAATGAGGGAACGTTATGAATCGGGATTTTACCATCTGTTACGAAAAAGGGCAACACCTGCGGCAATGGCTCTATACAGAGCCGGTCTGTCTTGATGTGTCCCATCTCTACGAAAATAATTACCATGTTCCGTTTGAAACCTATCGGGAATATACAAATCGCTTTCTGTCTGGCGCGGATAGCCTCACCCCCTGCGAGGGCGGCGAAGAAATTTTATTAGACACGCAAACCGAATGGCGTCTTCTGCGCATGACAGACGGCGATGTAAAGCCGACGTGGGCGGTATTCGGCACAAATGCCAATCTGCTGGCGAACTATGCCTTTTGTCAAATACACGTCCCAACCGACGGCGTGTATTCCTGCGTGCTGAACACTGTTGGCGCAGTGGTTGTTTTTGTAAACGGACACCGTTGCTTGGAACATATGGAATTCCAACGGACAGGCAATCAAAATCTGACTTTTTCCGTAGAATTGCACGCAGGGACAAACGCGCTGTTGATTGCTTTATGGAACGTTCATCTGCACGCGACAAATTCTTTTGCTTTGTATTTTGAAGATACGGCGGTTGAGGTAACCTTACCTCTCCTTCCATCGGAAAGTCGTGAGGTTTTGGAGGATGATTTTTCCAAGCTGTATTTGGCGGAAACCGTGACTGAAACATCGCCGGCGCTCTGCGCCGCCGCGCCTTTAAAAAGTTCGGGACAGTTCCTTTGGTCGGTGACAGAAAACGGCAAACCTTGTATTCCCCCACACGCATTCCGAATGACAGAAGAAAGCCAGCTTAGCCTGCCTTTGTCTGAGGCTGAACAGCTGTCCGCAGGGATTCCTTATTCGGTATCCGTATGCTATCTTCCGAACGGAGCGGAGAAACCAATTCAAGGTCCCGCCTTTTCCTTTGAACTTCTCGACTGCACTCCTGTGCCGAACGCGGATTACGCGCATCGATGCGAGTTTTTGAAGGAAAAATACGCGAAATGGGCAGAACTGCCGCAATCCGCAATCAAATTCCGTATTCTGTACGCCTGCCTCGCCAAGCTGACGGCAGGTCAGAAATTTCCTGAAGAATGGTTGGAAAAAGGGCTTGCCTACATAAACGCCCGCTATGACTGCGCCGACTTCGGAATGCACGCCCTGCTCCGCATCTTGTATCTGTATTCAGAACAGCTTCCTCCCACGCTTTTGGAAAAAGCGAAAGCGTGCGTACTGAACTTTAAATACAACGAAGATGATGGCGGGCGTTCCATGATGTTCTGCCGAAGTGAAAACCACCGTATTTTGTTTGCCTCGCTGGAATATCTTGCGGGAAAACTGTTTCCGCATGAGCGGTTTACGCAGAGCGGTGAACAGGGAATTTTTCACCAACAGCGGGGACGAACAGCAGTGGAAAAATGGATACGGGAAAAAGGCTGTTACGGCTTTATGGAGTGGCACAGCAACACCTATTATGAGGAAGATATGATTGCCATGCTGAACCTCTATGACTTCAGCGCGAGTTATGACGAAATCCGTACACGCGCCAGAAATATGCTGGACTTTATCAGCGTTTTGATGGCATCGCATAGCTATGGCGGAATCATGGCGACCACGCACGGCAGATGCTATGAAAAAAATCTGTTCTATCCAAAGACCGAGCCGACCGCCCATCTCGTCTGGCTGCTGTGCGGCACAGCAAAAAGTCTTGCCTGTACGGTTTCTACCGGCGCGCTGTGCTTGCTGACAAGCGCTTACCGTCCTGATAAAGCAATAGAAGTAATGGCACATACGCCAACGCTGGAAACCCGCTCACGTATGGGTTTATTCTTTCAGCGCGGTATGGACGGAGTACCATGCTACACCTACCGTTGTCCAAATTATATGGTTTCGGCAGCAATGGAATACCGCCCGGGAATCTGCGGCGCCCAGGTACAGACAGGGCAAATTTTACTGGAACAGGAAGTGCCCATTTTTTGCACTTCTTTTGAAAACACTTCGGAGCATACCCGCCCTTCCTACTGGGGCGGACAGTACCGAACGCCCCGCGCAATCGCGACCGACCATGTACTGGCTTATGCCTATCATATCGACACACCGGAGGGGGCAACTCACTGCTATTTTCCCATTCCTCTGATGGACGATGTAGAATTTTTTGACCGTTGGATTGTCGGAAGAAAAGGGAAAGCGTATGCCGCGGTATATTGCTCCGCCGGATTTCAGTTGACAAAAACAGGGACATTCCGCAACAGGGAACTGCTCTGTTCGGCACGGGACGCAATTTGGATTTTGCAGTTGGGAACAGAGGCGGAATTTCAAACCTTTTCCTCTTTCTGCAAAACGGTAACGGAAAGTGCTATACAAAATACCTCCGACGGTATTTGTTATGACAGTCCCACCTGCGGAAAACTCTCTCTGAGCTTTTATCAGCCGGCAACGCAGGACGGCATTCCCTTTGAAACCGGAATTTATCCGTTGATAGAGAACCAATTTGTCACAAGCGAATACGGAAGCGGTATTCACTATCTGCAAAAACGAATATTAAATTTTAGGGACTAATAAGGAGGAAAAGTGAATGAAATACTCAAAAAACAAAGTGGAAGATATTAAAATCGCATACATCGGCGGCGGTTCTCGCGGCTGGGCATGGGGGCTGATGTCTGACTTAGCGGTCGCGGACGACATATGCGGCACGGTCGCGCTGTACGATATTGATTGGGAAGCCGCTCAAAATAACGAAATCATCGGCAACAGTATTGTCCGGCAACACCCTGAGGTTTCGCCGTGGAAATATCAGGCTGTCAAAACTTTGGGCGAAGCCCTGAACGGCGCAAACTTTGTGGTAATCTCCATCTTGCCCGGAACTTTTGACGAGATGGAATCCGATGTCCACACCCCTGAGAAATACGGCATTTATCAATCAGTAGGCGATACTACAGGACCCGGCGGAATTGTCCGCGCTCTGCGTACCGTCCCCATGTTTGAGGAAATCGCATTGGCAATCAAGGAGCACTGTCCCAAGGCATGGGTCATTAACTATACCAATCCGATGACCTTATGCGTGCGCACTCTGTATCAGACATTCCCCGAAATCAAAGCCTTTGGCTGCTGTCACGAGGTATTCAGCACTCAAAAACTCTTAGGTATGGCATTAAAAGACATCTGTGGCGTTGAGGGCGTGAAACGGGAAGAGGTCAAAGTAAATGTTGTAGGTATCAACCATTACACATGGCTGACTTCTGCACGGTATCATGATACCGATTTGTTCCCGATATACCGAAAGTTTGCCGAAAAATATCAGGCAAACGGCTTTGACAATCAGCGCAACGAAAACTGGCTGAACCGCTTTTTCCGTACCCGTGACAAAGTGAAGTTAGACCTGTTCCTGCGCTATGGGATCATCGCAGCGGCAGGCGACCGTCACTTGGCGGAATTCAGTCCGGGCGGCTGGTATATCAAAGACCCTCAGACTGTAGAAAGCTGGGAATACCGCTTGACGCCTGTTAGCTGGCGGCGGGACGAATTAAAAGAACGTCTGCGCAAAAGTGCGGCAATGATTGCGGGCGAAGAGGGATTTGAACTCAAAGAAACCGGCGAGGACGGCGTAAAACAAATCCGCGCCCTGCTTGGGCTTTGCGATTTGGTTACCAATGTAAACCTACCGAACACGGGACAGATTCCAAATCTGCCTTTGGACGCGGTAGTGGAAACAAACGCGATATTTACCTCCGACACGGTTATCCCCGTGCAGGCAGGGAATATTCCGGATAAGATATACAGTCTGATTGCCCGCGTGGTTGGCGAGCAGGAATGCGTAGCAAAAGCCGCAAAAACACGCAATCTTGATTTAGCGTTTGAGGCATTTTTGGCTGATCCGTTGGTGCGCATCTCCATGCCGGAAGCGCGGGAGCTGTTCTGCACCATGTTAAAAAATACGGCATCCTACCTCACGATGTACCCTGTTGAAGAATTTGTGAAACAAAGTCAAACGACAGTATAAAAATGCTAACCCAATATTTTTTCTATGCACAACAAACCCGTCTGACCATTAAGGTCAGACGGGTTTGTCCTATTAAAAATGAAAGCTGGACATATCCAATTCGCATATCTCACGGCGACCGCGGTCTGTCGTATCAAATGAAATTTTATCACCCTTGCGGTTCCAGCGGGCATGCAAATCACAGCGAATGTTGATGTCCTGCGGCACAATCGTTTCCGCTTTGAGCAAATAGTCCGTCTGTTCCGTTTCCGTATTATAAATAAACAGAGGGCGGTACGGGTCATGAATGGCGTATCCGTCACCAATAATATACTTGCCGTCAGGCGAATAAATACAGTGAATGTCGTCCGCAAAATAGGGAGACTTCAGCTCAGTAAAGTCGGCAGAGCAATCGTCCAGTAAAAACAGTCCTTTCCTTTCCCTCGGACTGCAATGCGCCAAAATCTGCCTGTCATTTTTCCAAAAATAGTGCGAAACATAGGTATTTTTCAACAGCGAATACATATTGCCGTCCAAATCAGAGGTGATAAGCGTAGTATACCAATCCACATCTGTGTCGGGAAAATTGCGTAATAAAAACAAAAACCGATTGGACGCGGGATTGAAAGTAATATGATTGACGACAAACTTCGCGTTTTCCATGCCGAAAATGGGAAATTGCTCCCAACAATCCGCATAGCTGATAATGAGTTTCGACTTGCCGGTCAGCATGTCCACCAACCAAATTCCGTCATCTGACGGACGGTTCACTTGCGCGTTGGAGTCCTTTCGCCCCGCGTAGCCGTAACCGGAACGAAAATCGTAAATGCGGGCAAAGCTGACTGACAGACCATATCTGCCATCGGGTGATATACAAGCACAGGGACGATCTGTATAACGCTTTTCTCCGGTTTGCAAATTGTGAACGCAGGTACTCTCCCCCTCCGCCCTCCGCAGGTTATAGCAAACCTCCTGCTCCGATGTGCCGTACCATTGCAGCATACAGCCTTGCTGAAAATTCCAAAGCGTGGTTTCAGCAAACGAATGGAAATTCCCCTCCCGTAAATCAATATATCCTAATTCCAACACATCCTCCGCTGTCGGCAAGCGGTCGATAAATTTGGAACGGTTGCACAAATGATATCTGTCGGTCTTATCGTAAGCCTGCAAGTCGTAATACCCGAAAAAGCATTGCTCCCCCTCCGGTGAAATTACCCTGCAATCCGTCTTTAAATCTATGATAGCCAATATAAATCGCCATAGCCTTTCTGCCCACAAATAGTAATGAAATATCGCTACGCCTTATCGTGGGCAGATAAGGCGTATAATGGCGATTAGCGCATCGCCGTTTCGTGCCGTAAGGCACGAAAATTTCGGCGGCGCATTATTCCGCCGGAGGCTTAACGTGATTTTTTTCACGTTATCTCCTCAGCAGCTTTGCAGCGTGATGGGCGGGCGGGTATTGCCGTCATTGATACCAAATACACAGTCTGCCGCCGCCTCTGCCCAATCATTGGCGCAACCGTACATACAGACATAATCTTCTACTCCCTCCAACACATCAATGTCGCAAGGGGACTCCATCGCAACTACAATAACTGCTTTGCCTGTATTCTGCAACGCTTTCACCAGTTTGCGCTGATTCTCGTATAAAATAGCGTTGCATGTCCCCGCCACAATAATATCCGCGTTTTCGGACAATTCCACCGCTCGGTTGATTTCCTCCTCTGACGGCTCTAATTGTGTCAGTAGGGTCACAGTGTCCGTGTGCCGATTCTGCACGGCACGCACCAAAATTTCCGGACACTGTTCTTTATCCAAAGTCGCCTCCAGTTTTTGCGGAATAGGGCTGACCGCCAAAATACGCTCTGCGCCGTTCGCTGCCAAAGGTAAAACATTTTTCTTCAACACGGAAACTGACCTTTGCGCAAGCTCTTTCAAAAGTTCGCGATGCTCGGAACAGCCCACAATTTGACGCGCTCTTTCAGGGTCGGCAAACGGATTTTCAAACAGACCTTTTTCCGCTTTCAAACGCAGAATACGGGCAACTGCGCGGTCAATCACCGCCATTGGCAATTCGCCCGACTGCGCGGCGTTAAGCAATGCGTTGTACCCCTCCAAAAAGTGTTCCATGTTACCTCGCAAAAGAACCAAATCATTACCTGCCGCAACAGACAAAACAGATGCGGGACCTGTGCCGTAATTATCCTGAATCGCGCGCATACGCATAGCGTCGGTTTCAACAATGCCGTCAAAGCCGAGCTTTTCCCTCAGAAAGCCTTGAATCAAGGTTTTTGACAGTGTTGCGGGGTATTGTGCATCCAAACATTCCACAATGACATGCCCCACCATAATGCCATCCACACCCTTTCCTATCAACTGATGAAAGGGGTATAAATCCTCTGCTTCCAACTCTTCCAAGGTTTTAGTTATCCGCGCGGTTCCCTTGTGCGCGTCGGTTGCCAGCGAACCGTAACCGGGAAAGTGCTTAATCATAGCAATGATTCCCCCATCACGAAACCCCTGCTGCATCGCGGCGGCGTGGCGGGTGACGAGTTCTTCTTTCTCGCCAAACGTCGCAGCTTTCATGGTGTTTCTGCCCTGATACCGAAATACGTCTACAATCGGAGCCTGCACCATATTGATGCCCATTGCTGCGAATTCCTCCGCCGTTGCCTTTGCCACGCGATAGGTCAAATCCGCATCATCCGCCACGCCGAAGCACATATGACTGGCGTACGCCATAGCGCCGTCACGATTGACGTCATTGCGGGTTCCGCCCTCCTGATCCACTGCAATAATCAACGGAATTTTGTTTTTAGTTTCCTGCGCCAGTTGCTGCAAACGATTGGTAAAATCCGCCGTTTCCGCCGCGGTCTTATACGGATTCGGCTCACCCACCACCACGCTCGCGTTATCAAATTCCGCATTGGGACAAAATCGAATCATACCAACGCCGTATTCCTTAATACATTTTTCTATCTCCGGCGTAATCTCTCCCTTTTGCAAAATCGGCACACAAATTTGCCCGATTTTTTCTTCCACCGTCATTTGCTGTAAAAGTTCTTTCATGTTCATTCCTTTCCCTCCTGTTTTCCGTTTTCCAAAAATGTTAAAAAGTTTTTATATAGCGTTTCTTCCGTCTTGCCCGCGTACTCTCCGCGCAAAAACATCGGATAATAAATATCCTTCAATGCCTGCCAGCATTCCTCCTCACGCGAGGGAATAATCGGATAAAAACAAGTGCCGTTTTCCTTTGCCGCTCTTTGGTCACCAAGACCGTCGCCAATCATCAGACATTTTTCTTTTTCGTACCCGCTCGCCATTGCGATAGCAAGCTGTTTTTCCTTGCCGCCCAGTTCCTGTCCGGCAATATAGTCCACAATTTCTGTTAGCCCCGCTCGTGTCCAGTCCTTCACCAATCCCGCGTAAGACGCGGCGGAAACCACCATCAAATCCGCTGTTTCGTTCATATGTCTTAAGGCAGGCGCAACGTTCGCAAAGGGCGGCAGATTTTCTGCCTGCTGCGCGAAGATTTCATCTGCAATTTTGCTCCAGTGCAGGGTTTGCTCCAACACAGGGGACGGATATAACGCCATGTATTCCTCCAAACCTTGATTGGACATGGGATAGCCTGACTGTACAAATGCCCGTAAGCTTTCGTAATCCTTTATTGGAAATTCGCTTCCCAAATCTCTTTCCAATTCCTCAAAGGTGCGCAGCAGTCCGGGGAACCGGTTAATTCCCCGCTCCGCAGAATAGAGATTGATGCGCTCCGCAATGCGCGTGAGCGCTTCGCTCCACTTTTCCAAATGCCACTCTTTTTCCATAGTCGGGATAAACGCGCAGGTATGCTTTATCGTCATTGAATCAAAAGCAGTGCCGTCTGAATCTATCCCCACAAAAAAATCTTTCTTCCGTTTAAACTCCATGCTGATGACCACCCCTTTCACCATATGTAAACGCGCAAAACCAAATCAGAAAAAAATCTCTCCGTACTATTGACTTACCCCTTGATTTTACTATATAATACAGAAAACGAAAACTTGTATTCCGTGCACAAAGGTGTAAAATATGAACATCAAAGGTGAGCGTATGTATTATAATACCAAAAACGAAAAAATTGTATACATGGAAACCGAACCCGCAAGAAAACACAGCCGTCTGAATGTGTTTCTTGCGGGAACCACTATGCCTAACCCCGATTACGCCGTCTGTCACAACGAGACCGTTGTACATGAATTGAGCCGATTTCAATTCGAATATGTCACCGCGGGTAAGGGCTATGTGGAAATCGGCGGAACCACCTACACGGTTCGTGCCGGAGATTTGTTTTTCATCAACAAATGGAGTCCTAACCTATATTACACTGACAAAAACGACCTGTTAGAGAAAGAATTTATCACCGTCAGCGGCAGTCTGGTCGAAGGATTGGTTCAGATTTATCAACTGCATTCCGCCTTTCTCTCTCGCCGGACAGACGCGCTGGATATTTTTCGTCAAATTCATCAAGCTCTAAGCCAAATTGAATTTCTCGGACGTGACAAAACGTTTGAGAAAGTGGAATTTCTTCTGCTCCAACTGATTCAAAAACTCGCTGCGGAACCATTCTCTTTAGCGGAGAAAAACATTTCCACACCGGAGGCGATGCTGGAATATATTCATCATCATTTGGAAACGAAATTCACATTAGAAGATATGAGCCAATATTTTTTTCTGAGTAAAGCGCAGTTAATCCGCATATTTAAAGCCCGTTATCATATCACGCCCATACAATATGTGATTCTGAAGCGAATAGAAACTTCTATGTATTTGCTGGAAAATTCTAACCTCTCTATTAAAGATATTGCCGAACGTCTGGCGTTTTCAGACAGCAAACACTACACCAAGACCTTCACCCGCCTGACCGGGGTTGCCCCGATAAAATACCGAAAGCAAATAGCGGAAAACAGAAAACAGCTCCTGTCAAAGGCAATGGGGAAATTATAAATGGCAAAGGAGTTATCCAATTATAAAAAAGTTTTCGGGAAACGGAACTTTTCCGAATTCGGAGCGTCTAACTGATTGTAACTAAATTAAGACACCCGTCGCTGCTCCTCTCTCCCTTAAAAATTCATGGCTTTGGGAAAGTACTTGCGAAGGACGGAGTTTCAACCATTATTGAACATCTTTCAAACAAAGGTTGAAGCACATAGGTCGAAAAAATTTCTATATTATTATATTAAAGGAGAATGTACACATGAACAAAAAAATGACTTTGAGGATTTTATCAACCGCAGCAGCGCTGGGAATGCTGACCTCTACGGCAGCATTCGCGGCAGAGCCCGTAACCCCGGAGATTGATTTAACCAACTCTGTTGTAACCGCTCCTATGGAAGCAGCTAACATTACCGTAAACGGTCTGCCGGCATTCGGCAAGATTCTTCGCAATGCTGAAGATAAAGTCTTGATTCCTGTACGCGCGGTTGCGGAAGCACTGGGCTACGAAGTGGGTTGGGAAGAAGAAGCAAACCGCGTCACCTTGACGCGCGGCGCACAGTATATCACCATGACACTGGACGAGGACGCATACACATTTTCCAGAATGGCGCCGGTGGCTTTAGGCAGTGCGCCCGTACTGGTAGATGACAGCACCACTTATGTTCCGGAAGCTTTCCTCAGCGAAATTTTAGCTACAGAGTATAGCGTGGATGGAGACAAAATAGACATCATTGAAATGAAACCTGTAACGGTAACCAGCGTTGACCTGAACGAAAATGTGATTTCTGTCAAGGACGATATGTGGGACGAGGTAATCGTGTATCTGAACGATGATACAGTAATCACAAACGCGGGAAAACCGGCAACAAAAGAGGATATCAAAGAGGACAGCCTGATTCACATTCTCTACGCTCCGGCGATGACAATGAGCTTGCCGCCGCAAACATCAGCAGTTAAAATCGAGGTAAATCCAAACGCTCCTGTTGATTTAGAGAACGAGGAACAGGTAGGAACAGAGGAAAGCGTTGCTTTTGAGGGAACGATTAAAGAAATCATCTCCGAAGATCAAATCTTGGTTGATATAAACGGTGAAGAAGTTGTTTTGAATATCTCTGATGAGACGAATATCCACCATGAAATAAACAAAATGCGTTACACCGTGGAAGATTTGGAAGTCGGCATGAAAATTTCAGGCAGTCACAGCATGATTATGACCAGAAGTCTGCCGCCGCAAACTCCGACATTTGAAATTGTTATTACAGACTAAGCAATATTTTAAAAAGGCGTTGTGCATTATTGCACAACGCTTTTTATATACATTCCTTTTATTTAGATATTATCCGCCGAGATAGGCCTTTTTAATTTCATCACTGTGCGCAAGTTCTTCCCCTGTACCCGATAACTTAATTCTGCCGGATTCCAATACATAGGCGCGGTCAGCAATTCTAAGCGCCATTTCCGCGTTCTGCTCTACCAGCAAAATGGTTGTCCCCGCGTTGTGAAGTTCCTCAATAATATCAAAAATCTGCTGCACCAAAATCGGCGAAAGTCCCATAGAGGGTTCATCCAGCATCATCAGTTTCGGGCGGCTCATAAGCGCTCTGCCCATTGCGAGCATCTGCTGTTCACCGCCGGAAAGAGTGCCGGCAATCTGATTGCGGCGATGACTCAATCTCGGAAAGCGTTGAAACACATCGGCAATCCCTTCCTTGATATAGCTGCTGTTGGTATAAGCGCCCATTTCAAGGTTTTCCTGCACAGTCATTTGCAGAAATATATGTCTGCCTTCCGGCACATGAGCAATCCCTTTAGAAACCAATTTATGCGCATCCACACGGGAAATATCCTCATCCATAAAAGTAATGCTCCCCGTTTTGGAACGCAACAGTCCGGAAATGGTGCGAAGGGTTGTTGTCTTTCCGGCGCCGTTCGCTCCGATAAGCGCAACGATTTCGCCCTGCTTTACTTGAATTGATACATCTTTTAAGGTATGAATCGGTCCGTAATACACATTGATATTATCGATTTTCAGCATATCAGACATTGCTTTCCCCCTCCTTCTTCTTGCCCAAGTAAGCTTCAATTACTTGCGGATTGGACTTTATTTCTTCGGGAGAACCTTTGGCAATCACTTTTCCGTGGTCGAGAACACAGATTCCCTCACAGATATTCATGACCAAATTCATATCGTGTTCTATCAGCATAACCGCGATATGGAAATTATCTCGAATACGACGAATATTCTCCATCAACTCCGCCGTCTCTGACGGATTCATGCCTGCTGCCGGTTCATCAAGGAGTATGATGCCCGGATGGGTCGCGAGAGCGCGGGCAATTTCCAAACGGCGCTGTGCCCCGTAGGGAAGCGAACCCGCCTGTCTGTCCGCCATATCAGCCATATGGAAGAAGTCAAGCAGTTCCAACGCCTCCTCCTTGGACTGCTTTTCCGACTTTCTGTAACCGAACAGCCGCGTGATAGACGCCGCAAGGTTTTGATGAATAGAATTGTGCAAACCCACCTTAACGTTATCAATTACCGACATATTGGCAAACAGCCGAATGTTCTGAAAGGTGCGGGCAATACCCATTCTCGTGACCTGCGCGGTAGTCTTTTTCGCGGTGGAAACTCCATCAAGCATAATCGTACCTCTGGTAGGACTGTAAACGTTGGTGAGCAGATTGAACACCGTTGTTTTGCCCGCGCCGTTCGGACCGATTAAGCCTGAAATTTCAGTTCTTCCTACCGTAAGTGAAAGTTCATCAACGGCGGTGAGACCGCCAAAGTCAATCCCAAGATGATGTGTCTCCAAAATCGGAGTTTTATCAAGGTCGCGCTCCGGAATAATCGCGTTGCTCGGTACAGGAACCATTCTGTCCTTATCCATTCGCGTCGCCCCCTTCTCCGTCCGACAGAATCGGACCTTTTTTTCTGCTTATTTTGCTGCCAATCTTAGCAGCAAACAATTTTGCCTTTTCTCCGTTGGTCAGCAGCATAACCACAATCAGAACAATTGCGTAAATCAACATACGATAATCTGCGAAACCGCGTAACAATTCCGGCAACGTATAGAGCAAAGCGGTTGCCAAAATCGAACCGGGAATGTTACCCATTCCGCCCAGTACAACGAATACCAAAATAAGAATCGAAGTGTTGAAATCAAACTTCTTAGCGGCAATGGTGGAAAAGTTCATCGCATACAAAGCGCCTGCCATTCCGGCAATTACCGCGGAAATAATGAATGCTGTCAGTTTGTACTTGGTAACACCGATACCTACGGATTCTGCCGCGATACGGTTGTCACGGATAGCGGTAACCGCGCGCCCCGTCTTACTGTTAATTAAATTGAGAACGATAAAAAGCGCAATTAAAATCAAAATTACACCCGAACCGAAAGTCGCGATTTTAGTGATTCCGACCGCGCCCTGCGGACCGTTCAAAATCAATCTGCCGCCCTCCATATTCAGAGCATCGGCGCTCTTCATACTCAAATGCAAACCTCTTACGTCTACACCGATGTACAAACAGTTAATAATATTCTTAATAATTTCACCAAACGCAAGGGTAACAATCGCCAAATAGTCTCCGCGCAGGCGGATAACCGGAATACCGATAATCAACCCCATAATTCCCGCAAAGATTCCGCCCACAATAATGGAAACAATCAATATCAGCGGCGCGGCAGTAATACCGTTTTGCTGCATACACGCGGCAACAATGACGCCGCTGAATGCACCCACGCTCATAAAACCGGCGTGTCCCAAACTGAGTTCGCCCAAAAAACCAACAGTGAGATTGAGTGAAATCGCCATCACCACATAAGTACAAATCGGAACTAATTGTCCGCTGATGGAATTGCTGATAACCCCTGCGGCTTGAAGCGGATATAAAATTGCAAAGGCAAGAAGCACCATGCCGTATGCCTGTATGTTTGTTACAGCAAACTTGCTTAATTTTTTAGAATTTAGTTTTTTTATTTTTTCCATACCGCACCTCAAACCTTCTCCGTTGTCTTTTTGCCAAGAATACCGGTAGGCTTAACAAGCAGAACAATAATCAAAACCGCAAAAACAATCGCGTCGGACAGCGCTGTTGAAATATAGGATTTGCTGAAAATTTCAATGATTCCCAACAAAATACCGCCAATCATCGCGCCCGGAATAGAACCGATTCCGCCGAAAACCGCCGCTGTAAACGCCTTGATACCCGGCATGGAACCGGTAGTCGGTATCAGCACCGGATAAGCGGAGCAGAGCAAAACACCCGCAATTGCCGCAAGCGCACTGCCTATAGCAAACGTAACCGAAATCGAAACATTGACGTTAATCCCCATCAGTTCTGCCGCGTCCTTATCCTCCGATACCGCACGCATTCCCTTGCCCATACGGGTCTTTTTGGTGAAAAGCGTCAATCCAATCATAATCACAATACACGCAATCACTGTCACAATCGATTCCGCTGTAATAATCAATTTTCCGTCAAACAGAGAGACAGAACCAAAGGAAACCACGCTGCTGAAAGTCTTTGGCGCACTGCCCCATATCAAAAGAGCAACATTCTGCAAAAAGTAACTGACCCCGATAGCGGTAATCAATACCGCAAGCGAAGTAGCTTTGCGCAGCGGTTTGTAGGCAAGCCCCTCAATGGCAATACCCAACACCGTACATACAATCACCGCAAAAACAATCGAAACAACAGGCGGCAAATTCAGGTATGATGTGGTACAGAAAGAAATATACGCACCTACCATAATAACATCGCCGTGTGCAAAGTTGAGCATTTTAGCAATTCCATAAACCATGGTATATCCCAGTGCGATAATGGCATACACGCTGCCCAAACTTATTCCGTTAATTAAATTAGAAATAAAAGCCATTTATATACAATCCTTTCCCGCATAATACCGTACAAATATTTTCTGCCGTCTATATGCTATTTGATAACTAAAAGGAAAGCGGGGCACTGCATACGCAGCACCCCTGCGCCGTATCAGGCAGAATTACATGCCGACATATACGCCGTTCTTAATAACCATACCTTTCGGCTCCTTAGAAACTTCGCCGCTCTCAGACCAAGTCATGCCCGAGCCGGTAAGACCGTCCAGCTTGAAGTCGGAACTTGTAAATGCTTCCATCAGTTTTGCGGAAACTTCGGACGCACTCATATCACCGGTGATATTCTGTGCTTTACAAGCGTTGTAGATAGCGATAATGCAATCATATGCATCTGCCGCGAACTGATTGGGTACTTCTTTATATTTTTCCTGATACTTGGTGACAAAGTTCTTTGTCAGCTCATCCTCAGCGTCAGCAGTAAACGGTGTGAGGAGCATAACATCCTCCGCCAAAGAAGTATCAAAATTCTCCAAAGTGAGTATTCCGTCCATGCCATCCACGCCAAAGAATTTAGGCGCATACTGCATCTGCTTTGCCTGCGCTAAAATCAGAGATGCCGGTGTGTAGTAAATCGGCAAAAATACGAGGTCTGCGCCCGCGTTCTTAATCTCACTGAGCTGTGATGAAAAATCATTTGCAGAATCGTCCGTAAAGGTCTTAGTGCAAACAATGTTAAGACCTACTTCGGCAGCTTCTGTCACAAACTTCTGATAAATACCGGTAGAATATGCATCGGAATTGTTATAGATAATACCGATTTTTGTACCCAAATTCTGTGTGGAAATATACTTCGCGGAAGCAACTCCCTGGTTCGGGTCAGTGAAGCACATCTGGAAAATCGTATCTTTTCTCTGAATGGTTACATTGCCGTTTTTGTCCGGCTGACCGCCGATAACATCCGTGGAAGATGCTGACGGGGTAAGAGTGAAAACGCTGTCCGCGTTGGCTTCGGTTGAAACCGCAATACAAGGCTGTGTGGTAACCGTACCCATCAGAATCTGCATACCCCAGTCTTTCAAATTGTTATATGCATTGACAGATTTTTCCGCATCGTTCTCATCGTCCTGGAACTTGAGCACAAGCTGAATATCACCTTTTTTGTTTACCTCTTCAATCGCGATTTCCGCTCCGTGCTGTACCGCTTGTCCGTAAATAGCAGCCGCACCGGTAATAGGTCCAATACCACCAATTTTAATCGCATTTCCCGCCGCGTCGCCGTCTCCGGCAGGAGCGCCGCAACCTGCAAGACTCAGCGTGAGCATGGCAACTGCCGATGCAACACTTACAATCTTTGTGAACTTCTTCATACTTAAACCCTCTCCCATATAAAATATTTATTTTAGCCCTCAGGCAAAAATACACTGTGAATTCTGTACGAAAAAATATACTATTGCTGATTATTTTAGCATATTTTTCGGCTTCTGTCAATCATTTACTTATCCAACTTTCCTATTATGTGCACATCTTCGACACAATATAAAAAAATCATTCCGCAAGCCCGTATTTTGCCTTGATACGCTCCAACTTTTCACACAGCGGTTCTGCCGCAAACCATAAGAAAAATACGGTTGAAACAGCATGAATCAAATCAAACGGCAATCCCATAAGATACGCGGACAGAAACATTCCAATATTCGGCTTCGTTTGCATCATAAGCACCGTAGCTGGATTCATAATTCCGCCGTATAAAATCAGCACAGAGAAAAATCCGAAAAGACATAGTGCAAGTTTTGTTTTTCCGAGCCATCCTTTTTGAAACAACACTCCCGCAAAAAAGCCGATAATTCCAAAGGAAAACATCTGCCACGGTGTCCACGGTCCTTGCCCGAAAAAGGCCCCTGAAACCAACCCGGTTACGGCTCCGACCAAAAATCCGGTCTCTCCGCCAAAGCATATCCCCGCAATAATAACAATCGCTGCCACCGGTTTAAACTGCGGCAGCGGCGCGAACGCTGCCCTGCCCGCTACAGCAATGGCGCAAAGCACGCTGATGATGACAAGCTCACGTGCCTGTGGCTTTCGTCCTTCAAAGACAAGTACAAAGGGCAATATAATTTCCAGAATAATCAATAGGCTGATAAAATAATACTTTCTGTCTCCAAAATAAAATACACCTGCAAGTATGGTGAGCGGTATCAGTATCAATACCATAACCGCGGCAACTGCTGTTCTTTTTGCTATCTTCCTCTTTTCTCTCGGCATTTGCGCGTTTTTTATTCCGAATTGTTTTTGCGGAATGAAATTCATGCAACTCAACCCTAAAAGAACAATACTTACCGTCTCCCACAAAATCTCTGTCCAGTCGTCAGACTTGCCGCAGAAAAAAAATTGTACTGCGGCAAAGGCAAGCGCAAAGAGAATACCGAATACAATATTTGTTTTTGACAACTTTCGGGAATTTTTCGTCTGTGTTGGGTTTGCAGAGGGTTGGGTCTTACGCAAATGAAACGAAGCGGCATCGAATTCTTCCCTCCGAGCCTTTACACCAAGCGCCGCAGTAATATCTGTATCCAGCACCGCATGCGGAAGTACGCTCCTTGCCATACGGTTTGCCGCCGTGGTATAAAAGCTTTTGCCCGCAAAAAATTTCCTCGGCGTATTTTCGCTCACAAGCTGTCCGTCAAAAATCATCCCGCACCTGTCCGCGTATTTTGCGCAAAATTCAACATCGTGCGAAACCATGATAATCGTCATGCCGTTTTCTTGCAAGTTCCGCAACATTCCGGCGAGTTTCGCCTTAAAGTGCGCGTCCATACCTTTGGTCGGTTCGTCCAAAACCAAAATATCAGGTCTGAGCAAAAGAATCATTGCTAAAGCCGCCCTCTGCTGTTCACCGCCCGATAAATCAAACGGATGCCGCTCCGCAAGCTCTTCCAGTTCGCAAAATCGAATCACATCATTGATTCTTTGCTCTTTTTCCTCTTGACTAATTTTTAAATCTGACAAAACATCATATAAGTCCGACCATATTGTTTTCCGCGCAAAAAGCGTTTGCGGATTTTGCGGCAACGCCGCAACTCTCTTACCGTCTGCAATTGTAACCTTTCCACGGTACGGTCTGTTAATTCGAGCAATTACTGAAAGCGCAGTTGTTTTACCCGTTCCATTACCGCCCACAAGCGCGTAAAATTCGCTTTGATACACTTTTAGCGATAGTCCCTTTAACACATCCGGCAAATTCTTTTCGTACCGAAAATATACATTATTCATTTCCAAAGCAATCTCTGCATTTGATAAACTTTCTTTTTCCTCAAAACAAATATCGGAAGAAAGCTCCATTTTGGAAAGCCACCGTCTACCCTCCCGAACGGTTATCGGACACTCGCCTCCGTTTTCTATCGCATAAAATACTCTCATCGGGGTAGGAAAAGCCAAAAGCATATCATTGTCTGCCGCTTTTAATGCTTGTCCGACCTCGCGCGGTGTTCCTTTTGCCAGCACCTTTCCGCTCTCCAATACAATCACTTTATCCGCAAGCGGCAACGCTTCTTCCAGTCTGTGCTCCGAAAGAATCACCGTAGTGCCGAGGTCTTTATTTATTTTAGAAAGCGTCTCTAAAAAATCATGTGCCGCAATCGGGTCGAGCTGACTTGTAGGTTCGTCCAGAATCAAGACTGAAGGCTGCAAAACCATAACAGCAGCAAGATTTAGCAACTGCTTCTGCCCGCCTGATAATTCATTTACATTTTTGTAGAACCAACTTTGTATTCCAAAAAAGGACGCCATTTCAGCCACTCTTGCCCGAATTTCGTCAGTGGAACAGGAAAGGTTTTCTAAGCCGAATGCCAGTTCATGCCAGACCGTATCACAAACAATTTGATTATCGGGAGATTGCAGAACAAAACCGATTTGTTCTGTTTGCTCCCTTTGCGAAAGCGTTTGAATCTCTCTGTCGCAAAATGTTATGTTTCCTGTTACCGTTCCATGCGGCGCAAGCATCGGCTTTAATCGGCGCAGAAGAGTTGATTTGCCGCAGCCGGACTTGCCGCAGAGCACGACAAAATCACCCGCGTTGATTGTAAGATTGATATCAGAAAGAGCCGGAGCGGTTTGCTGTGGATATGTAAAAGTTAAATTTTGGATTTTAAATGTTTCCACGCTAAAACCTCCTTTACTTCTATAAGCATCGGAACAAAACAAAGCAACAGATATACTAACATCAAGCTGATACTGTACGGCGAAAAATCTACTCCTTTCATACTCGGAAAGTATCGGAAAGCAACCCCTTGAAAAATTCCGCCGAGCAGGACATATATCGTTGAAAGCGAAATCACCACAAGCGCTCCCGCATCTCTTTTTTCAAATTTGAAATTGGAAAAAGCGGTTCTGCCCGACAAGCCGTATCCGCGGCTTTTCATACTGTCGGCGGTATCTATCGCATTTTCCAAACTCCATGTAATCACAACGGACAATATCTTTATCCCGTTTTTTGCCCGTTTTATTACACCGCCGTCAGACGTACTTCTTCCCACACCTTTCTGCGCATTGCTGACCGCTTTCATCTGTTCCCGAAATCTCGGAATCAAACGAAGCACCATAGACAGCACAAGCGAAAGAGACGGAACAACTTTGCCAAACAGATACATCAACTTATCACTTGTCATAATCTTGTTAAAACAGGAAAAATGACATACAACAGCCGCCAGCATCACCGCCGCCGCTATGCCATAAACGATAGATTCGAGGGTAAGCGGATTATCGTCAGGCAGATAGCAAAGAATGGTCACGCCCTCATGGTTAAACGCAGGGTTAATAAATGCGGTTATCACAATAAGCGGCAACAGACAAAACAACTGAAATTTCAACGCTCTCCTCCCGTTTCGCACAATCGAATGAAGAAAGCCGGAAAAAAAGCTGATTGCAAGACACACGGGATGCATAAAAATCATGGAAAACGCAATCACCGCAGTAAAATATGTAAAACTGACAATCGGATGGTAATTTTTAAATTCATTCATCTCTCTGCCCACCGCCATCGGCAAAATAGCCGCCTACATCAGCGCCTAAATCACAGGTATAAACCAACTCAACAACATCGCCCTCTTTGAGCAGATACCGCGAACAGCCGTAGTTGGGAAACATGCCGTTCACTTTATATCTCCAACCGGAAAGTTCTCCGCAATCCAACTCATAAAGGTTCGCAATTCCCTCTACATACGCGCTGTTGTATATTGGTGTTCTTACGTATTCAAAGTGAATCTTATTTTTTTTCATCTCACGCAGTAGTACATGGAATACACTTTCCCCCTCATAAAAGGTCACTTTCTGCTCCGAAAAAATCACTCCGTCTTTCGGTATGATTTCCGCCTTTTCCGAGCGGAGCAAAGCCATATTTTCCAAAACCGTATCACATCTTACCGAAAGGGTACAGGTGTGCTGTTCCTGCGTTATTTGAGTTGCTTGCGGCTCTGTCGGCGCAGGTGTTTCCACAGCAACGATATTTGTCTTAGGTGCTTCACCGCTGCTTTCTGTAAAAATTTCAACCTTTTCCGCTTTGCTCTCCTTTGTATTTGACGTATCATTCTCCGGCTCCTGTGATTGCTCTGAATCACTCTCACGATTCGACTCCTCCGTCACTGTTTCCATCGTGTCCGGCATGTCATTTTCAACCGCTATTTCTCCGTTATCTGAGCGGGAAGAAGAAAGCGGAGAAGCATTACCTCCCCACAAATATGCAGCCGCAAGGAGCACGATTACGCAAATACCCGCTATGATTTTATTCTTATGCTTTTTCACGCCCATACCTCCTACAACAGTTCAGCCCTCTCTAACATGTTGTAAACCATACCTGCGATTTCCGCCCGTGTAACGGGAATTTGGGGATTAACCGCTATCTCCTCCGCGGATAGAATATGACTGTCGTAACAAAACGCAAGTGCGGTGTTTGCCCAATCGCTGATTTCCACATAATCGACAAATGCGGCAAGAATATCCAGCACCGCGGCGGGATCATATTCCGTACGCAGTCCGCATAGCGCTGCCGCGCGGCTTAGCATAACCACCGCTTCCTCTTTGGTAATTTCTCCGTCGGGAAGAAACACCGTATCGGAAATTCCTGTCACAATGCCATACTGATATGCCGCAGACACCGAGTTAAAAAACCATTCATCTTCCGAAACATCATCAAAGATTTTTTCGCCATTTGCGGAAAGTCCGAGACCTTTTGTAACAATCGTCGCAAATTCCGCTCTTGTCATTGTGGACTCCGGCTCAAAACTCGTCTCGGTTTTTCCGTTAATAATCTCTCTGGAAGCCAGTGCTTCTATTTCCTTTCTTCTGTCATGGTCGGAAATATCGGCAAATGTTTTAGCGCCCACTACCTCCCGCTTGAGAACATCGGCACACTTGTTCGGCAATCCGTCAGAAGATGTCATACCAAAGCTGATATTTTTCTTTTCCACATCGCTCATATCATAGAGGGAGGTTTTATTTTCCTGCAAACGTTTCAGCGCTGCCAGCGCGCAAAACGCTTGTTCTGTTGCCATCAGATTCGCCTCACTGTCATCGTGGACGTGATAGAATCCACCCTTACCGTCATAAAAAGTCAGCAAATTATCACAAACGGTATTGCCATTTTTTACAAAACGGCTATCGTCAACAGAAACTCCCAACTCACACAACGCAATCATTACCTGTGAAACACTTTCGGAGTTTTCACTGCCCTGTCTGAAAAAGCCACCCGTCTCCCTTTGTGCTTTTGACAGAAAATCAAGGGCAGCATCTGACGCGCTTTTCACACGTCCATCATCTTGATAATTGGAAAGAGCACAAAGCGCCATCGCAGTGATATCCACTTCAGAATCACCGATTCCGGTCATCGACCACCCGCCGTCAGAGCTTTGCGCCGACAATATGTGTGCAAGGTATTTTTCCCGCGTTGCCCGGACGGCAGCAGCTGCATTTTGCGGTATTTCGTAATTGCCGCTGTCCAAAGCAATCAATGCCCAAACAGAACCGTTCAATCCCTGAAAAGTCGTTTTCTCAAAATCGCCGAGCGGCATCAACAGATTATACCCTACAACCTCTTGAGGATTGACGCCAAGTGCGCCAAGGGTGAGAATCATTTTGGAATATTCCGTGTATTTGGTATCATGCAACACGCCGCGCCGTTCTTTTATGTAATTGTTTATTTTGCTGCGGCAAGTTTCCAAATAATTTTCGGGCACTCCTGTACCATATCTTGCAAGTCCGAACACTGTCCACTCACTGCCGTTAAACGAATCCTCTGACATCTGTGCCAGATATTTAGCCGTACTTTCTGCCGCGGCATCAAGTTCCACGTCGGCAAACACGGTTATGTGTGCCAATGTCACTAATATTAATGTAAGAAATAAGGAAACTGTTTTTTTCATTTTCCACCTCTAAAGAAAAAGCTGTGATAACCTCTCTTTCAAAGATTACCACAGCAATATTTTTCTGTGTTAAACCTACGCTACGGATTAGTATATCATACTTTTTCCGTTCAGGCAACACATAAATAGATTTTTACTCTTGCGGGGTTGTCGTTTCCTCATTCTGTTCCAATTCCCCGATAACATCCTCCAACGCTTTCATTGAATGACCGAAAGTTTCCCAGTCGCTCTGCGCAGATGCCGCTTTTACCGCCCGAAACGCGGCTATCACTCGTTCAATCACCTGTTCTTCTTCCAAATCGCTTGCAACACTCGTCGTTGACGAAGCAATCGGCGCTTGCACGTTAAACAATGCGTAAATTGCCTCCTCCAATGTAGGACGCATAACAATCTTGTCGGCATAAGCTACAATGACCTGTTTCAACTCCGGCAGAGAGGACTCATTATTTGATTTGATATAAAGCGGTTCTACATAGAGCAGTGAATTTTCTACCGGTACAACCATCATATTGCCGCGCACCACCTTGGAACCACCTTGCCCCCAAAGTGTCAGTTCGCGCGCAATCGTAGTATCGGAATCAATGCGGTTTTCTATCTGCAATGGACCGTAAACATTGATATCCTTTGGGAATTTATAACAAATCAGCTTGCCGTAATTTTCCCAGCTGTTTTGCACCGCCAGCCACGAAACCATATTATCCTTGTTGCTCAGTGTATACGGGACAGTCAGGAGCAGTTCCTGATTTTCTTTGCTGCCGTCCAAGCTCATCATATTATAGTAAGCTTCTACGTTGCGCACCTCGTTGGCAGTTCCGTACTTTTCCTTTGCAATCGCCCACATGTCATTCTTATTATAAAACATGGTAGGATTATCCAAATGATACTGCGCATATACTTTTGCTTGAATATCAAACAGCTGTTCCGGATACTTGAAGTGGTCGGAAAGCCCCTTTGGTATCTCTCCTTCCGCAAACACGGAAGGAAAAACCTTAGCATACGATTGAATCATCGGGTCGTCAGGGTCGGTGATATAGAACTGCACCGTTCCATCATACGCGTCTACGACCGCTTTTGCCGAATTGCGGATATAATTGAAATCCCCATACTTTTGCGCATATGGATAGAATTCCGAGGTGGTATAGGCATCAACAATCCATTTCAGCCGCCCTTCCTCGTCAATCACCATATACGGGTCGTTATCATAACTCAAAAACGGCACTGCCATCTCCAATCTTTCCTTAATATTACGGTTAATCAACAAACGGCTTTCGTTGGAAACCAAATCGGAAACCAGCAGACGAAAATCCCCGTATTTTGCAGCAAACATCAGTCGATTGAAAAAGGTCAGCGGAATTCCGCCGTTTCCGTCATAGGTAAATTCGATATCCTCCTGTCCTTCCGAATAATCCAGTTCCTTATATTTCGGATTATTCACGACAACGTAATCATTCGTCAGTTCGCCGTAATAGATGCGGGGCTGCGTGATTTTCGGCGCGCCCTCCACGGTCTTTGGCGGAATATCTTTAATCAAAAATTCCGGCTGTCCTTGCGATGTAACGCAGTTAACCAAATTCATTGCCAAGCCGAATCCGTGCGTGTAACGCAGACGGCGATTGATATAGGTATCAGCCGAATCGCTCATATTCGCTTTGGTAATCTCACGCGGAGTAATAGCCACGGCAATTTTTTCACCGTTTATCTCATAGGGCACAATATCCGTCTCATGAAAAGTATAATAATTACGAATGCCCTGTATTTGATTGAGCATCGTCAGTGTAGACGGAATATCAATGATACGGACGCTGTCCAAAGCGGCAGAATTCTCCGAAATATTCTCGGGCGATAAATCGTTTGCCACCACGAAGTCCCGCTCCTCCACCTCGTTCAGGCCGTATGCTTCCTTGGTATAGCTGATATTATCCGCAATATACTGACTTTCCATTAAAACCTCGTTTGGAGCGACAACCATAGTTTCTACTACAATTGACGCAAGCAACGCCACTCCCCAAAATATGGGGTAGACTACCAACGACATCACGGCGTTTCTCGTCTTTTTTCGCCATAGAAAAATAATCGCTGCCGCTATTACCGCAATCAGAACAATCGGCGCAAGCTTATAGTATTTCATCCAAACAGCAACATCAGTATATCCGGCTCCCTGCAATTCACCAAACTGTCCAAACAAAATATCTTCCAAGCGAAATTTATACGTCATACAGTTGAGCAACAGCAGCAACGCAATATTGATAATATTATGAATCATTACACTGCGCTTGCCTAACATATCCCGAAAGCTGAATCCGCCAAACAGCAGACCAAACACCAAATACATTCCCGCCGTGAATACTGTCATAAACGTCCAGACGCTCATCAGCAGTTCAAAAGCAGATACCAAAAAAGGCCGTTGAAAGATGTAATATCCGATATCATTATGGAACAGCGGATCGCCTTTTCCAAACCACACCGGATTTAAAAACGCCAATAGCTTGACATACAGCGTATTGCTGACCACAAATCCAAGCAGAAAAGAAATTACAAAGCTAAGCAGAACATAAGGAATACGACGGCGTAAAAACTCGTTGGAAAGTCCCATGGACAACAAGTTATATCGTGCAATTGTCACACTGCCAAAGACCAGTAAAAAAATAACCGCCAACGCCAGCACCTGCGTTGTAATCTTAACCGTGGTTTGGGTCCAAAACATTTTAGTAAAGCCCTCCCCCAGTTCCTGCATCTGTACATACTGAAAAAACAGAGAGATACTCATTCCCACCGCAATAACTACCGCTAATACGCACAGTACAGCGATAAAAAGTTTTAAGAAACGGCGCGGCTTTATTTGCTCCGAACGGAATTTTTTGACATCAATCATGGGCTTCTTCCTCTTCTATATCAATAATCGCGTCTACAAAGCTTTTGGCATCAAATTCGGCAATATCGTCCACACCTTCCCCGACACCGATAATCTTGACGGGAATATTATAATCGTTTTTGATAGCAAGGACGATTCCGCCCTTTGCCGTTCCATCCAGTTTTGTCAGAATGATGCCGGTGATATCAGCAGTTTCACGGAACAGTTTCGCCTGCATGACCGCATTTTGTCCTGTTGTCGCGTCCAAAACAAGCAGTACCTCCTTAGAGGAATCCGGCAGTTCTCTGTCCAAAATCCGATAAATCTTTTTCAGTTCCTCCATCAGATTCTTTTTGTTGTGCAGTCGTCCTGCCGTATCGCAAAGCAATACATCCACGCCGCGTTTTTTCGCCGCGTTAACAGCGTCAAACACAACTGCCGCCGGATCTGCTCCCTCCTGCTGCTTAATAATCTCCGCTCCGGCACGTTCCGCCCAAACCTCTAACTGCTCTATCGCGGCTGCCCGAAAGGTGTCCGCCGCCGCTATCATCACACTTTTTCCCTGTTTGCGGTACATGTTTGCCAGCTTACCGATTGAAGTTGTTTTTCCGACACCGTTTACGCCGATAACCATAATAACGGCAGGTGTTCCTGTCATTTGGACAGCATTGTCACCATCGGACAAAATTTCAGTCAGGATAGCATGCAGTTCTCCTTTTAAATCCATACTGTCCGAAATTTTCTTTTCTTTCGCGGCAGTTCTCAGCCGTTCAATGATTTCCATTGAAGTGTTCACACCCAAATCTGCCATAATCAAAACTTCTTCCAATTCGTCAAACAGTTCCTCATCTACCTTGCGAAAGTTCTTGAGAATATCCTCCATCCGCTCGTTGAAACTCGCTTTTGTCTTGCTCAGACTTTCTTTTAATTTATTAAACAATCCCATTAGTTTGCCACCTCGTCAATATTCAATGATAAAAGTTTGGACACTCCGCGTTCCTGCATGGTTACGCCGTACAGCATATTTGCCGCCTCCATCGTGCCGCGGCGGTGCGTGACAACAATGAACTGCGTTTTTTGGCTGAACCGTTTCAGATAATCCGCGTAGCGGTAAACATTCACATCGTCCAACGCGGCCTCAATTTCGTCCAAAATACAGAACGGTGTCGGACGAACTTTTAAAATAGCAAACAGCAGCGCAATCGCCGTGAATGCGCGTTCTCCGCCAGAGAGCAAGCTCAAACGCTGCAGCTTTTTGCCCGGCGGCTGCGCCTCGATCTCAATACCGCTCTCCAAAATACTGTTTGGATCCTCCAAAATCAGGTTTGCCTTACCTCCGCCGAATAATTCGGAAAACACTTCATTAAAGTTTTTGTTAATTAGCGCAAACTGCTCAGAAAACTGCTTTTTCATAATATCCAACATTTCCGCAATCAACTGTTCCAACTCATGCTTTGCCTGATCCAAATCCCGTGTTTGCGCCATCAGGAAATCAAATCTTTCCCGCACGTTCTTATATTCTTCAATCGCATCAATATTGATATTACCCAGCCTTTTAATCTCATCTTTCAACTGCGCAATTCTCTTGCCGCCATGCTCTTCTGTCGGCGGTGTTGTCTCTTTCAGCTTAACCGCTTCGGTATAAGTTAATTCATATTCCTCCCACAAGCGGTTCGTGATATTTTCAAGGTCGGTTTCCAAACGGTTCTGCCGTCCCTCCACTTTCGCCTGCTGCTGACCGAGTGAAAACAGTTGTTCCCGTGTATTTTTTGTCTCTTCCTGACTTCTTTTAATTTTATCTTCCGTCTCTCGCTTCTGCTGTGCCAGTTCTGCCGCGCGACTGCGGAAATCCCCTGTCTTTTGCGTGAATTCCTCCATCTGTTTCTGTTTAAATGCAATGTCGTCCTTTAAATCCAGAATTTTATTTTTCAAAGTTTCCGCTTCCTCTTGCTTGCTTTGAATATCCTCAAAAAATTCCGATTTTTCCTGATTGATATTTTGCATAACGTGGTGGACGACCTCAATATCCTTTAACAATGCGTTGCGGTCAATATTACAGCTCATCAACTCCTGATTCAGAGCCTCGCTCTTTCTGCCGGATTCCGAAAATTCATCCTGTTTTTGCGCAATTTCCCGCTCCAACTGCTTTACCCGTTGCTCCGCGCAAGTCACTGTTTCCTGATTTGCCTGATTATCGCGAATAATATTCGTGATTTGCGCCTGCACATCCTGCAATTCCTGCTCCAACTGCGCCTTACCGTCAGTCACCGATTTACAAAACTCCTCCAAATGACGGTATTCCGCCGTCATTTTAATAACCGTTTCCTTCTTCTGATGAATTTCCTCCTGCCGCGCGCTTTCCTGCTTGCTTAGCTCTTCGATACGCAAGCGAAGCGCTTCTGTCTCTTTCTCCTTTTTGACACAGTTTTGCGAAAGCTGCTCGATTTCTTTTTCCAGCGCAGCAATCTCATTCGCGCGCGACAGCAATCCCCCGCTTTTTCCGGTACTGCCGCCCGTCATAGCGCCGCCCGGCTGTAAAACTTCCCCTTCCAATGTGACAATCTTCAAACGATGCCCTGACTGCTTTGCCATGGCAATCGCATCATCTATCGTTTCCGCAACCACCGTTGTGCCGAGCAAATTGGACACAATTTCACGATATTGCGGCTCGCATTCCACCAATTCAGCCGCTGTCGCGATATAGCCTTTCATACCGCTTACTTCTTTCTGATTACCGGTACGGCCTTTGACGGTGGACACAGGCAGAAACGTCGCTCTGCCCAAGCGATTCTGCTTGAGATAAGCAATCGCCTGTTTTGCGTCCTGCTCCGTCTGTGTAACAATATTTTGATTTGCCGCGCCCAAGGCAATATCTATCGCCGTCACATAGCGTGCCTCTGTATGAATTAACTGCGCCAGCGGTCCATGGATTTCTATTTTACCCATTTTTCCCGCCTGATACGCCGTCATCAAACTTTTTACGCTCTTAGTATATCCCTCAAATTCGCGCTGCATATCCTCCATCAATTTCTTTTTGGAACGCTTGTTTGCCAGTTCCATACTCCATTGATTCAGACAGCTTTGTTCCCGCCGCAGGGTGGTTTCGCCCTCCTGCCGTTCCGCAGTCGCTTGGCTGAGCGCAGCGGTTTCCTGCTCCAATTCTGTCTCGCGCGTCTTTAAATCCTTTTCCAAAATGGCTGTATTTTGCTCCAAGCGCTGAAAATCCACGTTTTTCTGCGCCAATTCTTCCTGAATGTTTTGTTGTCTTGTACGGAAGTTTTCCAATAATACATTCAAATTCGCAATCTTGCCGCGCGCATCATTCATTTGTGTCGTCTGCTCAATCACTTCGGATTTCAAGGACTCCAATTCCTCATTTTTCGCCCCTGTCTCCTCAGCAAACAATTTCATTTGTGCGTTCAATTTTTCGAGAGTGTTATCAAATACCGCCTTTTTTTCTTCATATTCCAGAAGTTGACGCTCTTGTTCTTTCAAGTCGGCATCCATTGCACCGATAGACTTCTTCTCTTTCTCTATCTCTGCTTTAATACGCTGAATGTTTTCTTCCGTATGTCCGATGTTGGCGGTCAACAAATTGATTTCATTATGAAATTCATTGATTTTCGCCTCGGTATCATGCTCCGCCAAGCGCTGCTGCTCAATCTCTTGGTCGTACTGTTCTATCTGCTCGTACATTTGCTTAACCGCTTGATCCGCCGCTTCGGTTTGTGTCTGAATATCAGCAATCTGTCCGGTCAATTCCGCCAGATTCTTCTCCAATTCCGCCAAATCCGCGCGCCATGTATCAATAGAAACAACTGCCGCGTTAACCTCCAGCACACGCAATTCGTCACGCAGTACTAAAAACTTTTTTGCTTTTTCCGACTGCTGCTGGAGCGGCGCAAGCTGTCCTTCCAACTCGTTCAGAATATCCTTGACGCGCAGCAAATTTTCATTCGTCTGACTGAGTTTTTTCTCTGCCTCATTCTTGCGGTACTTATATTTTGTGATTCCCGCCGCTTCTTCAAATATCTGACGGCGATCCTCCGATTTATTACTTAAAATTTCATCTACTTTGCCCTGTCCGATGATAGAATAACCTTCCCGCCCGATACCGGTATCCATGAATAGCTCATGAATATCCTTCAGACGACAGGAGGTTTTGTTAATAAAATATTCCCCCTCGCCGCTGCGATACACTCGCCGCGTAACGGTAACCTCCGGAAAATCCAAATCAAACGACCCGTCCGAATTATCCAGCGTAAGAGAAACCTCAGCAAAACCAAGCGCTTTCCGCTCTTGCGTACCGGAAAATATGATATCCTCCATTTTGGCGCCTCGCAAAGACTTCGCGCTCTGCTCTCCCATAACCCAACGGATAGCGTCCGAAATATTGCTCTTACCCGAACCGTTCGGTCCGACAATCGCCGTAATGCCCAAATGAAAATCCAAATAAATCTTATCCGCAAAGGATTTAAAGCCTTGCAGTTCCACACTTTTCAGAAACACGGAAAACACCTCCTCACTTTTTTGCCTTGACACACTTTGTTTAGTATATCACAAATATTGTCATTTGTCACGAAAAATTTCAGAAAAATCTTTTTCCCTATTGACAACAGAGACAAGTACGTATATACTATATATTGTGTGAATTAAATAAAAAACACAAGATATTGTATACAGGGGTGAAAAATCGTGTTAAAGAGTATCATTAAACGAGACGGCAGAGAAGTGCCGTTCCATATTGAAAAAATTGCAAGTGCGATTTACAAAGCTGCGGAAGCGATTGGCGGAAAAGATTATGATACCTCCCTCGCTTTGGCAAAACAGGTGGAAGAATATTTAGAATCAACACTGAAAATTGAAAACCCAAGTGTGGAACAAATTCAGGACGCAGTGGAAAAGGTTTTGGCAGAATCCGGTCATACCCGCACCGCAAAAGAATTCATTCTATACCGTGCACAGCGTACACGTGTAAGAGAAATGAACACCAAACTGATGAAGATATATGAGGATTTGACCTTTAAACCTGCCAAAGAAAATGATGTCAAGCGCGAAAACGCAAATATTGACGGTGATACCGCCATGGGTACCATGCTGAAATACGGTTCCGAGGGTGCAAAGCAATTTTATGACATGTTTATTTTAGACCCCAAGCATTCCGAAGCGCATCGCAGCGGTGATATCCATATCCACGATATGGATTTTCTGACCTTGACCACCACCTGTTGTCAGATTGATTTGCTCAAGTTATTTGAAGGCGGATTTTCCACCGGTCACGGATTTTTGAGAGAACCAAATGACATCCAAAGCTATGCGGCATTAGCATGTATCGCGATTCAGTCAAACCAGAATGACCAGCACGGCGGGCAAAGTGTGCCGAATTTTGATTTTGGTATGGCCCCCGGTGTAAAAAAGACCTATAAAAAGAAATATGCCGATAATTTAGGCAAAGCGTTGCAGCTGCTTTGCGGTGTTGAGGACGGCGTTGCGGTTGCCAAGGATATTGTTAATCAAATTCAGGAAGAAAGCGGAATTTTACCCACTCTGACAAACGAAGAGGAATACAAGGTATTGGAAGCCGCTAAACTTGCAGAATACGCGGACGAAGTTTTGATTACTAAAATACATAAATTTGTCATTGAGGCATCTTTGCGCGAAACAGACCGCGCAACATATCAGGCGATGGAAGCATTGGTACACAACCTTAATACCATGCATTCCCGCGCGGGCGCTCAAATCCCGTTCAGTTCGCTTAATTATGGAACAGATACCTCGCCGGAGGGCAGGATGGTTGTCAAAAACATTTTGCTAGCGACCGAATCCGGTTTGGGGAACGGCGAAACGCCCATTTTTCCGATTCATATTTTCAAAGTAAAAGACGGCGTTAACTTTAACGAGGGCGAACCAAACTATGACTTATTCCAGCTTGCATGCCGCGTTTCCGCAAAACGCCTGTTCCCGAACTTCAGCTTTATTGATGCGCCGTTTAACCTTCCATATTACAAGGAAGGTCATCCGGAAACAGAAATTGCATACATGGGCTGTCGTACTCGCGTAATGGCAAATGTTTATGATAAAAACGCGGAAATCGTAACCGGCCGCGGAAATCTAAGTTTTACATCCATCAACCTCCCGCGTCTCGCTATCAAAGCGCACGGGAATGTAGAAGTATTCTTTGAAGATTTGGGACGAAAGATTGATTTGTGTATTGACCAGTTATTGGACAGATTTAAGATTCAATGCTCGAAAAAAGTTCGCAACTATCCGTTCTTGATGGGACAAGGTATTTGGCTGAATTCAGATAAATTAGGTCCTGATGATACTTTGGAGGAAGTTTTAAAACACGGTACTCTGACGGTTGGATTCATTGGCTTGGCAGAATGTCTGAAAAGTTTAATCGGTCAGCATCACGGAGAATCCGAGACTGCCCAGAACCTTGGATTGGAAATTATCGGTTACATGCGTCAACGCATGGACCAAGCCGCCAAGGAAACAGGCTTGAATTTCTCATTGATTGCAACACCGGCAGAAGGACTTTCGGGACGTTTTGTGCGGATTGACCGCGAAAAATACGGTCTGATTGAGGGAGTAACCGACCGGGATTACTACACCAACTCTTTCCACATTCCGGTATACTATGACATCAGCGCGCACGATAAGATTCGTTTGGAAGCGCCTTACCACAATTTGACCAATGGCGGTCATATCACCTATGTGGAAGTAGACGGAGACCCTTACAAAAACACAGAGGCATTTGAACAAATCATACGCTACATGAAAGAATGCGGCATTGGCTACGGCAGTGTCAATCATCCGGTTGACCGCGACCCGGTCTGCGGTTATACCGGCATCATAGACAATGTTTGTCCGAAATGCGGTAGAAGCGCAGAAGAGCACGGTTCACAGGGAATTGAACGCATTCGCCGTATCACCGGCTATTTGGTTGGAACAATGGAGCGGTTCAACGATGCAAAACGCGCAGAGGTTGAGGACAGAGTGAAACACATCGGCTCCTCAGAGAATGTAAACGAAGAAGCCTCCGAAACGGCATAAATCATATGCATTTTCAAACAAAGCTTCACTAACAGTGCGAGGACAGTTTCTGAAAAGAAACTGTCCTCGTAAATTTTTATTTATCCATATAAAAATCACTGCGAACGATATAAAGTCCGCAGTGACGTGGTGGCTCCCCCTGTTGGACTCGAACCAACGACCCTGCGGTTAACAGCCGCATGCTCTACCAACTGAGCTAAGGAGGAATATTTGACGGAGAACAAAATATTCTCCGCATTTAGTTCCGGCGACGACTTACTTTCCCGGGCAGTCACCCACCAAGTATCATCAGCGCAGAGGAGCTTAACTACTGTGTTCGGGATGAGAACAGGTGTGACCTCCTCGCTATAGTCACCGAAGAAGCGTTACGCTTCACCAACTGCCGTATCTTCTTAGCGCTATTCTTTCGTTTAGCGTTCTTACCCGC